>Ga0256406_1006489_pt1 | contig 11723 bp, 5 predicted proteins | sample RumenRJG_03DNA_FD_185986 | JGI IMG/M metagenome (GOLD analysis project Ga0256406, IMG submission 185986) | Bovine rumen microbial communities from Lethbridge, Alberta, Canada - RJG_03 | ecosystem: Host-associated > Mammals > Digestive system > Stomach > Rumen | place: Canada: Alberta | collected...
ATGACCCTCATGCCTGAGACCGGGCGTCTGCGTACAGCCCCTGAGACGCGTGCTGTAAGTCTCGACCACAACCGCGAGAAGGCCACGCCCTACTACTACAGTCTCAGCTTTAACTCCGCAGAGGGCGACATCCGCACCGAACTCACTGCCACCTCGCGCTGCAGCATGCTGCGCATCACCTATCCTGCCCGGAGTGAGGGCAAGTTATTCATCGAGGCATTCCGGCAGCTGGGACAGGGCAGCGTCAGTTGGGATGCCAGTCGTCGTGAAGTTGTGGTCACGAACTCTGAGCAGATGAACCCTGACCACGTGAAGGGTGGCGGCATAGGACCACGCGATCCCAAGTTCGCCTGCACCTACGTGCTGCGCTTCTCCGTTCCCGTGAAGGAGTTTGGTACGTGCGACAACGGTGCCTACGTCACCTTCGAGCCCCGCGAGGAGCCCGTCGTTGTGAGCGTAGGCAGCTCGTTCATCGACCGCAGCCAGGCCGCAGCCAACCTTGCGGCGGAGATTCCAGAGGGGCAGAGTTTCGACGACGTCTGCCAGAAGGTGAAGCAGCAGTGGAACGACCTTCTCGGAAAGGTCCAGCTCACGGGAGCCTCAGAGACCGACAAGGCCATCTTCTACACCGCCTTCATGCACACACTGCAGTTCCCACGCGAGTTCAGTGAGCAGGGTCGCTACTACAGTCCCTTTGACAGCAAGGTACACGAGGGCACCTTCTACGACGACTATTCGCTCTGGGATACCTTCCGCTCGGAGCATCCCTGGCTACAGCTCGTGCAGCCGGAGCGTGTGAGCGGTATGATGGAGGCGCTTGTCAGCATGTATAAGCAGGGCGGATGGTTGCCTAAGTGGCCCAATCCCACTTATTCGGGTATCATGATAGGCTCGCACGCCGATGCCGTTATCGCTGACGCCTACGTTAACGGCTTTCGTGATTTCGATACTCAGACAGCCCTGGAGGCTCTGCTCAAGGATGCCTATGTGCCGCCCACTGGTGACGACCACTGCCGCTGGACGGACCGCGGTCCATGGACGGGCAACTACGAGAGCCGTGGCGGACTCACCAACTACCTCAGCCGGGGCTACGTGGCCTATGACAAAACGAGCGAATCGGTTTCGCGCACCCTTGAGTTCGCCCTCGACGACTACTGCATAGCCCAGATGGCCAGAGCTATGGGGCGTACGGACAAATATGATGACCTCATGCGGAGAGCCCGCAACTACACCACGCTTTGGAATGCAGCCGACGGCTTCTTCCGCGCCCGGGGCAGCGATGGCAAGTGGTGTGACAATCCGGAGGAGGGCTTCACAGAGGGCGGCAAGTGGACTTACCGTTTCTGCTTCATGCAAGACGTGGAGGGCGGTATCAAACTCTTCGGTGGCAGGGAGTCCTTCGTAAAAGCTCTCGATGCCAACTTCGATGGAGGCCACTACGAGCATCCCAACGAGCCGGGACACCACTACGTCTATCTCTACGACTATGCCGGGCGCCTTGACAAGACGCAGGAGCGCATTCCGCAGATTCGTCGTGACAATTACCACAACAGCATCGATGGCCTTTCGGGTAATGACGACTGTGGTCAGATGTCGTCGTGGTATCTCTTCAGCTGCCTCGGCTTCTATCCCGTCTGCTCGGCCTCCGGTGTCTACGCCCTTGGCATGCCCGCCTTCAAGGAGCTGACGCTGGCATTGTCCGGTGGCCGAAAGCTTGTGGTCAAGGCTCCCGAACTGGGCCGCTGGAAGACGCTCACCGACGTGCGATGGAACGGACGGCGGCTGAAGACGCCTTTCGTACGCGTGAGAGACATCATGCAGGGAGGGGTACTCGAATTCCGCCACAAGAAAGGAATGGAGTGACGGACCGACCAAAAAAAGGTCATTTTTCTTTGATACTCCCGAAAGAATTGCTATATTTGCGTGTTTATTCATTCCAAAAACATTATTACGTTTAATAGTATGAAAAAGTATTTGGCTGAAATGATTGGCACCATGGTGCTGGTACTCATGGGCTGCGGTGCCGCCGTGAGCTTAGGTTGTGACAATTCCATCCCTTCGTCAGTAGTAGGAACGGCTTTTGCCTTTGGTATTGCAGTGCTTGCCATGTGCTATACCATCGGTGGAATATCGGGCTGCCACATCAACCCTGCCATCACGCTCGGAGTCTATCTGAGCGGTAAGATGACCGGTAAGGACGCAGGCTACTACATGCTTTTCCAGGTGATAGGCGGTCTTATCGGAGCTGCCCTGCTCTATATCCTCGTGACGCTTGCCGGAGGCGACTTGGCAGGAAGTGCTCTTGGAGCCAACGATTTGCAAACCGTGATTTCGGATTCTGGCCAGAGTCAGCAGGTGACCGTGTGGGGTGGATTTGCCGCTGAAATCATCTTCACCTGTGTGTTTGTGCTTGTGGTGCTTGGCGCAACCTCGAAGACCAACGGCGCTACCAACAACTTTGCCGGAGTTGCTATTGGCTTCGCCCTCGTGATGGTGCATCTGGCCTGCATCCGCTACACCGGAACATCGGTCAATCCCGCCCGTTCCATTGGTCCGGCTCTGTTCGCTCAGCTCACCGACGGCCATATTACAGCGCTCACCAATCTTTGGATTTTCATCGTTGGTCCAATGATAGGTGGAGCCTTTGCCGCAATGCTGTGGAAGGTCATAGAGCCTGTGACAAAGACGAAGTAAGCTGACCGCAGCCTCAGGGAGGAAACTCTACCTGGGGCTGCTCTCCGTAAACACAGTCCTGTTCCCATAAGGAGAGGAACCGCCTGACAGCTGCTGTCCGGCCGCGGTTCCCCGCCCGTTCAGATGTGCGTCTGCGTTCTTCGCCCATTTGAAGTTTACATACAGCGTCCATTATATACAAAACAGAAAACAAAACATCTATATTGAAGTTATGAAGTCACCCAAGCCGGCTCTCACGTCAAAGCGGTTCCTGCTGCCTTTTGTCCTTATCACATCCCTCTTTTTCCTTTGGGGCTTTGCCCGAGCCATCCTTGATGTTCTCAACAAGCATTTGCAGAACGACATGAACATCAGCATCACCCAGTCGGCTCTTATTCAGGTGACTACATATTTGGGCTATTTCCTTATGGCTATCCCGGCCGGCCTGTTCATCAACCGGCGTGGCTACCGCTACGGCGTTGTGCTCGGACTCATCCTCTTTGGAGTGGGGGCTCTGCTCTTCATTCCCTGTGCCGAGGCCGGCACGTTCTACGCTTTTCTCCTGGCGCTCTTCATCATTGGTTGCGGTCTGGTGTTTCTTGAGACTTCAGCCAATCCTTATGTAACGGAGCTTGGGCCGGCCGACACCGCCACGAGCCGACTAAACCTCTCGCAGTCGTTCAACGGCCTGGGCTCACTCTTCGCCACTTTTGTTGTCGGACAGTATTTCTTCAGTGGCAGCGACGGAGGTGGCAGTGTGGTAGTGCCCTATACCATTCTTGGCGTCATCGTCCTGCTCATCGCTATTGTGTTTTCCCGTGCCGACTTGCCGGAAATCAGCCACGACGACAGTGGCAGCGAGTCGGGGCAGGGCAGCTATGCCCGTCTTTTCCACCGTCCGCTCTTTCTCTTCGGCCTGTTGGCTTTGCTGGCCTATGAGGTGAGCGAGATATCCATCAACAGCTACTTCATCAACTTCGTTACCGGTGAGGGATGGATGGACGACCGTCTGGCCTCAGTGTTCATCACCGGTGCCTTGGCCGTGTTTATGGTGGGCCGCTTCCTGGGCAGTTGGATTATGCGCACCGTCAAGGCAGAGCGCATGCTGGCCATCTGCGCTACGGGCAGTGTGGTCTGCATAGTGCTGGTACTCCTCAATATCGGCGTTGTCTCCATGGTAGCACTGACGCTGAACTATCTTTTCGAGGCTATTATGTTCCCCACCATCTTTGCTCTGGCCCTGCGTGGACTCGGCTCACTCACCAAGAGTGCCTCCTCGCTGCTGATGATGACTCCCATCGGCGGATGCGGATTCCTGCTCATGGGCTATCTTGCCGACCATTGCTCCGACCTCGTGCTGCCCTTCTTCATCCCTCTGGCAGGCTACATTGTAGTGCTTGCCTTTGCCCTGCGCCTGCTCAGACAAAAGAATCCTGAAACAAATTAAACGCATCATCATCAACTAAACACTAAATACAGAATGAACCGTTCACGCCTCATTCTCATCCTTCTGCTTTGGATGACACTGGGCACTATGGCCTTTGCCCAACAGAAACCCCTTCGCGTTTACACCAACGACCACAACACTTGGGAAAGGGTCCAGGCCGCCGTTGAACTGCTTGCCCTCGACAGCACGCGCATCGCAGTGGCCAAACTCGACAGCGAGAAAGTCTTCGGCCGCGTTGACACTTTTGCTGTGGTCCCCGTGGATATAGGCAAGACTTATCTCGTGAAGGCATCGGCCTTAGGTTATAAAACCGTCTTCAAGAAACTCACCGTCAAGATGTCGAAGAAGGCCCCCTACTATCCCCTCAGTCTTGAGATGGAAGAGGATACCAGGATGTTGCAGGAGGTGACCGTCAAAGCTACGAAGATAAAAATGGTGGTGCGCGGCGACACTCTGGTCTATAATGCCAACGCCTTCAAACTTTCCGAGGGCTCCATGCTCGACGCTCTCATCAAGCAGCTGCCGGGAGCGGAGCTCACTAAGGACGGTGTCATCAAAGTCAACGGGCGCACAGTGAGCTCGCTGCTCCTCGATGGCAAAGATTTCTTTAAGGGTGATGCCAAAACGGCACTGGAGAATCTGCCCGCCTACACTGTCGACAAAGTGAAGGTCTACGACAAGGCCGGTGACCAAAGCCGGCTGATGGGACAGAACATGGGTGACCAGGAATACGTTCTTGACGTGAATCTGAAGAAGGAGTACAAGCGAGGCACACTCGCCAACATCGATGTGGCCGGCGGTACCCATGACCGCTATATGGCGCGGCTCTTTGCCATGCGCTTCACCGACAAGCATCGTATCACTCTCACGGGGAATGCCAACAACCTCAACGACACGAGCACGCCGGGACAGAACGGCGACATCGGTGACATGCCCACTGCCTCGGGTGGCCTGCGCAGCAACAAGACACTCGGTATAGGTTACTACCGTCAAGGAAAAGGAGACGACTTCGTTGAGTCGAACAACAGCGTGACACACTCCAACAGCGACACGCGCACCCGCACCACCTCGCAGACCTTCCTTGGTGGCGGCGATTCCTACAATTTGAGCAAGTCATCGGCCTACTCCTCCAGCACCACTTGGTCGAGCCGCAACGCCATGCGCCTTTCGCCCAAGAATGCCATGATAATGTCCGACCTCTCCTTCAGCTTCTCGCAGAACCGCGGTAACAGCAGCTCACTTTCAGGCCAGTTCAATATTGACCCTGCTATCGGCCCCGAGAATCTCGACTCACTGTTCCTGCCCGATGCCTCCAACCGGCTGCTCAAGATGGCCGTCAACCGCGTGCGCAATCTGGCTAAGAGCAACGGTCAGCGACTTAGTCTTAGCTGGAACGGCCGGTTCTTCCGAAAGTTTGGCGACAACACCTGGATGACTGTGATGGGGCAGTTCAACCACGACCACTCCAAAAACTATGATTACGCGCTCAATCATATCGACTACTTGGGCGACAAGCCCTCGACCGACATCCGTAACAACTACACCCGGCTGCCGTCGAACAACTACACGCTGGGAGGCTACTATTCCATCTCGCACCGCTTTGGCAATCAGGCGCAGAAGATGGCTCTCGACCTGCATGCAAGCTATGAGTACCAGCAGCGCTACACCTCGAGCAGCAGTCTGCTCTACCGTCTCGACCGATTAGAAGAGTACGCTGAGGAAAAATATCCCTTAGGAGTGCTTCCCTCCTCGCGAGCCCTTCTCGACAACGTGCTTGATGCCCCCAACAGCTATATCCAAGGCAAACATGAATATCAGCACAAGTTCGAGCCCCGCATTACGATTACCAACAGGCAGTTCAGCTCCAAGTCGAATCTCACGCTGAATGCCAGCTTACCTTTCCGCTATCTGACCGAGGACCTGGACTATCGCAACAACAAGACGTACACTAAAGAACGCTCTACCTGGATTTTCGAGCCCAGACTCAATCTCTCCTACGACAAGGTGGACACCATCTCCGTCAAGTACTATATGCTCGCTTACAACATCTATGTGAATCAGCCCGACCTCGTGACGCTCTTAGGTGTACACAATGATGCCAATCCGCTCTTCGTGACCGATGGTAACCCGGGCCTGCGCAACTCGCGCACCCACAACATCCAGATCTTCCTTAACCGCTTTTATTCGGCTCAGAAGCGCAATCTCTCGCTGTCGACCAACTTTTACATCGTCTCTGATGCCATCGCCACCCGTTTCACCTACGACCGCAGTACGGGTATCACGCACTCCCGGCAGGAGAACGTGAACGGCAACTGGGGATTCTTTGTCCGCGGAGAGTTCGCGCAGCCCGTTGACAAGAAGAAGATGCTCACGCTGAACCTCACTTCCACGGCCAACTACGACAACAGTGTGGATCTGACCAACACCACGGGCACCGAGGAGAGCACTAAGAACAAGGTGCGCAACCTCAACCTCCGGGAAGACATGGAACTGGAATTCAAGCCTGCCGACAAGATGACCTTCACGCTCTACGGTTCCTTCAATTATCGCCACGCCACAGGCACACGTAAGGACTTCAACAATGTCAGTGCCTACGACTTCAGCTATGGTGGTTCTGTGGACTTTATGTTCCCCGGCAAGGTGCGACTGCTCACGGACATCAAAGAGTACAGCAGACGCGGCTATGACAACGAATCGATGAACATCAATGAGCTCGTGTGGAACGTGAGGCTCTCAAGAAATTTCCTCAAGGACAAGCTCACGCTTGCCGTTGATGGATTCGACATACTGGGCAATCTGAGCAATGTGCAGTACACCTTGAACAGCCAGGGCCACACCGAGGTGTGGAACAACGTCATTCCGCGCTATGCCATGCTGCATGTGATGTACCGATTCAACTTCAACGGCAAGAAGCCCAAGCAGCAACGCCGGTGGTATTATTATTGAAATTGCTGTCTGAGACATAACATTGAAGGAGTTGGAACATCGGGGCAAGGGCCTTAGTTCCAATTCCTTTTTATTTTGCAATCGAGTTTGAGTTCTTGCAGCCATTTACACGCATAGTCTTCCTGACTTCGCCAATGCGTCACCCTAAATTATAATGAATGATGCTGTTAATATTCTCATATAGGTAAGGGTTGACAGACATTCATATTCTTTTTGACCAAAACCAGCAAAACACTTGCTGTGATGCAATGGCTGCGCCCTTTGTTGCTTCTCTGTTGTCGGCATGCTTCGAAGCAAGCTTCGGCAAGCCGACAACGGAGAAGCAACAGCCTTCGTTCCTAAGGCTTGCATCACAGCAAGAAAAACCGTAAAAACAGGCTAACGCGGTGAATGTCTTTTCCTGATTTTGGTTGTCGTGATTTTGCTGGTTCATTCATCTGCGATGCTTGAAAAAGTTGTCATTCGGCTGCTTTTACTAAAAAAGTTTACGCTTTTACTGATTTGGTTGCTTTCTGTCATAGAGATGGACATTCCAAAATGTGTCAGCCTGTTTTTGAGGTTTTTCTTTGTGTCAGCGACAAGATCCACCCCTGGAGGATCTGCCATTTGAGGGTTGACGGCGGTGAGAGGCGACGCCTCTCAAAAGCTGTCGACTCTCAAATGGCAAAGGGCCTAAGCCCTTGGCGCTGACACAAAGAGGTTTTATCGGTTTTGGTCTAAATCAGTAATCGCTGATATAACTGTTGATTATCCATAACTTGATGTCCTGCATTTAAAGGCTCTCTCAATATTACCAAATGCGTCACCCTAAATCTCTTGCTGTTTCTTATAAATTACTGATTATCAATAATAGTATTTTATCTCAACAAAAAAGTGACGAAGTCGGGAGGGCTTTCTTTATTTTGTGTCTCAGTTGCATGTGAGCCGGTTATGATTGAGCGGGCTTCAAATATGTCTGTGTACACCTGTCAACCCTCCAAAACCAGAAAGTAAGGCACAGCGGATATTTCCTGTGGTTGGTCAATTTGTGCAGTTCGTCATTGTTCATGTTTGTGCACCATCAATGAAACACAATCAGGTGGCTTTGGGGTGACGCTTTGGGTTACCCAAATCACGAAACACTTTGTGTCAGCAAGCTCGCTTACCAACTCGCTTCTTATAGGAACCAACGTTAAGTTGCTAACGATAACATTAAAAAAGGAACAGCTCTGCCACTCGCGACAACTGTATCACTTTTGTTTCTTTTTCACATAGATATACTTCGGGTATCTCCCCAGTACGAACAGCATGAAGGGGCATACACATACGCTTCGTTGGAAGTCACCACATATGACAAAGCATGAATAGCTACGCCCTTGGTGTAGCAGCGTTAAAACAATGTAAATATCACGCTTGCGTGAGTCACGTTTGTGTGATATTGCCTATATTTGCACAACAACTATAGAGCGCATCCATATGAAAAAGCCATTTGTTTACGGAGAACTGGCAACAAAAGACAATTTTATTGACCGGCAGGAAGACAGAAAGCGATTGAAAACATTCTTACAGAATGGGGTCAATGTCATGCTGATATCTCCACGCCGGTGGGGAAAGTCATCGCTTGTCAAAGTTGCCATGGATGAATTGCGCAATGAAGACAAGACCATCCGTACTTGCTTCATCGATGCGTTCAAGATCCACAGTGCTTCTGATTTCTACAATGCCTTTGCCTCCGCTGTCATCAGTGGCGTAGGCAATACTTTGGAAAAAGGCATAGAACTCGTCAAGAAGTATATCCCTTCGCTCACACCAAGCATCACTTTGCAGAACGATCCGCTCAACGCGGTATCCCTTGACCTAAGGTTCAAACCCTTGGAGCGGAGCGCGGAGGATATTCTGAACCTGCCCGAAACGCTGGCCAAAGCCCATGGTTACCATGTCATCGTCTGCATGGATGAGTTTCAGCAACTGGCCCTGCTGCCAGAATGGAAACAGATGGAGGGACTCATGCGGTCGGTCTGGCAGCAGCAGGAAGACGTGACCTATTGCCTCTACGGCAGCAAACGGCACATGATGGCGGACATCTTCAACAATGCCAACAATCCCTTCTACCGCTTTGGTCAAGTGTTCTATCTCAAGAAGATAGCGAGGGAATATTGGGTACCTTATATCATCAATACGTTTGCGGAAACAGGAAAGAGCATCTCCGGGGAGTTTGCCAACAGAATCTGCGACATCACCGAGTGTCACAGTTGGTATGTCCAACAGTTGAGCTTCTTTATCTGGAGTGGAACTCAGACGGCCGTGACGGATGAGATATTCCAAGAGCAGACCATCCTGCTCGTTGACACCAATGCCCCCGTCTTTGAGGCTGATGTTGATGGCCTCACTGTTTCCCAGGTCAACATGCTGATTGCCATCGCAAACGGAGAAAGCCATTTCAACGCACAGGATGTCAACAGAAAATATTCTCTTGGTGCGCCACAGACCGTCAGCAGGAATAAGCAGACGCTGACCAAAAAGGATATCATAGAGCGAAACGGAGACGTCTACACCTTCGTCGATCCCATCTTCAAGTTCTGGTTCAAGAAGAATCATCACGCTTAACGCGCATTTTTTTAGAATTTGCCTTTTATAGGGTGACATCGTTTGTTTTTTCAACCGAATTTCTTACTTTTGCATTGCAAGGGAACGATCATCAATAAGACAGTTAAATGATTAAACGATTTTCTACCTTTATTTTTGCTTTTATAGCAGCGCTTTGTGCCATGGCGCAGACGGGAATGCCGTATGATTATCAAGAGGTGGCTCTTGGAAAGTGTGCTGATGGGAGCGACTTGAAATGTCGCTACATTCCTGCAGAAGGAAAACTCAAGAGGTTTACAATAACCCGTAAGATGCCATATATGCTCATCTTCGACGATGGCGGCGCAAGGGTTTTGGATAAGACAACCCTCAAGAAGATTGCCGACTTAAAGCTTGGGCGCAAGGACTTTGCTCAAATCAACAAAGACGGCTATATCACGTGTTCAGATGATGCTGCGTTCTTTTCAAGGGAAGGTCGCCCCACCTTCTATAATTTCAAGGGCGAAAAGGTGTGGTCGAGCAAGTATGGGATGACCATTTCAGACAGATATGAGAACGTTGTCGTTTGTGAAAAGAAATGGGGAGAATATGTCGCCTACGACATGTCGACAGGAAAAGAACTGTGGCAGAGGACCATAGCATGCAGCAAGCATTATCCGTGGGCAGACATGTACATCGATCAGCATGACAGAAAGACGTATTATCTAAAGGGCGACAAGCTTGTAAAATTGAACATCCTGACAGGCGATACTATTTGCCATTCGTTTTCTGCAGGAGTTAAGGAGCCCACTAAATCACGCCTCTCAGTAGTCAGACGTCAAATGGCGACAAGCAGGGATTTCCAATTTGAGGAGGCCTTCTCTTCTCTAATAGGTAACTTTATCCTGACGGGAACCCACAGCAACATTATCGACACCTGCAATTGTCTTTATGTTGCTGATGCCAAGAACCTCTATTGCTTCGACAAGAACCTCAAGACACTATGGCAGACAGCGCTCCCCGATGGTATGGGCTCGAAGTCAAATATCCGCATAGAGGGGAGCAGAGTATATCTCATAAACTATGGCGTAGCATTCCAAAAGGAAATTATGGGTAGATGTGGAAAACCGTTCATAGCCTCTTATGACAAGTCAACCGGCGAGCAACGGTCATTGGACAAGCCTGAGATAAGTAAAAAAGTCCAAGGCGGAATCTATGTTGACGGACGTGCTTACTGGCAGACGGCAAAAGGATTCCTCTATAATGATGAGGGCGAAAGTACAATCCATGAAATTTCATGGAAGCCCAAAACGGGCATGACACCTCGCCAGAATTATCCCGATTTCGTTATTTGCGATACCGTCGGCATCGTGAAGGACGGAATGTTCATAGACGTACCAACCAACAAGCATCAGCTCGTCGTTGAGGTTTATGGGCGTGATGTGAATGTTATTAAGTCGGATGGTACCTGTGAGCTGATACCATCAAATGAGGTGTATTTTCACGACAGTGGTAATGTTTACTCTACCAATAATGGTTCCGGCCGCCCCAACGATTTTGTTATCGTCGATCCGACAACCCGCAAAGTGAAGTACTCCTTCCATAATATCGGCGGAGTCATGCACGACAATGATGGCAATATATTTGTCGGAATTAAACAAGGAGTCGGTGTTTACAACCCTACTAATATCAAAGAATAAAGATGGTTTTTCTTTATAAGTCAGAATGCACCCAGTCATCTTGCATGCTACATCTTGGGCATTCTTAGTATGCGCCAAACAGCCTGCTTCTTTTCTCGCAATATTCAGCGCGCAGAATTAATGAAAGAATGCGCTGTATCCCGACTTCGTCGCTTTTTTGTTGAGATAAAATACTGTTATTGATAATCAGCAACTTATAAGAAACAGCAAGAGATTTAGGGTGACGCATTTGGTAATATCGAGAGAGCCTTTAAATGCAGGACATCAAGTTATGGATAATCAACACTTATATCAGCGATTACTGATTCAGACCAAAACCGATAAAACCTCTTTGTGTCAGCGCCAAGGGCTTAGGCCCTTTGCCTCCAGGGGTGGATCTTGTCGCTGACACAAAGAAAAACCTCGAAAACAGG
>Ga0256406_1006492_pt1 | contig 11721 bp, 6 predicted proteins | sample RumenRJG_03DNA_FD_185986 | JGI IMG/M metagenome (GOLD analysis project Ga0256406, IMG submission 185986) | Bovine rumen microbial communities from Lethbridge, Alberta, Canada - RJG_03 | ecosystem: Host-associated > Mammals > Digestive system > Stomach > Rumen | place: Canada: Alberta | collected...
ATCGCAACCTCGCGGAGGCGTGGCTCGCGGACGATCATTACAAATGGCGCCTCATGCGCGCGGACGGCGTCGAGGAACGCTTCATCACGGGCGGGCGGACGCCGGGGCGCGACCGCTTCCAGAAGTTTGCCGAGATGATGCCGAAAGCCATCGGCAACCCGATGTACGACTGGGTGCATCTCGAGCTCGCGCGCTATTTCCACAGCCATGTGCCTCTCTCGGGCAAGACGGCGGATGAGGTCTGGGACCTCGCGGGCATCGCGCTGACGCAGCCCGAGATGCGCGCGCAGGCCATCCTCGAGCGGTCGAATGTCAAGGTGCTCTGCACGGTCGATGACCCGACGGATGACCTCAAATGGCACAAGGCCATCAAGACGAGCGGCTGCAAGACGCAGGTGCTGCCGACGTTCCGCGCGGACGGGGCACTGACCATCGAAGACCCCGACTGGGAGAACTACATGAAGTACGACCTCGGGCAGGCGGCGGACGTCGACATCACGACGATGGCTGATGTGCGCGAGGCGCTGCACCGTCGTCTCGACTATTTCGCGGCGCAGGGCTGCCGCATCGTCGATTGCGGCGTCGAGTGCGTGCGCTACCACGAGGTCGAGGAGTTCGAGCTCGACGATATCGTCGGCAAGTACATCAATGGCAAGGGCACGCCGACGAAGATGGATCAGGAGCGCTATCGCGGCGCGCTGATGCTGTTCCTCGGCAAAGAGTGCAGCGAGCGCGGCTGGATTCTCACGATTCACTACGGGGCGCTCCGCAACGTCAACACGAAACGCCGCACGCAGCTCGGCACGGCCGCGGGCTTTGACAGCATTTCGGCGCGCGATTCGGCAAAAGGCATCACGCTGCTCCTCGACGCGCTCGACCGCCTCGAGAGCCTGCCGAAAGTCATCCTCTATCCGGCGAACCCGGCCGACAATGCGGTCATCGCGTCGATTGTCGGCGCGTTCCCAGGCGATGGCACGCGCGGGCGCGTCCAGCAGGGCGCGGCCTGGTGGTTCAACAACACGCGCAAGGGCATCGAAGAGCAGATTGCGACGCTCGCGAGCCTCGGTCTGCTCGGCAATACGATCGGCACGGTGACGGATTCGCGTTCGCCGTTCTCGTTCCCGCGCCATGAGTATTACCGCCGCATCCTCTGCAACTACATCGGCCGTCTCGTCGAAAACGGGGCGTATCCGGACGACGACGAGATGCTCGCGCAGATCGTCGATGACATCAGCTATAACAATGCCGCCAGGTTCCTCGGCTTCGAGGACCTCGTGGTCGAGGAAGGAAAGAAGAATTCATGACGACAAAGAAAGAAGACACGCAGGAGAAGGAGACGGCTGTGAAGGAGCCGAAAGAGACGAAGGAAGAGAAGAAGGAAACGGCCGAAAAAGCTGAGAAGAAGCCAGCGCGCGGCCGCAAGGGCTCGGGCGTCGAGAGCAACACGAAGGCGCTCGATTTCCAGGAATTCCTCGTTGACAACAACATCAACGTCTTCTCGACGGAGTCGCTTGAGGATGACTACCAGACCGTCATCTTCCGCTCGCGCATCGAGACGAAGGGGCAGATCCTGCCAACGGCCATCCTCATCGACACGAGCATCTTCACGATCATCCGCACGCAGATCGTGACAGGTGTCGCGGAGGAAAAGCGCCCGCGCCTCACGGCGTACCTCAACACACTCAATGCGCAGTTCAAGATTTTCAAATACTACCTGCGCGAAGACGGCACGATCTATCTCGACATCTGCCTGCCGTTCGTCGAAGAGACGTTCGACTCGAAGATGATCCAGCTCATGCTCAGCGTGCTCGTTCAGCATCTCGAGGCGACGTATGATGACCTCATGGCCGAGGTCTGGAAGAAAGACTGAGCCACGACGCAATTTCATAGGAAAACAGGAGCGCGAAGCGTTCCCCGGCATCCTGGAGTTCACATCCCGTGAGCTCCTTTATTTTATGGATGCGGTAATTGACGGTGTTGCGGTGCGTGAAGGTCGCTTCGGCCGTCTGCTGGAGGCTGCCGCCGGTCTGGAGATAGGTGCGCAGCGTCTCCGTGAGCTGGGCGTGGTGCCGCAGGTCGTAGCGGCGCAGCACGCCGAGCTGCTCGTCGGCGAGTTCGGAGAGCAGGGCGCGGTCGGGATGCGTCGCGAGCAGGCGCATGGGCCCCAGGTCGTCAAACGAACGGAACGGCGTGCCGGCCGCCTGTGCGGCAAGGCAGGCGGCGGCCGCTTCGCGGTGCGCGGCAGGCAGCATCGAAAGCGCCGTGTGCGGGCGGCTCACGCCTCCGTGGACGGCATCGGCAGAAATGCCGGGAGGCACGGCGGCGAGCAGCTGCGGCAGCAGCGCGGCAGGCGTGACATTTGCTGCGGAAAGAGACGGTGTGCTCGTCGTTGCAGCGTCCTTGCCGCGCGGCGCAAGCTCCAGCAGGAGCAGCAGGCTGTCGGGCTCGAAGAACAGCCAGTAGCGCAGGCCGAGGCGGTTCAGCAACCGCCGCCATTTCAGGCGCAGCGGGGCCTGCTCCGTCTCGGCGAGTTCTTTGCCGCCGAACGAGAAGCGTGCGAGCACGTAGCGGCCGAGCGTGAAGCTGCGGTCTGCAAGCTCGTCGAGCGCGTGCTTCTGGCGGGCAGAGAGCACGACGGTCGGCGCGGTATCGGCGTCCAGCGTGCCAGACGGCTTCATCATCAGCGCAGCATCCTCGCCGCGCACGACGACGGCCGGCTCGCCCGCATGCAGCGGCGCGGGGGACGCGAGCAGCGCAAGCAATCGCTCTTCCTCTTTTTCGGCCTGTGCCTGTTCGAGCAGCTGGGCGCAGGTGTCCTGCATGATGTCGGAGATGTGCGTTGACCACGGCATCAGGAACAGCGGGAAGTGCGCGGCGGCTGCGCGCTCGACGAGATCCTTCGGGATGTCGCTCTCGCGCAGGTACTTGCCGATGTTGAGAATCAGTGCGGCGGCGCGGCGGCGCAAGAGCGCCGCGAGGAAGTCTTCGAGCCAGTGCTCGCGCAGCGCCGAAAGCCCTGTTGTGATGACGAGCTCGCCGCCGCGCAAAAATGACACGTTCCCGATGTCCTCGCAGAGATGCACCCAGGTGAACTCGTGCGTGAGCCCCGCCGTGCCCGTCAGCAGGCGCAGGCCGTAGCGGCCTTTCGCCTCGCGGTAGAAGTCCTGCAGCTGGATCATGGAACCGCCTCCCCAAAGGAATGAAATGCAGAAGAATATGTCTTTTAGTTTACCGCATTTGTGCTGAAAGTACAACTGTATCCGTAAAAATCGGGCAGGGAGCCCGTAGGACATGGACATTTTTCGTGCTAAGATAAATGCAACAAGAGAACAGAAGATAACCGCGATACGGCAACGGCGCCGTCCGCCAGAGAAAATTTCTGGCAGGACACCGACGTATCGCATTTTTATGGAGGAATTTGTTATGCTCAGAGACGCACTGCCAGAAATCATCACGTCCGCTCTGCCGGGCCCGAAATCCGCCGAGGTCATCAAGCGCCGCGAGGCCGTCGTGCCGAGCGCCATCCATTGCGGCTATCCGGTCGTCATGAAGCGCGCCGAAGGTGCCATCATCGAAGACCTCGACGGCAACCATTTCCTCGACTGGATCGGCGGCGTCGGCGTGCTGAACATCGGCCACTGCCATCCCGAGGTCGTCGCGGCCGTCAAGGAGCAGGCGGACAAATATTTCCACGGCATGTTCAACGTCGTGACGCATGAAGGCTATGTTGCGCTCGCTGAGAAACTCACGCAGATTGCACCGGTGCGCGGCGGCAAGAAGAAAGCCTATTTCACGAACAGCGGCGCCGAGGCCGACGAGAACGCTGTCAAGATTGCAAAGGCGTTCACGAAGCGCCCGAACATCATCGTGTTCTCCGGCGCGTTCCACGGCCGCACGCTGATGACGATGGCGATGACGGCGAAGAAAGCCTATGCCGTCGGCATGGGCCCGTTCCCCGATGGCGTCTATCGCGCCGAGTTCCCATACCTCTACCGCAAGCCGGCTGGCATGCCGGATGACAAGGCCATCGATTACTACGTCGAGAAGTTCAACGAGGTCTTTGAGCAGTGCAGCCCGGCCGAGTACGTCGCGGCCGCTGTCGTCGAGCCGCTGCAGGGCGAAGGCGGCTTCATCCCCGCGCCGATCGAGTGGGTCAAGGCCATCCGCAAGATCTGCGACGAGAAGGGCATCCTGCTCGTGGCAGACGAAGTCCAGTCCGGCTTCTGCCGCACGGGACGCATGTTCGCTTCCGAATATTGGAAGGAAGCGGGTGTCGAGCCGGATATCATCGCAACGGCGAAATCCATCGCCGCCGGCGTGCCGCTCTCGGCCATCGTCGCGCGTGAGGAAATCATGGAAGCTGCGCCTGCCGGTACGATCGGCGGCACGTTCGGTGGCAACGCGCTCGCCTGCGCCGCAGCCCTCAAGACGATCGAGATTATGGAGCGCGACCACCTCGCTGACCGCTCGCTCGAAATCGGCAAGAAGGTCATGGCCCGCTACAACGAGTGGAAAGACAAGTACGAAGTTGTCGGCGACGTCCGCGGCCTTGGCGGCATGGTCGGCATCGAATTCGTCGAGGACAAGGCATCGAAGAAACCGGCAAAGGCCCTGACGGGCGCCATCATCAACGAGTGCGCGCAGAACGGCCTGCTCGTCGAGGGTGCTGGCATCTACGGCAACGTCATCCGTTTCCTCGCTCCGCTCGTCATGACGGACGACCAGCTCGAAGCCGGCCTCAACATCTTCGAGCGCGCCATCAAGAAATGCGCGAACTGCTGAGGTGATTGCCATGCAGACATTTCAAATCGTCCCAGAGATTTGTATGCTTCCCACAGTGGAAGATTTCTTGAAAGAATTCCAGCCGTCATCCAGCGACCTCGTCTTTGCGAGCAGCGGCACGCAGAAGCGCCATCTCGCAGGCAAGCTTTCGGGCGCGACCGTCATCGACTACCGCGCCTATGGCCAGGGCGAGCCGACTGACCTCATGGTCGAAGGCATTGTCAAGGCGCTCGGCGGCAAAACGTATGACCGCGTCTTTGCGATTGGCGGCGGCACGATCCTCGACGTCGCGAAACTCTTCGCGCTCGAGAAGCTTTCGCCCGTCACCGACCTCTATCAGAAGAAATTCCCCGCGAAGAAGGCGCACAAGCTGATTCTCGTGCCGACGACGTGCGGCACGGGCAGCGAAGTCACGAACATCTCGATTCTCGAGCTCACGAAGCTCGGCACGAAGATGGGCCTTGCCGACGCGGCTCTCTTTGCCGACCAGGCCGTGCTCGTCCCCGAGCTCCTCAAGGGCCTGCCCGACCGTGTCTTCGGCGCGAGCGCCATCGATGCGCTCATTCATTCCGTCGAGAGCTACACCTCGCCGAAATCGACGCCATTCTCGCGCACGTTTTCGCGCAGGGCTATGGACTCCATCATCGAGGGCTTCCTCGCCATCCAGAAGGACGGTCTGCCTGCCCGCGAGGCGCATCTCGAAAAATTCCTGATTGCGAGCACGTATGCCGGTGTCGCATTCGGCAACGCGGGATGCGCGGCCGTCCACGCCCTGAGCTATCCGCTTGGCGCGGCGCAGCACGTCCCGCACGGTGAAGCGAACGCCGTCATGTTCGCTGCCGTCTATGAAGCGTACAAAAACAAGCGCTACGACGGCTACCTCGAAAAACTCACGCTTCACATCGCCAATCTCCTGCGCACGACGGAAGACGAAGCCTTCCCGAAACTCATGGCGCTCCTCGATGAAATCCTGCCAAAGAAGCCGCTCAAAGGCTACGGCGTCAAGGAAGCCGACCTCAAGGACTACACCGACATCGTCATGACAAAGCAAGGCCGCCTCATGGCCAACAACTACGTCGAACTGACGGAAAGCGACGTCATGGGCATCTATCAGAAACTTTACAACCAAGCTTGAACCTCGCAGTATCGCAAGAAACGGAGCCCATCTCATACCGAAGCCCCCTTCATTGAGGGGGGACGGGCCGCGAAGCGGCGGGGGGAGTAGTCGGAAGTACTGGCCAAACAAATGGCATGTTTCGCCGACGAAGTGCAATATTTGCCTTTTACCGCAAAAAAGTTCCTGCTATAATGGAATCAAACCATGTAAGCAGGAACTTTTTCTTTTTGTCCAACCATCCGAAAGGGGAAACCAATCATGCCAACCCGCGCCACCTGGGCCGAAATCGACCTCGCCGCTTATGCCGAAAACCTCGAACACATCAAGACCTGCGTCCGCCCAGGCGCGAAGCTCTGCGTCGTCGTCAAGGCCGACGCCTATGGCCACGGCGCGATTCCGTGCGCGCGCGTCGCCGTCGAGCATGGCGCGGACTACCTTGCCGTTGCGACGATCGGCGAGGGCGTCGAGCTCCGGGAGGCTGGTTTCACGCAGCCCATCCTGCTCCTCGGCATGATTCTCCCCGAAGAAGCGCAGACCGTCGTCGATTTCGGCATCACGCAGACCGTCTGCACGCAGGAGCTCGCAAAGGCGCTCTCGGACGCCGCCGTGTGCCTCGGAAAGACGGCGAAAGTCCATCTCAAGATTGAGACGGGCATGGGCCGCATCGGCATCCGCCCCGAAGAAGCCGCCGACCTTGCTTCCTATATCAAAGGACTGCCGGGCCTCGAGCTCGAGGGCGCATTCTCCCATTTCGCCGCTGCTGACAGCAAGGACAAGACGTACACGAAGCAGCAGCTCACCGCTTTCCAAAAGGCGCTCGACGCCATCAAGGCACGCGGCATTGACATCCCCATCCGCCATATTGCCGAAAGCGCGGCCATCCTCGAAATCCCCGAGGCTCATTACGACATGGTGCGCGTCGGCATCATCCAGCACGGCCTCTGGCCTTCGGATGAAGTCACGCATCCCATCACGCTCAAAGAGACGATGAAGCTCTACGCGAAAGTCGTCTTCCTCAAGCACCTCCATCCCGGCGAGTCCATCGGCTACGGCCGCCAGTTCGTCGCCAAGCGCGAAAGCATCATCGCCACGCTCCCAATCGGCTACGCCGACGGCTACATCCGCGCCTACAGCCCCGAAGGCTATGTCATCCTCCACGGAAAGAAAGCCCCGATTGCCGGCCGCGTCTGCATGGACCAGGTCATGGTCGATGTCACGGACATCCCAGATGTGAACGTCGGCGACACCGCCCTTCTCTTCGGCGGCGAAGCCCTCCCGACCGACACGGCAGCAGGCTGGCTCCATACCATCAACTACGAAGTCACCTGCCTCATCGCACCGCGCGTTCCGAGAGTGTATTGCTGAGTACCATGAATGGAGGCGGATGGCATGGATGCAGACATTGCAGAGCGGCTGAAGCAGTGCAGAATCTTTTTCCGGAAAGGGAAGGACTGGACGGATGCGGAAGAGCTGACAGCAGCTCGCGTGTTTCAGGATTTTCGAGATTTTCTCATCAATGAGAGGGAACGGCCGTATGCGTGGTGCGCCTTCCAGCAGACAGAAGAAGCGCTTGCTATGCTGCTATCTGTCGAGGGGCTCATGACTGTCTGCGACAGCACATGGACGCAGGCAGATGCAGAGCAGGAATTTCGCCCCCAGCTGGAGCAGACCGTGCAGGCCTTGAAGAAGGGGAGAGCGGGAGAGATTTTTGTTGTCGATTATCGCGGGAGTGCGCAGGGACTCTATGCCATGCATGGAGAAGACGAGCTGGAACTCCGGGATGGAATCGGAGCGCGTCCGTGCAGGACACGGCTTTCTGGCAACGGCTTGATGCGATTCGGACGGCTCTACCCAGCGGAAATGATGGGGGCTCTTCAAGAACCGCCAGAAACACGCGGCATCGAGGTTGTCGATGATGAAAGAAGGCGCAGACGGCCTGCAAAGCGCTGGGAACCGCGTACGAAGAGACGGCAGGCATTTCTCTCGGCATTGCTCGGTCATCCGGCAGAGGAGATTGCGTGGGAGACAGATCTCTCGACCATCGTCGTAGCAGATCCGAGGCAGGCAGAGCGTGTCTTTCCCTATATCGGCATCTGCTATATAGATGGGCCGGTTGTTCCGCTCTATGAGATTCTGTCCATTGATTTCCATCCGGTGGGGCGCGGACGGAAGGGGAAACGGAACGGGAAGATGATTTCCAGCTATACATATCCGGGCTTCCTGCGTCCGTTTGGCGGCGTGGGGAAGGAAGCACTGACGTATGTGACGTATCAGCGGGCCGTCCTGCAGGTTGCGGCCAGCCTTTCCACCATGGAGCGCTTGCGGGATGATGAGATGAACAACGAAGTTCGCAAGCTCGTCATCTGGGATACGGAGCGCATCCGTATCGAGCAGACGAAGTTCGATGTGCTGGAAGCGCATCCGCAATATCCGATTCTCGCGAATTGCGATGGCAGTTATGGACTGGCATCATCTGCACGCAGACAGGATGCCGCTTGCTTCGGCATGACACCAGCGTATCTTCGCTCGATTTTCCGGGACCCCAGGTATCTTGGAAGCTATATCGGATGCGGCAGCGTCGAGAAGCGGATGGCAGGTATCGACGGCTACCATACGGAAGATGCGCAAGCCTTTCTTGATGAGATGCGCTGGCTCGGCCAGGCTGGCCAACAGGATGCGCAGCAAGGGATGTTCCGCATGACAGCGCTCTCCGTGCAGAAGCGTCTCGAAGATGAGGTTCGCTGCCTGACTGAGAGGGGAGGCAGGCTGCTAGATGGAAGGTTCCTCGCAGATGGATACGCGGCAGCCATCGAGCATCTTCGGAGCATGTTCTCGTCCGATGACGAGGTAGCAGCCCATGAAGCACAAGCTGTCAATCTCCTTGAGAAGCTCTTTTTATGTCTCTCCGAAAGCGGGGGGGTGGCAAAGCCAGCAGTGCTCCGCCAGCTCATCGGGGATTTGCCGGATTGGATGAAGAATATCGTCGTGCTTGTGCCGAAGGCTGCATGGGCCGAAGCGCTTGCAGACGCCTTTCCCGGCAGGCGTGTCTCTGTTCTGACAACGACGAAATTCGATCCTGATTGTTTCTACGATGCAATCATTGCCTGCGGGCGCCTTGATTTCGAGCATGTTCCCATCGCATGGAATGCGCGTCGATTCATTTTCTTGCTTTATCCTTTCGAAGAAGGCTGGTATGAATGGCTGATGAGGCGGCATCGGGCTGCAGAACGGCAGTTTGATGCGATGACGGGGCTCGGCCTGTCCATGACGCCATCTTTGACGGAAATTCCAGCCGCAGAAGTTCGCGAGGAAGCAGGAAGCAGCCTCTGGGCTGACCTTGAACAGGCACTCGGCCGCGAGCGGCAGACGGATTGGGCAGCGCTCTGGTCAGAGCGTCTGCAGAGAGGTGATGCGCAGGCACAGCAGATTGTCCGTATCGCGCGCCTTGCTGACGACAGGACGCTTTTCATGACGAAGGGGTACAGGTTTCATCAGGTTGTCATGCCAGGCGAGGAAAAGGCGTGCGAGCTTTTCGAAGTTGCGACTGAACATGTCGAGCCTGGCATGCAGATTCTCTATTCGAATTCGACAGGCAACCGGGGAGAGCTCCGCACGATCATCCGGCAGACACTCGAAGATGTCGATGCCCTCGAGGCGGCAGAAGCTGTCGTGAAACGGTGGAAGTCCTGGTTGCGGGAATATGTTGCGCATTTCAAAACCTTTGACGAACTCAGCCGGGCGTTCCATGTTTTCGGCCGCTACCAAGTGGATCAGCAGACCATCCAGTCATGGCTTCGCCCGCATGGCAGCATCATCGGACCGCGGAGCGAGGAAGCGTATAAGGCCATGGGGCGGCTGCCGAATTCGCCGCTTCGGGGCGCATGGAAGGAAGCCTATGAGGCGACGACGCGCGTCCGCAGGGATTACAGCCTCATCACGGAGAAGATTTCGGAGGGCATTCCTGTCGTCTATCAGAAGCTCAAGAACGGTGAGCCGCTTGCAAAGGGAGATGCATTCGAACAGCATCTCGCGGCACACATGGATATGCTGGCCGATCTTTTCGAGATTGTCTCAGTCGAAGAGGCGGACTTCTGCGTTCCGCAGGGATATGCAAATCGCCCGCTCGATGAGGAAGCGGTCTTTGAGGAAGACGACGAGGAAGGAACTGACGGGGAGGAATGACGATGGAACTGGCACCATATATCAAGGCACGGAAAGCGATGATCGAGGGGGTGCGTGCGCAGATGCTCGGCCCCGGCAGCGAGGGGGGAGGAAATCCGGAGCATGAACGCCTGCATGAAGCACCGACAAACCGTTATGCCTGCGGCATTCTCTATCCGGAGAAGCGTGCGGTGGATGAAAGCAGGGATATTTCAGCTACTGAAATCTTTGGCGATATTGCGGAACTGGAGAATGGGCATCACGGGAAACAGGAGGCGCAGGACGGAGGTCGTCCGTCACAGGAGGAGGCAGACGGCCTCAGCGAAGATATCAGCCGTTCAGGGCAGATGCGGCCGTCGTCGTTCGGCTTGACATTCTTCGTGCGGGGAGAAGTTTCCAAGGTTGCGGCCGAGGTTGCGTTCGGTACGTATCGTGGAGAGAAGGAAACTGCTGCAGACGGGGAAAAGGAGCAGACCGTCTATGTACGCACACCACACCATGTCCGCATCCAGGCAATATTCCAGACAGAAGATTATACGGAAGTGGCGCAAAACATTGACGGCACACGTCTGTCATGCCGCGCGATGCGCCGACGGATGCCTGGCGGCATTACGTCCGTCACGTTCATGGCTGTTAACGGGGAGCAGATGCAAGGCAATCTTCCGGAAGTGCAGGAATGCATTTTCCAGCCTTGCATCACGGTCGGAACAGCGACGAATGGATTTTCGTTCGTGAGCCAGGAGGCAGCCGAGGCTGCCATCCGCGCACAGCGGCGGAAGAATCGGCAGAAAGTACGGATGGACGAGGGCAGACAGGAGGAACTGCGCCTTGCCATGCTCTATCGGAAAAAGCACCGCTATGCTTCGGGCTTCGGCACTTCTGTTGACTGGGAAGTCGATGCAGCGGGGCAGGGGAGCGTCTGGAACGAGTTCCTGCCAGAAATCGAACTTCCGGCCATGGACTACGATTTGCGCGAAGATGTTGATGTGAAAGACCGCGAACGCGCACTTTCTATGAAGTACTATTCCGATTTGGATCCTGCCCCGTGGGAGGAAAAGCTCAGCTGCCTGCGGGCCATCGTTGCGTCGTATCGTCGATGGATCCTGAAGCAGGAGCAAGAGGCGGGGATGCTTTCTGAGGAATTCCGCGCTATCGGGCGGGAGAACCTCGCAGCCTGCACGGAATCGGCAGACCGCATGGAGGCCGGCATCCGCCTTATCGAGGACGATGAGGATGTCCGGAAGGCGTTCGCCCTTGCGAACCGCGCAATGTTCATGCAGCGCGTGCAAGCTGCACTGCAGGGAAAGTGGCATAAAGAAGCTGGGGGCTCCTATTATGGCAAGGAAAGCTTTGTGAGGAAGGCCCTGTCGTCCATCGATTATCGTGCCATCTCCGACGATGATGCGCATTGGCGTCCGTTCCAGCTGGCTTTCCTCATCATGAGCCTGCGCGGCATCATGGAGGCAGGGACGGGGAAGACAGATGACCGCATGCTCGTCGACCTCATCTGGTTTCCGACAGGCGGCGGCAAGACGGAGGCGTATCTCGGCCTGTCGGCGTTCACCATCTTCTATCGGCGCTTCGCGCATCCTGAGGACTATGGCGGGACGAACATCCTCATGCGCTATACGCTGCGCATGCTGACAGCGCAGCAGTTCACG
>Ga0256406_1006493_pt1 | contig 11720 bp, 11 predicted proteins | sample RumenRJG_03DNA_FD_185986 | JGI IMG/M metagenome (GOLD analysis project Ga0256406, IMG submission 185986) | Bovine rumen microbial communities from Lethbridge, Alberta, Canada - RJG_03 | ecosystem: Host-associated > Mammals > Digestive system > Stomach > Rumen | place: Canada: Alberta | collected...
TCCCACAATGCTTATCTTTTGGTCTTTGGTTCGGAATAGTGTAGTGCTGGCGGTCTATCTCTTGTTTTCGGTTGCTTGCTTCCTTACCGTACATGAGCATTTGCTCCGGGGTTATCGTTGCCGTAGCCCTCCATGAGATTCACGACGCCCCAGATACCAAGACCTGCTCCAAGGGCTACTACCAGGGTCTGCAGAACGTTCACTGCGCTGTTGAAAAATGCCATTTCAGTTCCTCCTTTTTTCGTAAAAAAAAGCAGGCCTTTTGTGGTCTGCATCTCATAGGTTATAAGTCTTCTCTTTTTCCGTCAGATCGTTGGAGATCTGACCCGATCTCTCATTCCTTCAAAGGTAAGCCTCCGCCGTCTTGCTCTTTTCTGCTTCTTTGGCCTTGTTCTTTGCCTTCGGCTGCTTTACTGCGGTTTCCTTCTTCTCCTCCAGATTGCCGAGTACCGAAGAGCGGTCTTTATTCTTGTATGCCTCCAGCATCGCCTTCAGCTCGGTCACCGGAATCTCCCGGTAATCCCGTTTCCAGATATTTTTTCCTTCCGGCGTCTGTCCCTCCAGAACCGGCTTCCCGATCCGGATGGTTTCATCTGATACAAGCTTCATCCAGACACCCTTGCCGAATTTGTTATCGTGAATCATCTTCGGTGAAATCACAAAGGAGGCCCAGGGCGTTCTGTCATTCTCGTCCACGTTCGGTATCTTGACCTCCACCAGCTCCTTTCCAGACTTAGATGTAAACGGATTACCCACAAGTCCTTTCCCGAACTTGATGGTAATCTCCTCTACTGCTCCGGAATCAAGAGTTTCTCCTCTTGCCATCGCCTCCTCAGCATCCTTTACAAAATCCGGCACATCCGCCGGCTTCAGTCCACTTGTTTCCGCCATTTATCGTTCTCCTTCCTTCTTTACGCTTCCTGCAAATCCTCTTCTGTGAGATCCACCTCAAAGGGCTCCACAAGATCACTGTCCTTCACGATCAGGCTGTGCCTCATGTATTTTTCCACGTCAAAAGCCAGCCTCTTATCAAAGTCTGACAGCTGCTTATAGCGCTTATGCCTTGTGATGTCGTACTTGTCACTTAAGAACGGCCTTACCCCTCGCAGCTGGAGAATACACTTTCCGCCATCCATCACCGCCAGCTCATCGCGGCTCATCAGCTCCTTCCCGGTTTTCTGGTAATTGATCCCATAGCTCCGGTTTGTTCCTCTCGTATCCGAGGTGTTATACAGATCGATGGTTTCTTTTCCCAGCATCTCCGACATTTCCTTCAGCGTCGTTGTCTCCTTGCCGCCCAGGAAAATCGTCGTATCACAGTTTCCGATAATGGTATCGGCACTGTCCTTGTAGATGGATTTCAGCTGGGACTGTGACTGCAGAATAATTGCTGCCGAAATCTCCCTGCTTCGGATTGTGGCAATCAGCTTGTCAAACTTCGGAATCTGCCCGATATTTGCAAACTCATCCAGAAGACACCTTACATGCACCGGAAGCCTGCCTCCGTAATGGTCATCGGCCCTGTCGCATAAGAGATTGAACAACTGGGTATACATGATGCTGACCACAAAGTTGAAGGTGTCATCCGTATCACTGATAATGACAAAGAGCGCTGTCTTCCGGTCTCCCAGAAGATCCAGCTCCAGTTCGTCATAGCTCATCAGTTCCCGAAGCTCCCTGATATCAAACGGAGCAAGCCGTGCGCCGCAGCTGATAAGAATCGATTTGGCCGTCTTGCCAGAGACGAAAAGTCAAGGACTTTTTCATCAAATCCAAAAAGAAGTCACATTTTGCGGACTTCCTCACGGAGCAGACGCTTGATTTTGTCCTCCATTGTCTCTTTTGCGGTCTGGCTGAAATGCACACGGACGATATAGGTTGTCTTGCCGATCTGCTTTCTGACAGTCGGGCAAGTGGCGGTGTTGGTTGCGGTATTGTTCATTCAAAATCCTCCTGTAAATGAAAAATGCCCGGTGACTGTTCATCATCGGGCGGTGTCGGTATGAGGGAACAAGGCAAGGCGGCAACATTAAGGTATCTATAAAACCCTTGCCGTCTTTGCCACGCTTGCCGTGTTCCTGTTGTCAATCTCGGAGATAGCAGACCCATGCTGTGCCGTCTTTCTCGGTCACAAGTCTGTCCCCGATACGGCTCTTTGCCGTTCTCATGGTGCGTGAGGAAATCCCACGCTCATTGACTGCCTTTTCCAGCTCTGCACTCGGCATACGCTTTCCGTCCGCAAGCAGTTCCAGAATGAGCATTTGCGCCTGTGCGGTCTTGCTTTCGGTCTTGGCGGTGTCTGTCCCGGCAAGAAGCTCGTCAGCGGTAATGTCATAAGCCCCTATCCACTCAAAGCCTTTCTCGTCTCCCAGAGAAAAGGCAAGGGACTGTCCGGGCGGCGCAAGGGAGCTTTTCTCATGGATAAGCACCCTCGTTGTGGGACTGTCCTTCAGCTTGCCGATAAAGAGCAGACTGCGGACTGCCGCCGTAATGTCGATAGACCCTAATCCCCGGTAGGTGCTTTGCGTTCCTGCGGCTTTGTTCAGGTGTCCAATCAGCACGATAGCGCACCCGGTAGCCTGTGCAATGTCTCCCAGACTGCGGAATATCGGGCGCACCTCGTTTGCTCTGTTCATGTCCACATCTGCGCCCAGAAACGCCTGTACCGGGTCAATGATAACAAGCCTTGCGTTGTTCTCCCGGATTGCCCTTGCTATGCGCTCATCGGCAAGGGTCAGCGGTGTGTCCCTATCGTCAATGACAAGCACTCGTTCAAGGTCTGCGTCAGCTTCCATCAGCCGGGGCTTGACGGTATCGCCCAAACCGTCCTCGGCGGTCTGATAGATGATATTAAAAGGCTCAATTGTTTCCATACCGGGCAAGGGCTTTCGGTTGGTGCAAGCCGCCGCCAGACGCATGGCGAAGTAGGTCTTGCCCTCTCCGGGGTTGCCCTGTATGATGGTCAGCTTTCCAAATGGGATATACGGAAACCATAGCCAATCCACGCTCGTCAGCTCCACATCTGCCATGCGGAGCATGGGAACAGGCTGGGCGGTGGGCAGCTCTCGCAGCGTGATTGTTTCGGCTATGAATTTGCGGCTGGGAATGTCCCCTTGCTGACGGAGAACATCGTTCCAGTCTTTCCTTGCCGGGACAAGGCGAATGACGGCGATCTCGCCGGGAATGGACTGTGCCAGTCGGGTACAGGCTTCGCTTCCTGCGGTGTCGCTGTCAAGGCAGAGGAACACTTTTCGGGTGTCCTTGCGTTCAGAAAGAAAACGGTCAAGGGCTTTGCCCGAAACGCCGCCCAGGGCAAGATAGCTCCTTGTCTGCCAGTCCTGCGGATAAAGGCAGATGAACGATAACAGGTCAATCGGTGATTCAAAGGCAAAAAGCTGGTTGCCGTTTCCCTCGTATCGGAACGGATAGGACTTGTCAGACCCGACAATGTCCTGTCTGAATGGGTCTGCTGTTCCTCTCACATGGGCGTATCTCGGCGTACCGCTTCGGTCTCTGCCGACAAACACAACATTGTGCCGCTTTGCGTCCTCGTAAATATCCCCGGAAAGAAGAAAAGCCTCAACAAGCGTTTTGTTGAGACCTCGGCTTTCTGTGAGATATTGGATTGCTCTGTCGGCTGTTCTGTTGTGCAAGGGCAAGTGAAACGCTGTGGGCGGTGCTGTGGCGGCTTCGGTCTGCCCCTCGCCGCTTTCGCCGGTCAGAAGCTGGACGGCTTCGGGAAAGGACTTGCCGTAAAACTCCATGACAAAATCAATGGGATAGCCGCCCTTGCTCTGGCTGTGTCGAAACCACTTGTTTCCACGGACGGTCAAGCTGTCATGTTCTTTCCAGCGGTATTCTCGTCCGCTTTTGATTAGCGTCTCTCCCTGTGTGCGGAGAAAATCTTCCAGACTGACGGCGTTTGCCCGGTCAATCTGCGCTTGGGTATAATTCATCGGGATAGTTCCTCCTTTTTGTGTCGTGTTTGGGGTCGATTTTGGAGCTTTTGTTCCTCTGCGCGCTCGTTAAATCGGGTGGCAGTATCTACGCATGACTTGACCTTCCAAAGACGGTGTAAATCGTCTCTTACGGTCTTGAACTCGCCGTAGGTGGTTTCATGCGCCTGTTCCAACTCGTCATACTCTTCGGTCAGCTTTTTCATATCCACCTTGCCGTCCGGGAACTCTCCGGTCAGCTTTCGTCTGGCGGCGTAGAACTGTTTCAGTTTCGCTTCATGCTCTGCCTTGTACTTGGCTCTGGGCTTCTCAAACTTGATTTTCTGCAAGCCGTCATAGACAGGCTTCAAGCTCTGGAAAGCAGCGGAGCTGTCATAGAGCTGCTTAATTGCTTTCATTCGGGCGGTCTGTTCGTCCAGCGTTTTCTTCAAGCTCTCTGTGGCAGCACTGTGTTCGCTGACACGGTGTTCCAAATCTTCAAGGGAATAAATGCCGTTTGCCCGGAGATAATTGAAAGTTTCGTTCATCTCCTTTAGGTTGCTGACCTTGCCTTTCTGCGAATAAGCCCCGGCTCTGCGGCTGGTGTAATAGGCGTTCAGCAGAGAAACAAGGTTTGGTGCCTGCGGCTTGGCAAGCTCCGCTTTTGCTTCGGCAATCCAATCAAACAGGAGAGTGATTTTCTTCTTGATGTCACGGATAACGGCATTGGTGGCTTTGATCCAGCGGTTGAACTCGCCTTTCTCGGTGCGTATGCCTTTCTTCTCCATTGCCCGAACGGTTGCGCCCTCGTGGACGGTGGGAAGAAGCTCCACGCCCTGACGCTCATAGCTCCGGTGGTCGATACGAACATCAATACCTTTTTCCGCAAACTTGGCATTGCATAGCTCCGCCCATGCTTCACGCCAATGTTCCAGCGTTTCGGGACTGCCCCAGTCGGTAGTGGGAACGGCGTTGAACACAAACTTTCCGTCTGCGTCTCGGATGCGGTTGCCGTCCTCGTCCAGCTCATACACCCGGCGTTGCTTTAGTCCCCATTTGCCGTTCTGCTCGATGGGGCGGATAGGGCAAAGCACATGAAAATGTGGATTGGGTATGCCGCCGTCCTCCCGGTCTGGCTGGTGTACGGCGAAGTCAACCACCATGCCCCGGCTCACAAAGTTCTCCAATAAAAATTGCCTTGCAAGAGCGATGTTTTCCTCAAGAGAAAATTCATTCTGCAAGGCAATGTCAAAGCTGTATGCAAGCTGGGCGTTCTTTCCTCGCTCGGCTTTTTCCACGGCGTTCCATAGCGTCTGGCGGTCTGCGTATTCGGGCGGTGCATGGGACGGCAAGAGAATGTCGGAGCAGATCACGCCGCCCTTTCTGGTGTAGTCGCTGTATTCGCCGTAATACTCGCTATACAGTCGCTCCCCGGCTCGGTAGGCGGCAGAAGCGATAGCGGACTGTCCTGCGCTTCGCTTAGTCTGCGTGACGCTCAGATGAAATAGTGCCATCGGCTTTCAACTCCTTTTCTCTGTTTGCTTGGCTGATATGGGTAATCGCCATGTGACGGACGGCTCGCTGGACTTCGGACAGGGAAAAGATGTGTTCCATCAGCTCTGTCATTTCGGTGCGTGTGAGATCTTTGACCTCCGGGGCAAGGCTCTCAACCGTGCCACCCAGATTGCAAAGGCGGTGGGTGCGTTTCTGCCTTTCGCCTTTCTCCAGATACTTCTTTCTGTTCTCAAGACGGTTGAGCTTGTGCTGTTCCTGTGCAAGCTGCGTCTCAGCTCGTTCTTTTTCAGCTCGGAGATGTTCAAGGGTTTTCAGTTTTGCCATTTTTCGTGACCTCCTTTTTTGATTTTGGGGATAAAAAAAGACCGTCAACTTTTCGCATAGTGCGACCAGTCAACGGTCTGATTTTCGGTATTCGTTATGTTCTAAAATCAGTTCTTTGAAAGATGGCGTTTTTCAATCTCTAATGTTATGAGGGTAGCAGTCATTAGATAGAGGACGGCTATGACACATTCCAAGGCAAGCGAATTGATAGGGCGAGGATAAAAATGTACTAACGCCATTGCCAACAGTCTAATCGGGAAATATGCGCCTAACCATGCAGAGACTTTATAAAACCGCTTGCGGAATTGTATTGTTCTCTCATTCTGCTCATTTGCCTTTTTTTGATATGCGTATTCAAAGCCTCCAACCATAGCAATAAAAGGAATAAAACTCAAGACACCAAAGAAAATGTTTTGCAGGATAACAACAGACATGAATTGAATTATCAACACCATCACTTCAAGAGTGATCAAAAAAATCATGATCTGGTGGATGCCGTCCGTTTTGACTTCCTTAACTTTCGGCAGGTCATTGTCGCTTTGGTATTCATCATTTAGCAAGTAGTCTGTTGTAACCTGAAACAGCCTACTGAGTTGAAGAATGTTTGTTGCATCTGGCATAGCTGTTCCCATTTCCCAACGGGAAATGGCTTGCCTTGATACGCCCAGCTTATCAGCTAACTCTTCCTGTGACATTCCATTGGACTTTCTCAACCTAACAATCTTATCTGATAATTTCATAATGAAATCCTCCTTTGATTTGGTGATTTCATTATAGCAATGAACGCTTTCAGCCACCACCACTTCAAGTTTACATTTCCGCAACATAACTTTACGCTGTGTTTTTACTTGCTGGCGGCGAACAGCATTTTATGCTGTTTGCAGACGGCAAGTCCACAAGGGATAGCCGCATAAGCGGCGCAAGGGAGTGTAGCTCCCTTGACGGAACGAAGTGACGAAACATTCTCGGTCGGGCAGTTTTCTTCTGCTGACTGGGAATGAAGCTCCGCAGGACGCACATACTCCCGATAGGAGAGTATAGAAGTGCGCCCTTTAGTTCCTAAAGGGATTTGCTCCGGCTTAACTTCTCGACAAACTGAAAGTTGTTTTACTTACGTTCCATAAATCCTATGATTGAAAAAATCAATCCTACAATTCCAATTCCAATAGAGAGTAGCTCCATTCCTGATGAGCAAAGAGTAATTACGATAGCAAAGAGTAATATTGCAATACCTAATCCGATTTTTTCACTGTAAATCCCTCCTTTGAAAATTCCGATTTGTTTCTCAATTTCGTATTCAAATTATACCATAAAACTTGTGAACAATTCTACCGCAACTTTGGACTGTATGAGAAAAGTCCGGACGGTTTTCTGCCCGGACTTTCTCACTCAATCATAAATCAATTCCGCTTTCACAATCTCATCTGCCTGTGCCTTGCAAGCGTTCATCTGCCGCACCCATTCCATTTGGTTTTCGGCTTTCAGCTGTTCGGTCACGCCGTACTGCTTTGCCAGTGACCGCACGATCAGCTCCATGCGGTTTCGTGCCGCTTCGTCAATCTCGGCGCAATGCTCAAAGAGCTTGTCGGATAGCACCAGCTCATTGAACAGTATCGGGCGGCGCATTTCCAAATATGCTTTGCGAAGTCTGCCGTAGTGTCCGAGGGGCTTTGTCTTGCGGATAACGATGTTTGGGATAAGATAATCGCCGTTCTGTGTGTAAGTGATATTCATGCTGTTTGTACTCCTTTCATCGGCTCTCTTTGCGGTAAACTGCTGACAGGGACGAACACGCCCTTTGCAATGTCCTCCGCACGAATGGCGGCTTTCTTGGCTTCGATTTCTGCTTTTTTTCTCCCCTTGATTTTGTCCTCGTATCGCTTCTGCGCTCCGCTGGCTTTCCGCTTCAAGTAGTTCTGATGAAGCCTGTCCTTGCGTTCCTCACGCTTGCGGATTTCTTCTAATTCTTCCGGGGTCAGCTCCACTTCTCCAAACGCCGGGGGAACGAATCGCCCAACAAAATTGAAGTAAATCTCGACCTCCTGTGTGGTCTGTATACTGCCTTTACGGTCACGCTCATGCACAAGGATTTTCTCGATAAACTCATTGAGCATGGCAATGGTCAGCTTGTCGAAGTTCTCATACTTATCAATCAGAGCGATAAAACGGTCAGCGTCCTTTTCGTGCTTTTCATAACTCCTGATAGCCTTTTCCAGAACAGAGATTTCAGCGGTAAGCTCGGACTGTTCCTTTTCGTATTGAGCGTCCAGAGTGGCGTATCTGCTGTCGGACAGCTTGCCTAAAATGTTGTCCTCATAGATTTTGCAGAGCAGGACTTCCAGCTCGGAAACTCTCTGCTTTGCTGTTGCAAGGCGTGTCCGCTGCTTCCTGACCTCTGCCGTCTGCTGGCTGGACTGCGCTTCCTGCACCACACGGAGAAACTCGGCTCTGTCATGCTTCGCATACTCGGCAATGGCTTTCAGCATTTCCGAGACAAGGGACAGTACCACATCTTCATTGATACGGTGCTGTGTCGTGCAGAGCTTTCCAACTGGGACTTTGCTGTATTGGGAACAGGTATATTGAGAAATACGCTTGCCGTTGTTGGTACGGTGGACATACATCTTGCCGCCGCAATCGGCACAATAAAGCAAGCCTGTGAGGGGAGCTGCTTCGCCCCAGCCGTCCGGGTAGCGTCTGACATTCCCACGGATTTTCTGCACAAGGTCAAAGGTCTGCTGGTCAATGATAGCTTCATGGGTATTCTCGAAAATCGTCCATTCGTCCTCCGGGACATAATGGCTTTTCTTGTCCTTGAAGTGCTTTCGAGTCTTGAAGTTGATGGTGTGTCCCAGATATTCACGCTTTTCAAGAATGTTGCAGATGGTGGAAGAACCCCAGCCGTACACATCTTTGAAAGTCTTGTTTTTATTCACACCCTCGCCGTGCTGGGCAAGGTAAGCGGACGGAATGAGGATTTTTTCTTCTTTCAGCTTGCTGGCGATCTGATACGGACCGTAGCCGTCAATCGTCATGGCAAAGATGCGCTTGACCACGTCAGCGGCTTCGGGGTCAACCAACCATTGGTCTCTGGCTTCGTTCCAGAGATAGCCGTAAATGACCGTGCCTGTGAGGTGCTTGCCGGACTTGCCTTTGGACTGGAAAGTGGAACGGATTTTTCGGCTGGTGTCTCTGGCGTAATACTCGTTCATAATGTTGCGGAAAGGGGTAAAATCATCGTCCCCTCTGGCACTGTCCACGCCGTCATTGATGGCGATAAGGCGAACGCCACGCTGACGCAGGATTTCCATAATCTGACCGACTTTCAGATAGTCACGACCCATGCGGCTCATGTCCTTGATACACAGGTACTCCACATTCCCGGCTTCCACTTCTTTCATCATTGCTAAAAATCCGGGACGGTCAAAGCAAGTACCACTAATGCCATCGTCCGTGAAATGGACAATGTTTGTAAAGCCCTGCCGGGCGGCGAACTCCTCCAACATAGCCTTTTGATTGGAAATGGAATTGCTCTCACGCTGTTGGTCATCATCTTTGCCAAAGTCATCACGGCTCAATCGTTCGTACAAAGCTGTGATTTTCTCGCTTTTTCTCATAACTTGCGCTCCTTTCTTCGGTTTTAGGTTGTGTGTTCTAAGAGACTTCCCAAACGCTTGATTAAGAAGTCTTTTAGAGCATACAACACCCGCAGCAAGCTTGTATTTCTTGTACTGCCGGACGGCGAAGTGATCCGGCTCCCTCTCTTCCAGTTCCTCAAACATCAGATCCACCGCATTCTTGAAGTTTTCATCATCTTCCCTTGTCTCGGATGCATTGATCATCTCAAGGAGCGTGCTGAAATTCTTCTCTTCATCCGGTGCCTCATACCAGATATACCCGATGAGGGCCTGATAATAGAGCTTTTCGGCCTTGACCCAGAAGTCCTCTCCGGATTTATCCCCCTCACCCTTCGTATTCGCGATAATCGTATTAACGAGCTTCAGGATATCCTTCTCGGACCGGATATACATGAATGGATTGTAGTGATTGGATTTCCTGAAATTGATGGTATTCAATGTCCGGATCTCGTATCCCGCATGCTCCAGCATCCGCCCGGTTTCCGTGAGCAGCGTCCCCTTCGGATCCGTCACAACGAAGCTGACCGGATATTTCTTTGAATAACACTGCATCAGATTCGGCTTCACGAAGAATCTGGTTTTTCCGGATCCAGATCCTCCGATGACGACGATGTTTTTGTTTCTGGCATATTTGGGTACCTTCGGCCGGCTGTTCATGGTGAGACTTTCCGTCTGGGTCAGGATAATGTTGTTTTCAGGATCCGGATCCACAAACGGCCGGATATCCGCCGCAGTTCCCCATCTGGCAGATCCATATTCCACGCCCTGCCGGTACTTCTTCGCATTTTTGCTTCTGTAGTAAACAATTCCACGGACAATCAATGCGCCGATGAAACCCACGAGCATGTCCTGGGGATGAAAGCTCGGAAGCTTTTCTGTAAAAGCATCCCCGAAATGCAGAAAGGTATAGACCAGTTTTTCTCCGGCCTGACTGCCCTTTGCAATTCTGTAAACAGATCCGACCTTATCCGCCAGATACCAGATGATCCCGTAGGGCACCGCCTGCACCAGCTTCTTTTTTAAATCCGGATTCATCGCTCCTGCCCCCGTTCTCTCTGCTTTACCTTCTCCCGATATCTGTGGCTGATCTTCTGCTGATACAGATACAGCTTCCTGCGGATCGAAGGCTTCTTCTCCTTCAGAGACGTCCGCTCCGTATATTCCTTGAAGGCTGCCGTCATGACATCCACATCCCTGGCCTTGAAAAAGACCATATAACGCGGTTTTTCCGACAGCTTATCCTTCTTCAGGGCAAAATCGATATTGTACTTCTTTGCCACCCTTTCAAAGTCTCTGATGTTGTGGTCTGTCACCTCAATGTTTGCAAGCTTCGAGTTCTGCTTCATCAGGTCCTTCATGGACTGTTTGCCTTCCGGCTGATATGTCTCCGCATATTTTTCATCCAGGGCTTTCTGCTTCTGCAGATACTGCATGTACTTCCGAATCGCAGCTCTCAGCATTGAGCCTGTCAGGTGAAGGCCCTTCCTGCCGGTATTGATCACCAGGACCACAACCTTCTCATTGACCTCATCCTGCATGGCATTCCTCCTCCCTGATCAAAAGAAGCAGGTATGACGGATTTCTCCGCCACCCTGCTTTCCGGTTAACTGTTTCCGTACAGATCATGATTGACCAGTGCGCCGTAGTAATTGCTGATCGTCACCGGTGCATTGTACAGGACCGCCAGAAGATACTGCTTGATATTGCGCACTCTGGTCGTATTTTCCCGCATGCAGGAAAGAACATATCGGATATGCTCACAGTCCAGCTTAAGCAGCCTTGCCTTGACCACCTCCGCCGGCCTCTGTTCCCCACCCACCGTAATGAACGGCTTTGTGGAACAGACCGCATCGAGCATGATCTCAATGATCTCATCAATATCAGCCTGATCCAGATGATCTGTTATCAGCACATCATAGGAAATATTTTCCCTGATGAGATCACGATATGCGTCCCTTTCCTTTCTCATCTCATCCGCTGTGACTTCTGCGGCTTCCTGATAAGAAGTGAATCGATTATTATTCATCTCCGTATTTGATCTGTCTTTATTTGTTTTATCAGTATTTATTTGTGCGGCACTTTCCGTACACGGTGTCTCCGTACCCGGAGCAGCCGTATCCGGTTTTGCCGTGACCGGATTTTCCGTACACGGTGAATCCTCACACGGTGCGCGCGGCATCTCATAGATGATGTACTCTGTCTGTCCCATACGTCCATGCTCTCCCCGGATCTGCCTTCTGGTAAGGTACCCGGCCTTTTCCAGCTCCTTTAATCCGGAGCTGATTCCGTCCGGACTCTCCTTCGATAT
>Ga0256406_1006494_pt1 | contig 11718 bp, 9 predicted proteins | sample RumenRJG_03DNA_FD_185986 | JGI IMG/M metagenome (GOLD analysis project Ga0256406, IMG submission 185986) | Bovine rumen microbial communities from Lethbridge, Alberta, Canada - RJG_03 | ecosystem: Host-associated > Mammals > Digestive system > Stomach > Rumen | place: Canada: Alberta | collected...
TCCAGAAAGCCCTTCAGAAGAACGTCCTCTTGGTGGATGAGCGTGATGGCGATGTTCGCAATGGTCTCATCGCTACGGTTCTGGATCTTATCGCGGTAGACAGCCGAGTCAAGATGTGTGCGACAGAAAGCGCGCGTCTGACGACAGCGCGGATCCTCGTAGGTCCACTGCGCAAGATTACGCACACGCAGATAGTCCTCATAGTCGAGGAGAAGCTCTTGCAGACTGGCACGGTTGACATTGATGAGTTTAATCATCATCTCCATAGACGTCACACCGTCAACATACCCTTCCGCAAGATTCTGCTTCCCTGAGCGTGCTGCCTGAATCATCTGATCTATTGTCCTATCTCCTATCTTGAGATATTTATGGGCGAAATAGTAGGTGATGTCGTAGATGCACTCAGCCTTTTTAAAGGCTTTCAGAGAGTGGTAGTCACCACGTTGGTCAAGGAATTCTGCTGGCATAACTTTGGGTTTTATGGGGTTTATGGGGTTTATGGGGTGGATGGGTTTGATGGGGTGGATGGGGTGAGAAAAATCCTATCGGCTTTTCTCCTCAAATTTCTCCAGGAGCCAGCGGTTCTGCTCGTCGATGGTCATGTGGCTGTTGTCGAGGACGAGGGCGTCGTCGGCCTGGCGGAGAGGCGAGACGTCGCGGTGGGTGTCGATATAGTCGCGCTCCTCGACATTCTTCAGGATGGCGTCGTAGTCAGCGGGCTGCCCCTTGCCTTTGAGCTCATCATAGCGGCGCTGGGCGCGGACGGCGGGAGAGGCGGTGACGAAGATCTTCAACTCGGCATCGGGGAAGACGACGGTGCCGATGTCGCGGCCGTCCATGACGATACCTTTGTTGCGGCCCATGGCTTTCTGCTGGGCTACGAGGGCCTCGCGGACGAAGGGGAGGGCGGCGATGGGACTGACATGGGAGCTGACCTCCATGCCGCGAATCTTATCCTCGACGAGCTCGCCGTTGAGGTAGGTGTCGGGGCGACCCGTCGTGGCGTTGAACTGGAAGGAGATGGCGATTTCGGGCATGAGAGCCTGGAGCTCGGTGGCCTTCACACTGCCGTCAGCATTGAAAAGGTTGTGACGCAAGGCGAAAAGGGTGACGGCGCGGTACATGGCGCCCGTGTCTACATAGATGTAGCCGATGCGGCGAGCAAGGTCCTTGGCCATGGTGCTCTTGCCGCAGGAAGAATAGCCGTCGATGGCTATTGTTATCTGTTTCATTATAATGTGTAATGTATAATGTTTAATGTGTAATGTTTAATGTTTAATGTGTAATGTTTAATGTTTAATGTGTAATGTATAATGTGTAATGTTTAATGTATAATGTGTAATGTTTAATGTATAATGTGTAATGTGTAATGTTTAATGTATAATGTGTAATGTATAATGTGTAGTGTATAAATATTGGGAGGCTATAGGCTATAAGCTAAAAGCTATAATTAATAATTAATAATTAATAATTAATAACTATTACAGGCTGTAGGCTATTGTTGCTGTGATGCTGGAGCTTGAGACGTGGTATTTGCCGTAGGCCACGCCAACCTTGAAGCGCTCTAAGGTGAGGCCGGCACCTAAAGAGAAACCCGCACCGTGGCTGCTGTCGCCGTCACTGCTGGAGACCTTCATCTCATCGGCACGACGGAAGTTGTAGCCACCACCTATCCAGAAGCTCTCGCTTAAGAGGATATCAGCTCCAAGGACGACATGGTCGCGGAGTTTATATTGCGGGTGGTTAAGGTCTACCAAGGTGGCGTGAACCCGGAAGGGGGTGTTGACGAAGCGCTTCGAGACACCGAGCTGGATGTCGAAGGGCAGTTTGCCGTAGGTCTCATCGTAGGCCTTCAGCTCACCACCAAGGTTCTTAAAGACCAGCGACACCGACCACTCGCGGTCCGGGTCGTAGTAGTTGAGGCCCAAGTCCACACCCACGGCGATGGCGTTGTAGTCGCCGATATACGAGGTGATGAACTTTGCCGCTATGCCACCGGCGACTCTGTCTGTGAGAAGATAGGAGAAATATCCGGCCAAGGCGATGTCCTTTGCCGAGAACTCTCCCGTCTGCACGTTCTGCTCGTCCACTTCCTTCATCTTGCCATAGTCGAGGAGCTGAGCCGACACCGCCCATGTGGCACGGTCGCCAACGGCACGGTCGAAGCTGGCGCTCAGTGCGTTGCTACCCGACATATAGTTCATATAGTTGAAGTTGATGGTCTTGTCGCTGACCGAGGACAGCAGGGCCGGGTTGTTGAAGATTAAGGCTTCGTCGTCGTCGATGACGGTCACATTGTCGCCGCCTAAGGCAGCGGCATGGGCGCTGGCGGGCAGACGGAGGAAGTTGTACTCCGTCTGGCTGTCGTTCTGGGCGAAGCAGGGGAGTGACATCATCATAAGGAGGACGGTAAGGGCCTTTTTCATTTAAATAATTTAATTATTGGGCAAAGTTACTGCTTTTTTGAAGAATAGCTGTAATTTTGTAACCGTGTTTTGACAATATAACGTTGTAGGCACTGTAAAAATTGTAATGATGAATATTAAGAAAAGCGATAATGTCAATTTGGACTTGCACCGTGGTACGGGCTTCCTGCTCGGCCTTGTCATAGCGTTGGCATTGCTTTTCACCGCTTTCGAATACACCTCGCGCCCCAAGGCTGTCGACGAGGATGAGTCGATGCTCGATGATGTCGCCGAGGATCTGGCTATGACCTCTGCCATGGACACCCACGACATGGTCTCTGCCGCACCGGCGCCGGCCTCAAAGGCTGTGACGAACAATGTAAAGGAAGTCGCGCATGTGGAGAGCTCCGACAAGATAGCCCCCATCACCAGCAAGCTTGTCATCGGCCAGGGCGAGGGCGTCACCAAGGATGCCAACGTCGTCGAGGCCCTGCCACAGATCACTGCCCAGAGCCCCGACACCGCTGTGTTGCGCACCGTGGAGCAGATGCCGGAGTTCCCCGGTGGTATCGTCGTATTCATGAAATGGCTCACCAAGAACCTGCGCTATCCCGTTCAGGCACAGCAGCAGAAGATACAGGGCAAGGTCGTGGTGTCGTTCATCATCAACAAGGACGGCTCCATCGCCTCGCCAACCATCGTCTCCTCCGCCGACCCCATGCTCTCGGCCGAGGCCCTGAGAGTGGTGAAGATGATGCCGAGGTGGAAGCCCGGCGTCTCCGATGGCAAGCCATGCCGCACCATGTTCGCTATCCCTATCAACTTCGTCTTGTAATAAGAAAACTATGTATACCGCAGATGAACTTCTACAGAAGGTCAACACCTTCCTCGATTCCCTTCCTTACGACCGTAAGCCGATGTCGCTCTATGAGCCTATCCGATACGTCCTCTCCATGGGTGGCAAGCGCATACGCCCCGTGCTCATGCTCTTAGCCTACAACCTCTACAAAGACGACCCCGAGCGTATCCTCATGCAGGCCGTGGCTCTGGAGACTTACCACAACTACACTCTTCTCCACGACGACCTCATGGACAATGCCGACCTGCGCCGCGGACATGCCACCGTGCACAGAAAGTGGAATGCCAACCAGGCCATCCTCTCCGGCGACTCCATGCTCGTGCTGGCCTATGAGCGCATGATGCAATGTCCGGCACCCATGCTCTCCACCATCCTTAAAGTCTTCACCGAGACAGCCCTGGAGATTGGCGAGGGACAGCAGCTCGATATGGACTTCGAGAGCCGCACCGATGTCACCGAGAAAGAGTATATCGAGATGATACGTCTCAAGACGAGTGTCCTTCTGGCCTGCGCGCTGAAGATAGGTGCTACCTTGGCTGGAGCCTCCGCCGACGATGCCGACAACCTCTACCGCTTTGGTGAGAAGATAGGACTGGCTTTCCAACTTCAGGACGACTACCTCGATGTCTATGGCGATCCGAAGGTCTTTGGAAAGGCCATCGGCGGTGACATCACGTCGAACAAGAAGACGTTCATGCTTATCAACGCTTTCAACAAAGCCGATGAGGCACAGCGCAAGGAACTGATGAGATGGATTACGGCCAAGGACTTCGACCGCAGCGAGAAGGTCAACGCCGTGACGAAACTCTACAACGAGATGGGCATCGACAAGCTTGCCTTGGACAAGATAGCCCACTACTTCGACGAGAGCCGCCACTATCTCGATGCTGTCAAGGTGGACGACAGCCGCAAGGCCATGCTGCGCCAGTATGCCGAGAAGATGATGAACCGCAAGTATTAATGTAGCTGCTGATGTTTGATATCGACGACACCCATTTCATAGACACCCATGCCCATCTCGACGGCGAGGAGTTTCGCGACGACCTGCCTGAGGTCATCGCCCGTGCCCAGGCCGCTGGTGTGGGCGCCATCTTCATTCCCGGCATCGACGCCGCGTCGGTGGAGAGTGTCATGCGCGTCTGCCGCGACTACCGCGGCTACTGCTTTCCGATGATAGGCTTGCAGCCCGAGGAGGTGAGAGGCGACTGGGCTGACGTCCTGACGATGATGAGGCAGGCCTTCGAAGCTAACAAAGCTGACGGAGACCCGCGCTATATCGCTATTGGAGAGTGCGGCCTCGACTTCTACTGGAGCCGGGAGTATGAGAAGGAGCAGCTCCGGGCCTTTGAGAAGCAGGTGGAATGGTCGGTGGAGACACAGCTCCCGCTGATGATACACTGCCGCAAGGCGCAGAACGAGCTCCTGCATATCATGCGGCCTTATGAGAAGGAGCTCCCCGGTGGCGTCTTCCACTGTTTCACCGGCAACACCCATGAGGCTGAGGAATATCTGCGTTTCGACAAGTTCGTCTTGGGTATTGGGGGCGTCTCCACGTTCAAGAGCAGCCATCTCCGGGAGGACCTCCCCGCTGCCGTCCCTTTGTCGCGTATCGTCTTAGAGACCGACAGTCCTTATATGGCGCCCGTACCCAACCGTGGTCAGCGCAACGAGAGCGCCTTCGTCAAACTCGTGTTGCAGAACCTGGCACGCTGCTACGACACTTCCGAGGAGGAAGTGGCGAAGATAACCAATGACAACGTCCGGCGCGTGTTCAATCATTAAAGAATTTTAAATTCCGTCTTGATTCTTCCGCCTTTGCCCAAAAAGTGCTAACTTTGCACTCGCGTTTGAAAAATACGGTGTTTAGCCGCATTGTCAACGTAGTCAGCCAAACAAGGAGAGATGCTCGAGTGGCTGAAGAGGCACGCCTGGAAAGCGTGTAACCGTCCAAAGCGGTTCCGGGGTTCGAATCCCCGTCTCTCCGCAGAATCGTTATGAGGGAAGTCCATAGGGCTTCCCTCTTTTGCGTTATATACCAGCAATCTAGCTTGTTGTTCTTTCTCATCTTCCTGAATGTTAGGGATATACAGGGAAGAGGTCGATTCTCGAAGAGTGTCATTTCATGTAATGTCATGTACTATAACGATAGTACTTTGACTATACATATTTGATACACTTTTTGACCTTAGACTTTACACTTTCTCAAGTAAGGCAGTATCAATTCCTGTTATCTTGGAGATTTCTAAGAGAGTGAGTCCTTTGGCTTTAAGTGCTAGAACCAGTTGTTTGATCTGATTGCTCTGCTCTGAAATTTTATTGCTCTGCTCTGAAATTTTATTGCTCTGCTCTGAAATTTTATTGCTTTGCTCTGAAATTTTATTGCTTTGCTCTGAAATTTTATTGCTTTGCTCTGAAATTTTATTGCTTTGCTCTGAAATTTTATTGCTTTGCTCTGAAATTTTATTGCTCTGCTCTGAAATTTTATTGCTTTGCTCTGAAATTTTATTGCTCTGCTCTTTGAGTTTTTGGTCACGTTCCTTTATGGCCTTGTCACGATTCATGATAGCCGTATCGCGATCTTCTATAGCCGTAAAGAACTCATCTTCTACATTCATATCCTGCCTTAGCTCAGCACTTGCCGCTGCTTCTGTAAGTTTATGGACGATATATTCCATATTGTCGTCTCCCTCATAGTATTTTCTGTCTAAAGAAAGAAGGTGACGGCTATCATCCGATACCTGTGTCTGGTCGAAGACGCTAAGCACTTTGAAGAGGCGGTTGTTGACTTGTCCACGGAGCAAGGGAATCTGCACAATGATGCTGTTGTGCACCAAACTTTCTATAAAGGGGTCGGGCATTCCTTTTATCACTTCGTTGCCGTCGTAGTCGTAGGATTTGTGATTGACGTAGACAACAGGCTCCTCAATATCGCCCACGCGATGTCCAAGGAGATAGATGGTCACCATGGGAATGGCAAAGCCGTCGTGACCGTCACGTCGGATGTTGCGCTTATCGCTGTACTGTGCACCTAGATATTGGCGAAAGCGCAGCGTCTCTGTTTCCAGCCATGTCTTCTGCAGCTCTATGAGGATGAGGTGTTCCTCCCCGTCGCTTTCTCGAACTCTTGCTGAGAAATCGATACGAAACATTGAAATCTTGTCGCGTGTCTGGTTGGTATATTCGTGTGGGCGTGCTTCAATGCTCACAACGTCTTTCTTCAGCAGCGCTGAGAGAATTGTCTTGGCGATACGCTCGTCTTCCATCAGATACTTGAATACGGAGTCGTAGATGGGATTCGCAATTTGTACTATCATAAGCCTTTACTTTTCTGCAAATTTAGGCAAAAATTCCGAAAGCGACGGCAGTAGAGACAGAAAAATGTCAATAAGAATTATAGAAAAAGGTCACGTCGGATAGCGGCGTGACCTTTTCATGGTAATGTTCAGCGGTAACGTTTACCGCTTTATGGATTTGCTTCTAAAGGGAATTCTTGGAGTTGCGAGCTTCACGGCGTTCTTAGGAGCTTTCAGCATGGAGTGCAGGGCTTTAGCGCCTGATGCAGCGCGGGCCGGAACGTGAAGCAGTATCGGCTCGTAGATCTGCACTACGGGCTGGCCGAACTCAAGAGACTGTCCGTCAGCCGACGGAGTGAGCAAGTCTACGCACAGCATGTCAGCATTGAAGGCTGTACCCGTGTAGCCGAAGGTCTTCTGCATGGCCTGCAACATGAAGTTGTTGGTGCCGCCATCCTCAAGAGCCGTCTGAACGTAGCCGTATTTTGCATTGACAGCCATCTCGCCTTTCATGGACATCTTGTTATTGTTGTCGAAGGCTGCAAAGACGACGGGCATGTTAGCTTGGAAATCCTGATACTCTTTGTCAGAAATCTCCCCGTTTTCATGCTTGGTATACATCTCATAGGTATACTCGTTGAGGAAGCCATAGAGGTCATAGCTCCAGATGGAGTTCATCAGATAGGCGCCATATTTCTTGATGTAGTTCACGCTGTTGCCACTTGTCACAGTGAAGGTGAGTGTCTTCGGGTCAAAGCTTAACGGCAGGTTGGCAATATATGCGTCCGGGCAGTAGAAATAAACGTTCCCTTTGGCGTCCTTTCTGATAGCTCCTTGGTATTGGACAGCGAGTTCATCCAATGTGGCAGCCGTTCGATCTTTCTGCAGGTCGTATCCCATGAGGTAGAATATCTTTCCTACGAAATCGGAGAGCTGGCCCTGCTTGACCACGATGGTGGTGATGACGCTCTGGTTGTCGATGGTGACATTAAACTGTCGCATCTCACCCGTCTTGTTGGCCTTGATGTCCAGCTTGTAGGCATTGTCACCCTTTGTGATGGTAGCGTAGTCAGCGGCAGCCTCGTCGACTGTTGCCTGCGGCTCAGCACCTATCAGCTCGAAGGGCAGCGACAGCGTCGTGTCATTGTCAGCCACAACAAATTTTGTGGCACCCTGGTAGTTGAAGACGCATCCCTGCTGTGCAATGGGCACGTTGGTGGAGTCAGCCCCGCTCTTGATGGTCAGCATGGCCGAGCGGCTCTCCAAGTAGGGGTTGTTGTCCAAGTTGACAATGACGGAGTCGTCCTTCACCTCCGCCTTGGCCCATGAGGCGTTGACGGTGGCCGTGGCAGTCTGACCGGCTGGAGCCGTGAACTTCACACCGCCGCGGTGGGCAGCGGCATCGAAGGAGAGATTGGAACCGACGACGCCTACCGTGCTCTGCTTGAGATATTGCTCTCCCGCGTTGTCATCGCTGCAGGCCGTGAAGGTGGCAGCGGTGAGGGCGAGGGCAAAATAGATTATCTTTTTCATACGTTCTTGCTTTATTTAATGTGGTTGAGCTCCTTGTTGGCCGTGAGGTTGAGGCGCGAGAAGTCAGGATGACTGTTGTAGTGCGGCTTGATGCCTTTGAGGAAGTCGGCATGCTCGTAGAGCTTGCTGCTGATGATGGCAGGCTTGGCGGGCGTTGAGGCCGCTTTCACCATAGAGGTGTTGCTCCACAGGTCCCACCATCCTGCATAGCCGTCGCTGCTGAGATCCTGTGTCATGAAGGCGCCGATAACGAAGTTCTCTACCGTTGTACCGACATCCTGAAGACCTGCCTGCCCATCTTTGTAGAGCAGCTCGCCGTTGAGCGATGTTGTGATATTGCCCTTGTCGTCAGTGCCAAAGGTCAGCATATCGTAGAAGTTGTCGTCGCCTGCGGTGCTATTATTGCCGAAGAAAAAGACATTGCCGAGATAGTAGCTCTTATAGGTACCCACTATCTGGTTGCTCTGCAGCATCAGTGCGCAGTTCTGTGCATCGAAGGCGGCAGGGATGTAATAAGTGCCTGTAGATGCGTCGACGATGAAGTACAGCTGCTGCTGGTTGTTTTCGTCGTAGTCATAATCCAGCGTAGCGTTTACCTTCATCATCTTAAGATTTCCTGTCTCTGCATCGGCAGCCTTCATCGTCAGATCCCAGTTGCCCAACAGGGCGTCGAGGTCGAGCTGTGTCACCTTGATGGCCGAGGCCAGACGCTCGCTATGCTTGTTGGCAATGGTGATGTTGGCCGCGCGCACTTTCTCGGTGCTGGCGTCGACCTTGATGGTCAGCTCGTTGCCATTGGTGGTGATATGTACCCAGGAAGCGTCTGAGGTGATATTGAACTGGTCGAGATGCGGCACAGTCACTGTCTTTGTCGTGCCGGCCGTGGGCGCACCGATGTTGCCGATATACTGTGCGATGACGTCGGGTGAGACCAGGAACACGCTTGTCTCCACACCGTCGGCCGTCAGCGTCAGCTTGTCGTCGTCATAGTCGAGATACTGCACCTTCTGGCCGTTGATGGTCAGGGGCTCGTAGAGGCGGACGCCCTTGTCGGTGAAGTTGTAGGCTGATGAAGCCAGATAGGAGCCGTTGGCATCATAGATGCTGAGCTGGCGGCTGTTGAGGCTGGTGAAGATGACCTGACAGGGCTGTCCACCGATATTGAGGACGGCACCGTAGGGGATGAAGGCGTTGCCATTATCGACGACCTTGTCCAGATAGTTGTCGGCAGGCTCCTGGAGCTTGCGCAGGTAGAGGACGTTGCCTGTCTTCTTACCATGGACTTTCACGACGCCGTTGCCCACGCTGTCGATGACGAACTCGAAGTCGCCTTCATAGCCTTTATACTTTCCATCCGAAGGAGTGGCAAACTGGTGCAGAAAGGTGTTGTAGGTGTCGAAGGACAGCACGGGGCCGTCGTCCTCCTTCATCTTGTAGAGCGAGGTCTCACTCTTAGAACCGTTCTCAAAGCGTACTGTAGCCTCGTCTTTGGTGAAGCCGATGGTATAAGTGAAGCCACCGTATTTCTGGTTGCCCTCGGGGTAGTAGTCGAGAATCCAGCCGTTGGGCGCGTTGACGAGGGTGTCCTGGGCAGCCTGCAGAAACTCGCTCATGCGCTGGGAGGAGGGCTCGTCGAAGACATCTTCCTGGTCCTTCAAGCACGACTGCATGAGCAGGGTGGGAAGGAAGAGAAGCGTATATAATAATATTTTCTTTGTTTTCATAATCTGTAATCCTTGAAACTATTTGAGACTTGTCAGGTCGATACTTCCGTTCACCACATTGGTCTCGCGTTTGACGACTTCGTCGCGTACGTCGTCGAGGTCGATGCCAAAGGTATCCTTGTAATACTGTTTGCAGATGGTGAGCTTCTTCACCAGGGCATCGTAGCCGGTGTAGTCGATCTTACCTGTTGTCTTGTCGATGATGAGTGACTTCTTCAGCAGTGCGTTCCACTGTGCCGGAGTCTTGGTGACATATTCGCTGACCATCTCGGCGAAGTCCTCGCGGGCCTCCTTCTGTGAGTAGGCTGTCACGAAGCCGCGCTGGTTATAGCCCGTGACATATTTCTCAGAGCTCCAAGAGTCGTTGACATAGCCTGAAGCCGTCACCTTGTCGAACTCGCGGGGATAGTCCTTGGTCTGGTTGACGATGTGTACAAACTCGTGGTGGATGGTCTTCAGATAGTATTCGTCGAGGTAGGTACGGTTGTTGATGACCTCATCGAGGTGGTTCACGCCGAGCAGCCGGATTTTCTTGCCACCCTCGGCGGTACCGAGCTTCATGCTTCCATTGTTCTCATACTCAAACTCACCGAGCAGGCTGAACTGCTTCGGGAAGTAGGTGCGGGTGAAGTTGATGCCAGCGGCAGCGGTGTAGGCGTCCACACAGGTATATTTAATAATGTGTGCCAGCTCTATCGACTGCTTCAGGTCGGCAGGCACGTCATAGTACTGCATGTCCGACTCGTTGTCGTCGTAGCGGTACTGTATCTCGATGTTGAAAGGCGTGACAAAGTTGGTGTAGAGCCATTTGTCGAAGTCGTTCTCCGTGGCCTTGGAGTCAGTGATGACGCTCTGGTCTGACAGGTCGTCATCGGAGCAGGAGGTCAGACCGGCAGAGACCAGCGTGAGGAGCGACAGTCCTAATATATATTTTTTCATGATATTATTCTTTTTTGGAGGATTACTTGTTGCGAGGGTTGGGCTGCACGCCAGCGCTGACGATACTCATCGGAATTTGCACGGCCATGCGTGGGTCATCCTGAGCCAGCCAGTCGAGGTTCTGGCTGTGGATAGCCGTCGGCACCGATATACCGGCGTGGAATCTCGATGTTGTAGCGCTTGATGTCGAACCAGCGCAGTCCCTGGTGCATGGTCTCGATGCGTCGCAGGTCGAGGACGCACTGCAGCATGCTCTCCTGGACGGAGCCCTCGGCGTCGATGGCGAAGTGGGGGTGTAGATGCTTCTTCGGGCTCGCCGTCATCTTCTGGGCATCGCTGTAGGCATAGGGGATGCTGTTGAAATACTGCTGTACGCTCTCAGGCGTGAGCTCGGCAGTGGTGTTGAAGTAGTTGTGCATCCATGTGTTCATGTCGGTGCAAGCAGCATCGTAGTCCTTGAGCATGATTTCAGCCTCGGCACGGTTGAGGAGCGCCTCGCCCATGGTGAAGCTGACATTGAGGGCGCGGGGATAGCCGTTGCCCTTCACAGGGTCGGTGTACTCTATCTCGAAAGGAATCTTCATAATCGGTGCGCTGTTGACCTCACCCTGGTTGATAACGAACGGCTTCCAGATGACGTTGCTGCTGTTGCCCCAGATGTTGTCGCTGGTGAGACACTCTGTGTCAGAGAGGTAGTTGGTATGGGAATAGCGTTTGTAGAATCCCCACGGACCCAATGCATAGCCGGCGTAGCCGATACTGGTCTGGATGAGCAGGTTGCATTCCTTCTCGGCTGAGCAGTAGGCCTCGCCAATCTTCACGGCCTGTTCAGAGGTGCTCAGCGGCATGGCCTGGAGCTCGGCGTAGTTGCGCAGTGAGGCGCCGGGGTTGCTGCCTAAGAGCAGATCGGCATATTTCTTGGCCATATCCCACTTCTCATAATAGAGGTAGAAGCGTACGGCGAA
>Ga0256406_1006496_pt1 | contig 11715 bp, 11 predicted proteins | sample RumenRJG_03DNA_FD_185986 | JGI IMG/M metagenome (GOLD analysis project Ga0256406, IMG submission 185986) | Bovine rumen microbial communities from Lethbridge, Alberta, Canada - RJG_03 | ecosystem: Host-associated > Mammals > Digestive system > Stomach > Rumen | place: Canada: Alberta | collected...
AATAGTAGAAGAGGAAACAGGATGATGTATATCCGGCTGATCCGGCACGGGCAGACACCCGGCAACAGGAAGCGAAAGTTTATCGGCTGCCGCACGGACGAATCGCTGGCGGAAGAAGGACGGAGGGCACTCCAAAAAGAAGCGCCTTTAAGGGCCGATTACTGGGTGATCAGTCCGATGAAGCGCTGTCTGGAAACCGCGGAGATTCTGAACGGAGGATATTTTCCAGCGGAAGGAACCTTCGAGACGGCGTATGATCTCAGGGAATGCGATTTCGGAGATTTTGAATATAAATCAAATGACGAACTTACCGGGAACCCGGCCTACCAGTGCTGGATCGACAGTGGCGGCCTGCTGCCGTTCCCGGGCGGAGAAAGCAGAGACAGCTGCGCCTGCCGCTGCTGCGCCAGTTTTGAGAAGATCTGTCGGCGGCTGCTGGAAAGAGAAAAGGAAAAAGACAAGGAGAAAGAAAAGACCGGGACCTTTACGGTTAACTTTGTGGTACATGGCGGGACGGTCATGTCCATTGCGGAGAAGTACGGAAGGAAACCGGATGGATACCCTTATGCTTATTACGATGCATATTTAAAAAACGGTGAGTGGCTGTACGGCTGTATGGACGAAAACCGGCCGGAGGACGGTAGAATTATATTACACAAATCCTCCGGCGGACCTGAAAAGAAGAATTAAGAACAGGGGTTTTATTTCATGATTGCTTACTTAAAAGGAGAGGTCGCCGATCTTACTTCCGACTATGTCGTCATCGATGTGAACGGGGTCGGGTATCTGGTGTTTGTAAGTGCGCGCGATGTTCAGACGATGCCCGGAATCGGCAGCTGTGTAACCCTTTATACCTTCCTGAATGTTTATCAGGACGGGATGGCTCTGTACGGCTTTTTGTCCAGAGATGATCTGGATGTATTTAAGCTGCTGATTACGGTCAGCGGAGTAGGCCCGAAAGCCGGCCTTTCTGTTTTATCCGCCCTTTCCGCCAATGATCTTCGCTTTGCGGTGTTCTCCGATGATTCAAAAACCATTTCGAAAGCACCGGGAATCGGACCGAAAACAGCAAAAAAAATCATTCTGGATTTAAAAGACAAACTGAAACTGGAAGATATTCTTGAAGAAAACAGCATAGAAGCGGAAAGCTCCGCATCCCCTGCAGCGACCGCGGCACAGTCGGATGCCGTGGCTGCGCTGACCGCGCTGGGGTATGCTGCCAGCGATTCTCTGAAGGCGGTCCGTGCTGCAGCGAAGGAAGACATGGATACGGAACAGATTCTGAAGGCAGCGCTCCGGCTGCTGATGTAGCGGCGGATGGCAGAAGGCACGTTTGACACCTCTATTATGGACAGAAACAGGATAAAAAATGTCACGAAGAATAATCACATCCGAGGAGACAGAGGAAGATGTACGGATTGATGAGAACCTCCGTCCTCATTGTCTTGATCAGTACATCGGTCAGGAAAAAGTTAAAAATACACTGAAAATTTATATTGAAGCCGCCAGAAAGCGGAGAGAGCCGCTGGATCATGTTCTTTTCTACGGCCCGCCGGGACTTGGCAAGACAACTCTTGCCGGCATCATTGCCAATGAAATGGGCGTAAACATGAAAATAACCTCCGGGCCGGCAATCGAAAAGCCGGGGGATGTGGCGGCAATTCTTAATTCACTCCAGGAAGGGGATGTCCTTTTTATCGATGAAATACATCGCCTGGCCCGTGCGGTGGAAGAGGTACTTTATCCGGCGATGGAGGATTTTGCGATTGATATCATGATCGGCAAGGGACCGTCCGCCCGCTCGGTGCGCCTGGATCTTCCCAGATTTACGCTGGTGGGCGCCACGACCCGGGCCGGAATGCTGACCGCTCCGCTGCGTGACCGCTTCGGCGTGATCAGCCGGCTGGATTTTTACACACCGTCGGAGCTGAAGAGTATCATACTGCGTTCCGCAAAGGTTCTGAATGTAAAAATTGACGAGGACGGCGCCATGGAACTTGCCAGGCGCTCCCGCGGCACGCCGAGAATAGCAAACCGTTTTCTGAAGAGGGTAAGGGATTACGCACAGGTAAGATATAACGGCGTCATCAATCAGAAGATCGCCTCGGAGGCACTTACGCTGCTGGAGGTGGACGAACTCGGACTTGACCGCACCGACCGCATGCTGCTGGATGCGATGATTGAAAAATTCGGCGGCGGACCCGTAGGCCTCGATACAATCGCCGCTGCCATCGGCGAGGATCCGGTTACCATTGAGGACGTCTATGAACCCTATCTGATCAAAAACGGTTTTATCAACCGGACACCGAAGGGAAGAGTTGTTACCGACGATACGTACCGCCATCTCGGCCTTCAAAGGTGAACAGCCGCAGCCTTTTGCATACCGGTATCATTTCGGGCCGTCCGCCTCATCCGCCGTGATTTCCGCTTACCTCCTGCATCGCAAAATTGCATACTACTTGCGAACTGGCAGGAATTAAGGTAAAATGACTTTGAAGTTTTAATATATATTTATATATCATAGAAGGTTGAATTGTATGGCTTCTAAAAATACGGCACAGGTTCTGATCGATGGAAAAATCTATTCGGTCAGCGGTTATGAAAGCGAAGATTATCTGCAGCGGGTAGCTGCTTATCTCAATAATAAGATTTCCGAGATCAAAGAAATGGAAGGGTACAACAAGCTTCCGGCGGAGACAAAGGCACTGCTGCTGGAACTGAATGTGGCGGATGATTACTTCAAGCTGAAAAAGGACGCCAGCGATCTGTCAGCTCAGATTGCGGATAAGGATAAGGAAACCTACGAGGTTAAGCATGAGCTGATCGCAGCGCAGATGACCCTGGAAAGTACAAAGAAGGAACTGGAAACGCTGCAGGAGGAAGAAAAGACAAACCAGAAAAGGATTGTTGAGCTGGAGGCGCAGCTGAAGGAAAAGCAGCGTAAGGATCATGGCTGAACTATTGGCACCCGGAGGATCCATGGAGGAAATCCGCGCCGCCCTCATGAGTGGAGCGGACGCCGTTTATGTCGGAGGGCAGAAATTCGGTGCCCGTGCCTTTGCGCTCAATCCGGGAACCGACGATCTTATCCGGGCCATCGACGAATGCCATCTTCACGGGAAAAAACTTTATCTGACCGTCAATACACTTCTGCGGCAGGATGAATTGTGCCTGGAATTGTATGACTTTCTGAAACCTCTCTATGAGCATGGGCTGGACGCTGTTCTCGTGCAGGATACCGGGGTTTTTTCTTTTATCCGGAAATACTTTCCGTCACTGCCCATTCACGCCAGCACACAGATGTCCATTTCCTCCGCAGATGGAGCCAGACTTCTGAAAAAAATGGGAGCCTCCCGCATTGTTTCCGCACGTGAACTCTCGCTGGATGAAATCCGAAAAATCCGCAGCAGCGTTGATATCGAAATCGAGTGTTTTGTGCATGGAGCGCTGTGTTACTGCTATTCCGGCCAGTGCCTGATGAGCAGCATGATCGGAGGAAGGAGCGGCAACCGCGGCCGCTGTGCCCAGCCCTGCCGGCAGATCTATTCGCTGGAAAAAGAAGGAAGAAGGCTCTCCGGTGATAAGGAACAATATCTGCTCAGTCTGAAAGATATCTGCACACTTGAGATCCTTCCGGATCTGATTGACTGTGGCATCGATTCATTTAAAATCGAGGGGCGCATGAAAAAGCCGGAGTATGCCGCCGGAGTTTCTTCGGTCTATCGTAAATATATGGACCTGTACCGGAGGGAGGGGCGGAATAATTACCGGATCGATCCGGAAGATATTTGCAGGCTGATGGATCTTTACAACCGGGGCGGTTTTTCACAAGGCTATTACTATGTGTATAATTCCCGGGACATGATGTCGATGAAGCGGCCGAACAATGCCGGGACACGGGCAGCACAGACGGTAAAGTGCGCAGGCGGTGAAACGACGCTGCGTGCCCTCGAACCTCTCTATGCCGGCGATGTTCTGGAAGTATCCGGCCGGGATCTTAAAACCGGAAGAAGGAACGAGATCATCCTGAAAAACGACGTTCCTTCCGGGCGTACGTTCAGAGTCCTTGTGCCGGGACCCGCCGTTCCAGCCGGAAGAGTACTTGTTCGTACAAGATGCGAACACCTGCTGGAAAGCATCCGTGAAGACTCTTCCGGACAGCTCCGGCAGCCCGTCAGCGGAGCTTTTACCGTCCTGGAAGACGGCAGCATGACGCTGACGGTAAAAAAGGAGACCGTCCGGGAGGAAAAATTCTGTCCTGATTCATCTCATCTTCCGGATGAAACGGTTACCGTCGCCGCAGGCGGCGCTCAGAAGGCGCTCAAATGCGCCATAACGAAGGAAGATATAAAAAGACAGCTGGAAAAAACCGGGGATACTCCGTTCTATTTCCGAACACTTACCATAAATATGCCGGATCATCTGTTCATACCGGTGAAACTTCTCAACGAGCTTCGACGGAGGGCGCTGGATAAGCTTCAGACGAACGTGCTTCAGGGCTTTGAAAGAAGGGACGCTGTCCCTAAGACGGAGGAAAAGGCGGAAGCTGAAGTTAAAATAAGTGCCGTCGATTCGTCACAGACGGACGGCGGGAAGAAAAAGGGGAGCCTTCCCGTACTGGCCGCTTCATTTGAAACAGAGGATCAGTTCCGGGCATTATTGAAGGTGCCGGAAATATCATCCCTGCGGGAAGATTGTCTGACTGCACTTGACCGCGGCAGCAGTGAGGGCGAGAGCGAGCTTATTTCTCTTGCACATGCACAGGGAAAGAGCCTGCTTCTTGTTCTTCCTCCTGTCTGGAGGCTGTCCGTTCAGAATAAGTTTTTCGGCATCTTTACACAGGAACTCCTCAGCCGGTACGATGGCTTCGTTCTTCGAAACATGGAGCAGCTGGAACGGTTCGGAAATTCCCCGGTACGCGGCCGGGAATGTCTGATTGCGGACAGCAGTCTTTATTCCTTTAATTCATGGGCTGCCGGTTTTTTGAGAAAAAACGGCATTGATGTGACGACTCTGCCGGTGGAGCTGAACGCTCATCAGATTGCCCGGCGTTCGAACGGCTCCTGCAAGGGGGACGAGCTGATTGTTTATGGTTTTTTACCGGTCATGACCACGTCCTCGTGCAGCCTTAAAAACACCGGAAACTGCCGGCACACATCTTCCCGCTATACATTAACGGATAAAACCGGAGCTGTATTTCCGGCAGAAAACCACTGCGGCATCTGTACGAATATTTTGTATAATTCGCAGCCTGTAAACCTTCAGCCGTGTGCTGCCGATATTCAAAAGCTGGCCCCCGGGATCCTGCGGCTTTCCTTCACGTCGGAAAGCGGTGCGGAAACGGAAAAAATCTCCCGTTCCTTTGCCGATGTATTTTTGAACGGTGCGTCCGCACAGGACACGTCCGGAACCAGAGGGCATTTTCGGAGAGGAGTTGATTAACCTACCATGCCTGTCAGTCTGACGAACCTTTCCACCATACTGGCGCAGGTTTCCAAATATCTCATCATTATTCTGATGATGATTTATACGGTACAGTGCTATACCGTATTCCGATATCGGACAAAACAGTCACAGTCCTATGTTTTCACGCGGCAGAATGTGTCCATGTTTATCATTCATTTTGTCGCTTATCTGATTATGTTTCTTGATCAGCAGAATATACAGATTGCGGTTTTTTATGTCATTCAGCTGGCGTATCTGCTCCTGGCGCTGCTTTTGCTGACGCATTTATATCCGAAATCGTCCCGGCTTCTGGTTAACAATATGCTGATGCTGATTGCCATCGGCCTGATAATGATTACCAGACTTACCTATGCTTCTGCAGTCCGTCAGTTTGAGATGGAAGCCGTCGGGACGGTGCTGGCGCTGATTATTCCGGTTATTGTGCGCAAAGCCATGGGGCTTACAAAGCTGACCTGGTTTTATGTATTTGTCGGGCTTGGATTGCTGGCGCTGGTTCTGGTAGCCGCACGTTCCACGTACGGCGCCAAACTCTCCCTGTCCATTCACGGCTTTACGTTTCAGCCTTCCGAATTTGTCAAGATCATCTTTGTATTCGCGGTCGCGGGACTTTTGAGCGGAAAGAAGGATCGGAAACGGATCATTATAGCAACGGCGCTGGCAGCAGCGCATGTTCTTATTCTGGTGGCGTCGACTGACCTTGGAAGTGCGCTGATTTTCTTTATTACCTATCTGGTCATGCTGTTTGCGGCAACCAGAAATCCGTTTCTGGTGCTGAGCGGAGTTGTCGCCGGAATCCTTGCAGCTGTTCTCGCCTATTTCATGTTCGCACACGTACGGGTCAGAGTTCAGGTATGGCTGGACCCGTTTTCAGACTATGCCGGCACCGGATACCAGGTCAGCCAGTCACTGTTTTCTATTGCAGCCGGCGGATGGTTCGGTACTGGTCTTGGTCAGGGGTCTCCGACAGCCATACCGGTGGTGCAGCAGGATTTCATGTTTTCGGCCATCTGCGAGGAGCTTGGAGGTATTTTTGCGATCTGCCTGATTCTGGTCTGCCTGAGCTGCTTTATTATGTTTATAAACATTGCGATGAAGCTTGAAAACAGGTTTTACCGGCTGGTAGCGCTCGGGCTGGGTTCGACCTATGCCGTTCAGTGCTTCCTGACCGTCGGAGGCGATATGAAGATGATTCCGATGACCGGTGTTACCCTGCCGCTTGTAAGCTACGGAGGAAGTTCCGCGCTGGCAACGATCGTTACTTTTTCGATTGTCCAGGGACTTTATACGATGAGGCGCGATGAGGAAGATAAAGATGAGGAAGAAAAATACGGACAGTACGGATCATACGGACAGTACCCGGACGACGGATACGGTTCATACGGACAGAAAAAGCAAAACTCCAGGGTCGATCCGGGTCCGGGAAATCAGTCTGAATTCGGAAGAAAATGAGGATATGGAGCCGGAACAGGAAAAGGGGAAGCGGCGAAATACGGAAATGATTGTCATTTCCTATGTTTTTATTGCACTTTTCCTGAGCCTGGCAGCCTATCTGATCTGGTTCAACATCGCCAGGAGAACCGGGATCAATAAAAATGTAAATAATACCAAGCAGGAAGCCGTAAGTTCCAACGTCATCCGGGGTTCCATTCTGACGGAGAACGGAGAGCAGCTGGCTTATTCCGAAGTCGACTATACCGGCAACGAGACGAGAATCTATCCATACGGTTCTTTGTTTGCTCATGTGGTGGGCTATGCTTCCAACGGTCGTTCCGGTCTGGAAGCTTCGGAAAACAGTACGCTGCAAAAATCAAGCTCTTCCCTGCTTAAACAGCTTAAGGATACGGCGAAGTCGGAAAAACGAAGGGGCGACAATCTGATTGTTTCACTAAATGCAACGCTGCAGCAGGCTGCCTGGAATGCGCTTGGCTCCTATAACGGGGCTGTCATTGTCATGGAGCCGGATTCGGGAAAGATCCTGGCCATGGTTTCAAAGCCTGACTTCGACCCGAACAGTATCCCGGAACTGTGGGATTCCATGGTTGATGAAAAAAACGGAGGCAGCGCATTGCTCAACCGCGCGACACAGGGACTTTATCCCCCGGGATCAACGTTTAAGATTCTGACGACGCTTGCGTATCTGCGGGAGCATCCGGAGGATTACCAGAATTTCAGCTATAACTGTACCGGTTATCTCCAGGGAGATGAGATCACCATTCAGTGTTACAACGGCGAGGTCCACGGGCAGGAAAACCTGGAACAGGCCTTCGCCTATTCCTGTAATACGGCTTTTGCATCCATCGGAACCGGACTGGACGTCAGCGATTTCAGGAAGACTGCGGAACAGTTTCTTTTCAACCATTCACTTCCGGTGGATGAGATCCCTTATTCCCAGAGTGAATTTTCACTGAATCGTGATTCAACGGCCGATGAAAAAATGACGACGGCTTTCGGGCAGGGTGATACACTGGTAACACCGCTGCATATGGCCCTGATAACATCGACGGTTGCCAACGGCGGTATCATGATGAAGCCGTATCTGGTATCCGCTGTTCAGTCCTTCGACGGTGAAACCGTCAGCACAGCCAAACCGGAAATCTATGATCAGCTGATGACCGTCGATGAATCCCAGACGCTGACAAAGTACATGCAGGACGTTGTCACGGAAGGAACCGGAGCCGGTCTTTCCTATGAAAACTTCAGCGTTGCCGGAAAAACCGGATCTGCCGAATATGAGTCGAACGGCACAACAGGAACGCATTCCTGGTTTACCGGATTTTCAAATGTTGATGATCCGGATATCGTCGTAACTGTCCTTGCGGAGGACGGAGGCACCGGAAGTTCAACAGCGGTTCCGATCGCACAGCAGATTTTTGAGGCTTACTATACGTACGTCAAATGAGATTTAGCGTTGTAAACATGGTGCGTTTGAAGTATACTATCTGTTGGTGATGACTATGATTGAGGCAACAAGCTGCGGAGGCGTTGTAATTTTCCGCGGGAAAATACTCGTATTGTTTAAGAGCTACCGAAACAGATATGAGGGATGGGTACTGCCTAAAGGTACCGTCGAAAAAGGTGAAACATTTGCTCAGACGGCTCTTCGCGAAGTAAGAGAGGAAACCGGTGTAAAGGCATCGATTGTCCGGTATGTCGATAAAAGCCAGTATATTTTCAATATACCGGATGATACGGTATCCAAGAGCGTCCACTGGTTTCTGATGATGGCCGACAGCTATTACAGTAAGCCTCAGAGAGAAGAGTTCTTCGTTGATTCGGGGTATTATAAATACCATGAAGCGTATCATCTGCTCAAATATTCCAATGAAAAGATGATCCTTGAAAAAGCGTATAAAATGTACACCGACCTGAAGGAGAACGGCAAATGGGCAAAAGGGTACACGGAAATTGAGAATATTGATCAATACAATCTTTTATAAGCGTTCATCTCAAAGGCCGGGCAGCGTGCTGCTCAGCCTTTCTTAATAGGAGGAAATCCTGTGAACTGGTGCGGGGATCTGTACGTGGGACCGGTAGCTGCCGGCAGTCTGGAAGAGCTGAAAAAAGAGGTGGAGGAGGGCAGATGCGGTCCTGAAATCCAGGTGATCACGCTGTCTTACAATGGGAAGGATAATCTGGATATCCGGCCCGCCCTTTCCATGTCGGTTCATCCCTATCTAAAGGAATCCGGCCCCCTGATTGTGGGCATTGCCGCCAGCCGGAAGGAAGCGCGGGAGCTGGTGGAGCATATGGCCGGCGACTGCGTGCTTTCGACCGGCGATGCCGATCTTCGCTCCTTTTTCCTTCGCACCGGCAGGAGTATATGAATATGGTGCATGCAATTCTGGCCGTGCTGCGGATCATCGGCATCGTTCTTCTGATTATTCTGTGCGCGCTCATGGCTCTGCTCTGTCTGATTCTGTTTGTACCGCTTCAATATCGGGTTTCGGTAAAATATAAGGACGGGGATAACGAAGTTCTTCAGAAAGCTCAGATTACCTGGCTGTTTCATTTGCTTTCAGTGAGAGAAAAATATGAAAACGGGCATTTTTGCTATGAGCTGAGACTTTTCGGAAAAAAACTGCACGGAAAAGGTTCCGGTGCCCGTCACCGGGGGCCTTCGGAACATAAAAAATCAAAACCCGCATCGGTTAACGCCGACGGCGGGACAGGAGAATCCGGCCCGGACAATGCAGCCGGAACACCGGGAACAAGTTCCCGGTTTGCACAGACCTCCGGTTCGAATGCTGCTTCCTGGAAAAAGAACAGCTCATCGGAAGACCTGACAGAACGGACCGGATTTTTCCGGGAAACAGCGGATAAACGGACCGGATTTTTCCGGAAGGCAGCGGATGGATGGACCGGATTTTTCCGGAAGGCAGCCGATTTTCTTACCGGCATTATTCCTGTCCTTTTTGATATTCTCTGTGCACTTTTTGATGGTGCAGACAGGGCGGAAGATAAAATCAGCAGCTTCAGGGAAAAAACAGAGCCGTTTATTTCGGAAAATGCGAGAGACTCCTATGCAATGATTCTGGCAAGACTGAAAAATCTGCTGTATCATTACCGCATACGGAAGGCGGAGGGATATATCCGCTATGGTTTTGATAATCCCGCCCTGACAGGGAAAGCCGCAGGAATACTTTACCTGCTGCTCCCGGCAGATTCGGAGAAATTTGACATTAAGCCCGATTTTCAGGAAAAAGGGCTGGATGTAAATGCCGTTTGGCGTGGGCACATCCGGCTGAATCATTTGGCAGCCGCGCTGCTGTCACTTTTTATAAAGAAACAGTTCCGAGAGTTTTTGAAAGGAATAAAACACCGGGGAGGAAACAGAAATGGCTGAAAATTTTCATGAAACAACAGAAGCCTTGTTTAAGGGCATGGAGGAATTCATAACGACCAAAACCGTGGTCGGAGAAGCTGTCCATGTGGGAGATACCATCATTCTTCCGCTGGTGGACGTATCCTTCGGAATGATTTCATCGGTCAGAAACGAGCCGCAGAAGCACAACGGCGGAGGAGGAATGGGCGGAAAAATGTCACCGAACGCACTGCTCATCATCTACAGGAATGGTACTACCCGCCTGGTGAATGTGAGAGATCAGGACGGAATTTCCAAACTGATTGATATGGCGCCGGACCTGATCAACCGTTTTAAATCCGGAAAACAGAAAAGCGATCCTGAAGTGGACAAGGCTGTTGACGAGGAATCGAAGAAAACCACAAAATTTGACAGATAGACATGAAAAATCATCTTGCAATCGTCCGGGCTTTCTGGTAAAATCATGTACGTTGCAGGTCTGCCGCTATGAGGCGGACTGAAGGTTGGAAGCAAGGAGGTGCGGAACATGGCAGTATGTGCTATCTGCGGAAAAGGAGCTCATTTCGGAAATAATGTGAGCCATTCTCATAGAAGAAGCAACAGAATGTGGAAGTCAAACATTAAGCGTGTTACATGCAAGGTTAATGGTTCGAATCAGAAAATGTATGTATGTACTTCCTGCCTGAGATCCGGAAAAGTTGAAAGAGCTTAAATATTAGTTTCGATCACTTCAGTAGGCGCTGAAATTTATTTCAGCGCCGATTTTTGTGTTATTTCGTCTTTTTTTGTGTTATTCTGTGATAGAAAGCCTTATAATTATTTTGTTCAATTATTACCGGCCGATATAGAAACGGAGGGATCAATATGAATGGACGGATGAACAATTCCCTTGGCTCGATCGTCATCGACAACAACGTGATTGCCACCTACGCCGGAAGCGTTGCGGTAGAATGCTTCGGAATTGTCGGCATGGCCAGCACGAACGTAAAGGATGGCCTGGTCAGACTCCTGAGAAAAAAAGAAGATCTTGCCCGCGGAATTTCCGTTTATTTTGATGATAATAAAATAAGCCTGGATTTCCATGTGATCGTTGCCTACGGCGTCAGCATTCGAACAATTGCGGCTAATCTTGTCGATTCCGTTAAGTACAAACTGGAATCCTTCACGGGAATGAAGGTCGATAAAATCAATATTTTTGTTGAAGGCGTCAGGGTCATTGACTGATCCGCAGGGAGGACATTGTGAGTACAAATACGATAAATGCGCAGCTTTGCTCCAAAATGTTTCTGGCGGGGGCCAAAAGCCTGGAAGCCAGAAAGGACTGGATCAACGAGCTGAATGTATTCCCGGTACCGGATGGTGATACGGGAACGAATATGACAATGACAGCCATATCCGCTGTCAATGAGATTAACAATCTTGAGGAC
>Ga0256406_1006498_pt1 | contig 11713 bp, 14 predicted proteins | sample RumenRJG_03DNA_FD_185986 | JGI IMG/M metagenome (GOLD analysis project Ga0256406, IMG submission 185986) | Bovine rumen microbial communities from Lethbridge, Alberta, Canada - RJG_03 | ecosystem: Host-associated > Mammals > Digestive system > Stomach > Rumen | place: Canada: Alberta | collected...
TACAATAACGTGCCGTTCTGCCTCCAGCAATTTGCGGCAGGTTTTGATTCCGCACACTTTCGTAGACACATTCAGGCAAAATTAAAACGCCGAAACTGTCTACGACAATTTGCGGCGTCACACTTTGTGTCCTTCTTTGTTTCTTGTGCAGTCGAGTTTACAACTGTAAATTTAAGTGTATTGTCAATTTGATGTATTTCGACAGAGATAAATAACGGATCGCCGCTGCAATTTTCCACTGCATTATCAAAAACATTGCCTAGGATCACCGCAAGATCATAATCAGAAACGGCAGAACAGCTGTAAAAATTGATATCGAAATGGAAATCAATAAGTTTTTTTTCTGCTTTGCGTGAAAGAAGATCAACTTCATAGTCAATGATTGAACTGGGAGATGACGTCAGTTTTCTCATCTGATCCAGCTGGTTAAAATACCGTTGAATGATTTCTTCAGCGTAATCAATTTTCCCATCCCGAAGCTGTACATCTACGGCTTGAAGAATATGATTCATTTCATGGTGGAGGCGATGTGTTTCCTGGTTCATTTCGACGATCTCTCGAGCATGTAATCTGCTGAATTCGGTTAATTTATGTTCCAGTTTTTCTTCTGACAATTCCTTCTGTCTCTGCAGACTGAAAAAATACTGGATCATCATCAAAGTAAAAATAACAATCTCAAGAACAGTAAAAGGCAAATAGGATTTGAATCTTGTTCCGGCATAAGGCCACTGCATCAGCGTGTATGTTGCCAGAGCATAAACTGCAATTGTTGTCAGGAAAAGAAAAAAAGCATCTTTCCTGGTAATCTCAACGTCGAATCTGCGCCTTATTCCGGCAATGACAAAAGAGAATAACAGCAGAAGAACATTAGCCACAATTACGATCGGTACCTGGATATTCTGCTGATAGAACTCTTGAAATGTTCCTTGAAAATGAAGAATGACAGCTGTAGTTAGATATGCTAAACCGGATGTACAGCAGGTCATAATTAACGGCATGACTGCTGCTGTCAGACAGGAAATCAGATTTCGATCTGAATTCATCCTGGCAAAGACAGTCAGAGTGATAACTGCTGCAATATTCAAAAAACCTTCAGAAAAAGTAAAAGCATTGATCATTATCGCAAGACCGGCAATCGAACAAATACAGATGAATTTTCTGAAAAAAGAACAGTTGATTGAAAAATAACGACAGATGAAAAAGACATATATGCCTGCCTGTATAAAATCAATCATGATATCAAACATCTGCATCTTTACCCCTTTCGTGAAATATACTGTATATACGCCATTCTTGTTTCTTTTGATCTGCTTTTACTGACAGGTATTCTTTCACCGGTTCTTAGAAGGACATAGTCGTGTTCCGTACATTTGATTTTAGATAGATTTACTGCATATGACTGATGTGTCTGCACAAACTGTGCTGAAGGCAGCTGTTCTAATATGGCATGGATAGACAAGCGTTCAGTCATAACACCCTGTTCAGTGTGTATCTCTACATTATTGTGGCGTACCTCAATGTAAGAAATATCGCCAGCCAGAACCACGGTTCTGTTCATTCCATGCATCAGAATAAGTTCTGCCTTTTCATCTTCAAAAATACTTTTCAGCTTCACACAGGCACCTGTCATATCCTGATCAAGTTTCTTCTTACGGATAAAATACAATGTGCTGACACGGAATGTTTCAAACACAAGATCATCACGCCAGGAAACAAAAATAATTCTGACATGCTGGAAATTCTTTTCAAGCTTCTCGGCCGTATCAATTCCTGATACTGACTTCATATCAATATCCAGCAGATAAAGATCAGCTTTCTTCCGATACAGATCAGGGTCTTCAGGATCCGTAAATTTATGGAAAACAAGTTCAAAACCCGGCATTTTCTGACGTAATGAACGTTCGATATTTTCCATATCTTCTTTACTGTCATCCAGCAGGACAATATCAACTCTCATGATTCCTTCCCACCTGCCAGTAATATACCGCAAAGTGTTAATGCACATGCAATGCTCACAGAAAAACGCCTGGACATATGAAAACAAGCCAGGAAAGCGATGTCATAAACTGTGCATATGTATAGAGCAGATAAACGATTCTTTCTTATTTCAGACACATCATTTGCCTGCAGTGGATTCACTAAAGGAGCGTATCTGTAAATGAGAGCTGAATTTAATATAGTCAGCATCATATCCGCCAAAGGCCAATGAATAAATTTGATATACAGCTGACAGACGGTAAAAAAGATCATCCAAAGATCGATGCATTGTGCATGCGTTTTGGCATGATAGCCGCCCGAAAATTGATGCAGCAGGCTGAAAAGCATTATGATCAATAGTGCATATACAGTCTGATGGAACAGCCATCCTTCTAATACAGAAAGAAGAACCGTTAAAGCATCATAGAAAAAGGATTCAATACTGATGCACCCTTTTTCAAATTCTATTGCATTGCTATTATCAAACCCCAGAAAAACAGCAATATCCTTAATCCATTGATTCTGTATTTCCTTTAAAAGCATTCATTTATTTTACCAGGCCGCATTGTATCTGACTTTACCGCGGGCTGATCTATCCTGAATCTGGGCTGTTCCTCCATCTAGGTATTTTCTTACAGCTTCAGCACAATACCGGCAATAGCCGCAATGAGAATGATCCAGATCGGATGTGTCTTGGGACGGATCCGATAGAAGGCCAGCAGTACACCGAACAGGATGATGGCTGTCCAGTTGAACAGGGCAGATATGCCCTGGCTCTTGAAGGCATCCACATGAAACAGAGCTGTCAGATAGATGCCGATGGTGGCTGACAGGATAAAGCCTGCGACAGCCGGTCTCAGGCCGGAGAAGATGCCTTTGACAATCGGGGAATCCTTGAATGCGTCCAGTGCTTTGGCAATCAGCAGAATCACAATAATGGAAGGTGCCACAAGCGATAGCGTAGCGGCAATGCCGCCTAATGGACCGAATAGCGTATTGCCGACATAGGTTGCCATATTGATGCCCATCGGACCGGGAGTGGATTCAGAAACAGCGATCATAGTGGTCAGATCCTTCAAGGTGTACCAGCCATATTTCACTGAGATCTCTTTCAGAAAGGGAATAGTGGCAAGTCCGCCGCCTACGGCAAACAGGCCTGTTTTGAAGAATTCAAAACACATCAAGAGAAATGTCTTCATGCCTTCTTCTCCTTTCTGTGCTCAATTGTATAGAGCGCATAGCCGATGGCCCCGGCAATCAAAACCAGAAGAACCGTTGAAACGCTGGTGAAGTAGGATAATACAAAGGCCCCGAGAAACAGCAGCCATCCTGATACACCTTTGACACCTTTCTTTACAAGCTTCTCAATAGAGGTAAACATCAGTACGCATACCGCCACTTCAATACCGTTGAGAGCATGCTGGACAACAGGGTAGGAGGAGAAGTTCTGAATCAGCGCTGAGATCAGGGAAATAATGATCAGGGAAGGAGACACAACACCTAACGTAGCGATGATGCCGCCCCATACGCCTTTGATGTGATAGCCGACAAAGGTTGCCGTATTGACAGCGATGACACCTGGTGTACATTGGCCTACGGCATAGTAGTCCATGATCTCTTCTTCCGTTGCCCAATGGCGGCTGTCAATGACTTCTTTCTGTATCATCGGCAGCATCGCATAGCCCCCGCCGAATGTAAACAGTCCGATTCTGAACCATGCCGTATAAATCTGTGTATAGGTTATTTTCATGCCTTTCCTCCCAGTCTGTCCAGTGCTTCCTCTTTTCTGAACGTGTCTTCTATCTCATGCAGTGAATGCAGGCACATCGGCACCACATAGGCTGTGGCGGAAAACCATGCGCTCTGATCCGCTACCGTAATGGCATCATAGCCGAACTTTCCAACAAACGTCAGGGAAACAAAGGTACGGGCTGCCATTTCCATCAGACCTGCAATCATGGCCCGGTTGGCAAAGCCCATGCCCTGTATTCCCATTCTGAATACATTGAGAATGCCAAGCACCCAGAAACAGTATCCCATTCTTCTTAAGTATAATGCCGCAAGATCCAGCTCTTCCGTACTTCCTGCATTCAGAAACAGAAGACAGAGCTTCCGGCCCAGAAAAATCATGACAAGACCTGCTGCGATGCCATACACAACACCCGCCATGGCACCCTCACCAATGCCCTTATGAATCCGCTTTGTCTCCTTTGCACCATAGTTCTGTGAAACAAAGGTACTGACCGCCGTTGCCAGGGCATCAAACGGACACAGCACAAACTGCTTGATCTTGGCTCCAGCTGTAAATGCGGACACATATTTCGTGCCTAATGAATTATTGGCTCCCTGCATGATCATGGAACCGATGGCAACAATCGACCACTGCAATCCCATCGGGATACCCATCCGCAGCAGTTCTGCCGCATCACATCTGCTCAAATGTCTTTCCGAAGGACTGGTCTTCAGAATCGGAAAGGAACGCTTTACCGCAAAAAGACACAGAAAGCCGGAAACAGCCTGGGACAGTACCGTCGCAATGGCAGCGCCGGAAACCCCCATGTGGAAGGAAAGGATAAAAAGAAAATCCAGGCCGATGTTCAATACCGATGCAGCGGCCAGAAACAGGAAGGGCGTACGGGAATCTCCGATAGCCCGCATCATGCCGGCAAGCCAGTTGTACATGATGGTAAAGGGAATTTCCAGGAAGATGAAAAACAGATAATGCCAGGCATCATCCATGATTTCAGCCGGTACCTGCAGCGCCGTCAGGATGGCCTTACACAGAATGGTGGTGATCAGCGTAATGCCAAGGGCAAAGCCGACTGCCATGATACTGCCATTGTATTCATATCTGTGCATGCCCTCTGTATCTTTTGCGCCGAAACGCTGTCCGATCGGGATATTGAAGCCCAGACATAATCCCTGACAGAAGCCAAGCACCAGAAACTGCACACTGGCCGAAGAACCTACCGCTGCTAAAGCATTTTTACCTAAGGTCTGACCGACGATGGCCGTATCGACAATGTTATATGTCTGCTGAAACAGATTGCCTGATAGAAGCGGTAAAGAAAATGACAGAATCAGCGGCAGGATCCTTCCTTTCGTCATGTCCTTTGTATGCTGTTCTGCCATACTCTTTTCCTCCCCTTGTTACAGAGAAGCATTATATAACAATATAAAGTATCTGTTCACTCTGTTACCTTTTTCACAGTCCATTCGCTTCTTTCGGTAAAGAATGCATTTTTCATCCAGCCGGCAAAGAAGGAAATCGCAACTCCTGTCAGCAGAACAGCCGGAATCGTACCGAAGGAAACTGTACCGCCCATGATCCATCCAGCTGCCACCAGAATGATATCGGACAATGTTCTCCATACCTTATAGGAAATACCTGTCTTTTCCGCAATCTCTGCATCAATCGCATCCAGTGAATTCATACCGCCGTCTGCCGCAATCAGCAGACCGCATGCCATCGCCGTAAAGATAATACCCATGGCAAGCTCAATGATGCGTACCGGCATGGCATTCATGGCAGCCAGGGGCTTCATGACCATACCGACAAGATCAATGAACGGTCCGCTCAGCAGACTGAACAGAGCCGTCAGTACACCTACATACTTTCTGGAAACAAACACAGCGGCCGCAAGGAAAATGATATTGTAAATCATCGCTGCCGTTCCCATGGTCACACCAAAGGTATGATTCAGTCCGTTTTCAAATACGGTAATACTGTCTGAGCCCAGTCCTGCCAGCATATAACTGTTCACCGCTATGCCGAGAAACACGCACGCAGCCAGAATCACAGCAATGTTCTTTCCCACTTTATTCTTCATCCTGATAACCTCCATCCATCCAATTGCGAAAGGATTTTAGCTGAACCATATAGAAAGTGACAAAGACATATGTCCTCTTTTCTTCAAACAGCTGTCCGGAAAAATAAAGCGCTTACATGATTTGTGTCAGATGGCGCCTGATTTTCTGATGCCGGTAAAAAAAACAGCGCCGTCATGGCGTCGCTGTCTGTCATCTGATCTGTGATGTGACTTTAAGAAAGTCAGCTTCCTTCATGCCTGCACTGACATACAGAGAATAGCTGTCAGTGCCATCTGTCCATATGGCAAGGCGGGTCAGATCATCTTTCTCGGACAGGAAAATATCATGTCCGTTCTGTTTTCCATTGTCTGTGGCATCAAACTTCTCATCCACATCACTGACATCCAGAACGCCATTGCCTTTGCGGATCACCGCCGTATCGTCATGCGGATATTCATAACAGATTTCAATGATCTTGCGCTTCTGATTGACCCTGTATTCCAGCCGGTCATAACCGGAGAAACCCGGATCATTCAGTTTCATCCCGCCATATTTCTCGGCCGCTTCCAATGTATCATAGCTGTCCCATACATCCGGTACAGCAGTCGGTGTTGCGGAAACATTCTCTTCCTCATTTTTCTTTACGGTGCTGCCGCATCCGCTGAGTACCAAAGCCATGACAAGCAGACTGATTTCCTTTACCTTCATATCTCACGCACATGCTTTCATCCCTGTAATCTTAACGCTTTTCCCGTTCTGCGTCATTTTCTTTTAAAAGGGAAAGTCTCAGCAGATCTCTGAGATCGTATACGACAGTGTCTGCTTCAGCTGGTCTTATTCCCGATCTTCTTTCATCAAAATAGACGGTACGCATGCCGCAGACGCGCGCTGCTTTTAGAACGGCATGGTTCTGTGATACAAACAGCGTCTCATCATAATGACAGCCGCTTCGCTCCTTGAAATCCGCTTCATGAAATGATTCATCGTACAGACAGGAAATCGTAAGGCCATAGGAAACAGCGCGCCTGATATACCAATGCTGTGCCTTCTCCTTATGCTCTGTCATCCCTGTGTTAAAAGAAGATCAATAAATATATCAGGCCAGTACTGCTTCCTGGAAATGATCCAGCAGCTGCTGGGTGTCATTGACAGACAGGCAATTTTCAAAGGCAAAGATCAGGATGGCATCTCTTCTGTTTTTTGGATAGAGAGAACTCAAAGAACAGATTTCCAGAGCCCGCTGTGTCTTTGTAATACTGAAATGTACACTGAGGCACAGCAGAAGCACTTTATCTCTGCCTGGTTTTCTTGTCCCATTCTGAATCTGATAGAAATAGGTTCTTTCAATCCCGCTGATGCGGATCAGATCCGCATTGGTATACGGCTGTACTTCTGTCTGTGAGAAGAACCAGAGGGAAAAAGAAGGAAGAGGTTCGGTCGTTCTGATATATTCCTGCAGATTCTCTTCTGAATCGATCTGATGCAGGATGGCATTGAGTCTTGCGGTTGTTCGTTTATCCATACCTTTATCATAATGCCTGAATTGAATTAGAATAAACACATGGATAAAAATCTGAACGAACGCTGTGAACTTTCCTTTTACAAAGAGCTGTATCCTCTTTCTCATGAAAATCAGACCATCGTTATGGATATCACCACCGGAAAGATCTATCTGAAGAAGCTTCTGCATACTTATACAAAGGAAGTGTATGAAGAACTGAGTCATGTACATTCTGTCTGGATTGCCAACATTCATGCCTGCTTTGAAACAGATGAGGGGTTAGTCGTTATGGAAGAGTGGATCAATGGCAGAACGCTGGAAGAAGCGCTGCAGGATCCTGCTTTCAATGAAGAAGACAGAAGAAAAGCTGCCCTGGATCTATGTGAAGCGATGAAATTTCTGCATGGCTGTCAGCCACCCATCATCCACCGCGATATCAAAGCATCCAATGTCATGATCGATGACACGGGAAGAGCCAGGCTGATTGATTTCAATGCGGCCAAGATCGTCCATAAGGAAGAAGAAAGAGATACGGTGCTGATCGGGACGGAAGGCTATGCGGCACCGGAACAGTATGGGTTTCATGCGTCGGATGAAAGAACGGATATCTATGCGGCAGGAAAACTGCTTGAAATCATGTTTCCATCTGATCAGAAGGTCAGAAAAGTCATCCGGAAAGCAACCCGTATGGAGATGCAGGAAAGATATCGTAATGCGGATGAGATGGAAAGAAGCCTGAAACACGCATTCGGCATATATGATGTGCCGGGTTTCCGTCAGCGTGATCCCGCCCGCAGAGCCCTTGCCTTATTGATCTATTTCATACTTGTCATGATGCCTTTTCTTTTCAATACCATGGAAGCTCATATGTCAAAAGCGGTACAGACGGTATTATGGTTCCTGCTGGAAGCTGTCTTAGTAGATCTGTTTGCCAATGTGACCGGCTTTTTTGAAAAGCATCATTTCTTTGCCCGTAAAAGTTTCAGCCTGCAGGTCTTCGGCTATCTTCTGACGGCGCTGATCATCTTTATTGTCTTCTGTATTGTCTACTACAGCCTTGATCAGATTGTCTGACTGTGTGCAGCCTGCCGACCAATTCACACACTCTCTTTTCTATAATTTTTTCAAAAGACAAAGGGAGGATTTATCATGAAAATCTGGAAACTTGTTTCCGGCATTCTGTCTATTGTTTTCTGTGCGATCACAGGCTTTCAATCCTGTGCTGCCGGGATGTACAACACCATGAGCGCAAATGGACAGGACAGCGGTTCAGCCGGTGTGATGGTGGCAATCCTGATGCTGACAGGCGGCATTGTTTCAATCGCATTGCGTAACAGTAACGGCAGAGGAAAAGACATCGCACTGATCATTCTCTATGCATTGGCTGCTCTCATCGGCTTTACATCTGCCGGTGATTTCAGCGATCTCAACATCTGGTCATTCTGGTGTGTCATCTGTGCGATCATGGCAATTATATACATGGGAAAGGAGAAGAAAGCATGAAGAAATCCACTCTGCTTGTTCTGTCCCTGTTTCTAATAACAGGCTGCGGTTCCACCGCTTCTTCTTCCGCCTCTTCCTCTGCGGCTGCCGGCTCTGTCAATGAAAAGCAGACAGAGACCCAGCCTTCCTTCCAGCAGACCATTGTCGATGATGACAAAGTACACTTTGAAATCACCGGCACAGCATCTAACAGTATGGGCTATACCTGGAATCTTTCCATTACCAATAAAACGGCTGATCAGAATATGACAGTATCCATGGATGAAACTGCCATCAATAATGTTTCCTGTGATCCTTTCTGGGCCACGGATGTCACGGCTGGCAATTCAGCCAATTCCACAGCCGTATGGTACAGCAATGCCCTGGAAAACAATGGCATTACTTCCATCACGAAAGTCACATTTGAACTGAATGTCTTCAATTCCGATACCCTGGATACGATTGAGAAGAATATCTATACTGTTTATCCGCTTGGCGAAGATAAAGCAGCTGACAGTACAAAACAGCCTTCTGCTTCAGATGCCATGGTCTTTGATACGGATCAGGTCAGAATGTTTATCACGGGCTCAGAAAAAACAGATACAGGCGACTTCATCCTGCATGCGGCCATTGTCAATAAAACTGACCGTACTGTCATATTCTCTCTGGACAGTCCTTCCATTAACGGCATGATGTGTGATCCTTACTGGGGGGATTCTGTTCTGCCCGGATGCAGTGCCAATGAAGATATCACCTGGTATTCTGATGCTCTGTCATCCGCCGGTATCACGGATATTTCTTCCATCGATCTGCCGATGCGGGCTGACTTTGACGATGACTACAGCACCATCCTTGAGCAGACTTATACCTATACACCGCACTGACCACTCCCCATGACTAAAGTCAGGGGGTTCAGGAAGGCACTACGGTCCTGCATGTTCATACTGCTATCGCAGTACACACGCATCAGGTAGATCATTTCCAAACATCGCGCAGGCTGTCCTTGTTCAGGATGTGCTGCTCTGGCCCAGCCATTCTCAGATGAGAATGACTTACCATGCACTTTTGCCTTACGCTGTTACGCCGGCATGGTCACTACGGCGTTTGATGCTTATATTAGCTGACGTACCAAGTGAGCTGATCAGCCTGTCTCAGACGGGCCACCTCAGCATTCTGATGTGTCCTGAAGTTATCAAAATCTTTATAGGCAGATGCGGCATCAATATGTGTGCCGTCTGCTGAAACGTGCTGGATAAGATATGCACTAAGCATATCCCTCTGCACGATAATGCTATTACCGGATGAGTCTTCTCCAAGAAGGATCATCCGGTCTTTTAAGTCCTTCTTTTTATATGTCCCGTCCAGCGGATTGTATTGCGACGCTTTAACTGTCCATGTATTTACATACAGAATAGATTTTCCTCTCTGATGAAGTTTCTGATCAATGATACTGATCAACATGGCCGGTGCACGATTAGCAATCGTTTTGCCATACCGCTTTTTACTCTGCGTCCGTCCATTTTTCTTATTTTTTGCCGTCTTCTTTGACTTCTTTGCCAGTCCTTTGATGTTCATTTTCTCAACACGTATATCAGCACCTCTTGCAATCAGTTCGTTTGCCAGACGGCAATGACTCTGTTTGCGATAAATAGCCTGTCTGCGTTTCCTCTCTGCCAGCTTTTTCTGCAAGAGAAGATACCGCTTAGACTTTTTCCATTTGTGATGCCCTTTTTTGTATGTGCCATCCGCATGATAGTTGTCCGGGTTGGCAGCACGCTTGGAACGATCCATCGCTCGCTGCATGCGTCTGATTTTCTTTTCATCAGGTCTGCACTCTGGTGCCAGTTCTGCCAGCATAACGGATGTATCTGTGACAGAGGCAATGGTAGAAGTGCCTTCATCAAGACCTTGCGTTCCTTCTCCAAATATATGATCTTTCTGCGGCGGCATGCCTTCAAACACAAGCTGTGTGAACCATCTTTCTTTGCCGCGGATAATGCGTTTGAGAATGCGTACATACTTTACTCTGTCCTGCAGGCACTGCATCAGATACTGATCGTCGTCAGGTACAATGATTGCAAATTCGTGTCTGCGGCCAAAGCTGACGGTCAGGCAATCACGATTGAAGTGCAACATTGACGTATGAGATTTTCCCTCAAAAGAGGTGCCTCTTGCATGAGCAACGAACCTCACTCTTTTTGCCTTATGCAATCTTTTTTTATCGACCGCACGGAAGGCTCGTGATGCCAGCTTCTGACACTCTGCCGAGCCCAGGCAGCTGTACTTCTGACGGATGGTACTGACAAAAGCGTGCATGGCATACTCGGTATACGCATACTTATTGAAGATCTCACTGAACTGTGCTCTGAGATCTGCATTATCTTTCTTGTTCTGTTCCTTATTCTTTTTGTACATGTCGCATAAAGCAATGTACTTTGGATCATTGACAACCTTATGCATGCGCTTCAGACATTCATTCAGACAGATATTGTAGACAGAGACAGCCGCATTCTCGGCATGGTGAAGAACAGCAAAACCGCCAGATGCCTCTGGCTGTAATTCATATTCAGCAATATAAGACGGCGTTTTGCTCTTCTTCATAACTCTCCTTAATGGTATTTCTGATCTGCAATATACCTGCGTACAGTTTCCTCACTGATATGTCCTACACTGCACAGAAAATAGCTTCTGGTCCACAGTGTTGGCAGACGCGATTTGAGATCCGGGAATTCTTCTCTCAGTATGTGAGATGAATATCCTTTCATATGCTTGATGACATAGTGAGGCATAATCCTTGGATCAAAAGAAATGAACATATGCACATGATCAGGCATTACTTCAAGCGCCAGAATATCTACACCCAGCTCTTTTGCCTTTTCATACAGCAGTTCTTTCAGCCGTGCATCAACAGGCGGTGTCAGCACAGGACGCCTGTACTTGGGA
>Ga0256406_1006500_pt1 | contig 11708 bp, 9 predicted proteins | sample RumenRJG_03DNA_FD_185986 | JGI IMG/M metagenome (GOLD analysis project Ga0256406, IMG submission 185986) | Bovine rumen microbial communities from Lethbridge, Alberta, Canada - RJG_03 | ecosystem: Host-associated > Mammals > Digestive system > Stomach > Rumen | place: Canada: Alberta | collected...
GATCAGAACCGGTGCGAGAACCTTGCCTTCAGTTACCTGTTCTCCGTTGTAGCTATCATAGCTACTGCAATATTCAATTGTGATTTTCGCCATAAATGGTTTCCTCCATAGATTTGCGCAGAGGAAACCGCTGTATGGCGTGTGTTAAGTTGTGTCTTTAATCGGCCATTCATAGGAATCCTCCTATTTGTCTGAATGGCCAGTTGCCCTATAGACTGGACCGAGTTACGTGTTGCTCCCATCAGTTGGCTTTCGGGCGCTGACTTGATCAGGGTCAGCTCACTTTCTAATGGGCAAGGGTGAACGCAATTGTCTACATTTCTTGTAATAACTCTTGAGAAAACACACGATTTGATGTATACTCAAGTATGAATAACTATGATTTACTCGAATCAGTTGTTATTCAGAATGAGTTGCGATGCGCTCAATCCTTATAGCTTTACTATAAATCAGGTGAGATTTTTTCTCGCTGACGCGGAAACAGACATTGTACGGACAGGTACGGACATTCCACGGACAGACACGGACAAGGCGATTTTTTTGAATCGAGGATGATAGATTTGGAATTCAGTGAATTTTTACAGAAGTTTTACCTGCCGGATGACGGAGGCGGGATTTCGAATTATAAGGCGAAGAAGAAGGTGCCTATGTTCTTCTTCGATAACACTCTTGATGAGGGCTATGATGAAAACATCATCTGCCCGTCTGACAGTACTTATGAGAAGTGGTTAGACGGAAAACGCAAACCGGACAGTTCAGTATGGCCTGAGCTGATCAAATACTTTAATGATATAAAGCTTCAAAAGGCGTTGCTCGGAGCACTTGTAGATAAGAACCTGAAAAAGGTTATGGAGAGTTTTGGCATTGCTTTTGAAGTGGGCGAGAATCCGGATAAATGCTGTTTGCGAGGGCCGTGGTAGAACAGTTCAAGGCAATCGCAAATGGCGGTGGAGTTGCGGAGAATATTGTTCCTTCAGAATATAAAAAGCCTCTCGAGCTGAAAGACTTTGGAACTTACATTCGTGAGGCTAAGAGAAAATTTGGAGCAATGAAACTACCCGGCGAGGGGGAAAGTCAGCTTGGCGAATATTTTGTGTGTAATCACATAGGCACATCCTCTGCGGCTTTTCCGAACCGGGTCCGGGGAACTTATATAGAAAACGCCACACTGCCTGCTCTTAGGAACTTTGACCGACGCGGGGAGACACGCAATATCATTCTGATCGGAGCGTGTGGTTACGGAAAAACGATGATGCTTCAGCACTTGTTCCTTGAAGCAGCAGATCATGTTTCCGATACCGGTTTGCTGCCGTTGTTTGCGGAGTTGAGGAACTATATATCAGAGAAGGGAGACCTCGTGTCGTTCCTTGTGGAGACTGCTCATGAGTTTGATCGCTCATTTTCCAGAGATAAGATGGAGGATCTTCTTGAACGTGGTCAGGCGGAAATCCTTCTTGACGGACTTGATGAGATGGATCCAAAAGAAACGAATATGTTCCAGCGAAGACTTGCGGAATTGATCCACCAGTATCCGAATAATCAGGTAGTGATTTCATCAAGACAGTGTTCTGCAATAAGCGGGGTAAGAGGTTTTACCAAACTGTATATTCAGCCGCTTGATGATGATCAGGTTATTTTGCTCATTGATAAGCTGCTGAAGGATGAACCGGATGATACGGCAAAAGATACTGTGCTGTCCTTCATGGACGCCGGTAAGGGATATGTGAAGAGAAACGAATTCGTAGCAACGAATCCGCTCTTGCTTACAATCATGGTTCAAAAATATGAGAGATTTCGGAATGAGGGAGAGCGTAAAACTGGCTTTTATGAAGTGATGTACGATGCTCTGATCAGGGGACATGACGAAGACAAGGAGTCCTTTGATAGATTTTTCCATAGTGTAGGCAGCAGCGATGAATTCACGCAGGTGTTTCGTGAGTTCTGTACCCTGGCCTATATGGAAGGCATATACATTTTTGATCACAGATCCTTTGAGAAGTTCTATAAGAAATTGAAAAGCAAGGATGATCTGGACAACCCTAAGAAGTTTACACTCAGTGCATTTGAACACGATGTATGCGCGACGGCCTGCATGATGTATGAACAGGAATCCGGAATCTTTTATATCGATCCGGGATTCCAAGACTACTTCTTTGCGGAGTTCTATTACTTTGAGGATACGGATTCGACAAAGGAGATGGGACGCGCCTTATGGAATCGGAAGATTGATTCTTTCCGGAATCTGGACGCGCTGAAGATGCTGTATGAAATTGCTCCGGACAAGGTGAATGTCTGCATCATACAGCCGTACTTAGAGAATATATTTAAGGGCAAAGATGATGCAGAAGCTTTCCTGCAGTTTCTGGCCGACGGCTTTGGCGACGTGAAATATACATTGCTTAACAAGCCGTTGATCGATGAGTATATGAATAAGCCTCTGAAGGCTGAGAAGTTCGATTTTGTACCGGAGACAAACTTCACGAAGAATATTATTTACGGATTGATCTGTGACCTTTTGGGAATACCAAATACCTTTGTTATAGGTTCTTTGGAAGCAGAAGTTGAACAGGATGGCGCAACTCATTTTGTGACTGGATTTTATGATAATGTCAGGGATTATGATGCATCGGAAGATGATAAACACACGTGGCTTCGGGGAATGAAACACGATGTAAGGCATATCGGAGATAGCCACTATTTTCAGGATCAAGAGTTTACGCCTTTCCCTGTGACAGACAATACCGGACAGGCAGTATGCTTCGGCTATGATTACATCGTGGATCCGATTTCGCTGATGGATAAACCAGATAAGAAGGAACTTTTTATAGAGTTGTGCAACACGGCCAAGCTTGACCGATTATATAAGAGAATAAAAGCATATTATACGAAACTGATAGAACTGCAGAAAAACAATGATTTCAGGTAACGGAGGTAAGTAATGAGTGAAGTCGAACGCTGGGTAAGCCTTGAAGATATTGCAACCCATCTAGATGTCAGTAAAGACACTATAAGGGCGTGGATAAAAAAAGGCACAATTCCATATCACAAAGTAGGCAGACAGTATAAATTCCGGGTATCTGAAGTGGATACCTGGGTCGAGAGCGGTGAGAGCGCTGATGCAGATAAGCAAACGGAGGAGGAATAAACGATGGCAATCGATAACAAAAAAGAACAGGAACGGGATGAACTGCATCGCGCAATATGGGCTATCGCCGATGAACTGCGCGGGGCTGTAGACGGATGGGACTTCAAGAACTATGTGCTGGGTACCATGTTCTATCGCTATATCTCTGAGAATCTGACTGCCTATATCAATAGCGGCGAAGAGGCAGCAGGCAACAGAGACTTTGATTATGCAAAGATGCCTGATAAGGAAGCAGAAGAGGCACGTGAAGGGCTGGTTGAAGAAAAGGGATTCTTCATTCTGCCGAGTGAACTTTTCTGTAATGTCAGAGCTAAGGCTGACCGTGGTGAAATTTGGAAATATCCGAACGGAGCAGACATGCTCTTGAATGAAAAGCTGGAAGAAGTATTCCGACATATTGAAGAATCTGCGAAAGGAAGTATTTCGGAGAATAGTTTTGCTGGTCTGTTTGATGATTTTGATGTGAATAGCAATAAACTCGGAAGTACTGTAAATAAACGGAATGAACGCCTTACAAAGCTTTTAAATGGTGTGGCGGCCATGAACCTTGGATCTGTTAAAGATCATGAGATAGATGCTTTCGGTGATGCCTATGAATATCTGATGACTATGTATGCGTCAAATGCCGGCAAGTCTGGAGGTGAGTTCTTTACCCCAGCGGACGTTTCGGTATTGCTTACTCGTCTTGGTACAGTTGGGAAAAAGAGAATCAACAAGGTTTATGATCCAGCCTGTGGTTCAGGTTCTTTGCTTTTAAAAGTTGAGAAAATACTTGGCAAGGATGCTGTGCAGAATGGATTCTTTGGGCAGGAAATCAATATCACCACATACAACCTTTGCCGAATCAATATGTTCCTGCATGATATTGGTTTTGATAAGTTTGATATTGAGTGTGAAGATACGCTCATAAACCCGCAGCATTGGGATGATGAGCCGTTTGAACTGATCGTTTCGAATCCGCCCTATTCCATCAAGTGGGCAGGTGATGAGAACCCATTGCTGATAAATGATCCACGTTTTTCACCAGCTGGTATTCTTGCGCCAAAAGGCAAGGCTGATATGGCATTTATTATGCACAGTTTATCATGGTTGGCTCCTAATGGAGTTGCAGCTATAGTATGTTTCCCTGGAATAATGTATAGGGGTGGAGCTGAACAAAAAATAAGAAAGTACCTGATTGACAATAATTTCATTGAAGCAATTATTCAATTACCAGGAAATCTGTTCTTCGGCACCTCAATTACGACTTGTATTATGGTACTGAAAAAGGGAAAATCCGATAATAAAACAATGTTTATAGATGCTTCCAAGGAATATGTCAAAGCAACTAACAATAATAAGCTCTCGCAAGAGAACATAGACAATATATTAAAAGCGTTTACTGAAAGACAAGAAGTAGAACATTTTGTTCATTTGGCTGATTTTGAAGAAATAGCTGAAAACAAATACAATTTGGCAGTTTCAGTTTATGTTGAAGAGGAAAGTACTGAGGAAGAAATTGATATTGATGAACTCAACAATGAAATAGAAGAGATTGTTGAAAAAGAACAGACCCTCAGAAATAAACTAAACGCAATGATAAAGGAGCTTATGTGATGGTTGATCGGAATTCACTGAAGATTCCATACAGTGATCCGCTAAGGCCAGAGGATTCGGAATCACAGACATATGGGTGTAGGGCAAATAATCCTTCAATTTGCTCAAGTAATGGGATTGATGGCATTTGTGCTTTCTCTTCAAAAGATGGAATATGCCGCAAACCTTCACGAGCATGGAAAAAGAAATATTTAGAACTCAAGGAGGGCGAAAAAAATGGATAATTTAATGAGCGTTTTAAGAGCCATTCCTGATAACGATATTTCCATTCTTGGATTGGATGAAGCGGAAGACAAGGGGTTGCTTAAGTTGGGTAGGGGCAACATCATCAGCAAAAAAGAAATAGAGAGTAATCCTGGAGATTTTCCCGTGTATTCAAGTTCCGCTGTAGGAGACGGTGAAGTGGGTCGTTATGGGAAATATATGTTTGATGATGAACGTATAACATGGAGTATAGATGGTGGAGGTAAACTTTTTTACAGAAATGGCCTTAAGTATTCAGTAACGAATGTTGGAGGATGGCTCAAAGTATTGACTGATAGAATAAACACAAAGTACTTGTACTATGTGCTATATAGCCAGTGGACAAATAAAAAATTTGATTATACCAACAAGGCGCATCCATCGGTTATAAGGAAAGAGTATTATATTCCAATTATTCCTATCGAGTACCAGACAAAAGTAGTTGCTTTCTTTGATTCATTTATAAAAGTATCAGCAGAATATATTGAGACGTTGGCCAAAGAAATTGAATTCAGAATAAAGCAAAAAGAATATTATATGGATCAAATCCTCTCTAATAATGGAGATAGTAGTGAGTGTTTTTTAGAAGATATATGTAAAATTGTAGACTGTCCTCATACATCACCTAAATGGAAGACGGAAGGCATTCCTGTAATAAGGAACTACAACCTCGTCAATGGAATAATTGATACTAGTAATTTATCGTATGTAGACGAAGACGAATATAAAGAACGCGTCAAGAGAATTATACCGAAAAAAGGGGACATTTTGTTTTCACGAGAAGCGCCAATCGGAAATGTTGGAATTGTCCCGGATAATTTCAGATGCTGTCAAGGTCAACGCGTGGTGCTGCTACGAGCAAACGAAGATATCGTTTTACCAGAATATTTGGTTCTTGCATTACAAAGCGGTTTAGTAAAGAGGCAAATATACAAGGTCAATCAAATAGGTGTGACGGTTAGTAATTTCAATATTTCAGATTTGAAGAAGCTAATAATTACATTGCCATCAAAAGATAAACAAAAGCATATAATTGGGCGCCTTAGCGAATTCACCGAAATTGCGAGCCAAACAATTCAAAGCATAGAAAACGAAGTACAAATGAGAGAAAAGCAAATGAACTATTACTACAATATGATTTTCTCATTTGCAAAAGGGAGGTGAAATACGTGGTTATAAATGAGGATACGAAGATGCTGCTCTTTCGTTATAACAATTATAAAAAGACAGATTTTATCGAGGAACATAAGAAAATTCTAAAAAAGAATGGTTATGTATGGATGCTCAAAGTTGGGAAAAAGGCAAGCAAAGAAAAGCTGGATAAAATCTTGGGTGAAGGTGGATGGATGGTGCTAAGAGCACCTAAAGCAGATGGAAGTATAAGCTATATTGCCCGGTTCTCGGATTATTTGGAAACTCAGCCCCCCAAAGCGGTATTTCCAGCATATTATGAATCGTTTTTAAACGGTGAAGATAGCTATGAGTTTGATTTATCATCTGAGCAGTGGTTCAAGATAGAAGAAATCCAGGAACTTGCGGGTGAAGACGCTTCTAATCTTGTGTTAGAGAAAACCGGGAAAACGGTTGAGGATGTGATAGGGACAACGCGTACAGCCGTAATGTATATTACAAACAAAAAAGACATAATAGTGGGGGCGAGAGATAGTGCCGTATTTCAATATTGTCGCAGAGACAAATCAGAATACAGTTGTGACGGAATACGAGCCTGTTAATGCCCGTTCTGAAAGCTATGAATCTGAAGCAGCTCTGGAAAAGGAATTTATCCGGCTCTTGGGAGAGCAGGGGTATCAGTATCTGCCGATTCACTCGGAGGCAGAGCTGATTGCTAATCTTCGGGAGCGATTGGAGGAATTGAATAAGTATCAGTTTTCTGATACAGAATGGGAGAGGTTCTTTAATTCCTGCATTGCTAATCCGAATGAGCATATCGTGGAGAAGACCGCAAAGATCCAGGAAGATTATGTCCAGGTTCTGAAACGTGATGATTCCATGACCAAGAATATCACGATCATTGACCGCAATAATATTCACAATAACCGTCTGCAGGTCATCAATCAGTATGTTCTCGGAAAAGAGGACGGCGCGACTTATGATAATCGTTATGATGTAACCATTCTTGTGAATGGCTTGCCTCTTGTACATGTGGAGCTGAAGCGGCGCGGCGTTCCTATCCGTGAGGCATTCAACCAAATCGAACGATATCAGAGGGATTCGTTTTGGGCAGGCAGCGGCTTGTTTGAGTATGTGCAGATATTCGTTATTTCAAACGGTACGAATACAAAATATTATTCCAACAGCACCAGGAGCAATGCCATAAAGGATGCCAATTCTCGGAATACCAAGAAGGGGAAGACCAGCAACAGCTTTGAATTTACATCCTTTTGGGCTGATTCAAATAACCGTGTCATTCCGGATCTGATTGATTTTACAAAGACGTTTTTTGCAAAGCATACGTTGCTGAATATCCTTACAAAGTATTGTGTTTTTACATCAGAGAATATGCTGATGGTTATGAGACCATATCAGATTACGGCAACGGAGCGAATTCTGAACAGGATCGAGATTGCCCATAATTATAAAAAGTATGGGGACATCGCTGCTGGTGGATATATCTGGCATACAACCGGTTCTGGAAAGACGCTCACATCTTTCAAAACAGCAAGACTGGCCACGCAGCTTCCGTTTATTGATAAGGTGCTCTTTGTCGTTGACCGTAAGGATCTGGATTATCAGACTATGAAGGAATATGACCGGTTTGAGAAGGGCGCGGCCAACAGCAATTCTTCTACGGCAATATTAGAACGGCAGCTGCGGGATCCTAAGGCTCATATCATCATTACAACAATTCAGAAGCTCTCTACATTCATAAAGAAGAATAAAGAGCATGAGATTTATAAGAGGCAGATTGTCATTATCTTTGATGAATGCCACCGCAGCCAGTTTGGCGATATGCATGATGCTATTGTAAAGAGCTTCAAACAGTACTATATGTTTGGCTTTACCGGAACACCTATCTTTCCTGCAAATGCAGGGACAAGGGTAAATCCGAAATATTTCACTACGGAACAGACTTTCGGAGATCAGCTCCATGCGTATACTATCGTGGATGCTATCAATGATAAGAATGTTCTTCCGTTCCGTGTGGACTACATTAAGACCATGGATACAGATGCCGACATTGATGATGAAGAAGTCTGGGATATCGACAGGAAGAAGGCTTTCGAGGCACCTGAGCGAATTTCTTTAGTGGCGAACTATATTCTTAATCACTTCGATCAGAAGACCTATCGCGGAGATAAGAGTTATGTTTTCAATGCTCTGACGAATATCACTGAGGTTGCATCTGCGGACCGTGGGAAGGTTGAAGAGATTAAACAGAAACAGAGGCTTTCCGGGTTCAATTCCATCTTTGCGGTATCTTCCGTGCCGATGGCAAAATTATACTATGATGAATTCCGGAAGATCATAAAGAAGGATCCCACCAAAGATCTGAAGATCGCGGTTATCTACAGTTATGCTGCAAATGAGGAAGAAGTTGACGGGATCTTAGATGAGGAAAACCCGGAGGATACCTCTGCTCTTGATCAGAATTCCAGAGATTTTCTGGAATCTGCGATTCGGGATTATAACCTGATGTTCCATACGAATTATGATACATCCAGCGATAAATTCCAGAATTACTATAAGGATGTGTCGCTCCGCATGAAAAATAAGGAACTGGATCTGCTCATTGTGGTGAATATGTTCCTGACCGGATTCGATGCTACAACGCTGAATACACTATGGGTTGATAAGAACCTGAAGATGCACGGCCTGATCCAGGCATTCAGCCGGACTAACAGAATACTGAACAGCATCAAGACCTTTGGTAACATTGTTTGCTTCCGCAATCTTCAGAAACGAGTGGATGCGGCCATCTCTCTGTTTGGGGATAAGAATGCCGGCGGAATAGTTCTTATGCAGAGCTTTAAGGACTACTACTATGGGTATGAATCTGTGGACGGTAGACCGATGCCCGGTTATGTGGATATGATTGAGGATCTTACCACAAAGTTCCCGTTATCAGAACCGCAGATTGTTGGAGAGCAGAACCAGAAAGACTTTATTGCCTTGTTTGGCGCTATTTTGCGTATGAGGAACCTGCTTGTTTCCTTTGATGAATTCATGGAGAAGGAACTGCTTACCGAACGTGATCTTCAGGATTATCTCGGAAGGTATCAGGATCTCAGAGATGAATGGAAGCGCAAGCGTGAAAACGGTGAAAGTACAGATATCACGGATGACATCGTTTTTGAGATAGAGCTTATCAAGCAGATAGAAATCAACATCGATTATATTCTTATGCTTGTTAAGAAGTATCATGACAGCCATGGTGAGGATAAAGAAATACTTGTGACCATCAATAAGGCTGTGGATGCAAGTCCAGAGTTGCGCAGTAAGAAGGCATTGATTGAATCCTTCATTGCCGGCGTAAATGACATCGATGATGTAATGGATGTATGGCACGATTATGTAATCGAGATGAAGGAGAAAGATCTGGTTATCATCATTGAGGAAGAGCGTCTAAAGCCGGATGAGACCAGAGAATTTATGGATAAATCCTTCCAGGATGGCGAATTGAAGACTATTGGAACTGATATTGATAAGATTATGCCACCGGTATCCCGTTTTGGTGGTTCTGGAAGAGCCAAGAAGAAAGAGGCGTTGATCAGAAGACTGATGGCATACTTTGAGAAATTCAGAGGTCTGGTATAAGCAGGAATGGATTCTGCAGGAAAAGCTAAGAGGTGTTTTAACTGATGCAGAAGCGATAATAACACGTAAAGGAGAGATGAGTTTATGTCATTAGATTTGGTAAAGGAGATTTTTAGTTCGCTGCCTGACTGTAAGGAATGGCACGCTCATTTGCTCTGCTTTACGCATTCAAAACGGCACGGAACAACATACAACTGCAGAAGAATAGAATTGGAGCCTTCTGAGAGAATAGGTATTCTTATTCAAGATATTGCTGTAGGATATACAGGCGAAGGAAAGAATAGGCTGAATAAGTATGCCGATGTACGAGAGTATGACGGCACTTGTAACACGACAACTATTTACAGGATAAGCGAGAATAATAAGGATATTGAGATCGATCTGGATGCATTGCTTCAGGGGATAGCTGACTCTGATACAGAAGCAGATCCTTTTAGCATGAAAGCACAGGCATATGTTCTATGTGGAAAAATGGTGAATGGGGATGATGAGCACCAGATAAAACTGATATCTATGAATACGCCAATTACCACGCTTAAGAATCGTTTTTTACACGATAAAGGTAAATTTCGGGAGATTCCGAATAAAGTGCTGAATCTTCGGACTTCTATGAATGTCATCATATATGATAAGACAGTATACTTTTTAGACATGTCCGGTGAAACTTTGTTTAATATGGATCGTGCCTATAAACTTAAGTGCAGTGAAGCCGTTGATGAGATTGAGGAATTGAAGATCATTTCTGATCCGGAAATGTTTCGCAGTACAGCAACATCCGGACAGAATCCAAGGCGTTTCGCTGCATTCAGCAAGTCCAAGCTGCAGCTGCTTACCAAAAAGAAAAACAGAGAAAAAGCAGCGAAGTATTTTAAGATACCGCTGACAGATGATAAGCAGTTTGATACATCACAGAAGGGTGATGCTGAAAATCTTGTAAAGGTTTTATGCGGAAAAGCCATGTGGGATGTATTGGAAGAGGTACCGGTGGAAGTTGATGGATCAAAAGACTGGATCAGCTGAAGGAGATAGGAAATGTCTGTTTTTGTTTCTTTCAGCATGTACTTTCTTTCATTTGTTCCATTATGGATCACAGTCCTCTTTATTGATATCAAAAGCCTTGTAGACGGCGGCGGAGATAAATGGACGGAGATAATCAGCATATCAGGGATCCTTTTGGGGCTGTTGGTATCAATGATTATTCTCTTTGTAAAATTCTTTGTTACAGATGACGAGAAGTATGTGCTTACAATAAATGATGCGAAAGAAATCAAGACTATAACGGCGGAGTTTTTGCTTTCGTATATTCTTCCGTTATTTGCGTTCGACTTTACGCAATGGGATGAGGTGGTCAAGTTTTTGATCTTCTTCCTCATATTCGGATTCCTATGCATCAGACATAACAATTTTAGTGTTAATATCATCCTTGAGCTCATGCGTTACAGAATGTATGAATGCAAGTTGATGAACGCTGATGGCATGGAGGTTGAAAGGACGGTTATCAGTAAGAACATACTTTCAACGAGTAAAGGAAAAGATGTCCAAGTGAAGATTCTAAACAATGAGTATTACCTGGACTTGCATGATAAGAAGTAATAGCTGTGGATGTTTGGAGGTGATCATCTTTGATATATACAGATGCTGAATTAAAAGAAAAAATACATGGGATGCTGAAGGACTTTGAAACTGAGGTAGTTGAGTTCAAAGAGGCAAACAACAGCTATTCCTTCAAAGATATTGGCAAGTATTTTTCTGCTCTTGGAAATGAAGCAAATATCAGAGGCAAGTCCGAGGGCTGGCTTATATTTGGCATTACCAATAAAGGGGAATTCAAGGGAACAGATTACCGTAAAAGTGGTAATCTTCAATCTTTGAAAAAAGAGATTACAACTGGTACAAATGAAAGGCTGACATTTCTCGATATTTATGAGCTGACGATGGAGAAGTGCCG
>Ga0256406_1006502_pt1 | contig 11707 bp, 9 predicted proteins | sample RumenRJG_03DNA_FD_185986 | JGI IMG/M metagenome (GOLD analysis project Ga0256406, IMG submission 185986) | Bovine rumen microbial communities from Lethbridge, Alberta, Canada - RJG_03 | ecosystem: Host-associated > Mammals > Digestive system > Stomach > Rumen | place: Canada: Alberta | collected...
GCTCATGATCATCGAATACTTCACGTCCCCTGCTGCCCGCAGCCCGTACGGTCCGCAGAACGCCGGCGTCCAGATGAGCGGCTTGACGACCGTGATCCAGCCGAGCATGAAGACGCACATCGCCGCAGCCTCCGGATCCATCCCCGCAAGCCTCGTCACCGGACCGCAGATCGCATACGCGGCGAGACAGGAGGCCAGAATCACGCCGTAGCAGTCAAGGGAAAGCCGGACTATATAATATTTTGCCTCCTCCACGCGGCCCGCGCCGATGCACTGGCCGACAATCGTCATCAGCCCGATGCCGATCCCGATGCCGCCGACGCCGTTCAGGTTCTCGAAGATCACCGTCATCGCCTGCGCCGCGATCGCGGTGGTGCCAAGCGTCGAGACGCTCGACTGGATGGCGAGCTTGCCGAACTGAAACATCCCGTTCTCAATGCCGCTCGGCACTCCGACCGCGAGAATCCGGACAATCATCTCAAAATCCGGCCTGACTCTTCCGTAGTTTTTCAAAATGATGGGCTGCGGCTCGTGCGTGCCCGGGAAGAAGGGTCTGCGGAGGCAGAGGAAGATCACCGCCATACAGAAAATGCGGCTGAGGGTCGTGGAAAGCGCCGCGCCGAACACGCCCCATTGAAATCCGAAGATAAAGATCGCATTTCCGATGATGTTCATGATATTCGAGATCACGGACACTGCCATCGGGAAGCGGCTGTTGCCGCCCGCGCGGTAGAAGGCAGATCCCACCTGAAACAGCGCGATAAACGGATAGGACAGCGCGGTGACCCAGAAATAGGTCTCCGAATTCTGCATCACGGCCGGCTCCACGGAGCCGAAGACAAGGCGGAGGAGCGGCCCCCTCGTGACGAGGCAGACCGCCATGATGCCGATTGAGATCACAGCGGTGCTCAGTGCGACCTGCTCCGCCGCGCGGCTGCAGCGCTTCCGGTCCCCGGAGCCAAGGTACTGGAAGCACAGGATCGTTCCGCCGGTCGCGAGCGCGGCAAAAATCTGAATAAACAGCACATTGATCGAATCCACGAGCGAGACCGCCGAGATCGCGGCGCTCCCCACACGCGACACCATCATTGTGTCCATCATACCCATGAACGAATTCAGCAGCTGCTCCAGCATCAGCGGCACAAGAAGTCTCCTGAGCGCCCGCCCGTCAAAAAGGAGGCTGTCCCAGGAGACCTTTGCCGCGTCATAGAATGAATTTTTGTGTTGAAAAAGATGATTCATAAATTATTTTGTCACGCTTATTGCTTTCAAAAATGTGGTTGATAAGATAGCCATGAAGGCTCCCTTCTCTGGTGTTTTGTTGATCTTTGGACAATCACATTTTACCAGATATCGAGCTCTTTTTATGTTCACTTATCAGATGAAAGGTGAGCAGTACACAATTAGCGTCTTTTGACTAAATATCAGATCTGCTAGCATTACTCCTGGTGATAAACCCGTCATTTATGGAGGTAATGCCATGGCAGGAACGCATCTGGACTCTGGAAGCAGAAAACCGGCAGCTGTATGATACGATCTGCAGGCTGGGTTCTGCCATAGAGAAGCTGTATTCTCTGTACACTTCTTCAGAAGACTGATCTTTCGGGGAGATTCCATGCGGACGGACGAGGCTGTTTACAAAGAATGGCTCCATACAGCCAGGGATGCAGTATCTTATACCATCCATCATGAAGCCGGTCTCACAAAGTTTCCTGATGATGGGAATATACCTCCCGACAATTCGTTTTCCGGGAGAATTGTGAAGGCTGTAGCCCTTGGCCGCCGCAACTGGCTCTTTGCCATGGCACCGGACGGTGCCAGAACCATCTGTGTATTCGACACCTTTGTGGCAACGGCCAGAGCGAACCATGCCAATGTTTACTATTATCTGAAATATCTGGTTGAAAAGGCGCCGCTGATTCCTCAAACCGGTGGAGAAGCTCTGCTGGATGATCTGATGCCATGGTCTGAAACATACAGAAAGTATGAGCAGAAACAGGCAGCGCAGGATGCATCCCTGGCGATCGGAGGGGAAGACTCTCCGCGGCCCAAGACTCCGCGAAAGAAAGACAAACAGCGGAGTGCCTGATCATAGCAGGAGATCCTTCGCCATACATCAGCCTCAGGCCGGACCACTCCGGTCTGTTTGGCATACCCTCAGCCCAGATTACCTGATTTACATGACAAAGTGATTCAAGCACACATTTTCAATGTGCAGGCTATCCGGCAGAAAGCTTGCCAGCACTTTATTTCAGACTGCAAAAACTATAGCAGAAAATCAAACCACTCCAAAGACGCCGATTATGTACCGCTCACGATAAAAGCAAAAACCTTGAAAAACAAAGCAACTATGCGGCTTTCAGCCGCAATCATCGTGTAACGGTGAATAATTCAGGTTAAGTATTGTCAATGATGGTACATCAGGAAATAGCATAGCGCACAGATCAAGATGAGAACTATCGAAGTAAATGCCGTCCATAGCCCTCTTTTGAATCTATGCAACTTCGTTGAACAGATTTTAGAGTTGCAATACGTTTCCAGAAGGGCATCGTCCACGAATTGGTTTTCTGACGTTTTTCGTACGGCACTAATATAATCTTCAGCATCTTTATAATCTTTTATGTCCTCATAGAAGATATTGCATTTCTTATTCTTGCTCTGATCTCCCGTGTTTTTCCCTGCAAAGAACTTAGGACTGAGGGCGAGAAGATGGAAAAAGAGTGATAATGTAAATGTAATCACCGCTCCTGCGGCAGTAATAATGAACAGTGTTTTCCAAGGCTCAATTGCCCCAATAGTTCTATCGATTTTTGATAATATGTTCTCGGCAACGAAAACCAGCACTGCCACCACCACAGAAACAATTCCGCAGGAAGTACTGATTTTTGAATCAGCTGACGTTATCCAGGTATTAATCAGATCCAGGCTGTATTTGCTGCGCTCCAGAAGACCGCTGTCATGCTTTACCTCTGGAATGGGTTTTTCTTGAGGAGCGGCACCTTTTCTATTTCCCTTTGTATCTTTTCTTGTCTTTGGCGTACTCATTGATTCCCTTCGTTCCATGCGAATATGCATTCAGCTCTAATGACCTGGTTTCCCCTGTCTGATATAGTTCATAGGCGATCAACATTTTCTCCGCTGTTCTTATATTTTCCAGTATTACATTCTCCATTTTCAGAAATGACTCCGGAACGCCGACACAGAACAGATAACAGCCATCTTTCCTCTTACCGTTAAAATGTTGATACTCTTCCTTGACCAATTTTGTATCAATCCACTTTCCTCCGTAAACTTTACAGCCGGCCTTCTTATAATCAAAAGGAACGATAATTTCAAGCTCCCTGGAGTACGGTCCGACAAAGTCTTCGCGTTTGGCATGTGTCCGTTCAAGAAGAGATTTATTAACTGCTGCAACCTTCAATTGTATTGGCTCTGGATTCACTGTAGGCAGTAATGTTGCTTCAATGAATGGATACGTCTCTCTGGCCTGCCGGATGTCTGCAAAAACATCTTCGATGTATTCTCTTGCACTCTCTATTTCAGTCAACGAATGTCCCCCAGGCTTTGTTGTAGTTGTTGTTGGCATTATCATGCTTCAGCTGCTTGCGAGATTCCTGCTGAAGATATCCGTGATATCCTAAATCCGTATAATACACATCACCATCTTTCTTTTTGAACAATGATAACAGACTGCTGTTTTTCTGCTTTAACTTTTCGTATAAATCTGCTGATAATACCAGTTGGTTTTTATCTGCATATTCGTCTTCATTTTTATCAGCCTCGCCAACGGTTCTCCCTAACAAGATATTGTCCTTTTCACCTCTGGCTCCTATTTTGGCCGCAAACATTCTTCCGAAAGATTGACCGACACCAACAGATACTTGATATCCCTTGACAGCATCTATTATCTTAAGACCGGCAATTACTGCATCCACAACGCATGAGTACTCGCTGTAATCATGGAACAGCGCCATCTCCCGGTCACCCTGGAACTGAACATGAATACCGTTTCTTTCTTCGACAACATCATACATAGCCGTAAGTATGTTTTGAGTCTTCACAGCCATTTCTTCTAAGTTTGCACCATCTTCGTCAAACTGGGAGGTGAAGTCCCTGACATCTGCAAACAGAGGGATGCCTTTAATTTCCTTACATTCAGTCTTTGAGAGATTTCTGTAATTCAATGGCTGATTCGCAGACCGGAAATACATATCCTGTAAATCAACTTTTTTCGCTATTTCTACAGCTCTTTCAAAATCTCTTTTGAAATTGTACCTTACAGGAAGCTTAGCAATTTCTGCGTCATAGCAATATGTCTGATCATATTTTCTTATTGCGGCTGACGTTATTCTGCTAAAACATTTCTTTTGATCCGCAGTTAACGCGTCATATATATTTTCTGAAATCAGGACACGAGACGGACTTGCCAGACTCTGCAGTTTGGCCGCATAGTTTGCCGCAAATCCAATTGTAGTCATTTCATCGGCATCTTTGCGTTTGAACTCAAACTCATAAAACGGGCCGTAACACGCTCCGGCATGGATAATGAATGGCAGAAGAGTTTTATATTTTGACACACTGGTATTCAGATGTCCTGCTAGTTCGAATGCATACTTTGTGACAGCAGAAAAAGTTTCAAATGTCTTGGGAATGCTGTCACTTACTACGTACATATGAAGACGTGAACCGGTAATCTTTTCGACTATAAACATTCCCGGATAATGCTTCAGACCATATGCCTCTACAGAACTGAAGAATGTATCCAACTCATGTATGGAGTGTTTTACCTCCTGAGTTGCCGCCTCTTCCTTCTCAGCAACATCATCAAAATTCGCAATGTTAATGTAAAAATGGACTCCTGTTTTCTTCTGCAAATTAATCCTCCTCGGTTAGTCAATAAAATGCTTCTGTAATTCCTCCGGCAGATATTTTGCCAGTTCCTCTACCAGTTCGTACACCTTGGTCCCCGGTGCAATATCTGTCGGAGAAAGGCCTTTATGTTCTTTAATAATCCTCTTGGCATATCTGGCTGCCAGTTTTGGGTTTCCGTGCGTCATCAGGATATCGAACGTATCGGCGGCGTTTTTCTTATACTTGCCCAACCCCAGCTGAGCGTATCTTTCATTGAGAAAACGTATGTATTCCGTCCGGTGATTGTTCGACGTGTAGTAAGCAAAATGCAGCATGAACCAAAACTCAATGCATTCATTGCTCCATGCTGCATGGTACTGCACCAATGGGTTCTCTTTGTTCAGAGACTCAGCCCGGCTGACGACCCCATTAAAGTTCTGTGCCGGGAAACTGTCTTTATCATAGACGCACCAGATCTGGCCCTTGGTGATCTGATTATCCTTAACATACTGTTCAGCCTGACCGATCACACGCATCGTTTCTGCACCGCACGGTTCGATCTGGATCAAAACCATGTCGCGATAAATAGAATTATCTTCAATCAGTTTTTTGAACCCACCGAAGTAGCGCGGCTCTGTCTGCTCTCCCTCACAGAAGATGTAATATCTGTACTCCTTCATTTCCAGATGTTCCTGGCGGCGCTTCTTTCTCCAGTTTTCCGTTCCGATTTTTCTAGGCATTCACAACACTCCAATCTATGATCTTTCTCAGATACGGATCTGCACCGTACTTACCTTCAAGGTACTGCTTATCATATTTGGCGTCTTTGCGAACAACCTCTCCATTTCCGGTTTTGAATTCTACCAGAGAATACAGTTTTGAATTCTGATTGTTTCCTTTGGCAACGAACCAGATTTCATCACGCCTGAACACTTCACTGTTCATTGTGGAAAGATCATGGGATGTGAACACCAACTGCGCGCCATGCCGGTTTATCTCCATGTTGTTAAACAGCATGATGACATAGCGAAGAAGTACCGGATGGATCTTAGCATCCAGCTCATCGATTACGAGTGTTGAGCCGCTAGCCAGACTCTTGGCAATAAAAGGAAGAAGACCAAAAAGCTTCTTTGTTCCGCTGGATTCTTCAGACAGAGTAAGCTCTGCTTTATACCCATCCACATTATGCTGTGTGAAAACCTCTATTTGATTGTTCTCCCTTTCTTCAACCCGGAAATCTTCAATATCGAGATCCATTTCCCTGATCATATCGAGGACCAGTTTTTTGATTTTGTCTGAAGAAGCGATCGCTGTCCGAAGTTCTTCCAGCGGATTTCCATAGTTCAGAAAATCTATACCGTACTCAAACCAGTCGATAACATCCTTAACAACGTCATTATTCATGTAAGTGATGCCAAGATATGAGAGCAGCGGAAGACTTTGCGACAGTCCGTCACTGATCTTTAATCTGGCGAAGATGCCTCTTAAACTGATTTCTTCCCCTTTGCGCAGAAATAATGCTGATTTCCTGCCCGTTTCCAGCTTAACTCTGTCAAGGCTTTCATATACAATGATATTCTCTTTGATGCGAAGGACATATCTGTATTCGGCAATTTTTGTTCTAAAGAATATTTCAAATTCAGTCGGATTATTCTTCCCTTCTTCAGAGAAGACAAACGGTTTAACCGGATATCTGTTGAACTTATAGTCTGCAGCTCTGTTTTGCTTTGTTGCATGTACTGGCCTTAAGACCATTGTCCCAAGTGCCTGCAATGCCTCCAGAACATTAGACTTTCCGCCGCCATTCGGACCATAGAGCGCCGAAACAGGCAAAAACAATTGCTCATCGCTGTCTTTGATTACCCGGTCTGTATGCTCAGAAATAGCGGCCGCCTGCATATCAAATGTTATCTCATCTCTTATACTCTTATAGTTCTTTACTGAAAATTGGCACAGCATGGCGTGTCCCTCCATCTCTAGGATATATTTTTACATCGTCATTATATCCTAGTATGCTCATTTCATCAATATATTCGAGATATATTCACGTATATTTGCCTGTAAAATCGTTTTTGAGATTTTCATCAAAAAATAGAAGCCTGCCAACAGGCAGGCTTCCTTACACGTAAACGATATTCTACGCCGAAGCGCCCCGTCGTTTGCGGAGGCTGAACATACACGTTCATAATATTCTGGCCGTTGTGACCGGCAAGCCATTGGCTCACTCATAATATTGCACAGAAAGTAGCAAGACGTCAGCGCATTTTTCTTCGTGAGGGGCAGTCTGAATCTCGGGAGTTTGACACCCAAAAGTCTGCAAAGGTGTGTTAAAGTATGTGCAGCAGGGGCATAGAAAAAGCCCGGCGAAGCGATCACTCCGTCGAGCTTGAGTGGGACACCGTATACTGCTTACAGCTTCTTGATCATCGCGGACTTCTGAAAGAAGGCGATGCCATAGCAAAGAACTGTTTCATATCCAGGCTCTACCGCCCTGGTGTATCCTTTGTCCACGATCTGCTTTATAGCTTCATTGCATGCTGCCTCCATCTGGGCCGCGCTGTCTGCTTTTTTTGCCTCAATGATCAAGACGCGGCGATTCTTTCGGTCCTTGGCGCGGATATCAAATCTGCCGAGCCCACTTTCCTTATTTGAATCTACCGAGTAGCCCAGACCAACGAACAACCCGGCCAGGAAAGCATGATAATAATCCTCGTGGTAATCATGATAGCTGATTGTATCCCACAAAAAACCATTGAGCTTTTGGGTTGCGCCTTCAATATCTTCATTCCAGAAGGCCGCCATCAGCTCTTTCTGTTTACTGTTGTCGATGGTATCGGTAAACAGCTTTACCACCGTATCCTCAAAAATCCCAGCAATCTCTGTGTTGGGAATCTTCAACGCGACGGTTTGGCCTTTGGCAGTAGGATCGGCCTTCGTCAAATAGCCGGTCATCAGAAGAATGCTCCACAGGTTTTGCTCTGATTCATGGAGCGTATCATATGTCAATTCATCAGAGACGGTTACTGTGATCGTGCCGCCGTTCATTATCGTCTCAAACTTATCGGGGATTCCCCAATCAGAATGATTGACAAAATCCCTGATCACGCCGTTCCCGCTGGTATTGCGCCAGTAGTTCTTCGGTTCGGCATCCGGATCATACAAGAGAGCAGACACATAGCTTGCAGCATCCCATGGACAATAAACAGATGTGTTACCGATCACATAGCCGTCATACCATTCCCGGAAGATATCCGCTTTATCTGACAGGCCTGTCGCCGCCAGCATTTCGTTTATTTCCTGCTGTGTAAATCCGAAATACCTGCTGAAGCGTTCATCCAGCACAGAGTAGGACATGAAATTGTTCGTGCCGGTGAAGATGCTCTCCTTAGCGATACGCAGGCAGCCTGTTACCACAGCGAACTTCAGATATTCGTTGGTCTTCAGAGCAATGCTCAGCATGCCCTTGATCACATCAAGCATCTGCACATAATAGCGATTTTGAGCTGTGTTCTTCTCGCTTGCCTTTGCCAACGGAACATCATACTCGTCGATGAGCAGGATCACAGGCTTGCCATAGACCGCGTTCATCATACGCATGATGGTTTGCAGGGAATTTTTTATTTCTTCCTTACCAGCTTCTTTGTACATCAACCTATGAAATACCACTGCATCTGCTGGAGAAACGGCCTGGTCTTTTTCAAGGAAAGATAACTTGATACACAGCTTTGCTATAGTGCCCGCAAGCATCGGATACGCTTCTTCAAAATCCAGCCCGTCCACATCCTTAAATGATATGAATAACACGGGATACTGGTTCATCCAAGCGGAGCAGAAATCCTCATGCTTTGATACATCCAGCCCCTCAAACACAGCCTTGCTGTCTCGGTTGATGTCGAAGAAGCTCTCGATCATGCTCATGTTGAGCGTCTTGCCAAACCTGCGGGGCCGGGTGAACAAAGTGACCTTGTTATCCGTCCTGCCGACAAGATCATACAGCAGTTCCGTCTTATCTACATAGTAGAGGCCGGCCTTCCGGATTTCATCAAAGCTCTCATCTCCGACGGCGATTCTGATTGCCATTTTCCAGGCCTCCTTCCCAAGCGATTCTTCATCCGAAATCGGTTCTTTTCTCGCAGATGGACATAATTAACCCATCATAAAAAGTATACCAATTCTGCCGCGTTCGGATCTTCAACAGTTGTATCTGAATAAATCATATGCCTTGAAAAACAAAGCAACTATGCGGTGCCGGTCTGTACCCGGCCAGCCGCTTTCTACTTCAGAGTATACACTACTGTCACCTTCGCCGTGATCTTCTGATCCTGCGGAATGATCTTCATATCAGAGGACATCGCCTCGCTGGAGGTCATGTTATAGTACCCGCCTCCGTCCGTGTCCGTGGAATTGTCGTTTTCCGTGATGGAAACCATGGATCCAAGCTCCGCGCCGGCTGCCTGCGCCAGAACCTGCGCCTTCTGCGCCGCCTTCTTCACCGCGGCAGCCAGTGCCTTGTCATAGGCGTCGCTGTACCCGCTGTAATAGTAATTCACGCCGCTGATGCTCGTGACCCCGGCATCCGTGCACCCCGCGATCAGCTTCTCCATCTCGTCGATCGACTGATCCTTGACTGCCAGCGTGCTTGAGACCTTGTAACCGACAATATTGTTCCCGTAGTTGTCATACGTCGGATACAGACTGTAGTCCGGCGTGTAAATCGCATCCTCCCCGACTCCCAGCCCGGAAAGCGTGTCGATCAGCGCATCCATCTGCTTTGTGTTCTGGCTCTGCGCGTCCTTCGCCGTCTTCGCGGTCGTCTCGATGCTGAAATTGACCGACGCCTGGTCCGGCGATGCCATCACATAGTCGCTCGCCTCCGCCGAGATCGTCGTATGCCCGGAATCCACCCCTGCGTCGATGTTTGCCGCGGAATCGGTCTTTGTCGCTCCGGCATCTGCCGCACTCGTGCCCTCATCCGCCTCTGTTCCGGCATCCGATGCATCTGCGCTCGTGCTGCCCGCCGCGGCGTTTCCCTGTCCGGTTGCCTTGGACAGGCTGCTGTCCGCCGCTGCCGCGCAGCCTGTCAGCATCCCCGCGCCCAGCATCATTGAAATTCCAAGTGCCAAAAGCTGCTTCTGATTCATTTTCATTTTGAAAACTCCTTTCTCTGTCCCTGCCATCCGGCAGGTTTCCCCTGCATGCGGCGCAGTATAGAATCCCGGCCGAAATGATACTCAGCATGAAAGACTCCTCCTGGCACGCAGCGCAACCAGATGTACGCTTTTCTGCTGCTTCTAACCAGACAGACCGGAAAGCTGCAAAAAAAGTAACAGCGCCCCCATTTGACAAAAAAAGAAAAAGCGCCCCGGAGAACTGGGGCGGCATGAAACGCTGTCTACTCATTCCTCAATCAGATCGTGCCTGGCAACATTGCCATTTTCAATTTCGTTGATCCGCTTCTGCAGCTCAGCCGCCTGATCTGGTGTAAAGCCATTCTCATCGCGCATAGAAAGGTTCATGCTCTGTGTGCGAACTGCCTGCCGTATCAGAGCCAGTGTTGCAGATGACATAGAAAGGCCAAACTCGTCACATAGTTTGGAGTAACTCTTCCGAGTCTTACGATCCATTTTAAATGTAAAATTTGTCATTTCCTCTGTTTTCGGCATAATGAAAACCTCCTTACTTATAATCTCATAATAACGAAATCAGAATATGATTACAAGTGCTTTTAAAGTGCTATGGCACACATATATACTTGCTTATTTGAGGCGTGGCTCCGCACCCTTTCTCCATTTCTTCTCTCTCCAGCGTTCCTGCATCTTCCGCGGCGGGATGAGGCAGTCCGGCCCGAATCCGATGAGATCCTCTCTCCCCTCCCGCAGGAGCGCCTCCTTCACGAGTGCATAATTCTCCGGTCGGCGGTACTGAATGAGCGCCCGCTGCATCGCCTTTTCGTGCGGATCGCGCGCGACGTAGACCGGTTTCATGGTGCGCGGATCGAGTCCCGTGTAATACATGCACGTTGAAATCGTCCCCGGCGTCGGATAGAAGTCCTGCACCTGATCCGGGTCGAGATGATGCCGGTGCAGATATTCGGCGAGCGCAATCGCGTCGCTGAGCCGACTGCCCGGATGCGAGCTCATCAGATACGGCACCACGTACTGGCTGTTGCGGATTTTGCCCTCGCGCAGAAGCTGTTCGTTCACCTTCTCAAATTCCTTCACGAAAGCATTGTAGGTCGCCACATCAGGCTTCCCCATCTCCCGGAGAACCGGGTCCGAGATATGCTCCGGTGCGACCCGCAGCTGGCCGCTCACATGGTACTGGCAGAGCTCGCGCAGGAAGCTTCTGTCCTTGTCCGCGAGAAGGTAGTCAAACCGGAATCCCGAGCGGACAAAAACCTTCTTCACGCCGGGAAGCTCCCGCAGCGCGCGCAGCAGCGCGCGGTAATCGCTGTGATCGGCCTCGAGATTCGGGCAGGGCTTCGGAAACAGGCACTGCCGGTTCACACAGGCGCCGCGCCGAAGCTGCGCTCTGCAGGCTGGAGCCCGGAATTCCGCGGTCGGTCCTCCCACGTCGCTGATGTAACCCTTGAAATCCGGATCCTTCGTCATCTCTCTGGCTTCCGCCAGAATTGACTCATGGCTCCGCGCCTGCACGATCCGCCCTTCGTGGAACGTCAGCGCGCAGAAATTGCATCCGCCAAAACACCCCCGATTGGAGGTGAGGCTGAATTTCACCTCCCTGATGGCGGGAATCCCGCCGAGCCTGCGGTACATCGGGTGATAATCGCGCATATATGGCAGCGCATAGACATCGTCCATCTCCATCTGCGTCAGCGGCATCGACGGCGGATTCT
>Ga0256406_1006504_pt1 | contig 11705 bp, 8 predicted proteins | sample RumenRJG_03DNA_FD_185986 | JGI IMG/M metagenome (GOLD analysis project Ga0256406, IMG submission 185986) | Bovine rumen microbial communities from Lethbridge, Alberta, Canada - RJG_03 | ecosystem: Host-associated > Mammals > Digestive system > Stomach > Rumen | place: Canada: Alberta | collected...
CTCAATGTTTTAGACCCAAGCCCCCAGCTTCCAACCGAAATCAAGGCCTATGCCCATGGCGTGGGTGGGGACGTCATGCCTAATCATAAAATCAAAAGACAGTGTAAATTATCCCGAACTGGGGTATTTATTGAAAAATGTTTAGAAGATCACATAAAAGATACGTTTTTTTCAGAAGGTGGAGTAGACATTGCCTGGACGAAAGATTACTTTATTCTCGGCGGTGGCGGACCCGGAAACTATATTTATGTAGAGAAAGCCTGATCTATAAAAACAAAATTGGACAAATCTGAAGGCTCAGATTTGTCCAATTGCTCAAACATTATATTTCTATTACTTGCATCCCGTCTTGTGGGTCATGATGTCGAGCACCATGTCGTCGGTCTCGCACATGGCCTCCTTGCCAATGCTGGTCAGGTTGCGGATGCTGCGGTCCACGTCCTCGTCGATGATGCCTTCGGCGGCGGTGACATGCTTGCCCTCGATGCTGAGCATGGCCGAGAGAATGGCGGTGGAGACACCACTGCTGATCTTCAGCGCACAGCTGGGCTTGGCTCCGTCGCAAATCATTCCGGCGAGGTTGGCTATCATGTTCTTCACCGAATAGCATACGCGCTGGAAATCGCCTCCCATGAGGTAGGTGATGCCACAGCTGCTGCCGATGCTGGCTACCACACAGCCGCAGAGCGCCGACAGCCGGCCAAGGCTCTGCTTGATGTAGATGGCCGTGAGATGACTCAGACACATGGCACGGATGAGTTCTTCCTCCGTGTTCTCGTTCTCTGCGGCGAATACGGCAACGGGATTGGTGGCGCAGATGCCTTGGTTGCCCGATCCGCTGTTCGACATCACGGGAATCATTGCGCCTCCCATGCGGGCGTCGCAGGCTGAGGCAGTCTTCGAGATGATGTGAGAGTAGATGCTGTTGCCGAAGATGCCGTGGCTTAGCGGGCGGTCCATGGTCTTGCCCAGACAGTGGCCGTAGTTGCCCTTGAGGCTTTCGGCGGCGGCGCGCATGTTCACGTCGCGCACGTTGACGAAGAAGCGCAGCTTGTCCACGGGCGTGGTCATGGCGAAGTCCCATACCATCTTCATGTTGAGCTTCACGTCGTCGCCTGCAGCGCTCTCGTTGCCGTCGGCGCGGTGGTCGAGCAGAACCTTGTCGTTGAGCGCCTCATAGATGAAGCTGGTGTGCGTGCGGGCGATGATGGCTGTGGCCTTGTCACGCGAGCCATGGGCCGAGCAGGTCACCTCGATATAGAGCTTGTCGCATTTGCCGGGCTTCAGACCGATGTTGATGCGGTTCTCGCTGATGTATTTCTTGCCTTCCTCCAGACTCTCGGGCGTGAGGTCCTTGATGACCTCGAGCTGATATTCCGACTTTCCGATGAGGGCTCCCAGAGCAACGGCAATGGGCAGACCAATCATTCCTGTTCCGGGAATGCCTACGCCCATGGCGTTCTTCAAGATGTTGGCCGAGAGCAGGACCTCAATCTCTTCGGGTCGTGCGCCCAGCAGTTCGGTGGCGCGTGCCGTACAGAGGGCCACGGCCATAGGTTCAGTACATCCCACCGCCGGCACTACCTCGCGGTGGATCAGGTCAAGGATTTGTTGTTGTGTTGCAGGATCAATCATAGTATGTATAAAAAACGAAGAGCCCCCGCCATCCCTCCCTGATGGGGGAGGGGCGGAGAGGGTCTCTCAAGTGTTGTCTTATTTTCTATAGTTTTCAAGTCCCTTGTTGAGGAACTGCAGGAAGGCGCTCACATCCTCTTTATAAGAGAAACTGCCGTTGAGCGGGTTGCCGTCGTTGTCGACCGGCACATAGAAGGGCTGGGTGAGAGCGCCGAACTTCGTCTGCTCCAGGTAAGCCCACTTGTCGCCGATGGTGCGCAGCGTCTTGGGATTGCCCTCAGCGTCCTTCACCTTGATGGGCTCGGGCAGCGGAGTCTTGTCGTCGACGAAGAGAGAGATGAGCACGTAGTCCTTCGTCAGCTTGTCGGCTACCGAAGGATCGGTCCAAACGGCGGCTTCCATCTTTCGGCAGTTCACGCAGCCAAAGCCGGTGAAGTCGAGGAATACGGGCTTGCCCTGAGCCTTGGCAGCGGCCATACCTTCCTCATAGTTGGTGTAGGCGGCGCGCACCTCCTTGGTGTTGAGGTTGAAGTCCTGCGTATACATAGGCGGCGCGAATGCCGAGACAGCCTTGCAGGGAGCGCCCCACAGACCGGGAATCATATAGATGGCGAAGGCGATGCTGCACAGACCCAGCATGATGCAGGGCACGGGCATCGGCTTGTTGATGTCGCCACCGGCGGCGTCGCTCTGGAACTTGAGCTTGCCAATGAGGTACAGACCCATGGCGCCGAAGATGACAATCCAAAGCGAGAGGAAGGTCTCACGGTCGAGGATATGCCAGCCGTAGGCCAGGTCGGCCACGGAGAGGAATTTCAGCGAGAAGGCCAATTCGATGAAGCCCAGCACAACCTTGATGGTATTCATCCAGGAGCCTGAGCGCGGTGCGCTCTTTAGCCAGCTGGGGAACATGGCGAAGAGGGTGAACGGCAGGGCGAGAGCCAGGGCGAAGGCGAACATGCCCACGGTGGGGCCAACCCAGTTGCCGCTCGTTGCGGCCTCTACCAGCAGCAGTCCCACGATGGGCGCCGTGCAGGAGAAGCTCACCAGCACGAGGGTGAAGGCCATGAGGAAGATGGAGAGGAGGCCTGTGGTGTTGGAAGCCTTGCTGTCGACCTTGTTGCCCCAGGAAGAGGGAAGCGTGAGCTCAAACCATCCGAAGAAACTCACGGCGAACACCACGAGCAGGAGGAAGAAGAACACGTTGAAGATGGCGTTTGTGGCCAGCGAGTTCAGCGTCTCGGGTCCGAAGATGGCCGTCACCACGAGGGCCAGCAAGAGGAAGATGACGATGATGGAGACGCCATAGGTGATGGCGTCGCGGATGCCTTTCTTCTTGTCGTCCTTAGCACGCTTGAGGAAGAAACTCACGGTCATCGGGATGATGGGCCATACACACGGTGTGAGGAGTGCGAGCAGACCGCCAACGAAGCCCATGGCGAAGATGTACCAGAGCGAGCGGTTGGTCTTGGTGCTCTCCTGCTGTGCCTTCAGCTCCTTCACCACGGGGCGGTAGAGCTTCTGCATGTCGAGCTGGGCCAGCTGGTCGGCCGAGACGGTGGGAGCGGTAGAGTCCTTGGCGGTGGTGTCGCCCTGCTGGGCGGCCAGCGCTGCCAGCGAGTCAGCTTTCTGCTTGGCCAGTTCCTCGGGAGTGGGCTGTGTGGCCTCGGCGGTAGCGGGCGACTTGCCCGACTTGTGGAGCTCCACCTGTGTGGGAGGCATGCACATCTCGTCGTTGCAGGCGCCAAACTCGAGATAGCAGTCGAGCTTGTAGTTGGGTTTGGTGAACTTTATTTTCTGTACGAACTGTACGCTATTCTCGAAATAGCGCAGCTTCATACCAAAGATATTGTCGTATTGTGAGATTTCGCGTCCGCGCGGCGTGAGTTTTCCCACGAGTTCCACGCCATCCATCTTGTCGGTGTGGAAAGTGGCTTCAATGGGACCGTCGCTGCCGAGGTTAGTAGAGTAGACGTGCCACCCTTTCTCAATTTTTCCTGTAAAAACAATTTCAGCTTCAGCACCCTTGCCCATTTTCAGGGTTGAAGTGAAATGTACGGGATTCTGCGCAAAAGCGATGACTGCCGTTATTAGTAGGGTAGTCAAAGTCAGGATTCTTTTCGTCATAGGTGTGAGTTTCTATTTTTTTTCGTGTAATTGTAATTTTAGAAATAATATCGCAAAGATAGCGGAAAATGGGATAATTACAAAATTTATTTCTATTTTTTTGATAGGATAGTTAAAAAATAGATTTCGGAGTTATATCCTTGTATTCTTGAAAACAATCTCGTCGGGATTAAATAAAAATCCCAGCCCCACACGAATGCGGGACTGGGAGAGTGGGGGATTAGAGTCGGATGGTGGCGCCGGCGACGAACCAGAAGCCGGGCTGACGCACATTACCGAAGTCTACATAGTCGCGGTCAAGCAGGTTGTTGCCTTCGAGATAGAGACTCCATTTCGGTTCTGTCCACGAGAGACGGCTGTCAACTACGCCGTAGGTCTGATAGCGGTGGGTGGCACCGTCCAGGTCCTTATATTGTCCCTGACGGTGCTGCAATCGCCAGTTGACGGTCAGGTCGAGACGACGCCATAGGTTGAGCGTCGCGGCGGCAGTGAGCTTGTTGCGCAGGTATTCCAGCGCGTACTGACTGATGACGCCCTCCTTGCGGTCCTGCTTCTGATTGATCCAGCACCAACCCGCCGAGAAAGACTTCAACAGGCGTTGTGCGGGCAGCAGCGTGCGGAAGTCGAGCGCCACGTTGGTCTCTACGCCCAAGGCGTTGATCTTGCCGAAGTTGACGCTCTGCCAGTATTCGTTGCCGCTCTCGTCGAGTGAACCGTCGTTGATCCAGTCGATGAGATTCTTGTAGTGATTGTGGAACACCGTCGCCACAGCGTTGACGCCGCCGCGCTGGTATTTCACGCCCGCCTCGATGGCCGATAGTTCCTCGGGCTTCAGGTGGCTGTCGGCCTTATGTCCGCCCACGGAATAGTAGAGCTCGGTGAACGACGGCATGCGCAGCGATGAGTTGTAGCCGGCGTAGAGCTTCCAACCGTCGGCGAAGCGCCAGCTGACGTCGATGCCGGGATAGACGCGCATGTTCATGTCGGCCTGCGAGTTGTCCACTGCCGTTATGCCCGCCGAGAGCGTGAAGCGGTCGATGACAATGTTGTGCTCCACAAAGAGTTGCAGGTTGGTGCGGTTGAGGCCTTTCGTGTAGTCGCGCGACGTGTGATGGATGTGGTGCGGACGATTGAGCGTCTCGCCGAGCGTGGTGCTGACAAGGTCCTCGTAGCGCATCTCCATGCCGAGAGCCGTGCGGCCGATGGGCGAGTCGAACCATGCGTTGAGGTTGGCGCCGAAGATGTCGGTGCGGTGGTAGTTGAAGGGCATCTTGCTCTCGTCGCCGCGGATGAGCTCAAAGCGGTCCATGTTGCGGTTCCAGTATACGGCCGGGCGCAGGTGGAACCAGCCCCGCTTGGTCTCGGCCTGCAGGGCGGTGGTTGTCTTGAGCGTATGTTCAAACTGATTGTCGTATCTGACGCTGTAGAAAGTGTTGGAACCGTAGTCCTTGGTGCTGAGTCCGGCATGCCAGTAAAGGTCTACGTCGGAGTCGCTGTACGTGCCTTGATAGAAAGCCTTGCCGGTCTTATAGTCGGCGCTGAGATGTCCGGAGGCGCTGCGCAGATAGCCGTCGCTGCGCGTGTAGGACGCCGAAAGACTGTGGCTGAACCGCCGCGTGGCCAGTGCTCCACGTGCCGCAGCCTGCAGATAGCCGTAGCTTCCACCTTCGAGGCGGGCGGAGAGGTTTGAGTTTTGTGAGTTTTTGGAGTTACTTAAGTCGTTTGAGCTGTGTGAGCTGCTTAAGTTTAGAGTTGTGTGCTTCTTGGTAACGATATTGATGGCTCCGACGAGCGATGACGTGCCGTAGACTCTTGCCGCAGGACCTTCGAGCACTTCGATGTGGTCGATGTCGTCCTTGTCTATCGGATAGTCAAAGACGTTATGGGCCGTCTGCGGGTCGCAGATGTTGATGCCGTTGAGCAGAACAGCTATCTGCTCACTGCTTCCGCCTCGGATGCTGACGTCGGTTAGGGCTCCCAAGGGCCCCTTCTGTCTGACGTCAGCTCCTGCTACGAGCTTCAACACGTCGTTAACACTTTGTACCGGAGCCGACTGAATCTCGTCGTGGCTCAGTACAGTAACCATTCTCGCTTGCTGACTCTGCGTCAGTGGCGCTCGCGTTCCCTTGACCTCCACCACTTGCAGCTCGCGTGTGGAAGCTACCACCGTAGAGTCTGCATCGGCCTTGTCGGGCTCGGTACTGATTCCGGCAGCCTTGGCATGAGCCAGCGTGGCGACGCTGAGGGTGCCCACAAGCACTTCGCGGCCCAGCACGTTGAAGAGCGAGTAGCTCTTGTTGCTGAACCGTTTGAACTTGATGGGCTTGCGCCTGTTAAACAGTTGTTTGTACATATAATATAATAATGTATGGGTTGCACGCCCTGTGCAACTGAGGTGCAAAGGTAATGAAAAAAGATGAAAAAAGAAAGAACAACCCACTAGACCCACCCCCCAACTAGACCCACCCCCCAACCCCCTCCCTACAGAGGGAGGGGGAGAGCACATCGTTAGGAAATTACACGGCTAATCCTGATTTTGCACTATGACCGGCCCCCAGTGTTCTTTCCCCCTCCCTTTGTAGGGAGGGGATAGTGGTGGGTCTAGTCGGTGGGCCCTCTTTTATTTTTTCTTTTTTCTATTTTCTCTCTTTTCTGCAGAAAAAGCAGTAACTTTGCAATCCGATAAAATAAACACGATTATGCAAGAAACTCGACAAAACAGAATAGCACGCCTGCTCCAGAAGGAACTGGCCGAAATCTTTCAAAGTCAGACGCGCGCCATGCACGGCGTGCTCGTCAGCGTGACGAAAGTGAGAATCAGTCCCGACCTCAGCATCTGTACGGCTTATCTCAGCATCTTCCCCTCGGAGAAGGCTGACGAACTGCTGGAGAACATCCGCAAGAACGAGAAGAGCGTGCGCTATGAGTTGGGTCAGCGCGTGAGAAACCAGTTGCGCATCATTCCCGAACTGCGCTTCTTCATCGACGACTCGCTCGACTACATGGAACATATTGATGAGTTGCTGAAGAAGTGAGTTTTCCTTTTTACATCGCCCGTCGCTATCTCTTCTCGAAGAAGAGCACAAACGCCATCAACGTGATTTCGGCCATATCGGTAATCGGTGTGGCTGTGGCCACTATGGCCATGGTCATCGTGCTGAGCGTGTTCAATGGTTTTCAGGATCTCGTGGCCTCATTCTTCACCAACATCGACCCGCAACTCAAGGTGGTGCCGGTGAAGGGCAAGACGGCTCCTGCCGACGACCCTATCCTCACGAAGATGAAAGCCAATCCCAACGTGGCCGTGGCTACGGAGTGCGTGGAGGACCAGGCGCTCGCCATCTATCACGGCCATCAGTCGATGGTGACGGTGAAGGGCGTGGAGGATAACTTCGATAAACTTACCGACTTCAATCAGGTGCTGCGTGGCGACGGAGATTTCACGCTCCATGCAGCCAATCTTCAATACGGTATTCTGGGCATCCGACTGGCACAGAATCTCGATATGGGTTACGACTGGGACGGATACCTCAGTCTTTACGCTCCCATGCGCGAAGGACAATACGACCCCATGGTGTCGCCCGGCTTCGTTACCGACTCCGTGATGTCGCCCGGTGTGCTTTTCAACGTGATGCAGGGCCGCTACGACAAAGGCTATATTATCGTCTCCATCTCTTTGGCCCGCAACCTCTTCGGCCAGCAAGGGCGCGTGTCGTCGCTGGAACTCAGACTTAAGCCCGGGACCAATTTTGTCAGCGCGAAGAAGCAGCTTGAGCAATTGGCCCAAGGCCGCTACAAGGTGCTCGACCGCTATGAGCAGCAGGCCGACACATTCAAGATCATGAACATCGAGAAACTCATGGCCTATCTCTTCCTCACGTTCATTCTCGTGGTGGCCTGCTTCAACATCATCAGCTCACTTCTCATGCTCATCATCGACAAGAAAAACGATGTGGTGACGCTGCGCAATATGGGTGCCACCAACCACCAGATCACACAGATCTTTCTTTTCGAAGGGCGCCTCATCAGTTTGATGGGAGCCTTGCTTGGCATCGGCTTGGGCCTTTTGCTCTGCGGGCTGCAGCAACAGTTCGGACTTGTCTCGCTGGGCGGAGGCGCAGGCACTTACATTGTCGATGCTTATCCCGTGAGTGTACATTATATAGATGTGCTGTTCATTTTCCTCACGGTCATTGCTGTGGGCTGGTTATCGTCGTGGTACCCCGTGAGGTACATGAGCAAGCGTCTGTTGTCCGCGGCGTAGTGGTTCGTGAGGCCTATACACGGACGTTCACAGACGAGCACGGATATGTTATAAAGTTCGTGTTTGTCCGTGGCTAATTTTCTTTGCCACGGACGTTCACAGACGGGCATGGACTGAATATAGTCTGTGAACGTCTGTGCGCTTTTCCGTAGTTTTAGAAGAAGTAGCCGATATTGATGAACAAGCTCGCCTCCTTCTGCCGCGTGTTATAATTAACCGAGGCTCCTATAGGTCCGAGTACGGTGCGGTAGTACCAACCGGCACGCATACCGTAGATGGGTTTGGAGCGGAACAGATGTTTCAACCGGTCATGGTCGAACAAGACACCCGTAGCGCCTACTATATAGTTGTTTGTGGTCATGTGCCAGGTTCCTTGCAGTTGGGCCGCCATCAGTTTGTCTTGCGCTATCTCCACATTGTGCATTCCTGCCATGGGCAATTGCTCCGTGCTGTAATGTCCGAACCATGAGCCTCCAATACTGTTCAATCTCACATAGGGAGTCTCACTGCCGAAAAGCATACGGCCATAAATGAGCGGTTGCAGGGAGAAATGACTGCCTACGGGAATGTTTACAAGCCAATGCCCACTCAGCTCGCTGAATCCCCTGTGATGGTTGTATTCGGCGAAATTATCGGTAAAATAGCTGTATTCCACACGGAAGTTGGAACCACGGGTAGGAAAGATGCCATCGTCTTCAGAGCTATAATGCAACAAGGCGTGGTAGCTGAAGAAGTGGTCATCGTTAAGATTTATGCCATATTCGCTGTAGGCCTTCCGCGACGACAGAAGATTGATGAACCGATAATGGTCCCAACAGGCAAACATATCGAAAGTGACGTTGTGTATACTGGCCCCCAACAACCCCAGTCTCACCCGATGATGATTGTTGGTGATGTTGTAGGCATTGTGTCCGCGGTCGTAGATGTCTATATCGTTGTGGCGGAAGGTGTAGTCGATGCCCAGTTTGATGGCTTTCTTCCGTATCCACGTTGCCTCGGTGTTGAACATGATTCGCTTGCCGAGCCGCAGCGTGGCCTGCAGGTCGATGGGCTTTCGCGAGGATTTGTAGGCGCCATTGAGTTGCAGGGCCACCATCTCCTCGTTGTCGAAGCGCAGTCCCAGGTTGCCCTGTATGACGTCGTGCTGTGGCCGTTCGTTCAGGTTCTTGGTTCTGTAGTCTACGGGCTCCCGCGCCTCGGTTGAGGCCGAGAGATATTGTGGCCGGTAGTCGTCGGCCAGTCCCAGTTTGCGTTTCAGCGCCATGAGTTCGTCCCAGTGCTTCATCGCCTCTTCCTCACCGCGCCGGATGAGGGTGTCGATGGCTGCGTCGGTGAAGCTGGCCGCGTTGTAGCCCGCCGTGTTGACGCGGATGGCAACGTCGGTGATGGCAAGATTGTCGTCGTATTTGTTCTTACAGTTCACGTCGACAATCTGTCCCAGCACTCCCGAGCCCGACGTGAGGTCGTCGGCCGTCTTGGGCGGTCCCTGCACGGTGGCCCCGATGATGTACTCGGCACCCATCTGGCGGGCGATGTCGGCCGGATAGTTGTTGCGCAGTCCGCCGTCGACGAGCACCATGTCGCCCTTGCGTATAGGCGTGAAGGCCAGTGGGATGCTCATGCTGGCGCGCATGGCTTCGGCCAGTACGCCGCTGTGGAAGTCGTACTCAGTGTTGTCGACGATGTTTGTGGCCACACACGAGAAGGGAATGGGCAGGCGGTTGAAGTCGGTGGAGTCGTTGTAGCCCACCGTGAGATGGTCGAAGAGCTTGCGCAGGTTCTTTCCCATGATGAGTCCGCCGGCCTCGGCGAGCTTCTTCTTGCCCGCCGTGAAGGTCTTGGAGAGGAAGTAGGTGCTCTGCTTGCGCCGCCCGAGGAGGTCCTCCGAATAGTAGTCGGTCTTGTCGGAGAGCAGGAAACTCCAGTTCTGGTGGCGTACGAGTGAGTCGAGCTGAGTGGCGTTCCAGCCCACGCTGTAGAGACCGCCCACCAGACTTCCCATCGAGGTGCCGGTGACGATGTCGATGGGGATGCCGGCTTTCTCGATGACTTTCAGTACGCCGATGTGGGCCATGCCTTTTGCGCCGCCTCCCGAGAGGACGACTGCCACGCGGGGATGGACGGTGGCGTGCGATGCTTCTTGTGAGCTGTCGGCAGCCGCGGTCGTGGCGTAGATGCTGGACAGTGGCAGCATCAGGGATATAGCAAGCGATAAGAAGAATTTCATTTTGCTGTGGATTGTTTTTTTACTTTGCAAACATACGTAAAAAAAGTGAGAAATTGTTGCTTTATCAATGTTTTTCAGGCCGTGAGGTCTTATCTCACAACTTTTTTGTACCTTTGCACCAAGTTTATAAACGATTATCAAGAAGAAATGGCATTAAAATGTGGTATCGTTGGACTTCCCAATGTGGGCAAGTCCACCTTGTTCAATTGCCTGTCGAGCGCCAAGGCTCAGGCAGCAAACTTCCCCTTTTGTACAATAGAGCCCAATTTGGGCGTCATCACGGTTCCCGACGAGCGGTTGACCAAGCTGGCCGAGATTGTACATCCTGGAAGAATTGTTCCCGCCACGTGTGAGATTGTAGATATTGCCGGTCTTGTGAAAGGCGCCAGCAAGGGTGAGGGTCTGGGCAATAAGTTCCTGGGCAACATCCGCGAGTGTGATGCCATCATCCACGTCATCCGTTGCTTCGACGACGACAACGTGGTGCGCGAGGGCGGAGCTCCCGTCGACCCTGTGGAGGATAAGGAAATCATCGACACCGAGCTGCAGCTGAAGGATCTCGAGACCATCGAGAGCCAGCTGGCCAAGGTGCAGAAGACCGCTGCTGCCGGCAACAAGGACGCCAAAGTGCTGGAGACGGTGCTTGAGGCTTACAAGGCTGCGCTGGACAAAGGCCAGAACTGCCGCACAGTAAGTTTCGACACTGAAGAGGAGGAGAAGGCCGCCCACGACCTGTTCCTGCTCACCACTAAGCCTGTGCTCTACGTGTGCAACGTTGATGAGGCCAGTGCCAAGTCGGGCAACGACTACTCGAAGAAGATTGAGGAGATTGCCGCCCAGGAGGGTGCTGAGGCTATGGTCATCGCTGCCAAAACAGAGGAGGACATCGCCTCGCTCGACACCTACGAGGACAAGAAGATGTTCCTTGATGAACTGGGAATGGATGAGCCGGGCGTGAACCGACTGATTAAGAAGGCCTACCATCTGCTCAACCTGCAGACCTTCATCACCGCCGGTGAGATGGAAGTGAAGGCCTGGACATTCCACAAGGGCTGGAAGGCTCCGCAGTGTGCCGGTGTCATCCACACCGACTTCGAGAAAGGCTTCATCCGTGCTGAGGTGATCAAGTATGAGGATTACTTGCAGTATAAGTCAGAGGCTGCCGTGCGAGAGGCCGGTAAGCTGAATATCGAAGGAAAGGACTATGTGGTGCAGGATGGCGACATCATGCACTTCAGGTTTAATGTCTAATAGGTAGGGTGGTGTTCCGCCCATCATCCCCATCCACCCCATAATCCCCCATCCCCCCCCATCACCCCCATGACTCTTATGGGGTTGATGGGGTGAATGGGGGGCCTCGGAAACCCCAATCAAAATATCATCATTATGAATAATCTTCTCGCCTATATTGTCTGGGATCCTGACGTCATAGCATTCCACATCGGCTCTTAC
>Ga0256406_1006505_pt1 | contig 11705 bp, 10 predicted proteins | sample RumenRJG_03DNA_FD_185986 | JGI IMG/M metagenome (GOLD analysis project Ga0256406, IMG submission 185986) | Bovine rumen microbial communities from Lethbridge, Alberta, Canada - RJG_03 | ecosystem: Host-associated > Mammals > Digestive system > Stomach > Rumen | place: Canada: Alberta | collected...
CTGCTCAAAAAAATATCCTGTCTCTTTTGTGGTGACGGATCCGAAGGTGTGAGTTTCCGCTAGAGTGAGTGTGTAAGTACATTAGCCATTTTGGTTTATGGAATTACACACTCATTTTATTTTGTGCCAAGAAAGGGGGTGACGGAGAGTGAAGGAAGAACGCATAACGGCATTGTATGAACGACTTTCAAGAGATGATGAGCTGCAGGGTGAATCCAACAGTATTCTGAACCAGAAGCGGTTCCTTGAAGAATACGCAAAGAAGAACGGTTTCCCACGACTCCGCCACTTCACAGATGACGGATATTCCGGAACGAACTTCAACCGTCCGGGATTCAATGCTCTGCTGGAAGAAGTGAAGGCAGGGAAGGTCGGAACGGTCATTGTCAAAGACATGAGCCGGTTCGGCAGAAACTACCTTCAGGTCGGTATTTACACGGAAATGCTTTTTCCGGAGAAAAAAGTCCGGTTCATTGCCATCAATAACAATATTGACAGCAATAATCCAATGGATAACGAGTTCGCGCCGTTCCTCAACATCATGAACGAATGGTACGCGAAGGACACCAGCAAGAAGATTCGTGCTGTCTTCCGGAACAGGATGGAAGACGGACTCCGGTGCAGCGGGGCGGTTCCTTATGGCTATATGAGAAAGCAGGGCGACAAACAGACACTTTATGTGGATGAGGAAGCCGCCCAAGTGGTCAGGAGAATATTCCAGATGGCATCAGAGCGTCAATCCTTGAAGGAGATTGCCAGGACTCTCCAGAGAGAAAAAATTCTGATTCCGTCAGCATACGCGGAGAGCAAGGATTATCTGGAATGCCGACATCACCATCTGGAAGACCCATACGGCTGGACTGGAACAAGTGTGAATTATATTCTGCACCGACAGGAATATATCGGAAATACTGTTCTGCGGAAGACCATATCCGAGAACTTTAAGCTGAAAAGACGTAGAAAAGCTGCGCCGGATGAAGTACTGATCTTTTCAGACACACATGAACCGATTATTGACCGGGAGCTATGGGATCAGGTTCAGAGGATCAGACGGCGGGGGACAAAGAAACTTGCTACTGGAAAGCCTACGCATCGTTTATCCGGATTGGTTTTCTGTGCAGATTGCGGAAGCCGCCTTTCCTATCATGATAATCATGTTGTTGATGGAAAAAAGAAATATGATTCTAACCGGTATTTCCAGTGCAGTCATTACGCAGTTATGCCACATTCATGTGTTTCCCATTATGTCAAGGCATCTGATCTGGAACAGATTGTGTTGAAATCGGTTCAGGCGGTATCGGATTTCGTTCTGGATGACCGGGAAGGGTTCATTTCCCAGCTCCAGACCGAGAAAAACGACATCCTCGATCAGCAGGTGGAAGAAGATAAGGCAAAGCTGTCCGCGATGAAAAAGCGAGTTGCAGACCTCGATCATCTGATTCAGGGGTTGTATGAGGACAACGCCAAGGGGATTCTTCCCCAGAGGCAGTATTTTCGTCTGATGGAACAGTACAATTCGGAACAGGAAAACCTATTACAGAAGATCAGCGAGATAGAAGCGGTGACGGAAAAATCTTCCGGACCGAAAAAAGTAGATGTAGAACGATTCATCGCGCTTGTCGATAAGTATCAGAGAATTACGGAATTGACCGACAAGATGCTGTATGAGTTCATCGATCACATTGATGTTCATCAAGCACAGGGCGGGAGGAGCATTTACCGATATCAGGAAATTGATGTTTACTTCAATTTTATCGGGCAGTACACAGCACCTTCCCAATGTCAGACGGAGGATGAGCGGAATAAGCTGATCCGACAGGCGGCAGAAGAAAAATATGCCCGGGAAAAGAAACGTGCTGTTAAACAGCGCGCCGAGAAGTTAAAAGACTACAGGCAGAGAGCTGCGGAAGGAGACCCGGAAGCGGCAGCATGGTTGGAACATTTCACAGAAGTACGGCGGGAGAACAACCGAAGAGGCAACGCAAAAGCACGGGAAAAGCGTCATGCTGATCCGGAGTGGCAGAGAAAACAGCAGGAGCTCAGCCATCTTGCGGAACTTCGTAAGATGAAGATTTGTGAGCTTGAGAAGATCGCGGATTCCGATCCGGCAGCCGCCGATGTGCTGCAGCTTCGCCGCAAGAGAAATTATGCGAGAAATCAGGAGGCTGCGGAGAAACGCAGACGGAAGAGAAAGGAATATATTCAAAGTCCGGAATATCTTCGACAAAAGGAAAAACGCGATCATCTGGCAGAACTCCGAAAGCTGAAGATTTGCGACCTTGAGAAGCTGGTTGATACTGATCCGGATGCCGCCGGTATTCTGGAAAAGCAAAGAAGCATTGACCGGACTGCCAACCGCCGGAATTATGGAAAGCGAAAGGCAGAACGAGAAACCAATCCGGAGTATCAGAGAAAGAAAGCGGAAGCGGAGCGGCTGGCAGACATCAGGAGAAAGAAAATCGGAGAACTGGAGACGTTTGCGGAAACTGATCCGATGGCTGCCGCAGTATTGGAAGACCGCCGGCGTCGGAACCGGATCTCAAACCAGAAGAAGCGGAGAGCAATGAAAGCGGAGAAAGAGGCCGATCCAGAATACCAGCGGAAGAAAGCAGAACGTATGCATCTGGCAGGGCTTCGAAAGATGAAGATTACGGAGCTTGAAGCACTTGCGGATTCTGATCCGGATGCCGCCGAGGTTCTTGCAAGGCGCAAAGAGGTGAACCGGAAACGCGCTGCTAAGATAACAGCACAGCGGCGAGAACAGAGAACGGCGACGCAGAATCAAATATAACAGTTGAAAACACAGGTCTAGACCGAATGTTTTCACATCAAAGAGACAGCGGTGGGCATTTCCCTTATGAGAGAATTGCCGCCGCTGTTTTTACGTTCAATAATGGAGAAAATAGTATGTCCTATCACAGATCCAAGTACGAGAAAGAGACGATCATCCTGACCAATGAAGCAGATGATTATTATAGTGTCTACACCTTCAATTGCGGTTTGAAAAAGAAACTGGGGGTATTTTCCAAGAAATATCCGGAGCTTTGCTGCCTTGAAGATGATACAGGTGACGGTGGTTTCACCTTCAAAATTCAAAAGAGCCGGGTGTCAATCAGACTGATACCGCCATATAGCGAAGAACGAAGAAGACGCGCCAGCGAATGCGTGAAAAAGAATAGAATAGAAAAGCATGTTCGTTGAAACATGAAGCGATCAACCTTAAACGGCTGGTCGCTTTTCTTATGCTTAAAAAGATAGGCGGTGACGTATGAACAAAAAGAAATCGCTGACGGAGCTTCGTGCGGATGTCGAGAAAGGAGCACAGAGAAAAAAGTTCTATGAGAACGAGATCAAGATCAAGGAACATCAGATAAAACAGCTGACCCGCGCGGAGCGGACGCACAGACTTTGCAGTCACGGCGGGATGCTGGAAAAGTTCATTGAGAGACCGGATATCCTGTCAGATGAACAGATCATGAAGCTTCTCACATTTGTATTTCACAAGGATGATGTTCAGGCAATGCTTCGGGAGATGATCAAAGACGCGGAAATGAAAGAGCGGGGATAGTCCCGAATTTATGAGGGCGCAATTATACACCGTTCCGGTGTCATTGCGTCCTTCGGAGATCTCCGCTCCGCTTCGGTCGGTGCAAAGCGGAAGTCCACTGGACATCCTGCACCCTCGCCGGACGGCCGATCGGCATTGCAGCATAGATGCGCTGCCGATCCAGTGGGAACTATGTTCCCCCTGCGCCGTCTTCGACGGCTACCCTCTTAGGAATCATGGTGGTAATTTGTGTTATCCAAATGGGGATGAAAGCTTATGAAAATGCCTTCTGATTACACAGATAATAATTATTCTGGTGCGCATAAGAGCTTTATGGTATGTTCAACTTGTGGGCATTGTTATTTGAGAGAGGCTTGATCATAATCCGAGCGAAGTAAATAACTCGCAGATTAGGTATAAGAAAATTGAAATTTGATGCAAAGGTAATAAATCAAAAAGAATCATAAGGATGTTTTAGAATAATGAAAACAATAGCAATTATAGATGATGATATTCATATTGGAGATATGCTGACAGAAGTGCTATCGCAGGAAGGATATGCCGTCCTTCGTGCATATTCCGGCACCGAAGCATTATACCTTCTTTCACAGCATAAGCCGGACCTCATACTTCTGGATCTGATGCTGCCGGGCCTGTCCGGAGAGGAAGTCCTGCCTCATATTGAGGACATCCCGGTGATTGTTTTAAGCGCAAAGGTTGATGTGAAGGATAAAGTTAATCTGCTACTGGAAGGCGCTGCTGATTATATGACTAAACCTTTTGAAACCAAGGAGCTTCTTGCGAGGATTACTGTTCAGCTCCGCAAAGCGGAAAAGAAATCCGACGATCCTGTTTTATCTATTGGGGATCTTGTGCTGGACAATACTTCGCAAGACGTAACTATTAAGGGACAAGCAGTGAGACTGACTCGAACGGAATTTGCTGTTCTGAAGCTACTGATGTTAAATCCAAAACAGGTGATTTCCAAAAGCACGCTGCTTGACCGTATTAGTCTGGACACCCCCGACTGCACGGAGCGTTCCTTAAAACAGCATGTCAGCAATCTGCGTAAAAAGCTTCAGGATGTTAGCGGTATAGATTACATCGAAACCGTCTGGGGGATTGGCTACAAACTGACGGAGCAAAAATCTTGACCAAATCTTGACGTTTCCCTTGACCACTTTCTTGACCTTTACTTGATAGACTGAGGTCCAAAAAGGAGGTATACATGGATGGAATATGTTTTACAAACCAATCGACTGACAAAAAAATACAGAAATTTTCAGGCATTAAACGGTCTGACCATGCACGTCCCCAAAGGAGCAATCTACGGCTTTGTAGGAAAGAACGGCGCCGGCAAGACTACCCTCATCCGTTTGATCTGCGGATTACAGGCACCAACATCCGGTGACTTTACCCTGTATGGTATCCAGAATAACAGCAAAAATATTGTGAAGTCGCGCCGTCGTATGGGGGCTGTGGTGGAAAGCCCGTCCGTCTATCTGGATATGAGCGCAGAAGAAAACCTGAAACAGCAATACATGATTTTGGGTCTGCCATCTTACGATGGTTTGGAGGAACTGCTGAAGCTGGTAGGGCTTGAAAATACAGGGAAGAAAAAAGCAAAGCATTTTTCACTTGGTATGAAGCAGCGACTTGGTATTGCGCTTGCGCTCGTAGGCGAACCTGACTTTGTCGTACTCGATGAACCGGTAAATGGTCTTGATCCGCAGGGAATCGTAGAAATGCGAGAGTTGCTTCTGAAGCTGAATCGAGAACGCCAGATTACAATATTGATTTCCAGCCATATTCTCGATGAACTCTCCCGTCTCGCCACTTACTATGGATTTATTGACAGTGGGCGTATGGTGAAAGAACTGTCTGCCGAGGAACTTGAATCTGCCTGCCGTAAGTGTGTTCGCGTGGAAGTAACGGATACCGGGGCATTGGCTCGCGTACTGGATTCCATGAAATTGGATTATAAAATCATTTCCTGGACAACAGCCGATATTTATGAGAAAGCGAATGTAACGCAGCTTGCAGCAGCATTGGCAAAGGAAAACTGCGAAATTATTTCCATGCAGGAAAAGGACGAAAGTTTGGAAAGTTACTACATCTCTCTGTTGGGAGGTGGCAGAAATGCGTAAATTATTATCTGCGAATTTCTCTCGACTTTGGAAGGATAAAATATTCCGGATTGCCATGGTCGCTGTTACGGTGGTATCAGTCATTTTCAGCTATTTGAATTTTCAGACCAGCATATCCAGTGAAGAACCGGCATATGTGGAAGATGTTTTGTTGAATATGTTTCCTGTGATCGCTTTTGTGTGTGTTGGCTTTATTGCTATGTTCATTGGTACGGAATTTGATGAAAATACGATTCGAAACAAGCTGATTGTTGGACACACGAGGACAGAGATTTACTTTGCGAACTATCTGGTATGTATGGTTGCATCCCTGCTGCTGTTGCTTGGAATTTTACTTTTTTCCGGTATCACCGGCTATTTCCTTCTCAAAACATTTATGTTGGAATGGCGACAGCTCGCCTTTTTGATTCTTTGCTGCATTCTTTGCACAATGTTTTTTTCTGCAATATGTGTTGGAATCGTTATGAACATCAGCAAAAAAGCTATCTCCCTTCTGATTGGACTTCTGCTTATGTTCGGCCTTATGATGCTTACTAACTATTTTGAGCATTCGCTGGCGGAAGGCGAAATGGTTTACGAAAGGGTCACGATGACAGCAGAAGGCGTTCAGTTGGGTGATCTCGTCCCTAATCCGGCTTATGTTGGCGGCACTGCTCGTAAAGTAATGGAATTCTTTTTTGATTTACTTCCTACCGGGCAGGCTACCCAGATCAACAATATGAGTTTTGACCGCTGCACGCGCTGGCCTGCTCTTTCCATCATTGCGCTTAGCTTTGTTACTTTGGCAGGCTATCTGCCTTTTAGAAGGAAGGACGTTCGATAACTTTATGAGGTGTTTATGAAGTATCTGCTGCTATCCATCATCGGTATACTGGCTCTGATTATCTTTGTGTTGTCCGCAAAGATCTATTTCCTGCATAAATCAACGGAAGAAATCATAGAAGCCTTCCGGGATCGCTTAGCAGCAGATACTAATATTCTTGTTGACATATCCTCCCGTGACCCATATATGCGGAAGCTGGCGTCGGAAATCAATGTGCAGCTTCGTCTGCTCCGAAAGGAACGTCACCGCTACCAGCAGGGAGACCAAGAACTGAAAGAAGCTGTAACGAATATCTCACACGACCTTCGCACACCGTTGACGTCCATCTGCGGGTATCTGGATTTATTGGATCGTAAAGAAAAGAGTGAAACTGTCCAGCGCTACTTATCTCAGATTAAAAATCGTACCGAAGCATTGAAGAATCTGACAGAAGAACTATTCCGATACAGCGTAGTATCATCTTCTCAAGAGCTGAAGCCAGAGAGAATGGAAGTGGTTCGGATATTGGAGGAGAACCTTCTGTCATTCTATGGGGCGATGCAGGAAAAAGGCATCCAGCCGCAAATCACCTTGCCGGAGGAACCGGTATATCGAGAATTGGATAAGGGTGCCTTAAATCGCATTTTCTCAAACATCATCAGTAACGCTCTAAAATATTCTGATGGTGATTTCTCTGTAACTATGGATAAGGATGGGTGTATCACTTTTACCAACACGGCAAAAGAATTGGACGCCTTGACGGTAGGCAGACTTTTTGACCGTTTCTACACGGTGAATACTGGACGCAATTCTACCGGCCTTGGGCTTTCTATTGCAAAGCTGTTGACCGAACGCATGGGTGGAGATATTAAAGCCAGGTACGAAGCAGGACAGCTACATATAACTGTAAAGCTATAAACACCGCAGAGATATGACTAATTCGTTATCAATAAAATGCAGTTTACGAAATTGATACCTCTCTTCTGACTTGCTTCTTAGTGATTAATAAGTTATAAGAGAGAAATTACCTATTTGTCACTTAACCTTCACGGTGTGTAAAGACGTATAATACTGACATCAGGAACAGAAAGGCATATTTATGATGACAATAAAGTAAATTTTCATTTTTGTACACAAATGAATACTCATTATTTTCCGGGGATTGCTTTCCAGCATTTCCGGTATTTTTATAGCCGGATTTTCGGCAAAGAAGCAAAACTTCACATGTAGCTGGCAAGACTGATGCCAATGATCGTAGACCGATTGTTTTTCGAGAAGAAAAGCGTCGGTCATTTTTTATGCCATGAGAAAGGAGAACCGAATGGAACCAGAAAAACTGAACCTGATGCAGGAGCTTCTGCTCCGGTACTGCGGACAAAGAGGCATGACCGATGTTGAGATCACAGGGAGAGCGACAGCCACAGCAATTACCAGAAGCGGAAAAGAGCTGCACCTGACGGTCAACATCTACGGCGACATCATGGGCGATGACACGAAAAAGATCATCGCCGATGGAAACGTCTCCCATGACATCCGGAGAATTTACGAGTTCCCGACCAGGTGGAAAGACCGTAAGCCGTCGGTCGTGTCTGCACTGCGGGAAAAGAACAATGACGTCAAAGAAGTGAAAGCTGAAAAGCCCAAACGGCAGAAGACAAAGAACCCGGAAAGGTAAGGTGATGTGTATGACCTGTCCCCATTTTTCCATTTCGATCCGATCCCGCTGTAACAAAAGATCCGGGGCCAGAGGATCAGCCGTTGCGGGAGCTGCCTACCAGAGTGCGGGGAAGCTTTTCAGCGAGTATGACGGACGGACAAAGAACTATTCCTATAAGCAGCCGGAGCTTGTGTTCTCGGAGCTGATGCTTCCGGCCAACGCGCCGCCGGAGTATTCCGACCGGGCGGCACTCTGGAACGCGGTCGAGAAAGCGGAAACGAGGTTTGACGCGCAGCTCTCCCGCGGAATTATTGCAGCTCTCCCGAAGGAGCTGCCGTTTGATCAGTCCATCCGGATGGTGAAGGAATACTGCCGGGAGAACTTTGTTTCCCGGGGGATGTGCTGTGACATCGCGATCCATGATCCCGCGCCGCCGGTGCATAATCCCCATGTTCACATCATGCTGACCATGCGCGGCATCGACGAGAACGGCAAGTGGCTTCCGAAATCGAGGAAGGAATATGTCCTTGATGAACACGGACAGCGTATACGTCTTCCGAGCGGGGAGTGGAAAAGCCGCAAGGTTGATACTGTGGATTGGAACAAAAAAGAGAATGCGGAGGTCTGGCGCCAGAGCTGGGAAGAGTACCAGAACCGGTATCTGGAGAGGAACCAGCGCCCCGAGCGCGTGAGCCTCAAGTCCTACAAGCGGCAGGGCATCGACCAGATTCCAACCGAGCATATGGGAGCTGCCGCATCGGCGATGGAAAAGAAAGGCATCGAGACAGACATCGGGAACCTGAACCGGGAGATCCGGCAGGCAAACAGCCTGATGCAGTCGATCCGCGGCATGATCCGGAAACTCGCGGACTGGATCGGCGCGGTGCATGAAGCATGGAGAGAGATACAGGCAGAGGAAGCGGCAAAACCGAAGCCGGTCTATCTCGGTGATCTTCTGCAGGCAAAGCTGGAAATCCGGAGAGCGGAGCGGTCGGGCTGGAGCCACAGGGCACAGACGAACAGTTCCATCAAAGACATGCAGAAGGTGCTGGACTTTGCGGACTATCTGAACCGGAAAGAGATCCTGACCGCCGGAGATCTGAATGACCACCTGTCCGAAGCATATGAAGAGACATCCGCGATCCGGAAATCCGTAAAGGCTATGGAGCAGAGGATAAGGGTAATTGCCGGAATCCGGAAAGCATACGGCGACTGCCGGGAGACAAAAGAAATCCATGACCAGTACGCAAAGATCGGATGGAAGGGACGGAAGGAAAAGTTCCGCCAGGAACATGCGGAGGAAATCGCCCGGTTTGAGAAAGCCGACCGTTTTCTCCGCAAGAACGTGCCGGATGGGAAGATTGACTTCAAGGCGCTGTCCAAAGAGGCGGCGGTGCTGGAAAAGGAGCTTGCGGCAAAGAACAGGGAGCTTGCGGCTGTCCAGAAGGATCTGAATATGCTGAGAGACATCCGGTATTTCGTGAAGGAGCTGCTTCCGGAGCTTGCGCCGGACGAAAAGGCGCAGACATCAGAGAAACGGTCAATCCGCGAACGGCTGGATGAGAACCGCCGCGCCATTCAGGAAAGCGAAGCACAGCGCGGATGTACAAAGACAGAAAAATCGAAAAGAAAGGAACAGGAGATATGACAAAACAGGGGAAACGCTATTACTTGCAGACAGCCGGTTTCGCCGGCCGCTAAGGCCATATTTCCCGGCCACGTAGGGCCGGGATTTACGGCCAGTTCTCTGGTTAACTGTTAACTTTATTTAGTGAATGCTCAATAAATAAAGTCCCTTTACTCAAAGGAAAATGCCGAAAAATATGATATAATCATTGCAAAGATATTCGCAGATCAGTTCGATTCCCTTGCACTTTTGATATATTCGGGGCGGTGTGGCATGTATAAATCTCTCTCGGAACACCAGATTTCGATTTTTGATTTTAACCAGAGTTGTGGCACACCGCTGGATCAAAACAATGAATGGGTCAGACTGGCAGATGCCATCGACTGGGCCAGCCTTGAAAAGATGTATTCTTCTCTTTTTCCCTCTTCAAGAGGGCGCAGGGCTTTCTCACTGCGTATTGCTCTGGGCGCACTGATCATTCAGAAGCGCAAAGGATTCTCCGACCGGGAGTTGGTGAAAGAAGTCGCAGAGAACCCCTATTACCAGTACTTTCTTGGTATGAAGCAGTTTTCGAACACCTGTCCGTTCAAAGCGACTGTCCTGGTGTATTTCCGCCGCAGACTGGATACGCGATTTCTGATGATGGCGAATGAAGAGTATCTTGCTACGGCAGCGCCAACACTGGAGCATGCTGATGATAAGCCGTCAGAATCCGCTGACGGGGAGAATGCAGGGACGTTTATTCTGGATGCCACCTGCTCTCCATCCAACATCAAATATCCCCAGGACTTTGTCCTCCTCAATGATGCGAGAGAGAAGCTGGAGGAGATGATTGACTATTTCCATCATCAGTACCATCCTTGGAAGAAGCCAAGGACTTATCGGATAAGTGCTCGGAAAGAATATCTTGCTATGGCCAAAGCTAAAAAGCGTCCGACGAAAAAACTTCGGAGCCTGATCCGCAGACAGCTTGGCTGTCTGAACCGTGACCTCCGGTATCTGGAGGCATACATGACGGAGGGATATGCTCTTCCGCAGAGGTATATTGATTACTACCTGACTATACAGAAGCTTTACGAGCAGCAGAAGTACATGTTTGACAGCCGCACCCATCGGGTAGATGACCGGATCGTCAGCATCAGTCAGCCGTATATCCGCCCCATCGTTCGTGGCAAGGCAAAAGCTCCGGTAGAGTTTGGCCCGAAGTATGATGTCAGCATTGATGAAAAGGGGCATGCCCGCCTGGAGAAGATCCAGTTCGACCCTTACAATGAGAGCACGATTCTTCAGGATGCAGTGGAGCGATATAAAAAACGTACCGGGCATTATCCTGCACGGGTGCTTGCAGATCAGATTTATCGAACAAGGGCGAATCGTGCGTATTGTAAGGATCACGGAATCCGAATTTCCGGGCCAAAGTTAGGACGGCCTGCAGCTGAGCACAAGTCTGATGTGGATGAGTATAAGGACAACACGGACCGGATTGAGGTGGAACGCTTCTTCAGTGTAGAGAAACGCTGTAACGGTGCCGGCCTCATCATGACCAAACTGGCAGAAACAACGCTGGCGTCCGTCGCCTTATCAGTTTATGTCACCAATCTCTTCGCGATCCCAGTCGGAAATATTTTTTTGCTTTATCTGATGGACTGCGGAGATGAACCGGAAAGTGTACAGTTCATTGAACTGGAGGATGCAGCTTATGATGTTTCGATAAAGTTGAGGTCTACAAGCCGCCGACGGGCGGCATCAGGGTAAGTTTGCACCTGGGACGATATTAACCGCGTTTTTGAGCAGTCACTATTTACTGATCGTCCGATTTCTCGATCAGGACAGTGTATCCCGTGGTCAGTCGGCGCCGGATTCCGTCCAGCTTTCCGTAACAGTCGGGAGTGTCGCTGAGGTGCAGCTTCCATTCCGCCGGTGCG
>Ga0256406_1006507_pt1 | contig 11692 bp, 10 predicted proteins | sample RumenRJG_03DNA_FD_185986 | JGI IMG/M metagenome (GOLD analysis project Ga0256406, IMG submission 185986) | Bovine rumen microbial communities from Lethbridge, Alberta, Canada - RJG_03 | ecosystem: Host-associated > Mammals > Digestive system > Stomach > Rumen | place: Canada: Alberta | collected...
GGAATCTGTTTCTGAACGCCGCCGTCACACCACGCTATACCGCTTCGCGCATCCGCCGTACACTGCTGCAGGTATTGACACAGACAACAAAAGCGGAGGTTTCCAAACTTCCTCCGCTGGATTACATCCATGTGCTTGGCTTTAATGAAAAAGGTCAGAAGTGGCTGCACGACTGCCGCAAGAAAGAGATGCACATTGCTTCGCGCTTTGCGGATATCCCCTATCCTTACCGGACCATGGAATACCGGGCATCCCTTGCCTATGCCTCTTTCTTCGAAGAACAACAGCGCCGTGACCTGCTGAAGCAGGAGATCGGCGGTGCGCAGCGCGTTACGCTTTCTTCAGAAGGATAACCGCCTTAAACAGATCGCCGTCAATCTCAATATGGAAGTCGCCTCCCATCAGGCGCACCAGGCTTTCCGAAATATTCAACCCCAGCCCGCTGCCTTCCGTATGCCGCGAACTGTCACCGCGCACAAAGCGCTCCATCAGCTCATTGGAAGAAATATTCAGCTGGCTGCGGGAGATGTTTTTCAAATCGATCTCAACATGCTCCGGATCCGGGCAATGGGCGTCCAGGTAGACGCGTGTCCCTTCCATCGCATACTTGGAAACATTGGACAAAAGGTTGCGCAGAACGCGCCACAGCAGCCGTCCGTCCGCCGAAACGTGTGGCACATGATCCGTATCAATCACCATCGTCAGACTGGCCGCTTCCAGCCGGTCCTGGTATTCGGCCATCGCCTGTTCCACAATTTCCACTACCGATACCGATTCGATATGCACTTCAATATTTCCAGACTCTGCCTTGGAAGATTCCAGCACATCCTCGGTCAGTTTCTTTAAGCGCTGCGACTGCCGCTGCAGCACTTCAAGGTATTGTGTTTCCTGCTGGGGCGTATGTTCCTTCTGCAATAGATCAACATAATTCACGATCGAAGTAAGCGGCGTCTTGATATCGTGACTGACATTGGTAATCAGCTCGGTTCTTAAGCGTTCCGTCCGTAGGCGCTCTTCCACTGCCTTTTCCAGTCCGCTGCCAAGATCGTTGACCTGCCGGGCGGACTGTCCCAGTTTTCCAAATAAGTGCTTCAGCTTCTGATCTTCAATCCGGTAGGAGAGATCGCCTTTCTGATATTCCGCGACACTCTTGCAGATGATGGAACTTCCCCAAAGCTCATAGAGCTGAACGCTCCACAGCAGAACAGAAACAACTCCCAATAACAGCAGTCCTGCCCCGGACATCTCCCATGCGGCGAGACGCAGCAGAGAAAAGCCAATGATCCCCAGAATCATCCAGGAAGCGACCGGGAGCCAGCCAAACTTTTTTGACAATGACAGCAGCCAGTGGATCAGACGCACAATCAGAAGATTGCTGACAAGATCCTTCCGTTTCCAATGACGGGCCAGTGACATGAGCCAGAAGAAAAACAGCAGTGCCATTGCCATCAATCCAAGATCGGCAACGAAATAGCCAGGCAGATTGGATCCCAGAGGAGAATAAAAGACAGGCGCAACACCACTCTCAGTAATCAGCCAGAGAACCGTCAGAAGATCGAACGGTACGGCATCAATCCATGCAGGTGCAATTTCTTCCTGCTTTGCCGAATGTCCGGCTGCCGAAAACTCATAGATCAGCGCCAGAACAAACACGATGATGCATACAGACATGGAGACAACCGGATACGAGTCAAGCCACGTCATGATCGCGGCGGCTTTCATCGTAAACCAGTACATATCATGTACCGGCATAGGCTTTCGCAGCCAGCCAAGCACTAGAATACATTCATGAACTCCGTCAATATCCCACAGAATTGTACGCGCTTCCGACACCGAGTGAACCTCTGTACTGGTAATACCCTGTCCATCCTGCCAGTACAGTTCTCCCACGAAACCTTCATAATAGGTTTCTCCGTCCTGCCGCGTATCGACGAGCGTCGTCATTGCCAGGTCCGTGATGGAGGAAACCCGGATCCGCAGGTTGGAGTTTTCTTTACTCAAAGAAGAAGCTGCACTCTGCCAGCTCTCAGCACGCAGCGGCTGCGGCACGGAAGAATACATCTGGGATTCAAAAATGCTCTGCAGATCTTCATTCAGGTGAGTGTCTCCGCGGGCACTGTTCATGTCAATGTCCAGCGCAATGGCCGTCAGAAAGATGCCGCTGCCGCTGAGGCAGAGAAGAAGGACGCCCACCAGTTTCCAGATACGGCTTTGCAGCATCTGCTGCCATACGCTTTTTTTCATCATCCATTCTCCTTTTCCATCTTGTAGCCAAGGCCCCAGACCACCTTGATGTAACGGGGCTCTTTCGGTGTAATCTCAATCTTTTCCCGCAGGTGGCGGATGTGTACGGCAATGGTCGCCCCACTTCCATAGGCTTCTTCATTCCATACCTGGCGGTAAATATCAGCGGAAGAAAAGACCTTCCCCGGATTCTGCATCAACAGTTCGAGAATCCCGAATTCGATCGGTGTCAGGTTTACGGCCGTCCCATCAACGGTTAAACTTTTAGCATCCTCATTCAGGACAAGACCTCCATTCACCAGAACATGTTCCCCCTGACGCTGACTGCCGCCAAGGCTGATATAACGGCGCAGCTGCGAGCGTACGCGGGCAATGACTTCGGCCGGATTAAACGGTTTGGTAATGTAATCATCGGCACCGATATTCAGCCCGAGCACTTTATCTGTATCTTCACTTTTCGCTGTCAGAAGAATGATCGGGACATTGGAAAAGCTGCGGATTCGGCTCATTGCCTGCAGTCCGTCCATCACCGGCATCATGACATCGAGCAGCACCAGATCAATGTTTCCCTGGCGGACGGCATCCACGGCTTCCTTTCCGGTATACGCCTTCTGAATTTCGTAGCCTTCCGGTTTTAGATAGATTTCCAGTGCATTGACGATATCCTTCTCGTCGTCTGTGATCAGTATCCTTGTCATTTCCCCTCCATCAAGCAACCTTATTGTAAAAAACCATCCTTAAGAAAACAGAACGGAACCGTTTAAGAATTTTTTAAGATGCACAAAAAAGGATGGCATCACGCCATCCTCATGCGTACTACCCTGATCAGTCTTCGTCAACGTTGCTGTAAATCTTGTTGACATCGTCGATGTCATTCAGCGTATCCAGCAGCTTGTGATACGCATCGATATCTTCCTGGCTGGTAAGCTTGACTGTCTCATTGGCAAGCATCGTAACCTCGCAGGTATCGAACTTGACATCCGGGATCAGCTTTTCGATCGCATCCTGAGCCTTCGAGAAATCTGCATAGGCAGTCTTGACCATCATCTCACCGTCTTCGACGTTGAGATCCAGTACATCGACATCCGCTTCCATCATCGCATCGAGCATCTTCTCTTCATCGTCATACGGGAAATAGAAGAGACCGACCTGCTCATAGCCGAAGCTGACCGCACCGGCACCGGCAATCTTCGCACCCTTGCACTTGTTGAATGCCGTCTTCACGTTCGTATAGGAGCGATTCGTATTATCCGTCAGGCAGTCAACGATGACCGTCGAATTTCCCGGGCCGAAGCCTTCATAGCGGACTTCTTCGTAGCTTGTCGAATCGTTGCCCTTTGCCTTGTCAATTGCACGCTTGATGACGTCTGCCGGGACCTGGTTGGACTTGGCTTCCTTGATCTTACGAGCAAGCGTCAGGTTCATATCAGGGTCAGGGACGCCGGACTTCGCTGCAATATACAGTTCCTTTCCATATCTGGAATACAGCTTAGACTTCATGGCTGCCGTTTTTGCCATTGCGGCCGCACGCACCTCATGCGCTCTTCCCATAGTAAAATACCACCCTTCTTTTTCAGCTGTCCTATTATAGCAAAGAGGCTGATCAATGCAAAGAGAAAAGCCGCACAGCTGTGCTATGATCATAGCATTGCAGGAAAAACGATGCCGGTCTATGTCATGAGTGATCTGCATGGCTGTAAAGATGAATTTGACGCCATGCTCAGAAAAATTGAATTCTCCGCCTACGACGAACTGTGGATCGTCGGCGATATCTGCGACCGCGGAAAGCAGTCCATCTCCCTGCTCAAGGAAATTGCCGCCAATGACAACATGCACGTGATCATGGGTAACCACGACGTGTGGCTTCGCCGCTACATGCCCATCATGATCGAAGGAAAGCACGACGCTTCCAGAATCTATACCGCCATGACCAACGACTTCATGACATGGCTCTACTACAACGGCGGCATGACGACCCTTGACCAGTTCATGGATGAAGACTTTAACAGCTGCTACGATCTGCAGCTGTATATGGAAAAGGTTCCCTATTACGCAGCGATCAATGTCCATGGCCAGAACTATGTCCTGGTCCATGCCGGCTGCGGCGCCTCTCCCGCCCCGGGGACACGGGTCAGCGAAGTAACCCATTTCAATCAGGTATGGAGCCACATCGGCATCGATGACAACCCCTATACCGACGGCACCCGCATGATCGTCGGGCACATGCCCACCTTTATCTATGGAAAGGAATATGACGGGAAGATACTCCATGGCAAAGACGACCGCATCTTCCATATCGACTGCGGATGCGTCTATGGAAGAACGTTAGGCTGCCTGCGCCTCGATGATCTTCATGAATTCTATATTGAAAGCAGCTATCCCTATCTGAAGGTGGAAGGATCATGATCGAAGAAAGTCAGCACCAGCGCACGGAACTGCTGCTGGGCGAAGAAGCACTGAACACACTGCGCACAAAACGGGTCGCCGTATTCGGCCTTGGCGGAGTTGGAGGCAGCTGTGTCGAGGCACTGGCCAGAGCCGGTGTCGGCCATCTGGATCTCATTGATAACGATACCGTTGCCCTTTCCAATCTCAACCGGCAATTGTTTGCGACCCGCGAAACCATCGGCATGAAGAAGACGGATGCGGCCGCCATGCGCATCCGCAGCATCGATCCGGACATTGAGCTGCGCCTGTTTCCCCTCTTCTATCTTCCGGAAACGAAGGATCAGTTTCCCTTTGAAGAGTGGGATTTCATCATCGATGCCATCGACACGGTTTCTGCCAAGCTGAGCATCATCGAAGAAGCCGACCGACGCAGCATCCCGATTCTCTCGGCGATGGGCTGCGGCAACCGCCTCGATCCCTCCAGGCTCAGCGTCATGGACCTCTACGACACAAGAAATGATCCGCTCGCCCGCATCATGCGCAGTGAATGCCGCAAGCGCCGGATCAGGCATCTGACCGTCGTCACTTCAACGGAAACGCCGCTGAAGCCTCTCATAGATCTTGAAAAAGAAAACGGTACAAGACGAAGAGCCGTTCCCGGTTCTTCTCCGTTTGTACCGTGTGCTGCCGGATTATTGCTGGCCTATGAAGCTGTGCGGCAGATGCTCAGCCTCCCGTCTTCTCGATGAAGTCGCGGATTCTGGCCACAAACGCCGCATTATTGGAAACATAGGGACGGGGATGAAAGGTCTCCGCCTTTTTCAGATACGGCCGGATGTCACGCAGATCCCGCATGTAGATGAGGAATCCGTCTTCTTCAAAGGCTTCCAGCAGCTGCGTCTGATGATCGTTGTGATGTTCCTTATACTGCGCCAGACGGGCCGCCGCAAGAATGGTCTTATGTTCCCGAAGACCGGTCATAATCGTTCCAACGCCGCCATGGGTAATAATGAGATCCGCTTCATTCAGAAACGACGCAAACTTCTCCTGCGGAATGTAGTCAAACACTTCCATGTCCCGGGAAGAAAACTGCGTATAGCCTGCCTGAACGACAATGCGATCATGGATCGCGCCATCATCGACCGCCTTCTGAACCGCATCCAACAGGCGGCGGAACTGCTTATCCTGCGTACCAAGCGTTACCAGTATCATCAGAAAATCCACCCTCCATATACAGCATTGGGATACACCTCAAGCATGCTCTTCCACTGCACAATGAAGAGATCCGCAATCGGATAGATCATTTTGCCTGCCGCCGTCGGCGTCTTGGCATTGGCCATCGTTTCAATCCAGATGACCTTGGCTCCGTGGCGGTGCGCAATTTTGCACATTGGAACAGCCGTATGCGTACCGGTCGTAATGACATACTGCGGCTTCCATTTCCGGAACAGCTGCCAGCTGCGGAAAATGTTCCAGGCAAAGATGAAGAGATAGGGAAACAGATGTGCCTTGGTCCCGTAGGCCAGCAGCTCCACCCGTCCCTGGGGATAGTCTTCCTTGAGATGGGCGTTGGAAGGTGTATTTTCCGAGACAATGTGATAATCACACTCCCCGAAAAGATCCTTCAGCTGCAGCAGCTCGCTGAGGTGACCGCCGGTGCTGGAAATAAATACGATGCTCGTCGACTTTTTCATAATCAATAAAAGGAGGTGCCCGAAAGCACCTCCTGATTATACCGCGGATGGATTACTTGCCGATGGCGCTCTTGATGAGATCGCTGACTTCTTCCATGGTATCCATTTCCAAAGCCTTGTCGGCAAGCTTCTGCATTTCTGCATAGCTGAGGCCGTTGATCATGCGGCGTGCTCTCAGCATGGATGTTGCGCTCATCGAGAACTCATCCAGACCAAGTCCCAGCAATACCGGAGCTGCCAGCTCATCGCCGGCCATCTCACCGCACATACCGCACCAGTGGCCATGCTTGTGCGCACCGTCGATCGTCATCTTGATCAGACGCAGAATGGAAGGATTCAGCGGCTGATACAGATAGGATACCGACTGGCTCATACGGTCTGCCGCCATCGAATACTGAATCAGATCGTTGGTGCCGATGGAGAAGAAGTCCGCATACTTGGCCAGCTGATCCGCCAGAACCGCAGCAGCCGGAATCTCAATCATGCAGCCGACCTCAACGTCGTCGCCAACCTTGACGCCTTCCTTGATCAGCTCTGCACGTGCATCTTCATAGCACTGCTTTGCTTCCTTGAATTCATTTACGGTAGCGATCATCGGGAACATGATGCACAGATGCCCATATGCCGATGCTCTTAACAGAGCACGCAGCTGCGTCCGGAATATATCCTTGCGCTGCAGGCAGAAACGGATGGCACGAACACCGAGGAACGGGTTCATCTCCTCCGCAAACTGGTAGTACTTCAGCTTCTTGTCGCCGCCGATATCCAGCGTACGAATGACAACCGGCTTGCCCTGCATTGCTTCGAGGACTTCCTTGTAGGCAGCAAACTGCGTATCCTCATTCGGGAAGTCATCTTCGCTCTTCATGTACAGGAACTCGGTACGGAACAGACCGACGCCTTCGCCGCCGTTGTCACGGACAGCCTGGACATCTGCCGGAGAACCGATGTTGCCGACAATGAGAACCTTGTGACCGTCGGTAGAGACAGAAGGCTGATCCTTGAAACTCTTCAGCTCTTCCTTCTCCTTCTCATAGGCTGCACCCTTGGCCTTGTATTCGGCAATTGTCTTTTCATCCGGATTGACGATCACTTCGCCGGCAATCGCATCCAGAACTACGGTGTCACCGCTCTTCACATTTGCCATCAGATCCTTGACACCGACGACAGCCGGAATTTCAAGCGAACGGGCCATAATGGCACTGTGACTGGTACGTCCGCCCATTTCCGTCGCAAATCCCTTGGCAAATTCCTTGTTCAGGGAACCTGTATCAGAAGGTGTCAGATCCTTGGCAACAATGATGACAGGAGAATCCAGCGTCGCAAGATTCGGAATCGTCTTTCCTGTCAGATTGCACAGCAGACGGAACGAAACATCCTTGATGTCAGCAGCACGCTCCTTGAAGTAGCTGTCATCCATGTTTTCAAACATCGAAACCATGTTGGACGCAACGGTCTGCGCAGCGTATTCCGCATTTTCCTTTGAGTTTTCAATCTCATCCAGAATCTGGCTCTTAAACTCCGGATCCTGTGCCATCATCAGATGCGCATCATAGATCGCCAGCTCTTCCGCAGCCAGATGACCGGCGGCAGTTTCCTTGATTTTCTCAATATCTTCCACCGTCTTTGCAAAGGCACGCTCAATCTTTGCCTTCTCTGCTTCAAGATCTGTTACTTCAACCTTCTGAATGTCTAACACTGGCTGTTCCAGTTTGTAAACCTTGGCAACAGCAACACCCTGTGACGCGGCAATTCCTTTTAACATGCTTCCTCCTCAGTATCCTGCTGGATTAAATCCAGAACGTCCTGAACCGTCTTCACCTTAAGAATCATGTCATTATCCAGTACAATTCCAAACGTCTCTTCCACCTTCAGCATGAAATCAACCACCGCATACGAATCCATGTGAAGCTCTTCAAACGTTGTTTCCGGCGTGATTGACTGATCAGAGCTGAACTCCTTCAGCAATGCCTTCAGAGAAGAAAAACGATCCATAAGACTTTCCTTCTCCTAAGTTTATCATCAAAAACGATCGATATGAAGAATATCCAGAACCAGCTTGACCGCCTCCCGCTTTGCCTTGGCATAGCTCGAACGCGGGAAGTACTGCTTGTACCAGCCCTTCTCTGAAATACTGAGATATTCTTTCTCAATAATCAACCGGTACTTTGGGGGCAGATCCTGTACCGCCCTGTGCAGTATCGCAATGAACTTTGTATCATCCGCCAGTTTCTGCGGTGACACGATCATGGAACCCGGCCCAAGCGTATTGGCCAGATCCACATTTCTGGAACATGCACGGGAAACTTCACCCAGATGCCTCATAATGGTGTCGTCCCGCTTTGCTTCGGCAACTTTCTCTGCCTGTGTCTTCACTGTGCTTTTGTTGTCTGCCATCTTTTTCTTCCCCGCTCCTTTCTATTTCTCGATTAACAAAACAGATAGCATAAGCATGTGTCAGGACGCTGAACTTTATTTCAATTCCGCAGCCAGCGTCTGACGAAAGTATGAAGAACGTGATGCAAAAGCAGAAATGATAATGGTTATCACTTCCGTTTGTATTCTTGCATGCGAAACAGGTCAATTACAATAGGAAAATACAATTATCCAATGTTTTTGTTGATTTTTATCCCTTTTCCACCCCTTTCAACCATTCCATAGTCAAAACAGCACCGGGTTCCCGAAGAATAATAGAAAAAATCATACAGGATTATTGGCGATGATCATTCCCGTGTGCTTGCATGGAAACAGTCCGGCTTGTGACCGTCTTTCAATTCCGCTATAATCCTGAATTTGACAGTTGATGGGTAAATAAAAGTGCCAAAAATGCGATTGTTAAAGGCATTTCTGGCATTTTTTCTTATGCATCGATTGTGCGTATTAAGCCTGCTTTTGCTTCGTTTGGTGAATAATTGTTCGGAGCTTGTTTTTCTTCATGATTTCGTAATCCGTATAAAAGCCAAAAGCTTCATGCAGGTCGTCTGTTATATCTGTCCTTGTATAGGCAGGTTGGTATCCGAGCCCTTCAATTGCCAGCAGCTTCATCGCACGCAAAGTACTTAGGATCTCGCATGTTGTGTATTTTTCATTGAGCTTTTTTTCCAGAATACGATAAACCAGGAGAGCCAGATAACATGTCAAAAAGTGGGCCTTGATTCGGTCTTCTCTTGATACGTGTACAGGTCTTGATTTGAAATCTGTTTTCATGATTCGGAAGGATTCTTCAATTTCCCATCTGCCTTCGCTGACAGAGAGAATATCTTTCACCGGATCGTCTACGAGGTTGGTGCAGACGGCATAGAAACCGTCATACATTGCCTCGGCATTGACCTTGTCTTCATCCAGAGACAGAATCGTTTTGTTGGCAACTTCGCCGTCCTGGGTGACGGATTGTTTCTGAATGAATCTGGCCGGATCGTTTGGATTACGCTTTCCTCTTTTCCTGGCACCGTCTTCAATCATTTTCTTCGCCCGTTCAACCTGTTTGTCACGAATTGATTTCTGGTAGAGGGCATACTTGGGTGAATAGGTGACAATCATCAGCTGGCCAGGAACCTTGCTTGTTCCATAAGGCTCTTCTTTGTAATACAACTCACCTGTATGAGATTCCGGATCAGCGATGACCTCATCCATGTTATGGACAGCCGCCCCATCCGATAAACGTTTCCAGTTCTGGCTGTTCATGGCGGCTTCCCGCTCATCTTTCTTCAGCTTTTTGAGTGATTGAGTGACGATAAAGGCACGGTCATGAATATCGTTGAACTGGCGATTAGCTTCGCTGCCAAGACCTCCATCGGTGCAGATGACAAACTTATCGAAATTGCAGCTGCGAATGACCTTTTGTTCCAAAGGCTGCAGGGATGGCTGCTCATTGGCAGAGCCGTTAAAAATCGACATCGCCATCGGGATACCGTCGGCGTCCATCAGTAAGCCCATCTGAACAATTGGATTCGGCCTGTTTTCTTTGCTCTTGCCATATTCTCTGAGACTGTCGTCCTCTTCGATCTCAAAGAAGAAGTTGGTGCAGTCATAGTAAAGAATGTGCTTGTTACGATGAATGACAAAATTGCTTGATTTATAAACATCCGCCATGATGTAATCCATCTCTTCAGCCAGAACGGAGAGAGCGCGATAAACATCATGAGGCTCATATTTCGGAGCTTCCAGGAGGGATTGACAGTACTTGTAGGAAGCCTGTTTGCTGCCCGGCTCAAGTATGCGTGCATATATCAGGTCGGAAAGAATCGCATTCAAATCATATTGGAATTTATGACGATTGCGGATCGTGCGGCAGGTGTTATCCAGGCGCAGGGAATAGTAAAGACTCTGCAGAAAAAGATAACCAGAGCCAAAGAGACGGTCCGCACCTTTTTCGATCCGGAGGTCAGGATGATAATCGACGGAGATCTTTTCGTTCTCCGCTTTCTCTTCCTCCGTCATTTGTTTGGCCTTTTCTTTTGCCCAGGCAATGACCTCATCTCTGGACATATTCATCTGTGCCATAAGCTCAGACATTTTTCCGAGTCGGGCAACGATTTTAGTGGTTCTCTTTTTACCGTTGGAATTAGTATTCGTTTTTCTGCCGCGGACATCGCCGAGGTAGAAATCCTTCTGGATATAAACGGTTTCGGAAGGGGTATTGGCATTCAGCACAGCAACTCTCATAGATAGCTCCTAAACAATTATATCATAAAACGATGTGTAACGATAAATAAAAACACAAAATTTGACACCAAAAAAGTCAAAAAAACAGCGCCATTAAGCGCTGAATTGAAATTGATCATTTTTTTAAACTGTCAAACTCCCGCGGCGCTATGCCGTATGGTCAACGATGACACGCTCTGGAAGGAACCGGAATCAGACAAGAACTAAAGGGTCTGTGCTATCATTATTGGAGCAATAATCAACCGTTTTTACGGTCTACAGGAGGATAAATGTCGTATCAGGATGAGTATCAGAAATGGCTCTCTTCCCCGGCTCTGAGCGAGGCGGAAAAAGAGGAGCTCCGCAGCATTGCGAATGATCCGAAGGAAATCGAGGAGCGCTTCTACGGTCCGCTGGAATTCGGTACTGCCGGATTGCGCGGAACGATGCATGTTGGTCTGCATAATATGAACGTTCATGTCATCGAGTGGGCGACGCAGGCCTTTGCAGAAGTGATTCTGGAAGAAGGTGCGGAAGCGGCGGCACGCGGTGTGGCGGTTGACTATGACTGCCGCAATCATTCGCAGGAGTTTGCGCATGCGGCGGCTTCTGTTCTGGTAGGCAACGGCATTCCGGTGCGTCTGTTTGATTCGCTGCGTCCGACGCCTGAACTTTCCTATGCGGTTCTTCACTATCATTGCATTGCCGGCATTAACGTGACT
>Ga0256406_1006508_pt1 | contig 11691 bp, 10 predicted proteins | sample RumenRJG_03DNA_FD_185986 | JGI IMG/M metagenome (GOLD analysis project Ga0256406, IMG submission 185986) | Bovine rumen microbial communities from Lethbridge, Alberta, Canada - RJG_03 | ecosystem: Host-associated > Mammals > Digestive system > Stomach > Rumen | place: Canada: Alberta | collected...
TGGTTGGCTGTCGCATCGCTTATGCACGACAATGGGCAATACTTAAGCAAGTGGGGGATATCCCGCATATAACGCTTATGTATCTGCTCATATGCCATGTCTATTGTTGCGTTTGGATCCGAAGGATTCTTTAACTCAAAGATACAAAGAGGAATTCCATTTACGAATAATAGGACATCAGGTATTCTGATATCATTCTTTTGTCCGTAAGCAACCTCAAACTGGTTTACGACTCTAAAGATGTTGTTGCCTGCGTTTTTAAAATCCACATACTTCACATCGCAGATGCCATTCTGGCTTGTATATCTGAACCCATCTCTAATAAGTTTGTATATGGCTTTTAAGGTTTTATAATGGGTGCCTGCACCAAGATAGTTTATCTTGTCTGCGAGGATTTTTACATCATCACTTTTGATCTTAGAACCATCCAAATATGTCAGTGTAGACAAGTAAACACACAAATCATCAGTTATCAAAGAATCTTTAATATTGCGATGAATTTTGCTTCCATGAGTATATTCCCAGCCATGTTTGGCCAACAAATCCACTAACGCTTCTTCATATTGCGATTCATATAGTTTTCCTGTCTTTGCCATATTCTTGTAGTATTAGGGGGGGAAAGTAACTATTCTACTAAGGAATTATATCGTTTATGTCTAATGAATAAGACACTTTATTATCTGGAACACCCAAATGATATATACGAAAATCGCTATAGTTGAAAGGTACTGGTGATTTGTTGCCAATAATGTCAACCTTTTTAGCTTTGTCTAATTTTCTTACAAAACTAGCATCAAATCCTTGCTTCTTTGAATAATTATTTCTTTGTTCCGATGTAGATTCAAAAGAAACAATTAAGCCTATTGGAATGAAATCGTTCTCAGCAAATCCTCGAACTGTTGACATCAAACCTTTCATTTTGATATATGATCCTAATAATTGACATCTTGCATGGAATATTTGCTTCAATAAATAGCCACTTTTTAGTTCGCAAAACAGCATATACTTCTGACCATTTTTCTCGAATAGAATAATTCTGTCGCAATCATCATATAAAATATTATCCCACTGATCACCTGATATATAGAAAGTTGATGGAGATGCAATCTGTGCAAAAGAACTCATGTTCTTGGCAAGATAATGATCAAATGCAAATCCATTAATTCCATTTATTTCAAGTGATTGAAATTTAGTCGGATCTCCTAAATTATCTGGTTCTTCAACTACAATGCTGCCATTAACGTCAGTTACCGGAATTTTAGGATATATTAATTTGTAGTTATCAATAAGTGTTTTCATTTTTCATTCCCTTGTACTGTCAACTCATACAACATTACACTTAAATCCAAAGGCTTATCATTTGCACTATCAAATGTGTCAAAAGGAATTCCTGAAGAAACATCTTGCTTTTTCAAAGTGACGTCACCATCTACTTCCGTCTGCTCCAAATAATAAGCAGACAAAATGGAAGGATCAAGAGTCACATTTGAAATTTTATATTCCTCACGTAACTCATTATACTTTTGCTCATCTTTTTCTTTTAAGATATGCAATCTTATTAGATCGTTTAATCTACGCATAAAATAATCGCTATGTGTAGTAATCTGCATATTTGCACCACCATTTGCCATCAATGCGATAATGTCAGCCATTTGAATCTGCTTCAATGGATGCAAATGAGATTCTGGCTCCTCTATCAATATGGTACACTTGCTTATGTCTCTCTTCAAAATCAACTGTTGCAATGAACCTACTTCTCTGATAGAAGCCGCTGCAGCAGAAATCGGAAGTGTGACGCCATGAGTGACATAGACATATTTTTCACCATCCATTTTTATATCTCCTGCCAATACATCATGAATTAAATTGACTAAATCTGGAGATATTTTATCAGGAATTTCCTGTACCTTATTAAGCTCCTGCATATCATTAATGAAAGTTTGGCAAAGTCCTGTCTTTGCATTAGAAAACAGTGGAAATTCTGACATGTACATTCCTCTTGCAGGAGGCAAAACATAACTATAAAGTAATTTTTGATAATCTCCAAAAATAGTCATTATCATCACAAAACGGAATAATGTTGCATAAGGAGATTCATCAGTTATGCCAAGTTCCTTAAAGCGAATCATTAATCCAAAAAGAGAAAGCTTATTATAAGTTTCTGGATTATCACCGACTCCTCCTTTTTCTTGTTCATAAGAAAAAGAAAATGTTTGTTCCTGAACCGGCAAATCTATCTTTATATCAGCTTCAAATTCAGAATAACCCAACATATATTTTAGGTAATCGACAGCATCTTTAGCAAGCCATTTTTCTATCTCTTCTTTTGAAATTGAAAAAGACGCTTTATCTCCATTTTGATTTGGTATTGAACCATCAAATGAAATTCCCTTTGAATCTTGAATATGCTTAAAGAAGGTGTTTATTCGTTTGTCACTCATCCACACATGGAAAAAATAATGACAAAGAATTGCCACATAACTCTTTCCTAAACCGGAATATCCAGAAAACAACATCAAAGGCTTGATGTCAATTTCTGCATCTCGTATTAAACCTAATTTCTTTATGTTTACATGTATAGACTTCATAAATCATCCTTTTAATCTGCACTTAAATATGCAAATTTATAATTTTTCTTTGTCTATTTATTTATAAAAAGCCAACAAATCCACCCAAGCCTCTTCAATTGCATTCATAAGTTTACTTGTCTTGACCATATTCTTAACTTATTTAATTGAATTGGTAATTCTTAAACAAGTCATATTCTTCACCTATAGGATGTGAAGGGAATCCCAAATTACTCTCACTAATGCACTTCCAATTTACTTTTTTTTTCTCTCCAATTTCTCGGATTTTCATTAAACTATCTATCAGATAGCTCCTTTTTCCTATATTGTTTCCATAACACAACAAGACGGTGGCTCCTTGCGGTAAATATTGATCAATGTATTTAATGTTTTCTTTAAATTCTGATTTATTTACTGTTTTATCCATGTTTTTTGGCTCGGTTGCTCTATGGGGATATAAATTAAACATTACAAAACTATCATAACCGTTTAATACACATAATCTAAAAAGTCTTTTCATTGTTGCATCAGGAGTATTCATGTCTGCTGTGCTTGGATTTAGTCCTACTACATAAAGAGTATTTGTACTTAACGTACCTTTCTCCATATATTTTAGATAATATCTATAATTAGCATTAGATTGCTTTGGCTTAATATCTGTCGCACTAAACGTTGCTGCTTTTTCTTCTTGTTGTTGTGTCAATTTCATATTTTTCAATTTTTGCTTGCCCTCTGCACCAACGCAGGACATAGTGTTTTTAGTTGCTCTCTTGCTTCTGAAGAAATCCTTTTTGCTTCTTCCAAGCAATTATAAATGTCTACTGCTGCCTTTTGTACATCTACAGGAGGTACTGGAATTCTAATATCGCAGAATCTATCCCAATCTAAATTTGATCTTATACTTCCATCACTTAAAAATGCACCATATCGGTCCATCTCGTATCTATTAAACTGAATAAATAAATACTCTGGTATTAAATCTTTATTCGTTACTGAAAATGTAGTGTAGGCTGGAGATAACAAAGATGGAGTGTCTTGATTGTATAATCCGATTCTAATACAGATGTCTCTACCTGTTTGCATTCCACTAAATACAAATTCTCCCTTTGAAATAACCTTATATTTATGTCTATCCAAATCAGATGTATCTGCAAACGAAGGCATAAATGTCTTATCCTTATTTATTCCCATAAATGGATAATCGAATCCTTCCTCATTTCTTTTATCAAATGTTTCAATTTGATTACCTATCTTCTTCATAGGATACTTTGCCATACAATCTGCAACATAAGCCTGACACGCATTCTGCAATGGCTCTATAAGAGCTTCATTCTCTTCTGCCAATCGCTTTAATCCATTGTATGCTGCCACCAGCTCTTTTTGGATTGTGATGTCGGGAAGAGGAATCTGAATATCACTTAGTTCAAAGAAGTTAAACTCTGGTCGTTGACTACCAAAATTCAAGTATGTAACCTGCCTAAAAAACTCTTTTCTATACAAGTACAAATATAAAAACTCTGGTTCTATACATTTTCTACCTGTTTCGTTTAGTCTAAAAACCACATATAGGTGAGATACAATGCACATCTCGCCTTTTCTATAAGCAATAGATCCGATGTTTAATCTTGAAGGATTATATACAAAATCACCCTTATTTACGATTTTGTAAGGTTTTAGATCAACATCATCGGTGTTTGCTTTTGATTTGCAAAATACTCCATCACTATTTACTCCTTCGATCAATTCCTTTCCATACTTAAGATCAGAATTGTTCTTCATGGACCTTTCAATATAATCCCCAAGGCGAACCCATTTTACATTACTTGCACTCATAACCCAAAGTAATAAAAGCGTTACGTAATGCAGTTTGGTTCTGCTCCTGTCTCTTCAAAAGGTCAGACACTACTTTTGCTGATTCTGTCAATACCGCATTATAATCAATATTGGAATCCCTGTCGACAAACTCAATATATCTGCTTGGGACAAGGCTCCATCCTTGCTGCTCGAGTTCTTCAATGCCTACGGATTTGTATAGTTCTGGCTCAGCATAATTTCTCCCGTCTGTGCCTTCCTCTTGCCACTTCTGATAAATCTCAACAGCTTTTGCTACTTGATCTGAATCAAATTTGACCTTCTTCTTTTGTTCTCCACTGACAGAATTCTCAGTCCACTGTCTCAAATCCATAAAGAGAATCTCATTTTCTCTATTTCTTTGCTTCCTTCCATGCCAGTTGCCTCCCTTCTTATTGTTGTTCAAAATCCAAAGTGTGACACTTATATCCGTAGTGTAGAACAGCTCTCTTGGCAATACTACAATGGCTTCTATCTTGTCGTTTTCTATGAGTTTTTGACGAATAGCAACAGTGTCTTCATCTCCCAAAGCTCCATTAGCAAGTAGGAATCCTGCGACTCCCTTTGTCCTTTCCATTTTGCTTAGCATGTGAAGAATCCATGCATAGTTGGCATTGCTCGCTGGCGGCGTGGAATAGTCTGACCAACGTGGATCATTGTCAAGCTTTCCGTCGTCGTTCCACTTCTTCAAGTTGAACGGAGGATTAGCCATGATATAGTTGAACCACTTGCCTTTGTGTTGATCATTCGTGAATGTAGATGCATTGGTCTCTCCAAGATGGTTGCTCAAACCTCTTACTCCCAAGTTCATTTTTGCAAGACGGTATGTGGCAGGATCACTCTCCTGTCCGTAGACATTGATCATGTTTATATCCCCCTGCTTTGCTTCCACGTATTTAGCACATTGGATGAACATTCCTCCGGATCCACAGCAAGGATCATACAAAGTGCCATCGTATGGCTCAATAAATGCAGCAATTAATTCTACTATATCGTGTGGAGTATAAAACTCTCCGTCTTCTTTTGTGGCTTTGATAGCAAATGAATGTAGGAAATACTCATACACTCTACCAATTAAGTCTCTCTCTGTTCCGAATGTCTTATGACTGATTTTGTTAATCTCGTCGACAACTCCTTTTATCACGCTTGATTCAAGATTAACTCTTGTGAAAAGACCTTCTTCCACCGAACCCTTAAGTGTGCTTATGTTATTTATAGATCGTATGGCATCATCGAGAGCTGCATTCAATTCAGTAGCGTCCTTTTTCAATATTTTGTTCCATCTTGCATCTTCATCAAGATAAGTGGCACCAACAAATGAAGAAGGCTCAATAAACGCTTTCACAATTTCAGGATCGTTAATATCAATTCCTTCCTCTGCAAGTTTAGCAAGGTTAGCGTTCATGGCATCCTCAAATTTCTCTCCGATAAAACGTAGAAAAACAAGAGTAAGCATGATGTCTCGCTTATCGTTCAATGATGCAGAACCTCTCAATTTGTCTCTGCAATTCATCAAAATGCTCTCCAAGTTTAGTGTTTTTTCCTTCGCTTTTGTTGCCGCTTTCTTTGCCATTAAATATTAGATTATTAAAATAATACAACTTGTTGTTTTCCTCACTAATAGACTAAATGCTAATAGAAACTTCAATGCTGCTGTACTTGGATATAAAAATCTTTCTTTTCCAGCAAACTTGTAATCTCATATTGGGGAAAATCAAATATATTTGATCCCCTTCTAATCTTGAAAGTAAAGCATTTTCCTCGTATATTGTAGGTAAATGCTTCGCTTCAAAAAAGTATTATTTTTCAAGTTTGACATTAGCTCACAGTATCATAAGCAAAAATAAAAAATATTTTTTTGACTGGCTTTTTCTTAGTCGTTTTTCAACCTCGAATATTTAATTTATAAATTTATTGCCTTCTAAAAAAAACACTTGTGGCCTCGTATTTAATGATATTTGTTGCTGCTTGTTTTCAAAAAAGTAATTTCGATACACCCCACTCAAAAATCAACACAGACTCTCAAAAATCCATTATCTTTGCAGTAAGAAAAACGTTTATGGCATGGATTACGAAGAAAGAATAGAGAGGGCGGTGGCTCTTTTCAATAGTGGGTTCAACTGTTCACAATCGGTGGTGGCGGCGTTTGCCGACATGTATGGTTTCACGGAAGAGCAGGCGTTGAGAATGTCGGCGTCGTTTGGCGCTGGAATAGGCAGAATGAGGGAGACGTGTGGAGCCGCGAGCGGAATGTTCCTTCTCGCTGGATTGGAATGTGGACAGACAGAGCCGAAAGATGCTGCGACAAAATCTTTCAATTATAAGGTAGTGCAGGAGTTGGCGGCAAAGTTTAAGGAGCAGAACGGATCAATCAAGTGTGCTGATCTGTTGGGACAGTTGAAAGAGAAGAAGACGACGCATGTTCCTGAAGCTCGCACTGCTGAATATTATGCCAAACGTCCATGTCCACGTATGGTGGAGTGTGCGGCAAGAATATGGGTGGAGAAACTGAAGGAGCTGAGGGGAGAATAGACGTCGGCAGAGGAAGAGAGATATAGTTGTTACAAAAATATTAAAATATAGTATATGATATATAATGAATAGTTGAAGAGCCACAGGAAACATTATTTTTGCCGAAAATCAATCAACAAAAAGCAAAAATATGAAAAAAAGTTTTAAGGCTATTTTATTGATAATTTCGGTTGTCAGTATGTCGATTTTAGCATCATCTTGTGATAAGGATGATGACGATGAAGTAAAGGACTTATATGCATCAATGAGTAAGTCTATGCAAGATTCCATTGGTATCAGTGAGTGTAGGACAGCATCAATGACTCCTATAGAGAGGCCACAGGACACAGTGATTGACAATAGGTATGGTTTTGAAATGTGGTATGCATCAACAAACGTTCAGGAAGACATCAATCAGATAACCAATGATTATGCGGCACAGGCAAGAAAGGTAAGTACGAATACCAGAATGCGTCTGTATTGGTTGAATATTGGAGGAATGAGTTCATCTAAGACAGTTTTAGATGGTCCAAGGACAGTAGGAAAAGATAAGGCGTTCTTTTTTGCTAAAGATAATCAGAGTTGGCTTGTCAAGGCATATAACATAAACGACAAGTACATACGTGTTATCGTATGCTTATATGCAAAGAAAGGAAAATATTTTGATGAACGTTATGATGATGGACATTTGCTAGATCCAAAGTAAATAAGGAAAGCAGTAGAGGCAGTGCTTCTGCTGCTTTTTTATTTGATTCTTGTTTGCTAATGAAAAAAATTCATACTTTTGTCTTGTTAGTTCCCTTTTGCAGTTGATGCGAGGGACGTTTTTTATAAACGGACAGTAAAATTTTATTATGGCAAGACCAATACGAAACACACCTATCATTACAGGTAAAGATGCAACAGCTTTTATTCAGGCTGCATCTACTATCCCATCAGAGACAATTCGTAGGACAGAGCGTATTCGCTTAGAAAATAGTGTAATCAGATTCAAAACAATGTTGGCTAAATTGCCGAAATAATCAATGGAACAGAATTAATACAAAAAAGATGGCGTGTCGTTTTCGACACACCATCTGGTTAAACATTATGGCATTACTTCGTTTTTTCCCCACCGTTAAAAAATGCGGTGAAAATGTGGTTTTCTAATTCTCATATCTTGTGCCATATATGAGTTTTATGTGATTAAATATGTAGTGCTTTACTCAAACTTAGCAAGTTAAAATAAGGATTATTAAAATCCATGTCTTAATCTAAAAACTTATTTGTATATGTGCTCGCCTACGGCTCGCACTAGAGAGGAAGGGTAAGGGCGTTCCGCCCTTTGGAATCCTCATTTATGATACACCAATTATCTTTTTTTTCTCCTACTATAATAATTTATATTTTGTCGAATTGACATTAATTTATACTAGTGAGGAAGGGTAAGGGCGTTCCGCCCTTAATAATCCTCAGAATAAATCTAAATAGCGTCTTAATTCAGAAGCTTCTCAAATTTGATGTTGACTCTTGTGTAGTGTGGAGTGAAATCCTTCACTTCACTGAATCCATACTTGTTGTACAGACCCATAGCTGCTTTTAATTTTGTGTTGGTCTCTAGAATTAGTTTGTTGATGTTGTTCGTTTTCGCATAGCTGAATATTGCATCAAACAATTGGTTGGCGACGCCTTTGCCCTGCGCAGACGGATCCACTGCAAGTTTGGAGATTTCATATTCCGTCTCTCCATGTTTCAATAGCGCCACACATCCAAGTACAATCCCGTCTTCAGTGGCAAAAAACAAATGACCTCCTTTGTCGAGGATCTCTTTTTTGGGGTTAGATAGAAGTTCTACTTCTGATGGCCCGATTGTATTTTCGTCGAAGAAGCGGACAATCCAACCACGGTTGAGTGCTTCAAAATATTTCGTATACTGGGGTTTCCATGTTTCAATCTGTGCCATAATCATTCATGTTTTTATGGCGGGGAACCAGTAGAGACGCAAGTATGCGCGTCTCTAAGGTCCATTCCGTCATTGGTTATTAAATATTGTCGAACGCCTGCTTCAAATCGTCAAGAATATCGTCGATGTGCTCAGTTCCGATACTCAATCTGATTGTAGACGGTGTGATGTGCTGCTGCTGCAACTCCTCTGGCGACAACTGAGAGTGAGTTGTTGTGTATGGGTGGATCACAAGGCTCTTCACGTCAGCAACGTTTGCAAGAAGAGAGAAAATCTTTAGAGAGTCGATAAACTTCCATGCCTCATTCTGTCCGCCCTTGATTTCGAATGTGAAGATAGATGCTCCTCCGTTAGGGAAATACTTCTTGTAAAGAGCATTGTCTCTGTGGCTTGAAAGAGCTGGGTGGTTGACCTTAGAAACCTTAGGATGGTTGTTAAGGAAATCTACAACTTTCAACGTGTTCTCGACGTGGCGCTCTACTCTCAATGAAAGAGTCTCAAGTCCCTGAAGAAGGATGAATGCGTTGAATGGAGAAAGAGTAGCACCTGTGTCACGAAGGATCACCGCACGAATACGAGTCACGAATGCGGCTGCTCCGGCAACGTCTGCGAACACTGCTCCATGGTATGATGGATCTGGTTTAGCAAGAGTAGGGAACTTGTCTGCGTTTGCCTTCCAGTTGAAAGAACCACCGTCTACGATAACTCCACCAAGAGATGTTCCGTGACCACCGATGAACTTAGTTGCTGAGTGAACCACGATATCAGCTCCGTGCTCGATAGGGCGGATTAGGAATGGAGTTCCGAATGTATTGTCGACGATAAATGGAATGTTGTGCTTGTGAGCGATAGCAGCCACCTTGTCGATGTCAAGCACATCACTGTTTGGATTTCCAAGAGTCTCAGCGTAGATAGCTTTTGTGTTTGGCTTGATTGCCTTCTCAATAGCATCAAAATTAGAGAAATCCACGATTGTGTAGTCTACTCCCTGAGTTGAAAGAGTGTGTGTGATAAGGTTGTAAGAACCACCGTAAAGATTATCAGCTGCGATGATGTGATCTCCGTTACGAGCGATATTCTGCAAAGCGTAAGTGATTGCTGCTGCTCCTGATGCTACTGCAAGTCCGGCAACACCACCTTCAAGAGCTGCCACTCTTTCTTCAAAAACACTCTGAGTTGTATTAGTCAAACGACCGTAGATGTTTCCAGCGTCACGAAGTCCGAAACGGTCTGCTGCGTGCTGAGCATTGTTGAACACATATGAAGCAGTCTGGTAGATAGGTACTGCGCGTGAACCTGTTGCTGGATCTGGATTCTCCTGTCCTACATGAAGTTGTAGTGTCTCGAAATGAAGTTTTTTCTGTGCCATAATATTCTAATTTTTTTCGTTAATACTAATGTTTTTGTTTCTTGTCTTTTGACATTGCAAAGGTATGGCGACTTGAAAGATTGACTATGAAGATTTGAAAAATTAGAATATGATTTTATAATTAGGTTAAATTATAGGAACAATGTTCTATAAAATGAATTTTTTTGTACTGTTTGAAGAATGGGGTTGAGACGCCATATTTAGAATCTCCATAAAAGATATGATATGAAAAAAGGAAGGTTTGTGTCCTTCCTTTATATATATTTTTCACAGCCATCGATTCATTGCGTTTTTTTCAATGAAATAATAAGAAACTGTTCAAATTTGCTTAAAATAACGTGAGCTCGATGAATTGTAATCTGCTGATCATATTCCACTTTTTGATTGGATTCTCATCTCTTTTTCTCATAAAAAAGCGTAGCTTTTCTCTGTAACCTTTATTTCTCTGTGGTTTTATTAATTTTTTGTGCTCGCCTACGGCTCGCACGTGGGGAACGCCCTGACCAATTCATCTAAATTAAATTTGAATAGATTCTAAAAATCAATGTACTTTTATAATGTGTTGACTATCAGGTGATATTACACTTTTTTGGAGATAAATTCATGCAGATATTACACTTTTTTGGAGATAGAAATGCAGTTACTCGACACTTTTTTTGGAGATTGGCCTTTAATCTTTCCCCTTCACAACGCTTACACCAAGCGTAATGACCGCCAATATATATGGGTAGACGAGATGGCTTATAATCTCGGTAGGTGCAATACTGGCGAGCCCGGATGCGATGAGCAGTTGGGCTCCATACGGAATTATTGATTGTGCTACGCAGCTCCACGTGTCGAGCAGACTTGCCACGCGGCGTGCTGGAATGTTGAATCGTTGGGAAATCTCTTTTGCCAGACTGCTTACTGTGAGGATGGCAATAGTGTTGTTGGCTGTGCAGATATCGGCGGCTACCACAAGAGCTCCGATGCTAAGTTCCGCTCCACGACGTTTGGTGACTCTGCTTTTGATGGCATTCATGAGGACGTCGATACCCCCGTTGATACGGATCAACTCCATCAATCCGCCAGCAAGCAATGTCACAATAATCAGTTCACTCATGCCCTTCACTCCGCCGTCGATGGATTGCATGATTGTGGTGAATGCGGCACCGTCAAGGCAAAGGGAAAGGATAGTGCAAAGAATGATTCCTATCGCAAGCACAATGATGACATTGATTCCGCAAATGGCGGTCACCAGCACCACTATATATGGCAGGACACGTATGAAATCCGGAGCTTCAACGGAGTGGCTCACGTTTGACCCGAATCCCATCACCACGTAGACAACCATGGCGATCAACGCTGCTGGAAGGGCAATCCTGATGTTTGCCTTGAATTTTTCATGCATGGCTATTCCTTGTGTACGAGTGGCGACGATGGTGGTGTCGCTGATGAAGGAAAGATTATCT
>Ga0256406_1006509_pt1 | contig 11690 bp, 10 predicted proteins | sample RumenRJG_03DNA_FD_185986 | JGI IMG/M metagenome (GOLD analysis project Ga0256406, IMG submission 185986) | Bovine rumen microbial communities from Lethbridge, Alberta, Canada - RJG_03 | ecosystem: Host-associated > Mammals > Digestive system > Stomach > Rumen | place: Canada: Alberta | collected...
TCTCCCATCCGAACATCGTCAACATCTATGACGTCGGCGTCTCAGGGGACGACCACTACATCGTCATGGAGTACGTGCCGGGCCGCACGCTCAAGGAGCTTATCCAGCAGCGCGGCCACCTCGCGCCCGAAGAGGCCCTGACGATCACGGGCGAAATCGCCGAGGCGCTCGCGCATGCGCATGCAAATGGCCTCGTGCACTGCGACATCAAGCCGCACAACATCCTCATGATGAATGGCCAGACGGCGAAAGTGGCGGATTTCGGCATCGCGCGCGCCGTGACGGAATCGACGATGACCTACAGCGGCAACGTCATCGGCTCCGTGCATTATTTCTCGCCCGAGCAGGCGAAAGGCACGATGATTACGCCGAAGTCCGACGTCTATTCGCTTGGCGTCGTGCTCTATGAAATGCTGACGGGCGAACTGCCATTCACGGGCGAAAACCCTGTCTCCATCGCCATGAAGCACCTGCAGGACGAGCCGACGCCCGTGCGCCGCATCGACCCGGACATCCCGCCCGTCGTCGAGGCGCTCGTCTCGCGCATGATGGCGAAAGATCCGGCCATGCGGCCGTCGAGCGAAGAGGTCGTGCATGAAGTCGAGCAGGCCAAAGCCATGATGAATGGCAGCGCGCCTGCCGCGGCGCCCGACCCGTATGCGACGCAGGTCTTGCCGCGTGTCGGCGCCGCGGCGCCGGGCGGCATCCCGTCGCGCAGGGCACAGCAGCCCGCGTACCAGCCGCAGTATGAACCGCAGGGCTATGAGCCCGAGCCGGAGAAGACGTCGTTCTTCCGCTCGAAGAAGTTCATCTTTGGCCTCGTGCTCGTGCTGATCCTCGGTTTCGGCGTCGGCGCGTTTCTGTCGTTTGGCAAGTTCTGGAGCACGAATGAAGTCGTCGTGCCGGATGTCGTCGGAAAGCAGATGACGCTGGCGCGCCAGATCCTTGAAGACAAGAAGCTCCGCGTCAATGTCGCGGAGACGTACAGCGCCGACGTGCCGCCGGGACAGGTCGTCTCGCAGACGCCGGAGGCGGGCTCGAAAGTCAAGGAAGAACGCCTCGTCACGATCTACGTCAGCAAGGGCGGCGAAGAGCTCACGATGCCCGACCTGCAAGGACTCTCGAAGTCGGAAGCAGAGGCGAAGCTTCAGAAGATGGGGCTGAAGCTCGGCACGGTCTATGAGAAGAATTCCGATGAAGATGCTGGCACGGTCATCCAGCAGGACCCGAAGGCCGGCAGCAAGATCAGCAAGGGCCAGGAAGTTGACATCATCGTCAGCAAGGGGCCGAAGACAAAGAAAGTCTCCGTGCCGACCGTGACGGGCGCGACGCTTGAAAATGCGCAGAACGCGCTTTCGAGCCGCGGCCTCCATGTCGGCAGCGTCACGAAGCAGCAGAGCAGCCAGGCGGCCGGCACCGTCATCAGCCAGTCCGTCGCGGGCGGCAGCGAAGTCGAAGCGGGCACGACGGTCGATCTCGTGATCGCCGAAGCATCGTCGCAGACGAAGGAACAGAAGCAGACAAAGACCTCCGAGAAGCAAGAGCCGCCAAAAAAGAACGAGACGACAAAGACGAAGTGACGAAAGGAAGATTTATGCCACAAGGCCGTGTCATCAAAGCGTATAACAGTTTCTTCTACGTAGAGACGGAAGGTGCGCTCGTCACCTGCAAGCTTCGCGGCAAGTTCAAGAAGCGGCAGGGCGTGTATCCGGGCGACCTCGTCGACGTCGGGCTTTTGCCGGACGGCACGGGCGTCGTCGAGCGGCTGCTGCCGCGCGAAAGCCTCATGCGGCGGCCGCTCGTCGCCAATGTTGACCAAGTCGTGCTGACATTCGCGGCGGCGCAGCCTGACCCTCATCCGCTGCTCGTCTCGCGCTTTCTCGTGCTGGCCGAGTGGTCAGGGCTCGCGCGCATTCTCGTTTGCGTCAATAAGAGCGACCTGCCGCCAGCGGCCGAGGAAGTTTTCACAGTCGCTGCGGCGGGCTATCCCGTGCTCCATGTCTCGGCGCAGACAGGCGCGGGCGTCGAGGCGCTGCGGCGCGAGCTCGCGGGCCATATCACCTGCTTTGCGGGGCCGTCCGGCGTCGGCAAGTCATCGCTTTTGAACGCTATCGAGCCCGGCCTTTCGCTCCAGACGGGCCATGTCAGCGAAAAGATCAAGCGCGGCCGCCATACGACGCGCGTCGCGGAGCTCCTGCCATTCGCGGGCGGCTATATCGTCGATACGCCGGGATTTTCTTCGATGGAGCTCGACGGGATTGACGAACAGTTGTTGCCGTCGTATTTTCCCGAGTTCCGTCCCTATCTCGGCCACTGCCGCTTTTCGCCGTGCTCGCACAGCCACGAGCCGGACTGCGCTGTCAAAGAGGCCGTTGCGGCGGGGAGCATCCCGCAGGAGCGGTATGACGCATACCTTTCGATTCTCGAAGAGATTCATGCCAATCAGAAGAAGTATTGAGATAAACATATAATGAAAGAAGGTCTCTATATGATCAAGATTGCCCCTTCCATCCTTTCTGCGGATTTCAGTAAGCTCGGCGACGAAGTCCAGCGCGTCGTCGCCGCCGGTGCAGATTACATCCACATCGATGTCATGGACGGAACGTTCGTGCCGAACATCACGATTGGCTCGCCCGCCGTGAAGTCGCTGCGCAAGGTTACGAAGGCCACGTTCGACGTGCATCTGATGGTCGAGCATCCCGAGACGCAGGTCCAGGCGTTTGCCGAGGCCGGTGCCGACATCATCACGTTCCATGTCGAGGCCGCGAAGCATCCGCACCGCCTGATTCAGGAAATCAACGAGGCGGGCTGCAAGGTCGGCATCGCCATCGACCCGGGCACGTCGCTCGCGAGCATCGAGGAACTCGTGCAGGATGTTGACATGGTGCTCATCATGACGGTTAATCCGGGCTTTGGCGGGCAGGAATTCATTCCTTCGACGCTCGACAAGATCCACATGCTTTCGCATGAAATCCACGACCTCGGCTATGACTGCGACATCGAAGTCGACGGCGGCATCAATCCCGAGACGGCCGCGCTCGTGACGTCGGCCGGCGCCAATGTCCTCGTGGCCGGCAGTGCCATTTATGGTGCCGACGATGCAAAGGCTGCCATTGACGCCATCCGCGCCGCCGAGCAGCCGCACGTCTGCCACGACCATCATCACGAAGAATAAAAGAGGGAAACAGATTCATGGAACAAAAAGAAAAAGCCGTTGTCCTGCTGTCTGGCGGGCTCGATTCCTGCACCTGCATGGCTGTCGCCAAGAGCAAGGGTTATGACATCTATCCGATCAGCTTCAACTACCATCAGCGCCACAGCATCGAGCTTGAGGGCGCGAAGAGGATTGCGGAGTTCTATGGCGTCAAGCGCCATCTGATCATCGAGACGAACATGGACGCCATCGGCGGCTCGGCGCTGACGGACAAGAACATCGATGTGCCCGAGGGCGACGTCAACCGTACGGAAGTACCGGACACGTATGTGCCCGCGCGCAACATGATCTTCCTTTCCTACGCCATGGGCTATGCCGAAGTGCTTGGCGCGAGCCATGTCTACATCGGCGTCAATTCCGTCGATTATTCGGGCTATCCTGACTGCCGCCCGGAATTCATTTCCAGATTTCAGGAGCTCGCGAACTATGCGACGACGGCAACGGCCGTGAAAGGCAAAACCATCACGATCGAGACGCCTTTGCAGACGCTTTCGAAAGCGGACATCGTCAAACTCGGCATGAAGCTCGGCGCTCCATACAAGTTCACGCACAGCTGCTACAATGGCGGCGAGAAGGCCTGCGGCGTTTGCGACAGCTGCAAGCTGCGCCTGCAGGGCTTCCAGGAGGCAGGATATGAAGACCCCATCGAGTACGAGACGAGGGACATCTGATGCGCGACGTCCAGAATCAGGCCGACGCGCGAGGTATCGCGATCCAGCATGTCGGCATCCGTGACGCGCACCTGCCGTTTCTCATCAAGACGAAGGATGGCGGCTTTCAGTCCGTGCTCGCGCGCATCCAGTTCACGGTCGAGCTGCCGGAGAAATACAAGGGCACGCACATGTCGCGTTTTCTTGAAATCCTGACGCCCTGGAGCCGGAAGCCGCTCGCGGAGCCCGAAATGGATGCGATGCTCGGTGAGGCGCTCACGCGCCTTGACGCGCAGGCGGCGGATGTCGAGCTCGCGTTCAAATATTTCGTCGAAAAGCAGGCGCCCGTCAGCGGCCGCGCGTCGCTGCTTGACTACGACTGCCGCTTTGTCGGCCGCAAGCGGGCAGGGGAGCCGCTGGCGTTCACGCTCGGCGTCGATGTGCCATTCACGTCGCTCTGTCCATGCAGCAAGGAGATTTCGGATTATGGCGCGCACAACCAGCGTTCGATCTGCCGCGTGCGCGTACGCTTTGCGCCGGGCCATGACTGCATCCTGATCGAAGACCTCGCATCGCTCGTCGAAGCGCAGGGCTCGTCGCCAATCTATCCTTTGCTCAAGCGCGCCGACGAGAAATACGTGACGGAAGCAGCCTACGACAACCCGAAGTTCGTCGAAGACATCCTGCGTGACAACGTGCTCGCGCTGCGAAAGCTTGACGGCATCGCATGGTTTTCCGTCGAATGCGAGAACTTTGAATCCATCCACAACCACAATGCCTATGCGAGTCATGAGGAAACGATCTAACCCCCTAAGCCCCCTTCTCCGAGGGGGGAAGGCCCGAAGGGCAGGGGGTGCTTTTGAGAGGAGCCCTGCGTCATGAACAAATTTTATAAGCGCTTTGTGCTCCTTATCAGCCTCGTGCTGATCATCTCGGGCGTCGTCATCTATTCGACCGTGGACATCAACACGCTCAAGAACCTCGGCGAGTTCAAATGGTGGTCAATTGCGCTGGCCATTTTTGCCGTCGGGCTCGGGCTGTTCTTCGACGGCAGCCGCCTCATGCATCTCGTGAAGATTTCAAATGAAAGCATCACGCTCTATGAGGCCGTGCAGGTCATTTTCGGCAACTATTTCCTCGCACTGTTGACGCCGGGCGCGACGGGTGGCGCGGTCGCACAGCTCATGTTTTTGCGCCATGCGGGCGTGCCGACGGGCAAGGCCGCCGTGCTCGTCATCGTGCGGACGCTGCTCTCGATTTTCTTCCTCGCATGCTGCATGCCGCTGATTCTCCTTCATGACAAGGGCATCGTGCCGGGCATTTCAAATGAAGTCCTCATGGCGATCACGCTTGCGGCGTTCTTCGGCATCCTGTTCATCGTCTGGGGCGCGCGGCGCGGCTTCCTCGATTATTTCGTCATCTGGCTCACGCGGAAATTCTCGAACCAGAAAGGCCGCAAGATCATCGCATTTTACCGAGATACGAAGAGCGCGATTTCGCTGCTGCTGAAATCGCCGCGGGCCATGCTGCTCGTGTTCTTTGAGTCGGGGCTGAACCTGCTCTGCATCTACGCCATCGTGCCATGCCTGCTGCTCGGCCTCGGCGTCTACGATGCGGACTGGTACAGCGTCATGGGGCGCATGATCTTCCTCAACATGCTGCTGTACTTCATGCCGACGCCAGGCGGCAGCGGCGTTGCGGAAGGCGGCTTCGTGCTGCTGTTCAGCAACACCGTCCCGGCCGGTACCGTCGGCATCATCGCCGTGTGCTGGAGGCTCATTGCGGAGTATATTCCGTTTTTGATCGGGCTGTATTATACGCTGACGGTGTTTGGAAGAGATTTCTTGAACAGGCAGTTGACGGAGTGAGCACGCGAAGATGGGCGTTCGCTCGCGTCGGGCGGGGGCTTCCCCACCGAAAAAAGTAAATCCTGCGGATTTAAAAATTTTCGGTGGGAAAGTCCCCGCCCTCCCGAAGATGTAGATTCTTCGCGGGCTCGTGGTGGAGCTTTCCTCATCTAGGAGGGAGGGGGATTTCTTTTGAAGAAGTTGCGCGGCGGCTATACGACGGGCGCTTGTGCGGCGGCCGGAGCGCTGGCCGCTTTGAAATTTTTGCGGGGCGAGGAGTGTCCGGCGCTTGAGATCGAGGCGCTCGACGGCACGATGCTGCAGATTCCTGTCAAGGCAGTTCGTCCTGCCGAGGCTGGCGAGGGCGTCGAGGGCGCGGGCGGCGCAACAGCTGAAATCGTGAAGTTTTCGGGCGACGACCCGGACATCACGAATGGCGCCTCCGTTTTCACGACGCTCCAGAAAGGAAAGTCCGGGCAGGGGCTTGTGTTCCGCGCGGGCAAGGGCGTCGGGCATGTGACGAAGCCGGGCCTCCAGATTCCCGTGGGCGAGCCATCCATTAATCCCGGGCCGCGAAAGCTCATCGCACGCGTGCTGGCGCGGGAACTCGGCATCGACGTCAGCGGAGAATCAGGCGGCGCGGCTGCTCGGGGAAATGGCGCGCCGTCAGACGTGGATTGGGCCGCCCTGATGGCAAAGCTCGATTTCACCGTGACGATCTCCATCCCCGCGGGCGTCGAGCTCGCGAAGCAGACACTCAATCCCGTGCTCGGTGTCGAGGGCGGCATTTCCGTCATCGGCACGACGGGCGTGTTGCGGCCGATGTCGGAAGAGGGATTCAAGAACTCGCTCGTGCCGCAGATCGATGTGGCTTTAGCGGCAGGTTTCGAGGATATTGTTTTTGTGCCCGGCAAGATCGGCGAGAAGCTTGCGGCCAAGATCGGTTTGCCGCCGCAGACGCTCGTGCAGACGAGCAATTTCATCGGTTTTCTGCTCGATGCGGCGGCCGAGCATGGAGCGAAGCGCGTGCTGCTGCTCGGCCATATCGGCAAGCTCGTCAAGGTCGCGGCCGGCAATTTCTACACGCACAACCGCATTTCGGACGCGCGCCTTGAAACACTCGCGGCGTACGCGGCCGCCGGAGGGCTCGACCAGAAAGGCGTGCAGGCCATTCTTTCGGCCAATGCCTCGGAGGACGCGCTTGAAATCATCGATGGCGCAGGGCTCCAGCATGTCTACACGGTGCTCGCCGAGCGGGCGAGTGCGCGCAGCGAGCGCCATGTGTTCGGCAAGCTCAAGGTCGGCACGGTGCTGCTGACCTACAGCGGCCGCGTGCTCGGCATGGACGAGGCCGCAAGGGAAATCGGGAGGCATCTCGGATGGAAACTTTGAAACATCGCATCATCGTGGCCGGCATCGGGCCCGGCAGCCCGGAATATATGGTGCCAGCGGCAAGAAAGGCCATTGAAAGCGCAAAGTATCTCGTCGGCGGCAGGCGTGCGCTTTCGCAGTATGCAAAAGCGAGCGGCGGCCAGCAGACCTGTGCCGTCACGCGCGATATTGATGGAGTCATGGCCTTTGTGCGCGAAGGGCTGGCAAAGGCAGACGTCGTCGTCATGGTTTCGGGTGATCCGGGCTATTTCTCGCTGCTCGACGCCTTGCGGCGCACATTTGACGCCGACCTCATCGACGTCATCCCGGGCATCAGCTCGTTCCAGCTCGCGTTCTCGCGTCTCGCGTTGCCGTGGCACGATGCGCAGCTCCTGAGCTTTCATGGCCGCGTGCCAAAAGAAAGCGACCTCGCCTATGCGCCAGGCAGAAAGCTCGGCATGCTGACGGACGTTCAGCACAACTCAAAGACCATTGCCGAAACATTGCTGGCCCACGACTGGCCCGAAAATGCGTTTTACGCCATCTGCGCCAGGCTGACATACGAAGACGAAACCGTCGAGCGCATGACGCTCAAAGAGGCGGCAGAGCACGCCCCGGTCGGCAGCTGCATCGTGGTTGTTTCTTCTGTCCAGCCCCCCTTCTCAGAGGGGGACGGGCCCGAAGGGCGGGGGGAGTCCCCTGCAGAGCAAGGCAATCAGAATGTCGTGACTTCCGCGGGTGCGAAAGGAAAGGTGACAACGATGCTCGGCATTCCTGACAGTGAATTTCATCGCGGCGACGTCCCGATGACGAAGGAGGAAGTCCGCATCCTCACGATCGCGAAAGCCCACATCCGGCTAGACGCCGTCGTCTACGACATCGGCGCGGGCACGGGCAGCCTCACGGTCGAGGCCGCGCTCCAGGCGCCAAAGGGCGAAGTCTACGCCATCGAGCGAAAGCCCGAGGCCGTCGCCCTCATCCATGAAAACGCGGACGTCTTTGGCGTCGCGGGGCGCGTCCATGTCATCGAGGCCGAGGCGCCCGACGGCATGGCAGACCTGCCGCCCTGCGACACCGTCCTGATTGGCGGCAGCGGCTCGCACCTCGCGGCCATCCTGGACGCCGCCAGCGAAAAGCTCCGCCCCGGCGGCCGCATCGTCTTGAACTTCATCACCGTCCAGACGCTCATGAGCGCCATCGAGTGGCTGCGCGCGCACAAAGCCACCTACACCTACGAGACGATTCATGTACAAGTGAACCGCCTCCGCCAGGTCGGCCCCTACGACATGGCAAAAGCGGAGAACCCCATCTATATCCTCACAGCAGAAAAAACAGAACAACAATAAAAACTTCTGGCGGCAGGTGGACTTCTTGCCGCCAGATTTGTATAATAGAGTAGATAGCTTTTAGGAATGATAGGAGGGATTTCCATGATCCATATCGTTGGCGCGGGCCCGGGCGACCCGGAACTCATCACGCGGAAAGGCGCGCGGCTGCTTTCGGAGGCCGACGTCGTCATCTATGCGGGCTCGCTCGTGAATCCGGCGCTTTTGGACCTTTGCAAAGAGGGCGCGGCCATCCACGACTCGGCGTCCATGACGCTTGACGAAGTCCTCGCCGTCATCGACGCGGCCGAGCAGCAGGGGCAGACGACCGTGCGCCTCCACACGGGCGACCCGTCCGTCTACGGCGCCATCCAGGAACAGATGGACGCGTTTAAAAAGCGCGGCTATGACTACGACGTGACGCCGGGCGTGAGCTCCTGCTTCGCGACGGCGGCGGCGCTGCGGCAGGAATACACGCTGCCGGGCATCAGCCAGACGCTGATCATCACGCGCGGCAAAGGCCGCACGCCCGTTCCCGAGGCCGAGAGCCTCAAAGCGCTCGCCGCCCATGGCGCGACGATGTGCATCTACCTCTCCGTCTCCATGATGGACGACGTCGCAAAAGAACTCATCGCGGGCGGCTACGAGCCGTCGACGCCGGTCGCCATCGTCCAGCGCGCTTCGTGGCCCGATGAAAAGATCGTGCGTGGCACGCTCGCTGACATCGGCGAAAAGGTGAAATCGGCGGGCATCACGCGGCAAGCCATGATCGTCGTCTCGCGCTGCCTCGATGCCGACTACGACCTCTCGCGCCTCTACGCGCCGGAATTCTCGCACGGCTACCGGAAGGCGAGCAAATGAGGACGGCCGTCCTCGCGCTGACGGCGCAGGGGGCAGAGACGGCGCGGCGCGTCCAGATGGCCCTGCCGGACGCCGACGTCTACCTCTCGCAGCGCGCGGCCGACGCTCTGGCCGAATCCGCAAAGGACAAAGCGGCAGGGAGCGACGCAGCGGCGGGGGACAGCGCTCCAGCGGGCGGCAGCTCCGTGACGGACTGGCTCGCGGGCGTCCAGAACTTTTCCCGCATCGTCGCGGCCACGGCCGACGTCTTCACGCGTTATGACGCCCTCGTCTTCCTCATGGCGACGGGCATCGTCGTGCGCAGCATCGCGCCGCTCATCCGGAGCAAGCTCGCCGACCCCGCCGTCGTTGTCATGGATGAAAAGGCAAAACACGTCATCAGCCTGCTTTCCGGCCACGTCGGCGGGGCGAACGCATTGACGCGCCAGCTCGCGGCCGCGCTCGGCAGCGACCCCGTCATCACGACGGCGACCGACGTCGAGGGAAAGGTGGCGCCGGACGCCATCGCCGGCCGTCTCGGCCTCGTGCCGGAGCCGCATGGCGCGATCCTCGCCGTCAACCGCGCCGTCCTCGAAGGCGCGCAGCTCCGCTACATCATCGACGACGCTTTGCCGCTCGCCGAGTTCTATCAGGAGCAGCTGGCGGCGCTCGGCGATGAAGTCTTTTTCCGCGGCGAGGGCATTCTGCCGAAAGAGGGCGAGACGCGCCCCATCGTCGAGGTCGTCATCACGCGTACACCGGCCGAGTTTCCCGCGCACCAGCGAAAGGGCGGCCTTTTCCTGCGGCCCGAGCGCCTCATCGCGGGCGTCGGCTGCCGCAGGGGGACGCCATGGGAGGCCATCCGCGCGGCGCTCGTGGACGCCTGCGGCCGCATCGGCGTGCCGGTGGAAGGCATCTCGTGCCTCGCGTCAACGGCCGTCAAGCGCGACGAGATCGGCCTTCTGACCATCGCGGATGTCTATGGCATCCCGATTCATTTCTTTGAAAACGAAGCACTCGCCGCGGTCATCGAAAGCTATGGCCTGCGCGAGTCGGAATTTGTGAAAAAGACCATCGGCATCGGCAATGTCGCCGAGTCCGCCGCCCTCGCGGAGGCGGGCCAGCGCGGCCGCATCGCCCTTGGCAAGACGAAATATGAGAAAGTGACGGTGGCACTGGTATGGCAAAGATTACAGTAATCGGCATCGGGCCGGGCAGCCTCATGGACATGACCCCGCGCGCGCGGAAGGCCATCGAGGACGCACAGGTCGTCGCGGGCTATCATACGTATATCAAACTCGTAGAATCCCTGCTCGACGGGAAAGAGGTCATCGGGACGGGCATGATGCAGGAAATCGACCGCTGCCGCATGGCCGTCGAAAAGGCCGCGGCCGGGCAGGAGACCGTCGTCGTCTCGAGCGGCGACGCGGGCGTCTACGGCATGGCGGGCCTCGTCCTCGAACTCGTCCTCCAGCGCCCCGAAGGCGAGCGGCCGGAATTTGGCGGCACGATTGCGGGCATCTCGGCCGTCAACGCCGCGGCCTCCGTGCTCGGCGCGCCGCTCATGCACGATTTCGCCGTCATCAGCCTCTCGAACCTCCTGACGCCATGGGAACTGATCAAGAAGCGCGTCGACATGGCCGGGCAGGGCGACTTCGTCATCGCGCTCTACAACCCGAAGAGCAAAAAGCGCGTCCAGAACATCGAAGAAGTCCGCGAGATTCTTTTGAAATACCGCGATCCCTCGACGCCCGTCGGCATCGTCACAGCCGCGACGCGCCCCGACGAAAAGAAGGTCCTCTCGACGCTCGACGCCTTCACGAAAGAGGACATCAACATGTTCTCCCTCGTCGTCATCGGCAACTCGCAGACGTATGTCAAAGAAGGCTATATGATCACGCCGCGCGGGTATGGCAACAAGGAGGAAGGGCTCTGATGGCAGCGTCGAATGCGGCGGGCGGCACGGCGGCCGAAGCGTCCCGCATCTTCGTGTTCGCCGGGACGGCCGACGGGCGGCAGCTCGTTTCGGCGCTGCTGGCGAAAGGCTTTGCCGTCACGGCCTCCGTCGTGAGCCGCTACGGCGGCGAGCTCCTCGAAAGCGCCCAGATCGCAGGCCATGACCTCGTCGTGAATGTTCAGCCGCTTGACGAAGCGGGGCTCGTGGCCTACTGCCGCACCCACGCCATCGCCGCCATCGTCGACGCCAGCCACCCCTACGCCGTCAACGTCTCCGAAAACGCCATGGCCGCGGCGAAGGCGCTCGGCCTGCCGTACCTGCGCTACGAACGCAGCCTCTCCGAACTCGACTACGACAATATCCACATCGTCCACAGCTACGAAGCAGCCGCCGAAATGGCCGCCAGCCTCGGCAACACCATCTTCCTCACGACCGGCAGCCGGAACCTCAAAAAATTTGCAGAGGCTCCTGCTTTGCAAGAGAAAA
>Ga0256406_1006513_pt1 | contig 11682 bp, 8 predicted proteins | sample RumenRJG_03DNA_FD_185986 | JGI IMG/M metagenome (GOLD analysis project Ga0256406, IMG submission 185986) | Bovine rumen microbial communities from Lethbridge, Alberta, Canada - RJG_03 | ecosystem: Host-associated > Mammals > Digestive system > Stomach > Rumen | place: Canada: Alberta | collected...
TGTTCTGGAGCATACTGAAGGCCGCTCCACGGTTCTCCAGATACTGCAGCTCCAGAATCCCCGGTATCAGGACAACGGGAGGCCTGTTTTTCAGAAAGAGCACGGCCAGATGCTTGGTAAACTGGTCGGCCAGAACCAGGACAAATACAAACAGAATCATTCCGGCATACAGAAGCGGAGCAGAATATTTTTTTGGTTTAGAATCCATTTCCATTTTCACCCTCAATGTATGATCCGCCGGCTAAAAAACGGCTCATCGCAGCCCGACGCAGAAGCAGGCAGTTGAGCAAGACAGTAGAGACATTGCAGCCATCCGCAGAAGCCGATAGTTACACAGCATAGTGGCGGAATTAAAGTCAAAACGCAAAGGCAGGCAGTTACCGGCACAGGACAGCAGCGGCATCCAGCAATTCTCTGTCTGATACATTTTTATCGATATACGCGTCTCCGATCTGATGAAGCAGGATAAATTTAATTTTTCCGCCTTCCATCTTTTTATCCGATTTGGAGGCTTGCACGATTTCTTCCGGGGATAGCCCGCTTACCGAATCCGGCAGCCCGTAGGAAAGACAGACCTCGCAGATTTTCCGGTACGTTTCCTCAGAAATGCCTCCTCGCCGCATTGACAGCCAGGATGCTCCGATCATACCGATCCCGACACACTGTCCGTGCAGCAGGGCGAGCCCGCTGCATTTTTCTACCGCATGTCCCAGCGTGTGTCCGTAATTCAGAATTCCCCGGATTCCCTTTTCAGTCGGATCCTCTTCCACAACTGCAGCCTTTACCTCGCAGCAGGCGCGTATCACACGGATCATGGCCTCCGGATTTCTGGCTTTCACCAGGACACGATTCTCATCCAGATAGCGGAAAAGCTCTGCGTCCCGGATCAGGGCGGTTTTGATAACCTCGCCCATACCGGAAACAAACTGTTCCTCCGGCAGGGTACGCAGAACCGACATGTTCATGTAGACCAGTCGTGGCTGATGAAAAGCCCCGACCATGTTTTTGTACTGCTGGAAGTCCACGCCTGTCTTTCCGCCGACGCTGCTGTCAACCTGGGACAACAGCGTGGTCGGCACCTGGATAAAATCAATCCCCCTTAAATAAGTGGCAGCCGCAAAGCCGGCCAGATCCCCGGTTACGCCTCCGCCGAGGGCAACAAGCAGATCCTTCCGCTCAAAGTGCTTTGCCACCAGAACCTGATAGAGGTCAGAAACCGTATCCAGATTTTTGCTCTGTTCCCCTGCCGGAAAGACAAAAGATTCCAGCACCGAAGCCCATCCATCCAGTGCATCCAGCACTTCTGACAGGTACAGCTCCGCCACCGTGCTGTCCGTCACAATGCAAACCCTGGATGGATGCTGATCCGGTATGTCCTGCAGAGCCTTCTGCAGTCCGTCAAAGCTGTGTTCCCAGAGAATCGGATACGAAAAACCTTCCCCTGTATTCCTTCTTTTTACCGTCATGAAAGCTGTTTCCGGCTGATCTTTTTTCAAACTTATCCCCTCATAAAAGAAGAGCACCAGAGAGATTTTCGGCTGTCTGATGCTCTGTTTTTTGTTTTTTATTCCCTATTATTTCATTTTCAGAAGGAGGTGCGCATGGACGGAATGGCTCCATTCAGCAGATCCTGAATGTCCCCGGTAATCTCCACATCCGCAGGCGTCAGGATGAAAATAAAGCTGGAAACCTTCTGCAGGCCGCCGTTTATGGCATAGCAGGAACCGGAGGAGAAATCAATGATTCTCTGCGCCAGCTCCACATCCAGCCCCTCCAGATTCAGCACAACCGTGCAGTTGGAAAGCAGGGTGTCCGCAATTTCGCGGTAATCCTCCACCTTGGTGGGCTTGATCACACAGACCTCCATCTGGGCGGCAGGCGCGGCGGATTTTTTGCTCCGCATGGGGGTAACCTTCTGTGAGGACGTTTTCGGTTTTACATAGGTGTAATTGGTTGTCTTTGGCTCCGGTCTGGTTTTCAGAACAGGAGCTTCCTCATCCCTGTCTGCCGGTTCTTCAACGGGCTCCTTTTCCTTCTGGGAAGAAGTGCGCTTGAAGAAATGCTTCTTTTCCGGTTCCTCCTCTTCCTCAAAGTCATCGTCATCGAAGAATTCATCCTCGTCCTCATCATATTCATCATTCAGACGGACAGCATCCAGAAACTTATCAAATAAACCCATTGTTAATTCTCCACATTATAATTTCGTGCCCCGAAGATTCCGGTTCCGACACGAACCAGCGTAGCGCCCTCTTCGATGGCGACTTCGTAGTCGTTGGTCATTCCCATGCTGAGCACATTCATGTTTACATTATCAATATTTTCTCCTGCGATGTCAACACTTAATTGTCTGAGGGTCCGGAACACCGGGCGGTTCTCCTCCGGGTCCGGGACATAGGGGGCGACTGTCATCAGCCCTTCAACCCGCACATTCGGAAGCTGTGCGATCTCCCTTGCCAGAGCCGGAGTGTCCGCAACCGTCAGCCCGAACTTGGAATCCTCTCCGGCCACATTCACTTCCAATAGAACCGGAATCACGCGGTTATGTTTTGCGGCTTCCTTCTGAATGGTTTCCGCCAGCTCCCATGTGTCTACCGAGTGGATCATAGCGACCGTCCCGGCAATATACTTTACCTTATTGCGCTGCAGGTGTCCGATCAGGTGCCAGCGAATGTCTTCCGGAAGCTGAGGAATTTTATCCTTCAACTCCTGTACCTTGTTTTCGCCGAAATCACGCTGTCCCAGGTCATAGACCTCCCGGAGCATCTCCACCGGCTTGGTTTTGCTGACCGCGATCAGTGTGACCTCGCTTCTGCTGCGTCCGGCTTTTCTGCACGCCTTTTCAATGTTTGCCTCTACTGCTTCATAATCATCCTTAATCATTCCTGTCACTGTCCTTTCTGTCAGGCTGTCTGTCCGATGATTACCGTATTTTCTTTAATATTCTCTGCGTCCTTAATGATGTAATCGTACTGGGCAATTCCGTAATCAGTTCCCTCCGCTACCAGGCAGTATTCGTCATTCTGATCCATGATCTGCACCTTCCGGAAATCCGCGTAACCTTTATTTACACAGTACACACCTTCCAGGGAGGCTGTCTCTCCTATGGTGAAGGTGGCATTTGTATCCGGCTGGATGATAACATCTCCCTTCTTAAAATCAGCTTTGTCCACATAATAACACGGGACCGTGCCGCCTGATGAGGAAGAGGCAGACCCGGAAGAAACACTCTCCCCTCCGGATGAGGAGTCCGAAGCGGCGTCCGGGCTGAAGGATACGTCAGCCAGCTCGTACAGCTCTGTTTCGACAAATACTGTGGATTTGTTTCCCTTTTCATCTGTAGTTTCCACCAGAAATCCCTGCTCACCGTTTTCCCCGCCGGATGTCAGAAAAGCTGACGGAATCAGGTAGAAGTCCTTGTGCACAATGGATGTCAGCGGAAGCTTCAGTCCGCTCCGGGTGTTAGTGACCAGCTCAATATCCAAATAACGGTCATTGGCGTAGCGGATCATTCCGCGGTAAAGCAGAACCTGGCAGTACTTCTGTCCGTCCGTCTCAAACAGATTGACATCTCCGTTCTCCGTGTTTTCATCCTTGGCAAACCGCACCTTCACGGTGCTCAGCTGCGCCAGGGTATCATACTGGCTGTCCGTCACAGGAAACACCAGGGACCAGTTTTCATCAGTAACAAGGCGGCAGACCCCGTCCCCCGTCTTTACGGCATTCTCTGTGCGCAGGGATGTTTTCTTATAGGATTTGGAATCAAAGCTGTCCGCGGTGATCTGATCCACGGTAAGCCCTTCCATGCCGTCAGAGGTATAGCACACAATTCCGTCCCCGTCGGCGTATACGGGACTTCCGCTTTTAGCAGTGATCTGCGGATCATCCTGCGAAGCAGCCGAATTCAGCGAATATTTAAAATCGTAGACCGAATGAAAGTCATTTCCCGTATAGGATCTGGAATATTTGGAGGCAAGCTCACGCAGCGCGTCGGTGTTCTGTTCTGTCACCGTCCCGGACGTTGTGCTTTCCTGCGTGTCCGTGATGCTGCAGACAGCGGCTCCTTTTTTTGCCTTCGTTAGTTCCGCGTCGTAATACCTGACATATCCGTCGGCAGTGGAATTTACTACATGCTCGGCCCGGAGAGCCAGTGCGGTATAGGTCTGGTTTCTGGAAAGCGTCCCGGACGTCACCAGATACGGGGTGATCCGGTCGGAAGCCAGATACAGAAAAAGGGTGATGATCAGGTAAACGGCAAGTGCACCGAAAATCACCGTTCCGATATTCAGATTAAAGCTACGGCGTTCCTTCAAAACTGCTTAACTCTCCATCTTCCGTAAAAAACCGTATCAGGGCAAAGAAAACGCCCCTGACACTTCCTAGCATTTTAACATTTTGCCGGTTACTGTGCAAGGCAGGAAAAAGGAGGCCGCTGCTTTCTATGGTAAAAAGCAGCAGCCTCCTGCATAAACTATATCGGGACCTGTTACAGCGCTATCAGGACTTTTTCCTGTGCCAGAGGAGTAAGTTCTTCTTTGTCCATGGATACGCTCAGGATGAAATTCACATTAAACTGCTGGCTGATGGCTTCCAGCTGTGTCAGGCAGTCATCAATTGTATCGTGGCTGTCTTCCAGTTTTGCTACTTTCAGAAAACTGTCGAGGTACATATCTTCCAGATCATGATCCTGCGAGAGAATCCCGCAGAGAAATCCGACAAATTCATCACTGTTTTTCAGCGGGAAGATGGATGCGTCTATCAGACGGATTTTATTGTTCAGCTCAAACATATGTTTTGAGCTTTTATCGATATAAACGATATTGCCGTTCGCTTCTTTTATGGCCGCATTGACATGATCAAGCAGAGCCTTTGTTTTGCCCTTACCCTTTTTTCCCACAATTAACTGAACCATAGCAATTTCCCTCCTGGATGATGATATTTGAAATCCTTCCGTGTCGCGAATGTATGCCGGGGAATTTCTTCTGTTAAGAAAGATTATAGTGTAATTGCATAAAATACGCAAGGTAAAAAAACATGCTTTTATGCAAAATCAACTGTCTATCAGAGACAAAAGGCTGATCATCTCGGTATAGAGATCTTCGGTGTTCCAGGCTCCCATCAGAATCGCCATATAGGTGCCGCCGTTCTGGTTCTGAACTACCAGGGCGAGACAGCTGCCGGCCTCGCTGGTGGTTCCGGTCTTGCTGGCAAGAATCCGGATGCCGTTCGGCAGGCCGTAGGTTCCGGTGATAAATTCATCAGTGGCGTATTCGCTGATGGTGCCGGTGGTGCCGTCGGCGTGCTGTACCTTGGTCTGATAACCGTTCATCTGGGATGCCTCGGTGTACTCGGAATGCTGATAGACCGCATTCATCATCAGATAAACGTCATACACAGAAGTATAGTGGTTTTCGTCCTGAAGTCCGTCCGGATTGGCAAAATGCGTCTCCGTCATTCCCAGCTCCTGCGCTCTGGTATTCATCATCTCCACAAATTTATCCACAGAACCGCCGATTGTCCGTGCTATGGCCATGGCGGCGTCATTGGCGGAATAGATTACCAGGAGGTGAAAAAGCTGGTCCAGCGTCACCGTGTCCCCCGCTTTCAGATCAGAGACCTGCGCGTCCTCTTCCAGGTCAAAGTCCGCCTCTGTCATCGTGACGGTCTGGGACAGGTCGCCATTCTCCAGACACAGAAGCGCAGTCATGATTTTGGTAATGCTGGCGGGGTAAATCTCCCGGTAAATCTCATTGGCGTACAGGGCTTCCTGCTTATCCAGGTCAAAAAGGAGAGCCTGCTCGTCGTCATGCGCCAGTTTCAGCCGGTCTGTGTTGACATTGGCATCGGTAACCACCAGATCCGAGGCAAAAGGTTCCGCCTTCATCAGGGCAAAGGAATTCAGATCCTCCGCGCCGTTTTCGCGGGCCAGATCGTAGGCTGACGGCAGAGAGGCGGCGTTTGCGCTCTTTTGCCGGACGGTGGAAAAAACACCTGCAGCAAGCAGCACGGCCGCAAGAACACCGATCAGGATGTTTCGGATGCGCCTGCGGCGTTTTCTTCGTCTTCTGTTTATCCGGCGCACGGATGCAGACATCTCGTCCGCCGCTCTTTTCGTTTTTTCAGAACTTGATGGCATGGAAAGACCTTTCATATAAATTTCCGGAAGAAAGTTTGACGGCGATTTCTTTATTTTTCTTCTGCAGTCCTACATTCAAAACGACTCCCATTCCGATATAAAGGCTGATCAGGGATGTCAGACCATAGCTGACAAAAGGCAGCGTGGTTCCGGTATTCGGAAGAATACCGCAGGCAACTCCAATATTGATAAAGCTCTGCAGCGCGATCAAAGCTCCCATTCCGTCGCAGAACAGCTTTCCTCCCAGATTTCTTGCCCGAATCCCCGTCCGGAAGCATAGAATAACAATAAGCATCAGCAGAAGGATAATAAATACGCAGCCGACAAACCCAAGCTCCTCTCCCGCGACTGCAAAAATGAAATCGTTCTGGGACTCCGCCACAAAATTTCCCTTGTTTACAGACGAAACATCGTTATTATTCAGTCCCTTTCCGGTAATCTGTCCGGAGCCGATAGCCATAACGGAATTTTCCTGCTGCATCGCAGTCTCGGAATACTGGTCATTTTCCGGCTCCAGAAAGGTCATGATCCTGCCCTTCTGATAATCATCGACAATCGGGATATCTGTCTTTGTAATCAGAAGAAAAAGCCCCAGGGCAAGGGGAACTATAACCGCCAGAATGGTCAGGATCTTCCGGTAGGACAGACCTGCGGAAAAGTACATGGCAATAAAAATAAAAGAAATGGTAATGGTATTCTTCAGATCCGGCTGAAGGTAAATCATGACCAGAGGAACTCCGACAAGCAGAACCGCAGTGCCAATAGTCCTCCAGGTACTGAGCTTCTCCTCTTTCTTCATAAAGAAATCGGCGAAGAACAGGATCAGGAGAATTTTACAAAGTTCCGTGGGCTGCAGGGTAACGCTGCCGATCTCAATCCAGCGGGCCGCTCCGTGGCTGGCAATTCCAATCAACAGAACCAGCAGAAGAAGAGCCAGCGTAAGACCGTACAGAGCCCAGAAAAAGTGAAGAATCCAGTTGTAGTCGATCATGGAGACCACAACCATCAGGATGACACCGAAAACAACGCCGGCCATCTGCCTTCCCTGCAGGGAGGAGTCCGCAGACCCTACCAGCAGAATCCCGATCACGCTCAGCACGATCAGGGCGGCGCAAAGGATAAAATTATAGTTTTTCAGCTGATACTGATGAAGCATAGCGCTCTCACTCCTTTTGCAGCTTTTACAGGCTCCTCTTAATCCTGGGAAATTGTCGTGTACATATCCGAGGTATCTGCCGTTCCGGTCAGAATATCCTCTGCATCTTCATATCCGAAGTAATAGTTCAGCACATCCCTCGCTATCAGGGAGGCATTTCTGGATGTATACCCGTAGGGAATCCGGACCGCGTAGGCTACGTCCGGGTGTTCCGAATCGTTACTGTCCGTAAATCCGATTGCCAGTGCGTGGTTTGCTTTTACCATGGACTCCTCTGCGGTTCCGGTCTTGGTGTAAACCGTTCCGGCGAATCCTCTCCAGACCGTGTCGGAGGTTGTGGCGCTCATCATGCCCTGATCAATCAGATTCCAGGTGTTTGAAGAGAAATTGCAGGTGTTTTCCACGGTCGGATCACTTGCGGTCTCGTCTCCCGAACCGGAATCTGCGATTTTCTGTACCAGATTCAGGTTATAGGCAGTTCCCTGGTTGGCTATCGTGGACGCGTAACGTGCCAGCTGTGTCGTCGTGTACTGGTGCGTGCCCTGTCCGATGGCAGAGGGAATGGCAAGGTCATCGGATACATTCGGATCTGATTCGGAGAGCTGGATTCCTGTCGTCTTATCCAGACCGAAGTAAGAAGAATACTGATGCAGATAGGAAAGCTCCTCGCTCTGCCGGTATTCGTTCTTGTCATTCTTCTGCCCCAGCCAGTAGCCCACCTGGCAGAAATATACGTTGCAGGACTGTCCCATGGCGTCTACAAGGTTCAGATTTCCATGTCCGGATGTGTACCAGCAGTGGACATAATCTCCCTCGTCCAGAAAGCCCTCACCGAAAACACCGGTACAGTTGACAAGGGTGGAGGAGTCAATGACTCCTTCCTCCAGTCCTGCCGCCGCAACCACGGGCTTGTAGGTGGAACCTGGAGCAGTCAGCTGCTGGGTCGCCTTGTTGTAGAAGGGCGAGGATTTATCCACGGTCAGCTGATAGTAATAGTCCGTGTCCATGTTATTGGAAAGCCGGTTGTTATCGTAACCGGGATAGGTCACACAGGCTTTTACCGCCCCGGTGTCCGGATCTGTGACGACCATGGAGCCGGAGCAGGTGTCCAGTGCCAGCTGTGCCGGAGTGATTTCCAGTTCCCTGATCTTGGCAATCATAAAATCACTGGCGGACAGATTTCCTGCCTGGAACGAAGCGTAATCCTGATCATTGTCCGCGGAGAGCACGCCCTGCTCATAAAGCATCTTTACGATTGCATCCGGGCTCAGCGTATCCTCCTGCAGAAGATATTTGTAAAGCAGCTTCTGGAACCCTGTGTCCGAAAGCAGATGATCCCGGATGTAATTCAAAACGGCCTGGTAAATTTCATCCGAGGTAAGATATTCATCCGAGACATTATCCAGCTTGCTGAGATCAATCCAGTTGTTGTTCACCGCCTCGGTCAGAAGAGCCTTCAGGCTGACCGAACCGTCTGTGGTGTATGCCTGGTAGACATCATTTGCCGAGTCAATCAGAGAAGTGTTGACAACCCCCTCTTCGGAAGTCAGAAAAGTGCCGTACAGATAGCTCATGTACTTCTGCTGCTCATCGGAGAGAGAGCTCTGGTTTTTCGGGCTGTCCGAGGAAAGCTCCGAAAGCATCCAGCTGATGACCTGGCTGCCCTTGTCCTGCATTTTGCTGTAGGCGTCCTTTTCCGTTTCGGTGGCATCCGCCTTGCTGAACCTGGTAACGTCGATGACGTTATTATCCAGGAGCGCAAAATAGACGTTATAAATGGGAATCGGAATAAACTGCGTCTGATCCCAGTCTGTGAGATCCACGCTTTTTTCGTTCACGATTGTCAGCGCCAGAATTCCGGCAATCCGCTGCTCCAGAATTTTATAGATAGCGGACTGCAGGTCGGAGTCAATGGTCAGATACACATCCTTCCCCTGGACAGGATCCACCTTGGAATCGGTATTCTCGGACAGTACACGACCCAGGTTGTCCACGACAACCTCTTCGCTTCCGTTGGTTCCCTGCAGAACACTTTCCATGGATTTTTCAATTCCGGCCTTACCGATTACAGAGGTGCTGGAATACTGGTCACTGGTCTTGGAAAGCTCATCCAGCTCCTCCTGGGAGGGTGCCCCCGTGTAGCCGAGAACCGGTCCCATAGATGCATCCGTCGTATAAACGCGGATGTAATCTTCCGCAATATCAACACCCGGCAGGGTGTCGCTGTTTTCCTTTACATTGGCCACCGTTTTATCTGAAACATCCTTAGCGACCGTCACCTGCATGTAGCGCTGAAAACTGATCAGACTAAGCTGGTAGCGGACGATGCAGATATCCAGCATCTCCTGCTTCGTCAGCTCTGATGGAAGGCCGCTGTCCTGCAGTTCCTGCACGGTAAAAGGCGGGTCGTAGACAAGGCCGTAATAGTCCTCGCTGCAGAGATCGGACATGATTTTATCCGCGTCCGCGTCTCTTTCCTTCGCAGAGAGCTCATCCACCGTCTTATACCCGTAAATATCCGCGCGGAAACGGTTCAGTGTTGTGTCATTTTTGGTATCAAACGCATAGTTTCCGTCGGCATTCAGGGTGATATGAAAATCCTGCGTCAGTGTGTCCCCGTTGTCCCGGATCATTTTTGTGAGCCGGTAGATTTCTCCGTTCAGGGACAGATTTTTTTCCCGCATGGTATTATAAGACTCATTGTCTTCTATAGTCACGCAGTTTGCCAGCTTATTGTAGGCAAGAAGCTTTCCGTTGCAGTCATAGATATTTCCGCGGCTGCTTTTCAAAGTCCTGGTCTTTGTCGTCTTTACCGTATAATTATCTGCGTAATCTGCCCCGTTTATGACCTGCAGGTCAAACAGACGCGCCACAAGAGCCGCCGACATGCTGAAGGAAATCAGCAGAAGGATCAGGGAACGTCTGGAAAAAAACTTCTGTAATGCGTGAATTACTTTCTTAACCAAGGTGACTGTTGTTCCTCCAGTTCATGAACCGCAATTTTCCTGTTGAAGAAATAAAAAACACCATAAAGCGGAATAGTCAGAAGCATGGTCAGCACTGCCTGCGGAAGCATGGTTCCGATCAGGCTGGGGAAAAAGCTCTGACGGCCATGCTTCAGAGAAAATACCAGATAGTATGTCAGACGGTACACAAACTCTCCGGCGGCCGCCATAACCATGGGAAGCTTTACATTTTCACTAAAAAAAACATCAAAGGTTCCGCCTGCCAGATAACCTGTCAGGGTAAACAGAAGCGCCGAAAATCCCAGAAAAGGCATATAGCAGAGATCTGCCAGAATGCCGCAGATCATGCCGAACAGCATGCCGGATCTCCGGCCTCTCATAAAGGCCATGGACACCACAAGAATCAGCAGCATGTCCGGCACATAGCCGATCCGGATGACCACCGGCCAGGTGCTCTGCAGAAGGAACGTGCACAGGATGAACAGACTAAAGGTAAGTATCTTTCTCATGGAGTTCCCTCCGTACCGGCCTGTGCGGAAATCCGGGAGTCCGCTGCCGCGCCGGATGTGCTGCGAACAGACTCTGCGGCATTTCCGCCGGCCTTTTCTCCGTCTGCACTTTCGTTATCTGCCGTCCTCTTAGTGGTCTGAATGACCAGGACATCTGTGATATGCCGGAAGTCCACAGCCGGGATAACCGTACCGGTTTTCTGCAGATGGTTGGCATCCTCCTTAATCGTATCGACATAGCCGATCAGGATTCCCGGAAGATACTTGTCGCTGATGTATGAAGTAACCACCTTGGAACCGGCAACCACGTCGTTGTCTGTCACCAGCTCGGACAGCTCCATTTTATTCTGCCGGATCAGATCCAGGCTCCCGGAGACAATGCAGTTGTCCTGTGTACTTAAAATTGTCGCGCTGACATTATTCGAGTCGTCGATGATGCTGCGCACGGTCGCCCAGTGTCTGCCGGTTTCCGTGACAATCCCGACAAGCCCTCCGTCCGCAAGGACATTCATCCCCGTCTCTATGCCGTCGCTGCTTCCGCGGTTGATCGTAAAGGAAGAGAACCAGCTTCCGGATTCGCTGGCAATGACCTGTGCGGCGACCTTGTCATAATCCGCGTAGCTTTTGTCCAGCTTATAGAGAGTCTGCAGCTTTTCCAATTCCTGGGTGTCCTCTGTCAGAAGCGTATTCTGCTCCTCCAGCTGGGCAACTCTGCTCTGCAGCTGTTGATTTTCCTGTGTCAGCTCCTCGGTGCTTTTGCGGGCAGACTGCTGGCCGGCCAGAAAGCTCCCAGCTCTGCTGATTCCGTTCTGCAGCGGACTGACAATCGTCTGAAAGACACTCCGGACCGGCGCCACAGGGAGCAGGCTGGAGGCGGTAGCCGCAATCAGACAGATGCAGGCAATAATCAGAACAGCA
>Ga0256406_1006514_pt1 | contig 11680 bp, 8 predicted proteins | sample RumenRJG_03DNA_FD_185986 | JGI IMG/M metagenome (GOLD analysis project Ga0256406, IMG submission 185986) | Bovine rumen microbial communities from Lethbridge, Alberta, Canada - RJG_03 | ecosystem: Host-associated > Mammals > Digestive system > Stomach > Rumen | place: Canada: Alberta | collected...
TGTTACACCCGATTCAATTATTTTTGTATCTTTGCAATAGACAAACAAAAAGATACAGCAATGACAGAATAAGTAAAGATAACAGAAAACCCAAAACTGAAAGAGAAAGGTAGTCAACCTAAATCAGGAAACTACACAGACGATAAGAATGAAAGAAAATCGCGTTGCGAAAAATTGCGTTGCATAAAATAAGAGACGCCTGTAATTCGTTTTGTACTAAAACCATCGCATATGAATGACATTTCTATCTCGTGAGATCCGATTGACCCTGAACTGCATAGGGAACTCATACAGTATGTCTATGGCATTATCGGCTGCATGCAATATGTGCACAGACTGCTGGGACCCGGAATGCCTGACTTTATCTATCAAGAGGGCGTGATTAAGCTTTCTGATATTTTATGCGACAGCAATTTTGCGCAGCGCGATTTTCTCTCATCCTCAGCGCCGAGCCCGCAGGGCTGTAGCCTAAACGACGAGGATGAGCATTTTCCTTTTAATAATCTTTGCCAAAAGGGCGTTGCGTCATCCAAATTAAAGCATAGATATTCTTAGCACATTCATAATCAATCGGTTAGCACTTTACATAAAATACACCGCCAAAGTCAGGTGATGTTTATTTGTCTCAGAGTCAAAGAGGACACAGGGGCTGAAAGAAATATCCGCAATGCCGGGCAAACCAGCATTGCGGACAGGTGTTTTCATCGATAAGGGTGCAGCAGAGAGCACGTTGCGGGCTCACGGCTGCAAGTCGGGCGGCTACATCATAGACTCTTATAGAGGAAGCTGCGCGATGTGTAGAGATGGTTGGTGGGATTGGTCTCGTTGGCTTTGCGGTCAACCCATACGGCACCCTCGCCTATCACGATTTGCAGACTCTTTGCGCTAGAGTCGTATACGCCAAACATATAGTTGGGCATACCGGTGAAGAAGGCCACCTCCACCTTATGCGTAGCACCACCGTAGGTCAGGTTGTAGGTGATGTTGTAAGGATCGGCCTGGAAGTAGATGGGATTCAGACGGAAGTAGCGCGTGTAGATGGTCAGCGTCGTATTGGGCTGCTGCTGCAAGGCTGTCTTCAATGCTGAATATTCCGTCTTGATGGTGTCGGCCAAGGGCTTGGTGGGGAAGTTGTAGATGTAGACCGTAGAGTCGTTGGCCACATTGAGCGTCACGTCGGCTGAGTCGAGCTTTGCCTGCGACATGCCCGTCTGAGCATCGTACCAGTAAATGCGGCCTGCATGAGTGCCTGCAATCGCACTGTAGGCCTGCAGCTGCTCTGTCTTTGAAAGATAAGTGAAGCTGTTGCCATTGTCATCGTCGTCGTTCAGACAAGATGTGAACATGCAGCCAACGAAGGCCAGGCCAATCAATTGTAATGCAATAAGTTTTAATCGTTTCATTTTATTATTTTGTTTGTTTTTTGAATTCTTACGTTCGGTTGGCCCTCACATTTGAGGCAGCAACCTATAGTAAAATACCTCCATCGGGGCAATATTGCTCAGGAGCCGGTTAATAAACGTTAACCGACGGACCGAAACCTACGCAGGGACCGGCCCGCCGGGGAGCATGAATTACTTTTCTTCCTGCTTGATGGTGCAGTTCTGATATTTCTTATCGACGATGATGACGAAGGAAGGAAGCATCGAATAGGACATCTTTCCACCCTTCTTCACGACGCTGTAGCCCAGCGTGAGTTCGTTGTCGCCAGACTTCTTCAGCGACACGGGCTTAATCACAGTCATCGTATCGGTCACGGGCAGGGCCATGGCAATCGCCATCTGAGAGTTGAAGTCGATGTGGGTGGGCTCTCCGTTCTTGCCCATCACAGGCGCATAGCCAATGTATTTCTCAAACTCGGGCTTGCTGGTGAGCTTCACTGCCTTACCGGTCGGCACGTTGTTGTTGTAGAAGAAGTGGCGGCCTTCCACATAACTTACATTCTCTTGACTTGCACATGAGCCGAGCGTAATCAGTGCCACGGCCATAACTACGATCAATTTCAATGTTTTCATTTTATTTTTATTGTGATTTATTCTATGTTCCACCTCAATCCCATATTCAGCGAGAACGAGGTGGACTTATGTTTATAATAGTTGTCTACCGAAGATCCGTTTTTGAAATGATGGTCCACACCGGGCTCCACGTAGACTCCCAAGTTGGGCGTGAAGCGGTATTCGCCACCTGCGGCCACGTTGACCGACCATTGCATGCGCTTCTCCTTCACGTCGTATCTGCTCTCACTGCCATCAGTGGAGCGCACGTTGCTGTGGCCGTCGACGAGTTTCTGCGCCTCACCGCCTCCGGTGACATACACGCGGGCATGGCGGTTCTGCCAGATGCTGTAGTCCACGCTGAGCGGTATGCCGACATAGTGCAGATGCTGTTCGCCGGTGGTCTCACCGCGGGCGTCCTGACTATTGTAGTCCGACTTCAGATAGGAGTAGGAGATGCCGCTGCCGATGCCCCAGCGCTGTGAGAGTTGCCAGCGCACGCTGACTCCAGCACGGATGGGCCGGTGATGCTTCATGTCGGATGCTATTCTCGAGGGCGAGCCCACGCTGACCTTTGCATCCTGATAGTTCAGGAAGTCGCTGTTCTCTCCATACGTACCGGCAGCTGCCATCATCATGCCCTGCGAGTTCTGGCGCATTCCGTTGCCGCCACCGCCATAATAGGCTGATACCGACAAACGGCTCGCCCTGTCGCTGCGGCCGAAACCACCGACGCTGCTGCCCACATTATTATAATAGGCATCGTCGTGGCGGGTGGCAGGATGCTTTGCCGACGGCTGCTCCTGCTTCTCGACCGGACGGGGTTCTGCGGAAGACGGACTGACGGCAGCAGACTCCACCGCGGCAGATTCAGCCACAGCCGAGGGTGCAGCCTCAGCCAGCAGTCCGTCGGTTGCAGCATCACCGACCGACGAGCGGCCCAGCACCGCCTTGGCACGGCTTATGGCATCAGCGGCCAGTTGGCGGAAGTCGGCAGCAGTAGCCTTTTCGGCAGCAGTAGCCTTGTCGGCCGTCTGTTCCGTGGTTTTTGTTCCGCCATCCGCTGTGAGAGAAGACACCGTGGCCTTGTCGCTGCCACGCCACACCATGACGACGGTCAACGCCACGGCTGCAGCGGCAGCAAGCACGGCCACACGCCTCACTGCGAGGTAGTTCTCTCTCAGTTTCGGACGACCCATAGACAGCTGGCGTCGCTCCATCTCGGCTTTCACGTCGCGGAGCAATCCCTCTGGCGCCTTCGGAGCATAATGCTCGAAGCGGCGGCTTAAGTTGGATTTGTTTTGCTTCATGTCTATGAGTGTTTATTTTTTTCGTTCTTTATCATTCGGGCCAGCATTGCGCGGGCCTTGAAGTATTGTGAGGCCGAAGTGGCCGGCGTGATGCCCAACTGCTGGGCAATCTCTTTGTGGCTGAGTCCGTCGATGGCAAAGAGGTTGAACACGGTCCTGTAGCCAGGCGGCAACTGCTGGATGAATTCCACGAGCCTGTCCTCGCTCATGTCGGGGTCGGGCGGTTTCTCATCGGTCTGATCGGGAAGCGGCGCGTCTGAGTCGACGGGCGTCCATCGGCATTGCTGGCGCAGATATTGCAGCGACTCGTTGACCACGATGCGTGCGGCCCAAGCCTTCAGAGAACCCTCTCCGCGGTAGTTGAAATTGCCGATTGAGGTGAAAATCTTGATGAAGGCCTCTTGCAGCACATCCTTGCGGTCGTCCTCGTTGGAAATGTATCGGCAGCAGACACCGGTGAGATAATCGGCATATTCGGCATACAGCATGTCCATGGCAGAGGCATCTCCCCTGCTAAAACGCTTTAATATCTGTAATTCCCTGTTGTTGCCGAAAATTCTCATATTAGCTGTAGTCTGCGTAATGATAACGCAAAACGGCCGTGTTTATTCCAAGAAATGGAGAAGTTAGAGAAGTTAAGGAGAAGTTAATGAAGTTAGAGAAGTTAAGGACATTACTTTTAGCAGTTCAGATTAAATCACGGGGGCAAATGTCCCATTAACTTCCCTCTAACTTCCTTCTAACTTCCCATTGACTGCCATTGACTTCTCTCTAACTTCCATAGCTTAAGCTACTTTGGCACCCTGTAGGTAAACGTATGCGACTTCATTCCGCTGAAAGAATTCCACTTCACCGTGAGCTGATGGGTGGTGCCTGGCTGGAGTCCGAGTTTCTGTAGCGAGAAAGCGATCACGCCATCGCCCATCGTTCCACGCACATCGCCATTGGCGTTCTGATGAACGACCACCTCGTTGTCGGCCGTGCCCTTCACAAGATTGAGAATGTGGGTCTTGCCGTTGCCGAAAAGTGTGCGGAAGCGGATGGTCAGGAAGCCGTCCTCCACGCAGGTTGTCCAGTCGTCGACAATCTCCAAGGGGTCGTTGCCGTAGACGGAATCGTTTTTCAAGCCCTGATCGGGAGCCATCTCTTTTGTGCGGATCGTGTCAATCCAGTTGACATAGACGTTTTTCAGTCCGTCGGCATATATTCCGTCACTGAGTTCTGAATCCTTAGGCTGCCTCAGACTGACGAAAGCCCTCATGCGCTTGCCGCCGTAAAGCTCGCTGCGCAGGTTGACAGGGTAGAGTTGTGTGCTGTCGTTGAGAACTAAAATGGGGTGGCCATTGCCGTTGGAGGCTATGGACACGATGGCATTGGGCACATTGACGTCGTAGTAGTATTCATCGTCGTCGTCAGAACAACTTTGCAACAGGGCCGACGAAACGACGAACAACATCAGCCCAACAATCATCATCAAATATTTTCTTCTTGTCATTGCATCTGATATTTATGGTTTGCTGATAGTGAAATGAGCACATCTGTGCAATATTGCCTGAAAACGCAATTAAAAAATGTAGCAAAAATGCTGGCGATATCGGGAGCTGTCCAGCCTTCGCCGTTTTCTTACCCTAATCGTAACTTGCCAAAAAGACAACATCAGTAAATGGATAAAGCCCCCATGAGAAGCGCAAACGTTTGCATGAATTCTTATTTCCAAATCTATATTCTCTGATTCTATGTTCATGAAAAATAACTAAATTTGCAAAGAACTTGAACGAATAAGCAACGAACCAGGTTTAAAAACCTCATATAATCAAACTATTTTATCTTTTTTATGCGAAGACTTATTTTTCTTTGCCTGATGTGCATAGTTGCATTGGGGGGGGTAAAGGCCCAAGGCTGGCCCGCTAACTACAAAGGTGTCATGTTGCAGGGGTTCTATTGGGATTCCTACAAGGAGACTACTTGGGAGCAGTTGACCGATCAAGCTGATGAACTATCAGCGTATTTTGATTTAATCTGGGTACCCAACTCGGGCACAACATCAAGTTATTATTTCAACAGTACATCTACATCGATGGGCTACGATCCGTGTTTCTGGCTGAAGCACAATTCTTGCTTTGGTACAGAGGAGGAGTTGCACACGATGATCAACACCTTTAAGCAGAAAGGCACCGGTATCATTGAGGATGTCGTCATCAACCACAAAAACGGGCTCAACGGTTGGGCCGACTTTCCCCAGGAGGACACCATCGTAGACGGAAAGGAGTATAAGATTCATTGGAATTACACGGATGACGCTTATCCTGAAGTATGTCAGAACGATGAGGCCAACACATCCAGCAACAGTCCGATCAAAGGAAAATGCACGGGAGCAAAAGACACGGGCGACAATTTCGACGGATTCCGCGATCTCGACCACACCAACGCCACGGTGCAGGCCAACGTCGAGACCTATCTCGACTATCTGCAGAATGTCTTGGGATATGAGGGATTCCGCTACGACATGGTGAAAGGCTACGGTGCTCAATACACCCGCATCTACAATACGGCTGCCAATCCGAAGTTCTCCGTGGGTGAATACTGGGACTCAAAAGACAATATCGCCACATGGATCAAGAACACTGGTTACACATCGGCTGCTTTCGACTTCGGATTGAAAACCACCATCAACAGCACTTTCGGTACTGGCAATTGGGACATTGCCGACAAGAGTCTGGCCGCCGATGCCAGCCTGAGCCAATATGCTGTGACGTTTGTCGACAATCACGACACCTATCGCAGTACCAGCAATCCCTTGACGAACAATATTCTCGCTGCCAATGCCTTCATCCTCGCGCTGCCCGGAACACCCTGCATCTTCTGGCCTCACTGGACGGCTTATAAGGAAGAACTGAAGAAGATGATCGAAGCCAGAAAGAAGGCGGGCATCAGCAACACGAGCAAGATTATCAGGCAGGAGAAGGTTGACGGAGGCTATGTCACTGTGGTGCAGGGTGAGAACAACAACATCATGGTAATCAGCGGTTATCCCCAGAATTTGAGCACAGATGGCTATACGCCCGTATCTGTCGGCACATCGGAAAATGGCAACTATGCCTTCTATATTTCCAATACGGCCAAGAACTATACCATCTATGTGAAGGCCTCGGCTGCTCCAAATCTCTACGTGTGGACCAACGATAAGAATGAGACAAAACTCAATGGCGTATGGCCCGGAACCAAGATGAGCAATCAGAAATATATCGGTAATGAGCTGTATTACTACACAACGGTGACCACAACTGCCTCAAGCATCAACTGCATCTTCAACAACGGCAGCAGTCAGACAAAAGACATCAAAGGCATCACCGGCGACGCCTATTACAGCTACGACGGCACCACCGGTTATAAAAAGTTGAACACACCCTCAACAACAGCCATCACCACTTTAACAAGTCAGGACGGTACCTACGCCTACTTCAAAGCACCGGCATCACAGACGACCGTCTATTGCTGGGCATGGGATAAAAACAACAATTATACCGGAGGCCAATGGCCCGGACAGACCTGCACCATTGTCGGCCAGGACGAGGATGGCAACAATATCTGGTTGTGGAAATACGCTGGTAAGCTGACTTCACAGCCAACACAGATTATCTTCAACGGTGGAAAAAACACTTGGCAGACTGCCGATCTCGACTTCGTTAACGGTGGCTGCTACACCACAACGGGCTATCAGTATTCTGCCATTAACAACGATGATGTCAATACCTACGCCCTTAATAGAACCTTCAGCAAGGGACAGTACAGCACCATCTGCCTGCCCTTCAACGTAGCGAAAAACGAAATGATCCAGGTAGACGGCACCGTCTACGAATATACATCAGAGGCCGACGGCATTCTGCATTTCAACAACGCCGACAGCATCGTGGCCTATCATCCCTATATGTTCATTGCCAACGCTGATGGGAGGCCGTTCGCCAGCCTCAACAAAGAAGCCATCAACGGAGCCGTACAGACGGTGCATCACGGCAACTTCAGCTTTACGGGCAACATAGATAAAGACAGAAGTCTCATCTCGGGCAACGGAATTACCTATTACGCCTACAAGGCTTCCGACGGAACCTTTGTGAAGGCGGGCACTACGAAAGGCATGAAGATCCAGCCCTACCGTTGTTTCTTCAGCACCACCTCCACCGTTCAGGCTAAGGCTGCCGTTTTTGACAATACCCCCACCGGCATCTCTACAGTGGTCGGCATCAACAATATCACCGACCAGCGCGTCTATAATCTCAACGGAGAGCTCGTCAGCACCAACGGCATCAGCAATCGTCTGCCTAAGGGCATCTATATTATGAACCATCAGAAAATCGTAATCAGATAACCGTTATGAAAAAGAATATATATATTACACCGAAGATCAAGGTAAAGCCCATCGACAGTGAAGAGATCTTGGCAGGATCCTTTGGAACAGATACCAAAAATGTGCCAGAAGCTGACAATGAAGAAGAGGCCGGCAGCAAGTCGACTTCGATGTTCGACACCGACAATGATCAACTCTGGAAATAATCCTTCTCCCACGTGAGGACAATAGGCGCCGAGAAAGCAAAAATGCTTTTCCGGCGCTTTATTTTATAGAAAAAAATGACATCTACCTGCCCTATTTCATGGTTTTATAAATATTTTTGTGTAATTTTGAACCGAATACCGAATTCATATATAAAACAATCAAACATTTCTATCAAAAAATGAAACGACTATGGATGACAGCGGTCATAACGGCAATGACCGCACAAGTATGGGCCAACGGAGACACGCCGCCCACCTTTACCGAATGGCACGACCAACAGGTGAATGAGGTGAACCGATTTCCACTCCATACTAATTTCTTCACCTATGAAAACAGCGACGTTGCCCTCAAAGGCAATATGGCGACATCGGCCAACTTCCTCTCGCTCGACGGCGACTGGAAGTTCAACTGGGTAGCCAACGCCGACCAAAGACCGACCGACTTCTACAAGACCGACCTCGACGACTCATCGTGGAAGACCATGTCGGTGCCGGGTATTTGGGAGGTCAATGGCTATGGTGATCCGGAATATCTCAATATAGGCTTTGCCTGGCGCTATCAGTTCGACTGGAACAAGCCGCTCGCTATTCCCTCTCAGGATAACCATGTGGGTTCCTACCGCCGCACGATAGACATTCCCGCCAACTGGAAAGGCCGCCAGGTGATCGCCCATTTCGGCAGCGTCACCTCCTGTATCTACCTCTACGTCAACGGCAAGTTTGCCGGATATGCCGAAGACTCTAAGGTAGCGGCCGAGTTCGACATCACCCGCCTGGTCAAACCGGGCAAGAATCTCATCGCCTTCCAGGTGTTCCGCTGGAGCGACGGATCGCTCTGTGAGGATCAGGACTTCTGGAGATTGAGTGGCGTAGCGCGTGAAAGCTACCTCTACAGCCGTGACCCACGTACACAGGTCACCGACCTGCTGCTGACGCCCGACCTCGACAACACCTACAACAACGGAACGCTCAGCGTGAAGGCCGACGTCACAGGAACCCCGACGGTGGAATATGCGCTCTACAACGAGAACGGCATTGCTGTAGGAAAATCGAAGGCCACGTTCAAAGGCAACAAGGAGATTGAAGTGCGCTTCAATATCAAGAACGTGAAAACATGGACCGCCGAGACTCCCTATCTCTACACCCTCGTGGCAACGGTGAAGGACCAGCGCGGCAACGTGGTGGGAGCCATTCCACAGCGTGTGGGCTTCCGCAAGGTGGAGATCAAGAACAAGCAGATGCTCGTCAACGGTCAGCCCGTGCTCATCAAGGGTGCCGACCGCCACGAGATGGACCCCGACGGCGGCTACGTCGTCACCCGCGAGCGCATGATCCAGGACATCAAGATCATGAAGCGCCTCAACATCAACGCCGTCCGCACCTGCCACTATCCCGACGACCCCATTTGGTATGAGCTCTGCGACGAATACGGACTCTACGTCACCGCAGAAGCCAACCAGGAGAGCCACGGCTTCGGCTACGAGCTGACCAGCGAGGCCCGCAAGCCGAACTTCGCCCTGCAGATCATGCAGCGCAACCAGCACAACGTGCGCACGCTCTACAATCATCCCTCCATCATCGTGTGGTCGCTCGGCAACGAGACCGTCGACGGCCCCAACTTCACGGTTGCCTACAAGTGGATAAAGAGCTTCGACCCCTCACGCCCCATCCACTGGGAGCGGGCCGGCAAGGGCGACAACACCGACATCTTCTGCCCCATGTATATGCCACCCGATGAGTGTGAACAGTACTGCAAGGATCCTGCCAACACCAAACCGCTGATACAGTGCGAGTACAACCACACGATGGGCAACTCCAGCGGCGGTCTGAAAGAATACTGGGACCTCATCCGCAAGTATCCCAACTATCAGGGCGGCTACGACTGGGACTTCGTCGACCAGGCCCTGCACCGCCATCCCGACTTCAAGGCTTCGCGCTCGGTGGCCGACTACGATGCCATCTCGACCAAATACGAGCCGGGAACGGGCGCCATCCCGCCCGAGTACTGCTACGGTGGCGACTACAACAAGAAGGATGCCTCCGACAACAACTTCAACTGCAACGGCATCATTGGTCCCGACCGCCAGCTCAATCCCCATGCTTACGAGGTAGCCTACCAGTATCAGAACATCTGGGCCGAGCCTGTCGACGTGGCCAAAGGCAAGATACGCGTCTACAACGAGTACTTCTTCCGCGACCTGAGCAACTACCGCCTCGTGTGGTCGGTGTTGGAGAACGGCAAGAAGATAAAGGAAGGAACGGTGGAGAACCTCAACGTGGAGCCGCAGCAGCGCGCCAACGTCGACCTGGGCTACAACTTGCCCTCGAGAGGCGAGAGGATGCTCAACGTGGAGTTCCAGCTCAAGGAGGCCGAACCGCTGATGAAGGCCGGACAGACCGTGGCCTACCGTCAGCTGCCCTTTGAGGAAGTGACTGTGGCAGACACTGCTGAAGTGGTAGAGGACGCCAAAGTCAAACTGACCAACAAGAAGAAAGACCCGCAGATCAAGGTCTCGGGCGACAACTTCGAGGTGGCCTTCAACAAGCAGACAGGATGGCTCAGTAGCTTTGTGGCCAATGGCACATCCATGCTCGGTGAGGGCGGAACGCTGAAGCCGCTGTTCTGGCGCGCCGTGACCGACAACGACATGGGCGCCGGACTGCAGAAGAGATTCAAGGCTTGGCGCAATCCGCAGATGAACCTCAAGCAGATCACAGCCGTGAAGAATGGCAACGGGGCCAAGGTGACGGCCGAATACGACATGCCTGAGGTGAAGTCAACGCTCACGCTGACCTACGACATCGATCCGGATGGCGCCATCACCGTCATCCAGAACCTGAAGACTACGCCTGGTGCCAAGGTGTCTGCTCCCCTGCGCTTCGGTATGGTGATGCAGTTGCCTTACGCTATGGACAAGAGCGAATACTACGGACGCGGACCGATAGAGAACTATCCCGACCGCAAGGACTTTGCCAACGTGGGCATCTACAAGCAGACAGCCGACCAGCAGTTCTTCCCCTACATCCGTCCGCAGGAGACCGGCACGAAGTGCGACATCCGCTGGTGGAAGCAGAGCAACAATGCCAGCAGAGGAATGAAGTTTATGTCTGCCGAGGGCTTCAAGTACTTCGAGGCCAGCGCCCTCCACTACAGCGTCAGCGAACTGGATGACGGCGACGAGAAGGAGCAGCGCCACTCTGTGGAACTGAAGAAGAGTCCTTACACCGAACTCATCCTCGCATCTGACATCTATGGTCTGGGTGGCATCAACACCTGGGGAGCCATGCCGCTGAAGCAGTATCGCCTGACCTATGGCGACAAGTCGTTCAGCTTCATCATTATGCCGTACTAAGCGAGGCTATCAGCAATAATATAGGTAAAGGAGATGGGCAATAAGTATTGCTCATCTCCTTTTTTTGCTTTCATCACTTGCAGGAGGGCCGGCAGGAATGCCGGCCCTCCTACCATTCGGATTTTCTTCGTTTACACGCCGCTGTTTTCTCCCCTGGCTTCGTTTAGGAGCGTCGTCATTCCTGACGACGAAAGATTTAATTATGATTAGTGATGATCCGTGACAAATGTCACGTTTGTGCGTGACAAATGTCACGTTCGTGCGTGACAAATGTCACGTTCGTGCGTGACAAATGTCACGTTCATTCGTGACAAGTGTCACGTGTAGTTTAACGCTTTTGGTTGATGTAGTTTAACGCTTTTGGTTGACTACTTTTAGCCTTGTTTTTAATTTTGGTTGACCCGGTTGAACTTTATTTTTATTATTAGTTGATATGCTTAATTTCTTAGTCACGATAAAGGTTGACACATCC
>Ga0256406_1006515_pt1 | contig 11680 bp, 7 predicted proteins | sample RumenRJG_03DNA_FD_185986 | JGI IMG/M metagenome (GOLD analysis project Ga0256406, IMG submission 185986) | Bovine rumen microbial communities from Lethbridge, Alberta, Canada - RJG_03 | ecosystem: Host-associated > Mammals > Digestive system > Stomach > Rumen | place: Canada: Alberta | collected...
TTTCTTGACCGTGCGCAGATATTCCCATTGGTCAGGATATTGCTCAAAATGGTCATCAACGAAGACGCTGTTGCCTTTCTTCCTCGGCAACCCTTGCAATGGCAGGGCAACAAGATTACCAAAGCCGCCCTCGGATAAATGATCCTGATTGGGGAAGAAGCGGTCATAGGACTTGAATGAAATCTGCCCGTCACGGTTCATGGCCTCAGTAAGGATGGCATTGCCCAACCGTCTTGCCCTACTCGCGGCAACAGGCTGCTCAAACAATATCCACACATGAGCACCATTGCCCGACCGCGACCGCTCAATAGAATAAGGTATGCTCCAGTCATTGCATACACCAACAAAGGCCAGCACGTCTTTCTGATAGCCATGCTCGCAGCTCTTGTCATCAAAATCAGTACAAAGGAAATTACAAGTATCATCGGTCAGAATAGCATAGATTCCAATAGTGAAAGGTTTTCCCCACTCATCCATGCCACGCAAGTGCTTTTCAATTTCTGCGTCACCCAAAGAAACGAATTGACGGTTTGGGCAACTGGCGCATTTGTTTTTCTTCCTATCACAAAGAGGAGTCCAACGGTTAGAACATGCTGGCATGTAACCGGATTTGATCCTATCCCGGCTTTCCCATCTAAGCGCAAACACATCTTCACGGCCTTTAAACAGACTTCGAAACAAATCCTTCCGTTGCTGCAGAATTTGCTCTTTACTCAGTGAAACATGATTGTCAGCATTAGGGGGTACTGTACAGATCTTTTCGTCTTTCGGCAAAGAATTTTGTTCATAACTAATACCATGTGCTAAGAGGATGCCTTTCAGCCTCTCATTCTCCCGGCTTAATTGTTCTAACTTCAGGAGAAGTTCCTCCGTATTGAGCTGTTCTTGCATTTTCAGGCTATTAAGACAGATTATACGTCCAAAGGTGGTTAAGATATCATTTCATGGGCAAGCGAGCCTGGATTGAAGATTTCCACGCGATCATCATAGATGGCGACACCGACAAAGGCATTGTACTCCTCCCAATGACGGTAGCAAAGCGCATGGATTGATGCACATGCCGTATGCATGGCATCAATCAACTCTCCGATGGCCTTCTTGAGCTTCAACAGGATAAGCTCATCCTTGGCTATCACTTTTGGCATATCGTCGAAATTCATTTTAATCCTTATTAGAGTACAAAAATACGGAGATTCTTTCAAAGAGAGCTATCTGTCACTCTTCATTTTTATTAGCAGAGCCTGCATCTGTTCCTTAGTCATATTGGGAATGCCCCCATGCTCTCGGGACATAAGCCCCCTTAGTGTCCATACGTGACAATATCAGTAGTTCAAAGAACGCTTAACACATTGCGATGTGCCATTTATCATGTAAGCGTCAGTTTGCCATCGCTCTCTGTCTTTTGTCTCCACTGCTGACAACATAGGTGAGTACCCCAAAGTAGGGTTAATCGCCATAGACAAATCCACCTGCCGTACAAGTCGGTATATTGGCCTTCCGCTCCTACGGCCAACACGAAGACCTCTTTAGTTATTTTCTCAACATGATATCATCCATCTTCACGCCCTCGTTGAATCGGCAGAGGTCTACATATTCACCGATCCCCCGAATATGGCCGCGCTCAGAATATTGCCACAGACTATGCCTGCCCCCACCATTGATTTTCGGTTTACTGCGGTAGTTAGCCACGTAGAGAATGTAGTCATTAAAACAGGGTGCAAGATAAGCATTGTAGAAAGACTCGTTACTGTATACCATCGGCTTTCGACCATAGTGCTTCTCTACAAGTCTGGAGAATTTCATCAACGAGTCCCGGAGCTGCTCTTTGCTCCAGCCTTTGATCCATCCATCTTCCACATCCACCATCGGTAGCAAATCCTGTTCACTGGGCTTAACCGTTGAGAGGAAATCATCGAACTGCTCTGTGACACTGTATTTGGAAGTCAGGAAATGATAAGAGCCCACTTTCAGACCGACCTGTCTTGCATCTTTTATATTTCGACGATAAAGAGCATCTACATGGTTTTTTCCCATAGTGGCCCGTATATAAACAAACTCTATTTTTCTATCCTTAGCCACTTCTTGCCATTTGATGACACCTTGATGCTTGGATACGTCAATGCCATTATAGTTACCTTTACTGTATGGCTTTCCTGCTAACCTGTCCACAAACACATAATGTCTTTCTCCGACATTACGTCTGAATAGCTTTCTGTTAATGGACGGGGTGACAATGCACACTAAGGCCGTCAGACAAACAGCTGACATTCCCAAAGTGCATCCGACAATTGTTTTCTTCTCACTTGTCATACTTGTATTGTTTTTGCCTGCAAAATTAGCCATCAGACTCTTAACCACCAAGCAGAAAACCTGGCGATGGATGAAAAGCCACTGAGCGATGATGAAATGATGTAGACTAGAGATGTATTGGAGTGTCCGAGGGACATGGGAGCTCTCACACTAACACCTTTCCTGTCTTCGTTATAGGGACAGCCACTTACAAGGAAGTCTTGTGAGAATCGCGTATTCGAGAATTTTCGCGTGGGTAGTACGGGGTGGCCATTTCGACTGATTCCTCGCAGACCCTCATATTGAAGAACACCTGTATTGATTATCAGATAGGTATAGAACCTTCTCAAAAAAGTAACGAAAACATGAAAGAACATCAGCAAACGTTAAATAAGCACTTTGTCGTGGCGATGTTTCAGCATAAACGCTAACCTTTGCAAAAGATATCGGGAAGGATTTCTTTTAGATATCATCATATAACCACGGGGTATGGTAGTATCCTAAGCTGATGAGGGCTTGAATCTAACTCCACATTAATTTCATGAAGAAAGGTTTGTTCAAGGGGCTGCTGTCTCCTGCAGTTGCCTTGTTTCTTGCATCGGGCAACATCCAGGCCGCTCCTTCCGGCCCAATCTCTAATCCGCAGGCAGGAGACGACGATACCGACGGCCCTGTCATCGTCAGCAGTCCCGAAGAGGCGAAATGGTATCATGCCACCGACTCCATCGACTTCTCGCCGCGTCATCGCACGCTCATCTACGGCCCCGACAGCACCTATCGCCCCATGGACGAGGCGTGGTTCCAGTCGGAGCTTGTGGCTCCGGGCACGTGGCGAATCCTCTCCGACGGCGACTATATCTATCTCGTTGAGGGCAACACAACGGCAATTTGCATCGACACTGGCTATGGTGCCGGCAATCTGCGCCGCTACTGTGAGACGTTGACCTCGAAGCCCATACGCTACGTCATCAATACCCACTCACATTTTGACCACACCGCCGGTGACGCCTACTTCGACTGTGCCTTTATGTATGCCGCGGGCGTGCCGTTGGCCACACGGCCCTATGCCAGCTTTCAGGGCATCACCTTTCCACGCCATTATCCTGTGGTGACCGTAGACGATGTTTATGTGTTCCATCTCGGCAACCGCGACTTGGAGGTTCTCGTCAACCCCAACCACACTGGTGACGGCATCGCTCTCCTTGACCGCAGCCACCGCATCCTCTTCTCGGGCGACGAGATTCTCAGCGACCGCATGGCCAAACTCAACGTCAGCGTGGCACAGTATGCTTCCAATATGCAGAAGCTCGTCAACGTCATCGACAACTATGACCTTATTCTCGGCGGCGCCGTGCGGTTCACTGATGTCAGCTGTGTGAAGCGGCCGTTGGCTTGTGCCCAACACATCCTCGCGGGCGGTGCCGACGAGTCCGACACCTCAGCTACCAAGCACAACTTTGTCAAAGTGCAGCCCGCCGTGCCCGAAGGCGCCGAGGCGGTCTTCGTTCGCCACGCCCCCCGTGAGGGTGACAGCGCCGGCCCCGAAGCTTCCACATCGGAGAACACGCGGATGAGCTATGGCGGCGTGACGTTGATGTACCTGAAGGACAAAGTGAAATAGCACGTTACAGTCTCACAGGCTAGAAAATTATGCATAAGGGATATTTTCCGTTGGTCGTATATGAGTCTTCCTCTTTGACTGCAGATTTGTAGTTGGTAAGACTTAAGTAAAATAGGTTTATAACCAAAATCAGGACAACCAAAATCAGGAAAAGACACCGACTGGTAGGACCGTGTTTTTAAGGTTTTACTTTGTGCCAGCGTCATCATCCGACGGAGGAGGATTTGCTGTTTGGTGGGTGATGGCGGTTAGAGGCGTAGCCTCTCACAAGCCATCATCCAACAACGGCAAAGGGCATTGGCCCTTGACGATGGCACAAAGGGTTTTATTGGTTTTGGTTATAAAACTAAGAACCAAAAACACAGGGTTTATCCGATGCGCCAAAATTATTCAAAGAGATCGCGCAGTTCCTTGTTGCTCAGTTTTCCAATCCAGTTCTCGCCCGTGGCCACGGTCATATCAGCTAAAGCCCGCTTGGAGTTTATCATCTCATTGATACGCTCCTCGAAAGTGTTCTTTGTAATGAAGCGGTGCACCATGACATTCTGATGCTGTCCGATGCGGTAGGCACGGTCAGTAGCCTGAGCCTCCACAGCCGGATTCCACCAGAGGTCGTAGTGGATGACATGAGTGGCAGCGGTGAGGTTCAGTCCCGTACCGGCAGCCTTGAGCGAGAGGATGAAGAACTTGTCTGCCCGTCCTTCTTGAAATCGTCTGACCATCTCGTTACGCTGCTTGATGGAGCAGCCGCCATGCAGGAACATCGGCTCCACTCCCGTGGCTTCACTGATGAACTTCACAAGCATATCGCCCATCTCTTTGAACTGTGTGAAGATGATGGCTTTCTCACCGCTGTCGTTGATGGCCGACACCTGGTCGAGCAGCATTTCCGTCTTTCCTGATAGCGCGGGATCGAAGTCACCATTCTTCAAATACTGAGCCGGATGATTACAGATCTGCTTCAAGGCGAGCATCATCTGCAAGATAAGTCCCTGTCGCTTGAAGAGCTGTTGACGGTCGTCCTCGTCGATACCCTCAATCACCTTCATGCTCTCTGTCAGCACCTGCTTGTAGACAGCAGCCTGCTGAGGTGTCAGCATAGCGAACTCATCCTGTTCGATCTTGTCAGGCAGATCGTTGATGATAGATTTATCAGTCTTCAATCGACGCATCATCAAGGGTGCCGTAATACGTCGGAACCTTTCGGCTCGCTCTGTATCGCCTTCCTGCTGAATGGGTCGCGCATAGTCGTCGTTGAACGATTTCAGTGCTCCAAGATAGCCCTTGTTGGCAAAGTCCATGATGCTCCAGTATTCAGACAGACGATTCTCAACGGGCGTTCCGCTCATAGCAATGTGAGCATCAGCTTTCAGCGACCGCACAGCCTTGCTTTGCGCCGTAGCATTATTCTTGATGTTCTGTGCCTCATCAATAACGACGACTGCCCACTTCAACTTTTTAAGTTCCTCTATATCGGAGCGTACAAGACCATAGGACGTCAGAAGGATGTCGGCATCAAAGCCCTTAAGACTGCGACTGGCTCCATGATAGACAAAGGCGGTCATAGTTGGTGCAAAGCGTTGCAGCTCAGCCTGCCAGTTGGCGAGCAATCCTGTTGGCGCAATAACGATGGCACGCTTCTTCTCGAGTTGCCCGTCATCCTTGAGTTTCTGCAACAGCGCTATCACCTGCAACGTCTTGCCCAAGCCCATGTCATCGGCAAGAATACTTCCGAAGCCAAGCCGCAGATTCTGGTACATCCACTCGTAGCCCCGCTTCTGATAGGGGCGCAAGGTGGCGTTAATCTCTTTGGGTACTTCCATGTCCTGCAGGGTCGTCCACTGACGGATGAGCTCGCGAACCTCGGGCGAGATGCTAACCTTAGCCGACTTATATTCACCCGACAAGGCAGCCTGGAGCATTCGTGCCGGAGTCATCTCGCTGCGCGAACTAAAAGCTTTTTCTATCCGTTTCAAATCTTCAGCTGTGACATAGATGTACTGTTGTTTGAACCGGAGAAGGCCTTCGGCGCGACTGAGCAACCTGTTGAATTCCTCCGGCGATATCAATTCCGTTCCAACGGCTACCTTCCACTCGAATTGCAGCAACTGATCGAGGCGGAGGAAAGACTTGCTGTCGGTCTGCTTGGCTGAGAGGGAGATGGAAGGCTTAGGACGAAGAATACGCTGTAACGACTTGGGCAGAAGCAGACGGATGTGGAGTAAGCGCATGGCAGGAACCACGTTGACAAGGAACTGCGTGAAAGCTTTATTATCCATAACCATCGGTTCCCGCGCCTCATGGGAAAGATAATCGCTAACCCCAGGAACAAGCGAGGAAAGAAGGGAGACATCGCGAAGGATGCGAAATCGGGACAGACGGTAAGCCTCATCCGCGAAGACATCATGCAGACTTATTTCACCTGATTCTGCCTTAGAATCAGTAACCGACATTTCTAATATGAACTCGCTGCCGTCGTTCTTTTCATCACGCACCATAATGGTAGGCAGATAGCGCAGCTGCGTAGCTGTGAGATGGTCGGTCCAACTCTTTATTCCACCGGGGATATTAGTTTCACCGACATCCTTGAACTCATAGAGGCCTTTACGATAGAACAATTCATAGACTTTGTCGCGCCAAGTAAGACTTTTCTGCGTACAATGGACAATCGTGGTCAGGAAACAGGAGGTGACAAACCAAGCCGGATGCAAGGGTGCCAATGTTCCACCACTGCCAGGAGTAAGGGTCAGACAGTCTAGTGGAAAGAACGCATCCGTCTGAGCCAAAATGTCAGCAGTCTGCCGGTCGGCCATGAATGGGGTCCAAAGCACCTCACATCCCCCTTTCTGCTGTCCTATCACTGGCACGACATTCCCATTCCTGGCAAGATGCAGGGCGAGAAGGCAACAACTTCGAAAGGCAAAGACCGTGTTGCTGCTCTCGTAGACTTGGCCGTTAGGCAATGCAAAGAGATACTCCATGAGGTCTACGAGAGTGTTCTTTGACTTTTTGCCGGAGAGGAGGATGACAGCACTACGCTTCCTGTCGATGGTCAGACTAATATTGTCCACTTTCTTCTTTTGAAAGGCCCGGCTTTCAGTACCCAATGCTTCGGCAACCGACTTCTTGCCACCGAGTATTCGGGCTGTAGCCTTTGACATGCGCAAAGCGTTCTCTTCATAACGTCGCATAAAGTCACCTTCGGAGAAAAAAGCAGGCGAGGGCGGCAACAGTCGCCTTATGGCCTCCCCTAACACATCTATCTTGCTAAAGTCGAAATGAGGCAACGCCTGTGGAGCCGTCCTGTCCTCGACGCCATGAAGTGGAACCAATCCGAAGGCTTCGCGCCAGTCGGGCACCTCCGACACCTTCTCTGCATCAATGGATATTCCACGAGTTTTGAGTTCTTCAAGAATGTCGACACCGTGAAGCTTAAAGAGAAAGAAGGGATTGTTGTCTATCTCCTGGCCGACCATATATATCACTGCCGCAATATGCTTACAGGGTACAGCCCAATCAGGGCAGGAACAATCCATGCCAAGGTCGCGCCACGAAGAAGGAAACACTTTCAGCCCCCTCTGCTTCGCAATATCGTTGACAGCGGTTGACAACTTTCGGTTGAGCAGTTCAGCGACAACGGCAGGGTGCTCAAGAATGCCATCCATAAAGCTGTCAATCTCCTTTCGACTGAACTTGTTCACCTTAACAGTCACTGAGTAAGGCGACGGCCGCGAACCCTGCACTTTCGCACAAATGACATTATCCTTTATAGCTATTTCCCTCACCGACCCATAGCGGGCATAGTGGGCACCTCGCGGGATGCGGTTCTCATAGTCAATGTTTGTCAGCGAGCGAAGCCATTCTCCTCCCCACCAAGTCTTGCCAAAATAATTTGTCATTAGTGCTTCTTAGATTTATTATTACACGGTGTAAGATTGTCCTTACCAGTTGCATACTTCCGACTTATCGTTGCCTCAGAAGGCCTTCCGGAACTTTCGAATATAATTTATAACGATTATCCCGCTGCTTTATTTTGCTCCTTCTACCAGTAATTTACACGGCAGGGCGCGGCCCTCGTGGCCTTCCGCAAGCAACAAAAGCCAAGGTGTGATAGAATCTCACGTTTGCTCGTAGGATGCGGACGGCCACAAGGGCCGCGCCCTGCAAGTTGCTGAGGTCTGGATAACAAGCAGTAGATGTGTATGTCCACAAATATCCACCGCAGGGTGCGGCTAGGTAGGGTTAGGGGCCGTCCGCAAGCAGAGAGTGTCGAAGGTGTGAGAGACTCTTGTGGCCGTCCGCAAGCAGCGAATGTCGAAAGCGTGAGAGAATTCCTTGTCTGCCCGTAGGATGCGGACGGCCACAAGGGCCGCACCCTGCAAATTGCTGAGGTCTGGATAACAAGCAGTAGATGTGTATGTCCACAAATATCCACTGCAGGGTGCGGCACTCAGGAATACCCAAAGAAAAGCAAGCTTTTTCTTTGCCATTCCTTTCGTTTGCACTATCTTTGGACTATGGTCCCAAGATAGGCGGCACTCAGGAATGCCCAAAGAAAAGCGAGCTTTTTCTTTGGCATTCCCTTCGTTTGCACTACTTTGGGCTATGGTCCCAAGATAGGCGACACTCAGGAATGCTAAAGATAAGCGAGCTTTTTCTTTGGCATTCCTTTCGTTTGCACTACTTTGGACTATGGTCCCAAGATAGGCGGCACTCAGGAATGCCCAAAGAAAAGCGAGCTTTTTCTTTGGTATTCCCTTCGTTTGCACTATCTTTGCCCTGGCAATCATGGCTCTTTTGACGGTACCATGCCTGAGAGCTACTGATACGGCACTGGACTTAAGAGTCCAAAAAAATATCGGCTAATAAGAATATACTTAATGCTAAAACTTCAGACCTTATGATGAAACACAAACTGATGACCATTGTAGCGCTGCTGACGATTATTCCTTCGCTCGCCTGCGCTCAGACGCTGAATGGCAAAACATTTTGGACCCTCTTCGACAGCCTCGGTGACACCAATCACTGGCAGCCACTGCTGGCCAAGCTAACAGGAATGACATTCATTGACTCCCTCAACTACCACATCATGTCGTATGGCGGAACCACCTCTGAGGCTTTCATGCTGAACGGAACGCTGGGCCGCGCCAAACTGTTAGTCGGACAAAAGGGACGCCTGCCTATTGACTTGGTACTAATTGAGAACACCAACGACATCAATCTCTTCGCTCCCGACGGAACGACAGAGGGCTCACCCGACGACAAGCCTTGGATGCAGGGCTCAAAGAGGGCTCTGCAGAAAGGATTGTTCAACTCCCTGAATGAGGCCAAACAATATGCTTCTACCCATTTCCGCAACGTCGTTTCCATGATTCCGAAAAGTCAGCGTAAAGCGGGCGCCATGATTACCATTCCTTATAAGACGTTAGCCGACACCGGCGTCTGCCTCTCCATAGCGCGCACTCCTCAGCAAGCGGGTACCATCTACATCATCAACAAAAGTGCCAAGGTGGGCATTCATGTTACGCCCAAGATGACTGCCGGCGACATCATACGCGATATCGCCCAACACTCCTTCGGTGCCGGATGGACCGCTGTAGACAATGGCGACACTACGATAACCATCCACTACTGCTACCACTTTGGGCGCAAGGTGAGGGTGGACACTAAGAACACGGGCATGGAAGTAAAACTCCAACAAGTTCCTCAATCGTTGGAATATACACTCTATTTCACCGGAAAGAGCGTCAAGGAGTGGTTCGACCCTGAGAAATGGACCGACCACATAAGCCTCTACTCCACCTACCGGGGACTGTTCGCCTATCTGAAGAAAAACCTGCCTAAGGCGAAGCTCTACTGGGTAATACCCTATTACTTCAACTTCGACTACAACGACACCGCACTTCAAAACGCCGACGGCTCGCTCAACGCCACAGCCCTGAAGAACACTGACCTATGGAAGAAGTGGGAGGGACTGAAGAAATTCCAGAAGCAGATGTGTGCTGAAGCAGGAATCCCCGTTATAGACATCACCGAGTCGTGCGGCATCACATTCGAAAACATACGCTCTTACTACAAGCCCAAAAATCCGCATCCCAATCAGGCTGCCTATGACTTGTGGGCAAAAGCCATTGCCAACTACTTTGCTACCGCTGCCGCGAGCGGGAAGTGACAACGAGGAAGGCAGACATCCTGATTCAACGGTTGGACTTGAAATTCTGCGCTATGATGGCAAGGGCCAACTGCTCTCCTGCCTTTTCATCCTTGCTGTTGAGGAAATCCATAAAGAGAAGACCATGACAACGCGGAGCTGATGTGGAGCGAAGGAAAGAGAGCACTGCCGGATTGATAACCCGGGCATTGTCGGCCGGACGACCTGCCAGGGAGGTGTAGAAAATAGTTGCCACACGGTTCTCGAGCAGCTTTTCGCTCTCCTTCATTCCTTCCTCGGCAAGTTGCGCCTTTCCATGACAGTCAATCTCCTTATAGCAATCCTGCAGGACGAAAGTGAGGGGCTTCAGAGTTGAATGATAGTTGGTGAAAGTCTCCGTGGAACGCTTCGGATTATCAGTCCATGTGGCAAAGCCCCCGGCCTTCATCAAGCCCTTCGTGGAGGTTTCAGAATCAAAGTTCTCGCGACTGATGAGCACGCACTTGCCACGCAGCTCTCCAAGCGTAGTCTCGGGAGTAAGTCCATTAAAAAGCCTTTTTCCAAGCTTCTTGTTCAGATGACTCGCCACAGCCTGCAACCATTGGGAATATTTACCTTGGGCTCCATTCTCACGCTTGAGAAGCATCACCAATGTTTCCGCAGGATGGTTGTCCAGGAGCTCATTGATGGTAACAAGCAGTTCATCGAAGGTATGCACAGTGGCAGCACTGCTGTGATAGAGCCTTAGGTCGTCGCCTACCCTGACATCATAACCACGCGCACCCGCTGCAAACTGACTATCGAAGTCACCCGACTGACACTGTAAGCCTTTCTGACGGGAGGCCGACAAAGAGATGAACGCATCAGTGGCTGCGTCGTGAGTTGCGGGGATAAACAGGCTAATAAAAGAGGTACTATCAGGGAGAAGACTCATCCAATCGGACAGTCTTTGTCGAAGCATATTCTCACTGACCGCCCGTGTTTGCAATCGCGGACTATTTCCGCCGACTTGAGCTAACGATGCCGTTGATAAAGACAACAGGCAACAGAATACCAAAAAGGTTCTACTCAATACTTTCATAATCGTGATATCAATGATTAAAAAACGACCTTCGCTACTCACCCCGATGAAACCGCCCGGAGAAAGCATTCAACTTTATGGTACAAAGATAGTGCAAACGAAAGGAACAGCAAAGAAAAAGCCTGCTTTTTCGTTGATGCTCCTGAGTGCAGCCTATCTTGGGGCGACAGCCCAAAGATAGTGCAAACGAAAGGAACAGCAAAGAAAAAGCCAGCTTTTTCGTTGATGCTCCTGAGTGCAGCCTATCTTGGGGCGACAGCCCAAAGATAGTGCAAACGAAAGGAACAACAAAGAAAAAGCCAGCTTTTTCGTTGATGCTCCTCCTGACTTCGTCATCTTTTTGTTGAATCAAATTATTATCATTGTTTATTAATAAGTTACAAATATTGCGCAGTGATTTAGGGTGACATATTGCGAAGTATCGGGAGACATCCATACCCAACAATTCGTCAGATGTTCGATGTCTATGTCTTTAGTTCATTTCGCCTCACCATTGCTCCGAGTGAGAGGTTAAAGAAAATCATGGACAGGCTTACGC
>Ga0256406_1006516_pt1 | contig 11679 bp, 10 predicted proteins | sample RumenRJG_03DNA_FD_185986 | JGI IMG/M metagenome (GOLD analysis project Ga0256406, IMG submission 185986) | Bovine rumen microbial communities from Lethbridge, Alberta, Canada - RJG_03 | ecosystem: Host-associated > Mammals > Digestive system > Stomach > Rumen | place: Canada: Alberta | collected...
CCACATCCAGGGAATCTTTGAAAATGGCCGCATAATCCGGCTTCTCCTGGAAATTCAGGTAGACCACATGGGCATATTCCTTCCGGGCAAAATCCAGGATGGAGGTGGTCTTGCCGCAGTGGCGGCAACCCTTGATCACCAGAGGGTTGTGTTGGGGGACCTGTTTCCAGGTCTGCAGGAATTTTTCGATCTTGCGCTGAAGCATGGCACTCCTCTTTCTTTTGACAACTAAAAAACAAAACGAAACCAAAACAGCTCCTTATACTTTACAAGAAACGGAACGATTTTTCAAGGAACTTTTTGTGTTTTTTCCGTTTTCGTTAGAAATGGATTATGGAGATAGAACCCACCACCATTACGCTGCCGCGTAACGGTCCCCCGCCCTTGAAAAGGGCGGATATCCTTGTTATCGATTGTTTTTCGTTGCTTGTCATTTACTTGTTATAAATCATACATCGTTGTAAAAAACTCTATGGACGGAAACGCAGCACCCCGACTTACGATTCTCCGCCCTTTTCAAGGGCGGGGGACCAGCCGAAGGCTGGTGGTGGGTTCTCTGGCCGATTTATATGATACAATGAAGCAAACAGTATTCTAAAAGGAGGTCCCTGTATGTCCGAAATCACCGATGAATTACTGACCCGCTTCCTGCGATACGTCAACATTCCCTCCCAGAGCCAGGCCGGTGCCGCCACCGTGCCCAGCACCCCCAGCCAGTGGAACCTGGCCCGGCTGCTGGAAGCCGAACTGGAGCTCCTGGACCTGGAGGACGTCCATCTCAGCGACCACTGCGTCCTCACCGGATACCTGCCCGCCAGCCTGCCCAAAGGCTTCACCGGCTCCGTTCCCAAAATCGGGTTCTGCTGTCACCTGGACACGGTGGACGTGAACCTGAGTCCCACCATCCATCCCCACCTGGTCAGGGCCTACCCGGGCGGTGATGTGGTCCTGAATGAAGAAAAGCACCTGGTCATGAAGGCCGCCGACCATCCGGAGCTGGCCGCCCATATAGGCGAAGACATCGTGTTCACCGACGGCACCAGCGTGCTGGGCGCCGACAACAAGGCCGCCCTGGCCAATGTGATGACCCTGCTCCACACCCTGTCCACCCACCCGGAGATCCCACACGGGGACATTTTCGTCGCCTTCGTCCCCGACGAGGAAGTGGGTCTGAAGGGCTCTAAATCCCTGGAGCTGGACCGGTTCCCGGTGGATTTCGCCTACACCATCGACAGCTGCGAAGTGGGCGAAGTGGTGTACGAAACCTTCAATGCCGGCGCTGCCACCGTCACCATCCAGGGGGTCAGTGCCCATCCCATGAACGCCAAGGGACGCCTGGTGAACCCCACCCTGCTGGCCGTGGATTTCGCCAATTTCTTCGACCGGAAGGAGACTCCGGAGTGCACGGAGGGCAAGGAAGGCTACATCTGGATCAAGTCCATCCAGTCCAATGCCACCCGGGCCGTGGTCCAGCTGGCCATCCGGGACCACGACAAGGCCGGCTATGAAGCCAAAAAGGAGGCCATCCAGCAGAACGTGCAGCGCCTGCTGCAGCAGGAACCCCGGGCGAAAGTCACCTGCTCCCTGGAGGACATCTACGGCAACATCGCCGATGCCATGACCCCGGAAAACCGCAAGGCCGTGGACATCCTGTACGAAGCCCTGGACGACCTGGGCATCCAGCCCCACACCATTGCCATGCGGGGCGGTACGGACGGTTCGTTCCTGTCCACCCGGGGTATCTTCACCCCCAATTATTTCACCGGAGGCCTGAACTTCCATTCCCCCTACGAATGTCTGCCCGTGCCCTCCCTGGAAAAAGCCTACAATGTATCCCTGAAAATCGTAGAGAAAATAACGAAAAAGGCGCTGTGAAAAAATACTTCACAGCTCCTTAAATTCGCCAGCGTGAGCTGGCTTCCATCGGCTAGTGACTAGTGACCAGTGACTGGTGACGGGGTGTGAAAAAGCATTTTTTTCACACCCTCTTTTTATGAAATGCCTTTCAGCGACAGCCCGATCCGCCCCCGCTTCTCGTCCACGCTGATCACCCGGACCTGTACCACATCCCCTACACTCACCACGTCCAATGGATGCCTGATCCGCCGGCTGCTCATTTCCGAAATATGGATGAGTCCGGCCGTTTTGATGCCGATGTCCACGAAGGCCCCGAAATCCGTCACGTTCCGGATGGTGCCCCGCATGATGCTCCCCACCTTGATATCCGACAGTTTCACGATGTTCTGCCGGGTGAGCGGTGCCGGCAGATCCTCCCGGGGGTCCCGTCCCGGGCTCACCAGAGCGTCCAGGATGTCATGCACCGTAGGCAGCCCGGCGTCCAGTTCTTTGGCCAGCCTGGCCTCGTCCACCAGTTTCCGTTTGGCCGCCAGCAGGGCCAGCTTATCCTTATCTTTTAAGTCCTTCACCGTAAAGCCCAATTTCTCCAGCAAAGCCTCTGCCAGCTTGTAGGATTCCGGATGGACCGGTGTGGCGTCCAACGGGCTCTTCCCGTCCAGGATCCGCAGGAACCCGGCGCACTGGGTAAAGGCCGCCGGTCCCAGCCGGGGCACCTTCAGCAGCTGCCGCCGCCCGGTGAACTTCCCGTTCTCGTTCCGGTAGGCCACGATGTTCTTTGCCGTAGTGGCCGTGATACCCGCCACATGGGACAGCAGCGCCGGTGACGCCGTGTTCAGATCCACGCCCACATGGTTCACCGCCATTTCCACCACCCCGTCCAGGGTACCGGTCAGGGCCTTCTGGTCCACATCGTGCTGATACTGGCCCACGCCGATGGCCTGGGGATCGATCTTCACCAGCTCCGCCAGCGGGTCCTGCACCCGCCGGGCCATGGAGACGGCACCCCGGATGGTCACATCATACTCCGGCAGCTCCTCCTTGGCCAGCTTGGAAGCAGAATACACCGACGCACCTGCTTCGTTGGTGATCAGGTAATGCACATCCCGCAGGTGGTGCTGCTGGATCAGCTGGGCCGCAAACTGCTCCGTTTCGTAGGAAGCCGTTCCATTGCCGATGGAAAGCAGCGTCACGTGGTGCTTCCGGATCATGTCCAGCACCGTTTTCTCTGCCTGCTTCTTCTGGCCCTCGCTCTGGGTCACCTGGATCACCCCATGGTCCACCACCTGGCCCGTAGGATCCACCACAGCCACCTTGCAGCCGGTGCGGTAGCCCGGGTCCAGCCCCATGACCGTACGGCCGGCCAGGGGTGCCTGGAGCAGCAGCTGCCGCAGGTTGGCCCCGAACACCTTGATGGCCTGGGCTTCCGCGTTCTCCGTCAGGGTATGGCGGATCTCCCGTTCCAGAGCCGGGAACAGCAGCCGCTTCCAGCTGTCCGCCAGGGCCAGTTCCAGCTGCTCCTGGTAGATGGACCGGCGATGGATATAGCGGCGTTCCAGCAGCTGCCGGGCCCGCTGTTCCTCCCACACCAGGTGCACCTTCAGACAACCTTTCTTTTCACCCCGGTTGATGGCCAGCACCCGGTGGGAAGGCAGGGTCCGCACCGGTTCCTGGTAATCCCTGTACATGAGGAAGGTCTGGGCCTCGTCTGCATCCTCCACCAGTTCCGTGGCGATGACCCCGTAGTTCCACAGTTTCTGCCGCAGTTCCTTGCGCAGGTCCGCATCTTCGGACACCATTTCGGCCACGATGTCCCGGGCCCCTTCCAGGGCCTCTTCCGGCGTCTCCACGCCCTTGTCCGGATCCACATAGGCCCGGGCGGCCTCCAGAGCCGTGCCCCGGTTGTCCCGCTGCAGCAGGAACCCGTTGGCCAGAGGATCCAATCCTTTTTCCCGGGCCTGCTGGGCTCTTGTCCGCCGCTTTTGCTTATAAGGCAGATACAGATCTTCCAGTTCCGTCAGCTTTTGGGCACGTTCGATGGCCTGGCGCAGGGCCGGGGTCAGCTTCCCCTGTTCGTCGATCTTGGCCAGGATCTCCTCCTGGCGCTTCACCAGGTTCCGCAGGGTGGCCAGCCGTTCCTCCACGGTGCGGATCTGTTCGTCCTCCAGAGAGCCGGTCACTTCCTTCCGGTACCGGGCGATGAAGGGGACGGTGTTGCCACCGTCCAGCAGTTCCACCGTCTTTTCCACCTGCCAGGGTTTACACCCCACCTCCCCGGCAATCAATGGAGCAATGTCAGTTTGTTTCATAGTGTTCTCCTTGTTGAAAAGGGGCTGTCGATCGACAGCCCCTTTTATGATGTGCCCGCCTGCAGGCCCGGAATGGGCTTACCGGGCGACACGGCTGCGCCGGTCTTGGTAAGCCCCTACGGTGCAGCAGCGGACAATCGATTATACTCCGTAGGGGCGCACCAAGGGTCGCGGAGCGATCCCGCCCGGTGCGCCCGCCAAGCAACGTAGACCTCGACCGAAGTGTGCAGGGCAGGCAAAATATCGCCCGGTGCGCCCGCCAAGCAACGTATCCTTCGACCGAAGAGATCAGGAAAATATCGCTCGGCAGACCCGTTCCCTCGCCTCCCAGCAGGCCATTTTTAAATATGTTTGATCCAGATGGGATACGTGCTCAGCACGATGACCAGCAGCAGCGTCACGTAATCCAGGATGTGCAGCTTCATGGGCCGCCGGTTCTTGTACGTGTTGGGCCCGAACCCCTTCAGTTCCATGGAAAGGGCCAGGGTGTCCGACTTGGCCACGGCCCGCATCACCAGCGGCTTCACCACCGCCAGGTACGCATACAGCCGCTTGAAGGCGTTGCCCCGGTTGGAATACCCCCGGCAGGACTGGGCGTCCAGGGTGATGGCCGAATCCGACAAAAAGTCCGGTACGAACCGCAGGGCCGTGGTCAGCATGAAGGCGTATTCATAGGGCATATGGAATTTCTCCACCAGAGCCTGGGCGATGTCCTGGATCCGGGTGGATGCCAGGAGGCACAAAAACGCCGTGGTCATGACGAACATCCGCAGCCCGCCGGTGAGTGCAATGTACAGCGCCGAACCGAACAGCAGCTGCAGCACCACCATCATGCCCGTGAACACTGTCAGGGTCCCGATGGCCGCCATGGTCATCCGGTCCCGCTTGATGTACAGCAAAATCACCAGTTCCAGGGCCAGGATCGTAGCCACCGCCGACACCGGCAGCAGGAACACCCAGGCCGTCACGGCCAGCACCAGGATCAGTTTCGTAAAAGCGGTCAGCTTCATGCCTCGCCACCTTCTTTCTCTTCCGTCCGCTGTTCTTGCGGTGCTTCCTTCAGCTCCAGCTGATCACACAGGGCTTCCGGGCTGTCGGCCTCCACCCCGAACAGGGCACCCAGCCGGGCCAGTACCGGCTGCTTCAGGCCCCATTCCTCGATGGGCCGCTTGCCGTCGAACAGGTCCTTCGTCTTTCCGTCGTACACCAGCTGCCCGTCATGGAGCACCAGCGCGTGCTGGGTATATTTCCGGGCGATCTCCATATCGTGGGTGATCAGAATCAGCGTCATATGTTTTTCTTTTTGCAGTCTGGACAGGTAGTTCATCATGTGGAGTTTTTCCTGCTCATCCTGCCCGTTGGTGATTTCGTCCAAAATCAGGGTCCGGGGCTGCAGAGCCAGGGCCACGGCCACCCCCAGCCGCCGTTTCTGGCCGAAGGACAGCCCCCGGGGATACTGGTCCAGATAGGGTGTCAGCCCCATGGCCTCCACCGCTTCCCGCACCTGTTTGTCCAGGTCCGCTTTCGGCATCTTCCGGGTCTGCAGGCCATAGGCCACTTCATCGTACACCGTATCTCCCAGCAGCTGCAGATCCGGGTTCTGGAACACGTAGCCCACCTTGTCCGCCAGGTCCGCCGGTTCACAGTCCACGATGTCCACGCCGTCCACCAGAACCTGTCCGCTGCGGGGATGGTTCAGGGCCATGAACAGCCGGCTCAGGGTGGTCTTGCCGCTGCCGTTGTGCCCCAGCAGGGCCACGGCTTCTCCATCTTCCACCTTGCACTGGATGTCCTGCAGCACGGGCACCCCTCTGCGATAGGCGAAGTTCACTTCTTTTGCTTCTATCATGCCTTGCCTCCCTGGAATTTCCGGGTCAGTTCCTGTTCCGCTTCGTCCTCACTGCGCCAGTTGCCCAGCTGGCAGTGGAATTTCTCTTCCAGCCCCAGCTTCACCAGCCACAGTTCCGGCAGGTTCTCCCGCAGGTCTTCCTGCTGGAAGGCCTCCCGGGCCGCCTGTTCGAAGGGACCCTGTACCCGGGCCTCACCGCCGCTGATCAGCACCAGATCCGTCATGTAGGGCAGCAGGTAGTTCAGGTCGTGTTCCACCACCACCACGGTCATGTTGTGCTGTTTGTAGATCTTATACAGCAGGGCATACAGGGACCGGGCCCCGTCCGGGTCCAGCGCCGACACCGGTTCGTCCAGGATCAGCACTTCCGGCCGGCAGGCCAGGACCGATGCCAGCAGCAGCCGCTGCCGCTGGCCCCCGGACAGTTCGTCCAGCTGGTAACTTTCCCGGCCGGGCAGCCCTACGTCTGCCAGAGCCTGGCTCACCCGCTGGTCCACTTCATCCGGCGAAAAGCCATGGTTCAGCAGGCCGAAGGCGATTTCCTCCCCGGCCGTCAGGGACACCATCTGGCTTTCGTAGTCATCCATCATGATGCCCACCCGCATGGCGATTTCCGAGATTTTCTTCCCTTTCAGGTCTTCCCCCAGCACTTCCACTTTGCCGTGGTACCGGCCCCCATAGTAATGGGGCACGATGCCCGTCATGGCTTTGCACAGCGTGGTCTTGCCTGCGCCGCTGGGGCCGGCGATGGCCGTGAAGCTGCCCTTCTGGATGTCCAGGTTGATGTCCTTCAGCACCAGGTCGCTGCCCAGATAGGCATAATAGAATTCCGAGATCCGGATGGCCGTTTCACTCATGGTGTTTCCCCTCCGTTGCATAGAAAATCTTCCGCACCGGGCCGTACAGCACCTGGGTCACCACGCCGTTCAGGGCGCCCACGGTGAACACCACCGGCAGCATGGCATGGGTCCACACGGTCATCGGCAGTCCCAGCACCAGTTTCAGGATATAGGTGAATACGGCGCCGCTGACGCTGGTGGCCACAAAGCCCACGATGAAGGGTTTCACCTTCAGGTTCTCCAGATGGGTCAGGGCAAAGGCCTTCACCAGGATGCAGGCCGTCAGGGCCCCGCTCACCTCACTGGCGATATTCCCCAGCGGGAACGCAGATTTGGAAGAAGGAACCAGGGTCAGCCCCGCTACGAACCCGATGCCCAGCGCCCGGGTCAGACCCGGTTTCGTCAGGCAGATGGTGATGGAATACATGGCGATGGTCCAGTTGGGGGTCACGCCGCCCACGTTGGGACTGATGGTATGGAGGATGACACCGATGGCCAGCAGCAGGGCCGTCATGGCCACCCAGCGATGGGTGTCCCGGGCTGCTTCCACGGTGATCAGATCCGGAATCGGTTTGTCCATGATTGCTATACTCCTTTGCTACAAATGTATGAGTATAGTTTATGTGGCAAATCCGTGACTGTCAAGCAAAAAGGAGCTGTGAAATCATAATTCACAGCTCCTTCAATTTGCCAGCGTGAGCTGGCTTCCATCGCCTGGTGACTAGTGACCAGTGACGGGGTGTGAAAAAGCATTTTTTCACACCCCCTTTTTATACGTCTGCAAAGATCCGCTGGCTTACTTCCAGCAGCTTATCCTTCTGGGTCTCCAGTTCCACCAGCAGCAGTTCGATCTTGTCCTGGGGCACCTCGAAAATCCGCAGGGCCTGGGTCAGGCACAGCTTCTTCAGGTTCTCCCGGGGGAACAGGTACTTGAACTCGTGGCTCAGGATGTACCCGCTCATGGACGCCCGCACCAGCAGGATCCGCTCGTAACATTCCTGCAGGGTGAACTTCCGGGCGAAGGTCAGGTGGGCATAGGAGGCATGCCGGTCCACCAGGATCTCGAACAGGGAAGGCGTGGTATACATGGTCTTGTAGATGCTGCACAGCATGGCGCTGTGGTCCACCGCCTCCAGAGCAAGGGCCAGGGGTACGATGTACTGGTACAGGGCCAGCATCTCTTTTGCGTCTTCCTTCAGTAAAATTTCCGAAGGCTGCAGTTCCTCCTCCAGGATTTCCTGCGCCCGGCTCGTGAATTTTTCCGTGATCCCGGCCAGGATATCGTCCTTGGATTTGAATAAACGCCGGATTTCCGTGGGGCTGATGCCGGCCAGCTCGCTGATCCGCGACAGCGTCGTCCGCTGGTAGCCCACTTCCTGAAGCAGGTTGTTCGCCGTATGCAGGATTTTTTCTTTGATCATCTGATTCTTTGGAGTCTCGTCTGCCAACGTTGTCTTTCTGTTTCTGCCCATCTTGCTGCAGCTCCAATCATTTTGATTCTTTAGTAGTGTAACATACCCCCATACCCCATGCAATGCGCTCTGCAAAAGTTCATTGTTTTGTCATTACTGTTTTGTGTCCCCTTTGAAAACTCGCAGGGTTTCGAGTGACTATACAGTCAGTTTGTGTGTAAAAAGAAACCCCGTCGGTTCCCCGGCGGGGTTTCCTGGTCGTCATCAGCCTTCGATGGCGATGTATTTCTTGTTGTCCACTTTCTGGGCTTCCTTCTTGGGTACGCTGAGTTCCAGGATACCGTTCTCGTACTTGGCCTTCACATCAGCCTCGGTGACACCTTCGCCCACATAGAAGCTCCGGGCGCACTGACCAAAGGTACGTTCACGACGGATGTACTGGCCCTTCTTGTCCTTTTCATCCTTGTCCACGCCCTTGCTGGCACTGATGGTCAGGTACCCATCCTGCAGCTGTGCATGGATTTCGTCTTTCTTGAATCCCGGCAGATCGATATCCAGTTCATAGTGGTCGCCCACATCCCGCACATCGGTCTTCATCATATTTCTGGTATGTTTCCCATACAGAGGATTCCGCACAGAGAACACATCATCAAAATCATCCATCAGATCATCAAACACATTATCATTGAAAACAGCAGGCAGTAACATAAGCCATTCCTCCATTCAATCTTGGCCTTGAAGGTCAGCTTTTGAGACTACCGAAAGGCTTTCGGATTCCCGGGGTTCCGCATGGAACCCGTCGTCCAACGTTCCAGGTTCCTTACGGGAACCCTTCTGTGGGTCTTTCCTTCGTCCGACTATTATACTAGCACAAGTTGTTAGCACTGTCAAGCATTGAGTGCTAAAAAGTCAAAGTTTTTTCGACTTTTTTAAAAATTAAAAGAAGAACCCACCACCAGCCATGCGGCTGGTCCCCCGCCCTTAAAAAGGGCGGAGAATCGTGAGGCGGACTGCTGCGTTTCTGCTTTCAGGATCTATCATTCAAATTTTATATCCTCACAACCCAACCGATAAGCAACGACAAACAAGCGACAACAAGGTTATCCGCCCTTTTCAAGGGCGGAGAATCGTGAGGCGGACTGCTGCGTTTCTGCTTTCAGGATTCTATCATTCAAATTTTATATCCTCAGAAACCAACCGATAAGCAAAGACAAACAAGCGACAACAAGGTTATCCGCCCTTTTCAAGGGCGGGGGACCGTTGCGCGTCAGCGCAATGGTGGTGGGTTCTATTTCCCTTACGGTTTGGCCGGTGATACGATGACAAACAGATTGTGGTTCCCTCCCTCTTTCTCCGGGAACTGGCCGTACATATCGAACGTGGAGAAGAACCGGGCTGCCGGATAGATGCCGTATCCGTCCTGGTCATGATCCGTGGTATCATAGGGATCCGCCACGATCAGCACATCATCCTGGGTATCGGCAGTACCCATGTCATCATACCCAATGACCACCTGCCAGTGGCCGCCCCAGTCGATCCACCCCACCAGGATGGGTTTCCCTGCCTTCAGGGTGGCTTTGATGTCTTCCGGGCCAAAAGTCTTTCCTGCCTGGGCATAATCTTCTGTGGTCACCAGATCGAAGCCCCCCACCTTCTGGAACATATCCTTCATCTGTTCCAGGGTGGTGCCTGGGTACCCGTCAGGGAAACCCGGTACCTGCACATCTTTCAGGGGATGGCGCAGAGCAGCCAGTTTCTGTTCCGTCCAGTCCTTCTGCCGTCCGTACCAGTTCAGCACCATCAGGGCCGACGCCGGACCACAGGACCATTCACTGGACTGCTGGATGGTTTTGAAGCAGGGCAGGATCGTCAAAGATCCCTTGGAATGCATATGGTAAAAATCCGGATGGACATAGTAGGGAGACTTTTTGTGGTCCAGTTTCCGCTCAATGGAAGCGGCTCCCTGGTCCTGGGTAATCTTCTCCACCCCGGTGATCTTCATATCGTCCGTAAAGTTGTTGCGCTGTACTGCCAGGGCCGGCAGAGCCATGCTCCCCGCCAGGATCCCGGTCAAAAGCGCCGAAGCCAATTTTTTACCAAATTTCATAGTTTCACCTCATTATTTTTGTCCTCCCCTGAAAGGGGAGGGGGACCAGCCGCAGGGCTGGTGGAGGGGTTCCTGCACGACCACACTCTGATGGCTTTTCAACCGATTGTATAACTACCATTTTACTTCCGTGTAAAACCCCCTACCCGCAAGCGGGCCCTTTCCCCCTTTCAGGGGGACACAATATGAATATTCTTTTCCATTATACGAAATCCCCTAAAAATTTACTAACCTTTTTCTCCAAAAGGTGCTATAATAGTGTTGTAATAAATTTATTTACAAGAAAGGATGATTCCCATGGCAACCCATGAAGAATTGGTTTCTGAAGTGAAAAATCTGGTAGCCGCTCCCAGTGTATACAGCGGTTTGAAAGACCTGGCTGAAAAATGGCTGGCTGCGGACGGTACCGCTGCCCAGGCCAACCTGACTGCTCTGCTGCGGGCTGCCCTGAAAGAGGACGTCTGCACCATCGACCAGGTGCTGCCGTTCTTTGCATCCGACGAAGCCAAGAAAGCTTTCGGCGAAGAACAGGCTGCCAAGATGCTGGCCCAGGGCCAGAAAGTCAAGGCTGAAGGCGGCAAATACTGCTTCTGCCCGGCCTGCACTGCCGGTGCCAAGATCCTGGAAATGCTGGGTGACTGAGACCATAAAAAATAAGAGCGCCGCTCCGCGGCGCTCTTATTTTTTATACCATCTTCTCCGGATGGAACACCTTGTCGAATTCGCTTTCTTCCATGAAGCCCAGCTTCAGCACCGCTTCCTTCAGGGAAATGTTGTCCTTGAAGGCCAGTTTCGCCACCTGGGCGCATTTGTCGTAGCCGATGTACGGGCTCAGGGCCGTCACCAGCATCAGGGAATGGTGCAGGTTGTAGTCCATCTTGTCCTTGTTGGCCTTGATGCCCACCACGCAGTTCTTCCGGAAGGATTCCATCACATCCCCCAGCAGCCGGACGCTCTGCAGGAAATTGTAGATGGTCACCGGCAGGAACACGTTCAGCTGGAAGTTCCCCTGGGAAGCTGCAAAGCCGATGGCGGCATCGTTGCCCATGACCTGCACGGCCACCATGGTCACGGCTTCGCACTGGGTGGGGTTCACCTTGCCCGGCATGATGGAAGAACCTGGTTCGTTGGCCGGGATGGTGATTTCGCCCAGCCCGTCCCGGGGCCCGGAAGCCAGCCACCGCACATCGTTGGCCATCTTCATCAGGTTGGCTGCCAGGGCTTTCAGCGCGCCATGGGCGAACACCATATCATCCAGGCTGGTCAGGGCATGGAATTTGTTGGGAGCCGTCACAAAGGGGAACCCGGT
>Ga0256406_1006517_pt1 | contig 11676 bp, 8 predicted proteins | sample RumenRJG_03DNA_FD_185986 | JGI IMG/M metagenome (GOLD analysis project Ga0256406, IMG submission 185986) | Bovine rumen microbial communities from Lethbridge, Alberta, Canada - RJG_03 | ecosystem: Host-associated > Mammals > Digestive system > Stomach > Rumen | place: Canada: Alberta | collected...
TGATTGTTTTGACAAGTATGTTAAGATAGAACAAAACAAGACTAGTAGCATTTTTGCTTTTGACTGGCATCTAAGAGATTTTCTTGTGAAGTCAGCCATCCTGTTTGCTGAATGCCAAATGGCTATAAAACGTAAAGGTACTCCATTTGAAAATTGTACACTTAATATATTATTGAAGGCAGAAAGCTTGGTACGGACGTTAGACCATTTAGTCTATGTTTTCAGTATTAATGGAAAGAAATACCAAGTGATTGATACTGCCATTCATAGAAGAGATTACATCACACCATGAAAGATGTTTGATGTATTCAGCGTATTAACGGGGTAATTGCAGCCTTCCCATGAGGTTTGACCTATATGCATTTTTTGCTCCGAAAATGATTCGGATGCAAAGGTAAGCATTTCAAATCCCGGACAAGGCCTTTAACCGCTATAATGTTGTTTTATAAATAGATACATCCTAAATTAACAATAATTTGGAGACACTATTGTAATTATGAATGATATTCTCAAAAGGTCAAATATATTCTTCTGAATGATCTATCATTCTGTGCCTTCCGTGTTCTCTGTGTGAGATATATCCAACCATTCATGCATGAATAGTCTGCGAAATCTGCGAGATCTGCGTGAACTAAAAAAGTCATCCGTGAGAAAACTCTCAAAGATATCATCGATTTCCACAGATTTTCAGAACATCAATGATGTATGGATCAGTGGAATCAGCGTGGGGAAAAGTGAGTATGTTGCTGATAATACAGCCTTAGTCTTTTCGCTTACGGAGAGTTGCAGGCTAAACGGCATCAATCCAGAGACATACCTTGAGAAGTTCTTTATGGGTCTGCGATAAAAGAATGGAATGTACAAATAAAGATAAGGACTACACGAAAGAGATACCACTCAACGCTATGAGTTGATAGCTCTTCTCGGCGAAACGAAGGTTGACATAAGTTGTGCGAGGATGTATTGATGTATCTTCAGAACTTCTTCAAGAAATTCTCTAGGGGCTTTCCTGACTATGCTCAGATCTGCCGGGGAAACTTGCTTTTGATTATAAATATTTAATTTTTACTAAGCCTAACAGATAATGAAGAGTTAAAAAGTAGAAAGTTTAAAGATGGCAGGCGATAATTGGACGTTTGCGAAGATTCTCCAGACTTCTATTGTTCTACAGATGTAGTCAACCTCTGGATTGACCTGACCAAGGTTAAAGCACAAGTTGGCAGCAATCCATTAAAAATGTCATTCGAAGAACTCGTCAAGATTATGGTTGATAACGATATGAAGAAAGTGTAGGAAGACATTGCTACAGCCCGCATATGCGTTAATCTTGAAGAGCATTTTAAATAAGGCGTCGTAAATTTAATTACTTCTCTATTAAGAAAAAATATTAAAACGTTATGGCTCAAGAGATAATTCCAGATAAGCAAAGTGTACTTAGTTGTTTAAAGCAGAAGGTTTATTATGTTGATTTCTATCAGCGTGAGTATGTCTGGTCGAAAGAAACGGTAGAAGTGCTTCTTAACGATATCTTCTACGCTTTTGAACTATCATACAAAGAGCATCAGGATGAGGAGATGTCACCGGAAGTGTTAGAAAAGTATAGCTGGTACTATATGAATGTCTTTATTACTAATAAAGTCGAAGGCAAAGTCTTCATCGTTGACGGTCAGCAGCGACTTTCCACTCTTACTCTCATTGCCACAAAGCTATTTCATCTAACAAAGAACATTAATCTCAAAGACATTCTTCGTGAATGTATCTATGCACGAGACATGTTCCAAGGAAACATCTTTTGTATAGACAATGAAAAGCGGAAAGATGTGATGCAAAGTATTCTTGATGGTATCGAATACGATAAACCTTTCAAAAACAAGACAGAAGAAACGCTTGCTTCAAGATATACAGACATAAGTAAGTATATCGATTCTAAAAGTATGGATGAAAATAAGCTTACAGCATTTATCTACTATTTTCTTAACAGGCTTGTACTCGTTGAGCTCTCCATACAGAAAGATGACACGCCAATGGTGTTTGAGGTCATCAATGACCGTGGAGAGGCACTGAAACCTTTCGAAATACTCAAAGGTAAGATGATTGGTTTACTTGCCAAGAGTGATACTGAAGCCTATTCCCAAAAATGGGATCACGCGCTTGTTAGAATTAATGGCAAAGAAGATAGCTTTTTTACGGATTATTTTAAATCGCAGTTCATTTTTAAGAAAAATGCAACTGTTGAAAGTGCCATAATGAGTTCTTATCATCGTTACATATTCGATTATAACGACATTGCAAATCGTCTGTCGTTTAGGCGTACTGACAAGAATCACAATGCAAACATCAAGCATTTCATAAATGACGATCTGGAGTATTATAGCAATTTGTATGAGAAAATAGGGAATAGCAAGGACGAGTACGTTTCCTACAATTTGTATATAAATGGCTTTTCTGGTCTCTTTCAAAATATCATGGCAGCTTGTGAGGTTAATGACCATGATGAAACGGAAAAGATCAAGACAATTGCTAAAGAAGCAGATCGTCTATGGGTTCTTTTTGTTCTGAATGGAGTTTACGATAGTAATGAATTCCAAAATGTTTCATACAAACTTAATGAGTTGTTGCCTGGCAGAAATGTAGTGGAATACAGAAGCATTTACAATGATCTAATCATTAAAACTATCAAGGAGAAAAGAAATGTCTCAGGTGTTGTTTCCCTGCTTGACTTCAATAGTTTCCTGCGAAAGAACTATTCCAATACGAATACACGTTTTCTTCGTTATCTATTTGCTCGTATCGAAAAGTATATCTGTGATAACACTAATCAGGCAATGCAGAATGATGTCAATTACATATCTACGAGAACAGGAAATAAGACAGGTTATCACATAGAGCACATCCTTTCAGAAAATGACACAAACCGGGGCTATTTTGCCAATAACGATGAATTCGAAGAGAAGCGAAATCAGCTTGGGGGACTCATACTCCTAAAGGGATTGGACAACATATCTTCTGGCAATGAGGAATATAATGGCAAACTAAAGACCTATGGTAATGGACTCATATGGGGACACACTCTATGTCCAGATTTCTATCATGCTAATAAGCACTTTGATGCATTCAACCTTAGCTTCAAGTCCAAGACTGGTTACGAATTTAAACCCTATACAGTATTTGACCAAGTTGCCTTGAATGAACGTAGTCGGTTGCTATATGAATTGATTAAAGTCATATGGGATGTATAAACCTATATGCCAGATGATAGGTGTGAAATTATTGAAGTATATTCAGAGTTTCTTCAAGAAATTTCCTAAGGGCTTACCTGACTATGCTCAGTTGCTGGCAACTCGCTATTTATTAGAAAGATCGAAATTAAAACAGAACAGTTATGCCGAAAGAAAAAGTCAATTATCAAGAAGTTTACGATCTGTATCAGCTGTGCAGTGAGACTAAGGATATGAAGGAGTTCTGCTCCGAGTATGGTGTCAACTATGACAAGTTTATGAACTCAAATTGGAACTTGCATTTAAAGTCCAGAAGCTAACTCCCGATCAGATTAAAGTGCGACGGGAGCGACGGTCCAAGACAATAGTCAGCAAAGAAACCTATGACAAACGGCAATTGCTGCCCTGTTATATCAAAACATAGGTTAAACTTGGAAAATCATTTTTTGCGTAATCCACATAACCGGCTGAAAAACAGCTGGGAGATGTGGTGTGGCGGAAAATAAGACGTTTAAATGATGTCTATATGAAAGAAAATAGTCAAGAAAAATGGTCTATCTATTATCCAGTTAATGATAAAGAGGGTACTTTTTATCGAGCAGGAGCGGATTATCCGTCTATGATGAAAAGGCAGATAACAAAGCATGAGAATAAGTTGCAACCGATTTTTGAGGCTATTACCAATTCTTTTGAAGCCCTAACCGAAAAGAACAAGGAAATAAGAATTCGTCTTAATTTCTCAAAGACTTTGGCTAAAGATCAAAGAGATTTTAATTCTATAATGGTATCAGATTCTGGGCATGGTATAATGAGTGCAGATTTGAATAGAATGGAGATATTGTTTGACTCTTCAAAAGGTTTTAACAATTTTGGAAGTGGAAGAATCCAATATTTACATTTCTTTGAACATACGGACATACATACTGTTTATAAGGAAGGAGGGAAAAAATATATAAGAAGGTTGGTTCTGTCAGAGAGGTTCTATGAATTGCATAAGTCGATTTTGTGGGAAGGAAGCCCAGAAGAAGTAGATGATGAAATGCCATTAGGAACAACCGTCGGCTTTTTCACTCTCAGAAAAGAAGACGACTATTCATATTATAATGACATGTCTTCAAAAAAGCTAAGGGATGAAATCTATAATAGATATTTAGGACGAATGTGTATGCAATCTTCGGAATGTCCTCAAATCTATATTGAAGAATTCATAAACAATATACATAATAAGGATGCTGATCAAGTTATAGATAAAAGTGACATCCCATCTTCTGAAAAAAGTATGAGATTCTCCGTAAATTATAAAGAGATAAACGGGAATGGCGTTTTAGAAAAATCTAAAGAAAAAGAATCTTTTATCATACAATCTTTTAAGTTACCATCATCCACGCTATCCAAAAATGAAGTAAAGATTATTAGTAAAGGAGAAGTAACTCCAGCTAATGGCTTGAACTTTCCATTTATAGAACAGGCACCTAAAATTGATGATAATTATCGACTTTTTTTAATATCCAGTAGATATTTTTCTGATAAGGATACTGACAAAAGGGGGTGCTTGCGATTAGTCAATATCGAGCAATTGAAAAAAGAACGATCTTTATATAATCAAAATCCCAAGGATATAGTTATAGAAGATATACAAGAAAAGTCAACAGAGAAAATCTCAAATAGTTACCCCAAAATAAAAGAGTATAAAGAAGTTCATGAAGCTAATATAGCAAGATTAGTCCAGCTCTATTCATTGGATGAAAAAAAAGTTCGAAAGCTTGTCTCAAAACCCAACACAACAACCTTGGAAGTATTTACTGGAGTATATATAGATGAAGCTCAAGAAAAGGCTACACAATATAATAAGCTCAACGACATAATGAACTCTTTGGATGAACTTAATCCTCAAGATAAAGATTTCGAAAAGCAACTTGAATCAAAAATTAAAAAAGTTGCAAAACTTGTTCCAGAAATAAATCGCTTGGAACTTTTAAATTATGTAACTAAAAGAAAAGCTGTCCTTAAATTATTTGAGGATATAATAGATAAAAAGCTTACTGTTCAGAAAGAAGAGGGGCGAGCTCATAAAGATAATTCAGAAACTTTGATACATAGATTATTGTTTCCAAAGAAATCATCTGATGTGCTTTCTAGTAATATATGGCTTATTAACGAAGACTTTATTCATTTTAGTGGCGTTTCAGATACTGAATTCCGGAAAATGAAGTTCAACGGACAAAACTTCTTTAGAACTGATTTAACTGAGGAAGAGAAAGAAAGATTAAATAGTTATAGACAGAAAAGGCTAACTCATAAGCCTGATATATTGCTTCTTCCTTCTGAACGCAAATGCATAATAATAGAATTAAAAGGAGTCAGTATTCCTGTTTCAAACTATATTGATCAAGTCTTTAAATATGCTTCATTAATTAGAGAATTTGCAGATGAAAAGTTTTTGGTCGATGAGTTCTACTGCTACCTAATAGGGCAAGATTTCAGTTATGACGATATAAAAAGGTCACAGAAAGATTTTAATTACGATTTTTCTAAGACCTATATGGTTTATGAAAGTAATTCTGCAATATATGGAGGAGAAAAACGTGGAGATGCTAAATGCAGATTTGTAATTTGTCGATATTCAGATCTTTTGAATAGAGCAAAGCTCAGAAATAAAATTTTTACGGATAAGGTCTCAACTAATCATTGCGACAGTGGAAATTATAAATTTTAATTAACATTATTCAAAACTAATCGTTTTAAAGTTGATGTCAACTCCTTCAAATAATAACAAGCGTATAGCCAAGAACACCATTCTCTTGTATTTTAGGATGTTGTTCATGATGGTAATTGCTTTATATACAAGTAGGCTTATCATTCAGCGGCTCGGTGTATCTGATTATGGTATATTCAATGTCGTAGGTGGCTTCGTGTCAATGTTTACCATATTAAGTGGGGCGTTATCAGCTGCTATTAGTAGATTTATAACATTTGAGTTAGGCAAGGGAAATATAGAAAGGTTAAGACTTATTTTCTGCACAGGTGTAAATATTCAGCTCTTGATGTCGCTGGCTATCATTATAGTAGGCGAACCAGTAGGAATATGGTTTCTTAACGCTCATATGAATATCCCAGAAGGACGAATGCTGGCAGCTAATTGGGTTTTCCAGTTTTCTCTCATAGCCTTTGTACTCAACATAATAAGCGTTCCATACAATGCAGAAATCATAGCACACGAAAAGATGTCTGCATATGCTTGGATAAGTATATTAGACATTTCTCTAAAATGTTTTATCGTTTATCTTCTTGTTTGGGCTCCATACGACAGATTGATTTCGTATGCTGTTCTTTATGCTATCGAAGCATTACTTATTCGAATTTTATATGGAACTTATTGCCAGCACACATTTCAAGAATGTAAATACTATTTTATCTTCGATAAGAAGATATTCAAAAGTATGCTAAGTTTTGCAGGATGGAATTTCTTGGGGAGCAGCGCTGGAATTTTGAATACTCAGGGCGTAAATCTGCTAATAAACATTTTCTTCGGTGTTACTGTTAATGCGGCACGCGGTATTGCTGTGCAAGTCAATGCTGCTGTAAATCAATTTGTTAATAGTTTTACAACTGCCGTTAATCCACAAATCACAAAATCCTATGCAGCGGGTAATCTAGACTATGTTTTCAAACTTATATGCTACAGTGCAAAGTATTCATCATTTTTACTCTTATATATAGCAGTTCCTATTATTCTTGAGGCACCAACAATATTGAAACTATGGCTCGGAACTGTTCCTGATTATGCAGTAAGCTTTACACAATTAACTGTTCTATCTTCTTTCCCTGATTTTGTTCTTGGAAACTCTATGGTCACAGCGATTTTTGCGTCAGGTAGAATACGAAATTATCAAATATGGGTTTCTATTGTGGGAGGGCTTGTATTTCCATTTACGTGGATTGCATATTTAATTGGCATGCCCCCATATGCAACTTACATTATTTATATAATAATGTACAGTTTTGCTATATATGTGCGTGTACATTATACGAAGAGGTTAGTGGGAATGAGTCCAAGAATGTATTGGAATAAGGTATTGCTAAGAGTTCTCCCTGTAATGGTTCTTTCCTTCATACTACCGATACCCCTACTATCAATAATGCATGCAGGTTGGGTGAGAATTTTAATGGTGACTGTATGCTCAGGTCTATCTACGACATTAGTAGTTGCTTTTTTAGGTCTGTCTTCTCATGAGCGTAATAAATTCTATCAGATTGCACTAAATAAAATTCGGTCAATATGAACATACTTATTTTAGGTGGTACAGGTGCGATGGGCTCTCATCTGGTACAGTTGTTTAAGAATACGGGTAGTGTGGTATTCGTAACATCCCGTAAACAAAGGGATGTCGACAACAACATACACTATATAAAAGGCGATGCACATAATCTTGTTTTTCTCAAACAGGCTTTGCAAAAGAACAGTTGGGATGCAATAATCGATTTCATGATTTATTCTACGGAAGAATTTAAAGGACGTATCAATTTGTTGTTAAGCTCATGCAAACAATATGTATTCCTTTCTTCCTCCAGAGTATATGCAGATTCCCAACCTCTAATTACTGAGGATTCGCCTCGCCTGCTTGATGTTTCAACAGACGAAGAATACTTAGCAACAGACGAATATGCATTATCAAAAGCTCGTTCTGAAAATGTACTGTTTGAAAATGAACGTAAAAACTGGACTATTATTAGACCATATATTACCTTCAGTGAAAAACGGCTACAATTGGGTGTGCTAGAGAAAGAGGATTGGCTTTATCGTGCGCTACATCATCAGACAATAGTCTTTTCCAAGGATATAGCATCGAAAGTTACCACCTTGACATATGGCTTTGATGTGGCTAGAGGCATCAAGGCAATAATTGGCCAAGAAAGTGCATTGGGGCAAGCTTTCCATATAACGACTGATGAAAATCATACATGGGAGGATATTTTTGAACTCTACATGAATGTTCTTACAAAGCATTTGGGTTACGTGCCACGAATAATGATAATTGACGAGAATCCACGCGTGCGCATTAAAAGTAGTAACGCCCAGGTGATATATGACAGATACTTTAATCGACGATTTGATAATTCAAAAATAAAACAATACATAGACACAAGTGACTTTATGCCAACGATGGAAGGCTTAGAATTGTGTCTTGAGGATTTTTTGAAACACCCTGTTTTCAACATGACAGGATGGGGAGGCCAAGCAATGTACGATAGAATTACTGGTGAGTGGACACCTATAAAAGAAATTCCTACTTGGAAGAAGCGTGTAAAATATTTGTTACGCAGAACCATATTACCAAAGAAATAATACATAAAAAATATTTATGAAACAAATGTATTCTGTTGAACGTAATGTTCAGATACTTATAGGCTTACTAAAAGCAAACGGTATTAAAAAAATTGTAGCTAGCCCAGGCTCTACTAATATTCCGTTTGTTTTAAGTTGCCAAAATGATGGCAGTTTTGAGATGTATTCATGTGTTGATGAGCGTTCGGCTGCATATATGGCAGTCGGAATGGCCGCTGAATCAGGTGAGCCAGTCGTGTTGACTTGCACAGGCGCAACTGCTTCACGCAATTATATGTCAGGTCTAACAGACGCGTACTATCGTCGCCTTCCTATTATTGCTGTGACATCAACAAGACCTTTGTCTACTATCGGCAACCACGTAGCTCAAGTAATTGATCGCACTACTTTGCCCAATGATATAGCAAAATTGAGTGTTTTTGCTCCAATTGGGAACAATGCTAATGATGAGTGGGATTGTCAATTAAAAATTAACCGTGCATTAGCAGCACTAAAAAAAGATGGAGGCGGACCGGTTCACATCAATTTGGAGACTAATAGTAGTATGGACTTCTCAGTTCAGGAATTGAAGGGAATTCATCCAATCAATTACTATAGCTTTGAAGACCAAGTACCAGAGATAAAAGCAGACAATGTAGCAATCTATATTGGCTCACATACTCCTTTCTCAAAAGAGGAAACAGATACTATTGATAGCTTCTGTGAAGCTTATAATGGTGCAGTTTATTGCGATCTCACCAGTAACTATCAAGGAAAGTATCGCGTACAGACTTCACTTTTGGGTGGGCAAGATCAGTATCAAAGTGTTGCATGTTCTGTTGATTTGATGATCTATATCGGAGAAGTAACAGGAGCTTATGAGATGCAATGCCTCATGCCAAAAGCTAAAGTCATGTGGCGCGTAAGTGAAGATGGTGAGATGCGCGACCCTTCGATGTCTCTTTCAAAGCTTTTTCATATGTCGGAAATTGCTTTTTTTGCCAAATATGTTAATCTGGCTAAAGCAAAGAAAGGAACAGAATTTTCCGATTCATGTAAGAAAGATTATAACCATCTTTACAGTTCTATCCCTAAGGATGACATTCCATTCTCTAACATATGGATTGCTATGAACATGGCGCCCTATATGCCTGATAATAGTGCAGTTCATTTTGCAATACTCAATTCTCTGAGATCGTGGAATTGGTTCGAAATGCCAAGTTCTGTTACTGGCTTCTGTAATGTAGGTGGCTTTGGAATAGACGGATGCATCTCTGCAATGATTGGAGCATCCCTCTGCAATCCTAATAAGCTTTACTTTGCAGTAACTGGAGATTTAGCATTCTTTTATGATATGAATGCAGTTGGTAACCGTCATATAGGCAGAAATGTGAGAATTCTGTTGGTAGATAATGGAAAAGGTATGGAGTTCCGCAACTATACGCATCCTGCTTCGAAGTTCCCAAATGACAAGGTAGATGCCTATGTCTCAGCTGGCGGTCATTATGGACATCAATCACATTCGCTTGTTAAGCACATCGCTGAAGACTTGGGATATGAATATCTTTCGGCATCTTCAAAAGAGGAGTTCTTACAACATAAAGATAAATTCCTTTCTCCTGAAATCTCGGAAAAGCCGATTATCTTTGAGGTCTTTACAGACCAAGATGATGAAAACTTGGCTCTTCATATTATCCGCAATTTGGATAAATCAGCTGATAAGATAGCAATTAATATGGCAAAGAAGGTCATCACAGCAGTTGGAGGTAAGGATTCTTTGGACAAAATTAAGAAGATAATACGTAATAGATGATGAAGATAGGGGTTTTGACTTTCCTTCATGTGAGTAATTTCGGTGCCAATTTACAGGCTTTCTCAACTTACATGTATTTGAAAAATCATGGACATGAGCCTGTGTACCTTGATTATTCTTCTGGAATAACGGAATTCTATAAGAAAATGACGCTCTGGAAACGTCATTTGTTGGACCAGTCTCTCAATCCACAAGATAAAGAGCATCTTCATTTCGTGGATAAAATGATAGACGAACAAATCCATGGCCTTAGAAACATTCGAGATGTCCGGAATGCTGTTTTATCCTGTAATTTGGACGGAGTGATTGTAGGTTCAGATGCGGTTGCTCAGCATTGGCCATTCGGCTCAACATGGAAGATTGGTAAGCATAGGCCTTTTTGGATTGAGCCTATGCAACCTGAGCGAAGATTCCCTAATCCTTTTTGGGGGTGCGGCTATGCAAATAAAATCCCAACCGCTATGATGTCGGTATCTAGTCAGAATAGTAAATATTTTCTATTCGGAAAGCGTACTTTAAAAAAGATGGCAAGTCAGCTAGAACTTATGACATATATATCGGTTCGAGATACGTGGACAAGGGACATGATGCATACGGCAGATCCGGAACTTAATATTACAGTAACACCGGATCCTGTTTTTGCACTCAACCAAAATGCATTTAAGTTATTACCTTCTGAAGAGGCCCTTCGGAAAAAATTTAATTTACCACCACACTATGTGTTGGTAGGACTTCGCTCACAAGTTTTCTCAAACAAAGAATTGTCAGAGCTTGATGAACTTATGGGAAAAGAAGGAAAACGTTGTGTGGCATTCTGCATTGATGGAGTATACAATTATAAGCATCCATTTAAATACCAAATTCCAATTCCAATATCCCCCCTTGATTGGTTTGCGCTAATTAAATATGCAGATGCTTACGTGGGAAGCAATATGCATCCGATAGTTTCCTGCTTGTCAAATGCGGTTCCATGTTATAGTTTGGACAACTGGGGAGCCACTAACTTTTGGGGAAAGAAAATTCTTTCGAAAAGTAGTAAAGTCTATGATGTACTTAGCCAATATGGATTGACAGATTATTGGTGTTCCATCGAGAATGGAAAGTGCAATACTACAGTGGAAGAGATTATAGAAAAACTTCATAATTTCCCAACAGATATAGTTAAGCAAATTTCTATTAAGCGAGTAAATGTATATAAGAATATGATGGAACGTATTATTTCATCATTTGGAAAGGAATAATTATCTGTAATTATGAATAATTCATTAATTAAAGACAATATTTCGAATATATCAAAGTGGATTCTTGTTCTCCTTTGT
>Ga0256406_1006518_pt1 | contig 11676 bp, 8 predicted proteins | sample RumenRJG_03DNA_FD_185986 | JGI IMG/M metagenome (GOLD analysis project Ga0256406, IMG submission 185986) | Bovine rumen microbial communities from Lethbridge, Alberta, Canada - RJG_03 | ecosystem: Host-associated > Mammals > Digestive system > Stomach > Rumen | place: Canada: Alberta | collected...
TGCGGCTACTACAAGGACCGCGAGGTCGTTGTCACCGAGTAGCCCCATGCCTGCAACATGGCCTGGGAGGTCGGTCCCTTCTGGGGTCGGCCTCCTTTTTTAATCTTGCGCGCGAGCGCCCCACAGCAACCTTGGAGGATAGATGACCACCATCTGCGTCGATGTCATGGGCTCGGACAAGGAGCCCTCCGTGCTGCTCGAGGGCGTCGCCATGGCGCTCGAGCGCGACCCCGAGCTCAAGGTCCTCGTGGCGGGCGACGCCTCCGTGGTCGAGCCCTTCGCGCGCGACCACGAGCGTGCAGAGGCCCTCGTGACCACCGAGGTCATCGCCATGGACGAGCATCCCGCCTCCGCCGTGCGCAAGAAGAAGGATGCAAGCATCGTTCGCGCCGCCTCGGCGGTGCGCGCCGGCCAAGCGGACGGCCTCTTCTCCGCTGGCTCCACCGGCGCCGTGCTCACCGCCGCGACCTTTGGCATTGGGCGCATCAAGGGCATCCGCCGCCCGGCGCTCACGCTTGCCGCCCCCGGTATCTCGGGCAAGAAGACGGTCCTTCTCGACTGTGGCGCCAACGCGGACGTACAGCCGGACGTGATTGTGCAGTTTGCGCACATGGGCCGCGCCTATGCGCAGGTAGTCTTGGGCGTAGACGAGCCCCGCGTGGCGCTTCTCTGCAACGGCTCGGAGGAAACCAAGGGCTCCGAGCTCGCGCTGTCCTACCACAAGGCGCTGGCAGAGGGCGACTGCGGCTTTGTGGGGAACGCCGAGGGCACCGACCTTCTCGCCGGCACCTTCGACGTGATCGTGACCGACGGCTTCACCGGCAACGTCGCCCTGAAGACCATCGAGGGCACGGCGAAGTTCATCGTGTCGCGGGTCAAGGGCGCGGCAGGGGAGTCCAAGCGGGCTGGCCTGGGCGCCCTCATGCTCAAGCCCGCGCTCAAGTCCGTCGCGGGCGAGCTCTCGGGCGACGAGATGGGCGGAGCCGTCCTTCTCGGCCTGCGTGCGCCCGTGGTGAAGGGCCATGGCAGCACGAGCGCCGAGGCCGTGGCAAACGGTACACTCGCCTGTGCGCGCACTGCGCGCGGGCAGCTCTGCGAGCGCATTGCCAAGGCCTGCGAGACGGCCGAGTAACGGGTACCATAGGCACGTGCGCGGCAAGGGCCGCGTGCGCGTCAGACTGTCAATCCGCTAGGAGGAACCCATGGACCATGACGCCATTCTCGAGAAGGTCACCTCGGTCGTGAACGAGACCCTCGAGGTCCCCGCAGACGTCGAGCTCACCGAAGCGACCGCCTTCAAGGACCTCGGTGCAGACTCCTTCGACCTCCTCGAGCTGGTCACCGCCCTCGAGGACGAGTTCGACCTCACCTTCGACGACGAGGCCCTCGAGAAGATCGCCACCGTGGGCGACGCCGTGAGCGCCATCGAGGCGGCTCAGTAAGCAAGCAGGGGAGTTCTCTCACTTGAACACGTATGAAAGGGTCAGCGAGGTGGAGCGCATCTGCGGCCACCACTTCACTGACAGAAGGCTCATAACGTCCGCCATCACGCATCCGTCGGCGGTGGAGGGCAAGCCCGTCTCGGCCTCCTACGAGAGGCTCGAGTTCCTGGGCGACTCCATCCTCGGCGCCATCGTGGCCACGGAGCTCTTCGAGCGCTTCCCCGGGCTCGACGAGGGCGCCCTCACCAGGCTCAAGATCTCGCTCGTCTCGGGCGAGACCCTCTCCGAGGTCTCAGGTGACCTCGGGATCGCCTCGCTCATCATCGTGGGCGAGTCCGAGAAGGGCACGCATGCCCGCGGCATGCATTCCGCGCTCGAGAACGTCTACGAGTCCATCGTGGGCGCGCTCTACCTCGATGCCGGCTACGAGGACACCAGGGAGTTCGTGCTGCGCACGCTCTCCTCGCACTTCACGCCCGAGCTCGTCGACCGCCTCTCCGAGCGGCCCATCAACCCCAAGTCGCGCCTGCAGGAGATCACCCAGCGCGACCTGCGCCTCGCGCCCGAGTACAAGCTCGTGGGCGAGGAGGGCCCCGCGCACGACCCCACCTTCACCTCGGTCGTGCTGGTCGACGGCAAGCGCGTGGGCAGGGGCTCCGGACCCTCCAAGAAGAGCTCCGAGAACGCTGCGGCCGCGGACGCGCTCGAGCGCATGGGACAGGACGGCGGCGAGGGCGCTGACGCCAGCGCCCATGGCGAAGACCAGCACTAGGCCGAGAAGCGAGAGGACCACCCTTGTATCTGAAGTCGCTCACCCTCAAGGGCTTCAAGTCCTTCGCCGACAGGACTTCCATGTCCTTCGACCCCGGCCTCAACGTGGTCGTTGGCCCTAACGGCTCGGGCAAGTCGAACGTCTCCGACGCCATCCTCTGGGTCCTGGGCGAGCAGAGCGCCAAGATGCTGCGCGGCCAGGCCATGGAGGACGTGATCTTCTCGGGCAGCTCAGCGCGCCCGGCCGTGGGCGTGGCCGAGGTCACGCTGGTGCTCGACAACTCGGACCACACGCTGCCCATCGACTTCGCCGAGGTGGGTATCACGCGCAGGATGTTTCGCTCGGGCGAGTCTGAGTACCTCATCAACGGCGCCCCCGCGCGCCTCATGGACGTGCAGGACATCCTCCACGACTCCGGCCTGGGCAAGGACACCCACTCGATCATCAGCCAGGGCAAGCTCGACTCCATCCTCCAGAGCCGCCCGGAGGAGCGCCGCGAGCTCATCGAGGAGGCGGCGGACATCTCCAAGCACCGCAGGCGCAAGGATCGGAGCCTTCGCAAGCTCTCCTCGATGGACGAGAACCTCTCCCGTGCCAAGGTGGTCGAGCGCGAGATAAACCGCCAGCTCAAGCCCCTCGAGCGCCAGGTCGACAAGGCGAAGCGCGCCCACGACATCACGGAGCGGCTGACCGAGCTGCGCACCCAGCTCGCGGTGGACGACCTGCGCCGCCTGCAGGCCTCCTACGGCACGCTCTCCGCGCGCGGTCACGAGGCCGACGCCGCCGTGGAGCTTGCCCAGTACCGCCTGGACGAGAAGTCCGCGGAGCTCGAGAAGTACCAGTCGCTCCTCGAGCAGAAGGGCCTCTTCGTGGGCGACCTCGGCGAGCAGCGCCGCCGCATGCAGGACATCCTCGGCCGGATGGACTCGGACATGCGCCTTCTGGAGGAGAAGGGCAAGAACATGGTCTCGCGCCTCTCCGAGATGCGCATGCAGCTCTCCACCATGCGCAAGCAGCGAGCGGACGTGACCGAGGAGCACGAGCGCGTGGCCGGCGACCTCTCGGACGCCCGCGTTCGCCAGCGCGAGCTGGAGGAGGGCCTGGACGCGCTCTCGAAGGCGTCCCACGAGGCCGTGGCGCGTCGCCGCGAGCTGGAGGGCGCCCTCAACAAGCGCCAGGCAGACGAGCGCAAAGCCCGCTCCGAGGCGGACAAGGAGACGCTCGCGTTCGCCAAGCTCGAGGACCAGATCTCGAACGCCGAGGTAGAGGACGGCATGTACAAGAGTCGCCTCGAGCAGGTGGCGGAGACCCTCGCCACGACCGAGGAGGCGCTGGCCGAGAGGGGAGAGCGCAAGGGGCGTCTCGAGGCCCAGCTCGCCGACGCCCGTGCCAAGGCCGAGGAGCTCGCCGGCACCATCGCCGAGGGACAGGCGGCGCTCAAGCACGCTCGCGACGAGGAGCGCTCGGCGCGCACGAAGCTCTCCTCCTCCGAGGCTACGCTCTCGGCGCTGCGCTCCGTCGACGCAAACGTCGAGAAGGCAAGCCCGCTCGTGGAGGCGGTCTCGAAGGGGAGGGCGGCAGGCCTCGTCGAATGCCGCCTGGCAGACCTCATCGACGCGGACGAGGCAACGGAGTCGCTGGTCGAACGCCTGCTCGGTGACGACCTTGCGGCCTTCGTGGTGGCAAGCGCGGCCGATGCCGGCACGCTCGCGGCCTCCGCGCTCTCTCAGGGCCGCGCCGAGGGCAGGGCGACCGTGGTCTTCCACGAGGCCGCCTCCGTCGCCGCGCCGGCAGCGGACGCCCCCGGAGAGGCGCTTATCGGCCACCTTCGCATCGCGGATTCCGCGCGGCCGCTGCTCACGGCGCTTCTCGGCGACATACGGCTCGTGGCCAGCGCCGAGGAGGCCATCCGCGCCCACCAGGCGGTCCCGGCGCTCACCTACGTCACGCCTGATGGCGTGACCGTGACCCCCGACGGGCGCTGCGTCGTTGGCACCGCCCCCTCGACCGAGGCGGGCGCCCTGGAGCGCAAGCGCCGCATCCGCGCCCTTGAGGAGGGCATGGGGGAGTTGAGGGCGGCGCTCGAGGCGGCGACGGCTGCCGTGGCTGCGGCAGAGTCTGCCCTCGGGTCCTCCCGCGACGGCGCAGCGGCCGCAAAGGGCGAGGTGGCACGCCTCTCCGGCGAGCTCTCCTCCGTGACCTCCGAGATGGGCCGCCTGGACGCGCAGCGCCAGCGCGCGGCGGACGAGCAGCGCCAGGTCACGCGCCAGCGCGAGGCCGCCTCCGAGCGCGCGGCAGACGCCCGCTCCCACATCGAGGAGCACAAGGCGGCCGCCGCCGCGGCTCGCGCCAAGGCCGAGGAGCTGGCGGCTGGTCTCGGCGAACTGCGCACGCAGCACGACGGGGCTGTTCGCGCTCAGGGCAAGGCGTCCCACGAGCTGTCGGACGCGCGCCTGGAGCTTGCGATGGCAAAGGAACGCGCGAAGAACCTCACGTCTCGCGAGCGCGAGCTTGCGAACCGCAGGCACGACCTCGACGCGCGCATCGTCGCCACCGAGGAGGGCTCGCGCGCCCTGGAGGTAGTTCGTCTCCGCGTGGACCCGCTCCACGACCGCTACGACGCCATCCGCGCACGCGCCCTCGACTGGGCCGCGCGCCTCAAGGACCGCGCGTCTCTCGCCGAGGCGGACTCGGACTCCCTGAAGCGCACCATCGGCGACGCCAAGTCCGCCGTGAACGACGCGTCCGCCGAGCTCACACGCGCCCGCGACGCCGCCTCGGCGGTCAAGGTGGACCTCGGCCGCCTGGAGGTCCAGGTCCAGAACGCCATCGAGGCCATCCAGGCGACGGGCGCGGTCCTCGACGAGGCCCTCTCGCTTCCCGTACCGGACGACCGTGAGGCAGCCGAGCGCGAGGCGGACCAGCTCGAGAGCCAGCTTGCCTCCATCGGCCCCGTGAACGAGGTCGCGATGGACGAGTACATGCGGCTCAAGCAGCGTGCGGACTACATTGGCGAGCAGGTCGCAGACCTCGAGGCGGCCCGTGTTGCCCTCAAGAAGATCAACGCCGCGATCGACCGCAAGATGCGCAACAGGTTCCTCGTGGTCTTCGACAAGGTGAACGAGAACTTCTCGGAGATCTTCTCGATGCTCTTCCCGGGCGGCCACGCCCACATCGAGATGACCGACCCGGACAACCTCTCCGAGACGGGCATCGAGATCGTGGCGCAGCCCCGCGGCAAGCGCATCACCAAGATGTCGCTCATGTCGGGCGGCGAGAAGTCCCTCACGGCGCTGGCGCTGCTCTTTGCCGTGTACAAGACGCGCACGGTGCCCTTCTACGTGTTCGACGAGGTTGAGGCCGCGCTCGACGACTCCAACCTCTCCAAGCTCCTTGACGCCATCGAGCAGCTCAAGGATACGACGCAGCTCATCGTCATCTCGCACCAGAGAAGGACGATGGAGCAGGCCGACGTCCTCTACGGCGTCTCCATGCAGGCCGACGGCGTGAGCCACGTCGTCTCTCAGCGCCTCGACAAGGCGACTGGAAAGGTGGTCGATGCCTGATGGGCTTCTTCGACAGGCTGAAGAATGGCCTCTCGCGCTCGCGCGAGGCGATTAACGAGATCTTCTACATGGGCGGCGAGGTCGACGAGGACTTCTGGGAGGACCTCGAGGACACGCTCGTGATGGGCGATATGGGCGGCGAGCTTGCAATGCGCGTTGCCGACGACCTGCGCGAGCAGGCGGCGCGCGAGAACCTCACCCGCGCCGACCAGCTGCGCGACGCGCTCGCGCGCCGTCTTGCCCAGGAGTTCCGCACGGCCGAGCGCGACCCCTTCGAGGACGTGCCCTCCTGCGTCCTCTTCGTGGGCATCAACGGCGCTGGCAAGACCACCACGGTGGGAAAGCTCGCCGGACGCGCCCGCGACGAGGGCAAAAGCTGCCTCATTGGCGGTGCCGACACCTTCCGTGCCGCCGCCATCGAGCAGCTCGAGGTGTGGGGCAAGCGCGCGGGCGTCGACGTCATCACGCGCGAGCGCGGCGCGGACCCGGCGAGCGTCTGCTACGACGTGGTCGAGGAGGCCGAGAAGCGCGGATCCCAGCTGGTGCTCATCGACACCGCGGGGCGCCTGCACACCTCGTCGGACCTCATGCGTGAGCTTGCCAAGGTGGTCAACGTCACCCGCAAGCGCTGCACCTCCATGCCGGTCACCGTGGTCCTCGTGATCGACGCCACCACCGGCCAGAATGGCCTTGCACAGGCGAAGCAGTTCAACGATGCCCTCGACCTCGACGGCCTCATCGTGACCAAGCTTGACGGCACCGCCAAGGGCGGCATCGCGCTCGCCATCTCCGACCAGCTGGAGCTCCCCATCTACCGCATCGGCGTGGGCGAGTCCATCGACGACCTCGAGACCTTCGACGCGCTCGACTTCTGCCGCGCGCTCGTCGGGGAAGGGAAGTAGTCCATGTTCAACAGTCTCTCCGACCGCCTCCAGGACACCTTCGACAAGCTCCGCGGCAAGGGCAAGCTCACCGAGGCCGACATCAACGTCGCCATGCGCGAGATTCGCATGGCGCTGCTCGAGGCCGATGTCAACTTCCGCGTGGTCAAGGACTTCGTCGCCTCCTGCAAGGAGAAGTGCCTCACCGCCGAGGTGCTGGACTCCCTCACGCCCGCGCAGAACGTGGTTCGCATCGTGCTCGATCAGTTGACCGAGCTTCTCGGCACGACGGACTCCAAGCTCGTGCTGGCGCAGAACCGCACGCCCAACGTGATCATGCTCGTGGGCCTGCAGGGCTCGGGCAAGACCACGGCTGCGGCCAAGCTGGCCTACCTCCTGAAGGGCCAGGGCCACTCTCCGCTGCTGGCTGCCTGCGACACGCACCGCCCCGCCGCTGCCGACCAGCTTGCCACGCTGGGCAGCGAGATTGGCGTGCCGGTCTTTCGCGGTGACGGCAAGGATGCGGTCAAGGTTGCCACCGAGTCCATCCGCGAGGCGGTTGACCACCTGAACGACATCGTCATTGTGGATACGGCTGGCCGCCTGCAGATTGACGAGGAGATGATGCAGGAGGCCGTCGCGATCAAGCAGGCCGTCAAGCCCGACCAGATCCTCATGGTGGTCGACGCCATGACCGGCCAGGACATCGTGAACGTGGTCCAGACCTTCGCCGAGCGCGTGGACTTCGACGGCGTCATCATGTCCAAGCTCGACGGCGACGCCCGCGGCGGCGGCGCGCTCTCCGTTCGCGCGGTGACGGGCAAGCCCATCAAGTTCGTCTCGATGGGCGAGAAGCCCGACTCCCTCGAGGTCTTCCATCCCGACCGCATGGCCAAGCGCATCCTTGGCATGGGCGACGTCTACGGCATCATCGAGCAGGCGCAGAAGGTTGCCGACCAGGAGCAGATCGACGCGGCCGAGCGCATGCTGCGCGAGGGCTTCACGATGGATGACCTTCTCGGCCAGATGCAGCAGATCAGGCGCATGGGTGGCCTAACCAAGATCATCTCGGCGCTTCCCGGAGGCGACCGTGCTTTGGCCCAGCAGGGTGGCGTGGACGAGAGTTCGCTCACGCGCATCGAGGCCATCATCCACTCCATGACCAAGGAGGAGCGCGCGCGGCCAAAGATCATCAACGGCCAGCGCAGGAAGCGCATTGCCGCTGGCTCCGGACGCAGCGTGCAGGAGGTCAACCAGCTCATCAAGCAGTGGGGCGAGATGAACAAGATGATGGGCAAGATGCGCGCTGCCACCCAGGGCGGCAGCAAGAAGCAGCGCCGACAGATGCAGTCGATGATGCGCAACATGGGCATGGGCGGCGGCATGCCTGGCGGCGGCATGCCGGGCGGCGGACGCGGCTGGGGCATGTAGCGGCGGACGGCTGGGCTTCGCGCTCTTCTCGACGCCGAGGCGGTAGCTCCGTAGGCTTCCTCTGCCAAAATGCACGCTCCGGCGAGGAAATGACGCCGGAGCCGGGGTTACCGCAGCGATTCCGTACGAGACGCGCCCTCCGGCGAGAAAATGACGCCGGAGCCGGGGTTACCGCAGCGATTCCGTACGAGATGCGCCCTCCGGCGAGGAAATGACGCCGGGACCAGGGTTTCCGACGGGATTCCGTACGAGATGCGCCTTCCGGCGCCAGATTCTCGCCGAAGTCTCTTATATCTCCGTCGCAGCTGCGAGAAAGCGCCCTCCGGCGTCGAAATGACTCCGGAGGGCGCGTTGCATACGCCTACGGCACCGAATGGCTGCGCTACCCTGCGCTACTCGTGGATGATGACCACATCGCCCACGTCGCACAGCGAGTAGAGCTGGTCTGCCTTCTCGTACGAGAGGTTGATGCAGCCATGGCTGCCGTTGGTGAGGTAGATGTCACCGCCAAACGCGGAGCGCCACGGCGCATTGTGGAAGCCCATGAGGTTGCCCACGACGCCCATCCAGAAGTCGACGTGGCTCACCCACTGGGGGTTGCCGGACTCGTCGTTGGGGCCGATGAGCGTCGACGGGCTCTCCTTGTTCGTGATGGTCCAGGTGCCCTGCGTGGTGCCGCGGTTGAGGTCTGGCTGGCCGGTCACGACGTCGGCCTCCCAGATCACGGAGCCGTCCGAGTCGAAGAAGATGGCGTGCTGGTCGGAGATGTCGACGTCGATGAAGCGCGTGGGCCAGTCCTGCCCACCGGGGTTGTACGTCGCAGCCGTCTGGTAGCAGGGAAGCTCGAGCGTGGTGGGGGAGCCGGACATGATGTTGTCGTAGATGTCCTGGGCCGCCTCTTCGCCGTTGATCGACCAGCCATAGGCGCCGCCTGCGACTACGGACTCCTGGACGCCGTCGGGGCGCGTGTAGGTGCGCGCCGTTCCGAGGGAGTCCGTCTTCGCGGAGAGGTCGCCCTTCGCCCACGTGGTGATGGCGTCCTGGTCGAGCGTCACCGAGAGGTCGTCGGCAATGCTCACCCACTGGGAGATGAGGCTGGCGTCGACGGTCGTGACCTCGGTTCCGCCCAACGTGAGCGTGACGGTTGCGCCGAGCAGGGCGTTGGCCTGGTCGACAGCGGCATCGACGGACTCGCCGCCCTGGAGCGACTCGTCACCAAGCTCTATGGAGGTCGCGAGCGAGCAGACCTTCTCACCGATGTACTGAGACGCGCTTGCCTGGTCGATGCGGCTGGCCTGCGCCGTGTCCGAGGCGACATAGAGCTTCTTCTCGGCATCATACGTGATGCCCGTGGTGTTGGTGCCATCGTCTGCCGCGGCAACCGCGCTCACGGCATTCGCAAGCGCCGAGGACACGGCCGAGGAGTCAAAGCTCACGTAGGTTGCGACGTCTCCAGTCGAGAGGTCCTGGCTTGCGTGCTGCGCCAGCTCGACCGGCCACGCGAGCGGGTGCTGCTGCGCGATTGCGGCCTTGGCCGCGCTCTCGCCGTCGTAGGCGAGGGAGACGTCGGCGCCGGTGAGCTCGAACGAGATGCCGTCACCAGAGACGCTGGCCTTCCAGCCGGCCGTCTTTGTCGCCGCGAGCGACTTTGCGACGTCCTCCACGCTCATGAGCGAGACGTCCTGGCCGTCGACGGTGGTCGACGGCATGAAGAAGAAGTTGAAGTACGCCACGCCACCGAGGTAGATGGCTACAAGTACTGCGAGAATGACGAAGAGCGCGATGACGGGGCCGCGCTTCGAGCGCTTCTTCTCGGGCGCATTGGCAAAGTGCCCGCCCTCTGTGGACTTTCCCATGGTAAAGGCCGTTTCTCCCTAGATGCAAGGCGGCTTGCCGCCTCGGTAAGTAGGTCATGTTTGTCTATAGTAACCCAGGGTGGCCTGGCGCCCGCCTTAGGCGCTTGCCACGAGAAAAGCTTCAAAGGCCGTGCGGGCTTTGCGCCAGCCGGCCCGGAGGGGCTGCCCGAGGTCGTTTCGAGGAGGACCGCGCACGTGGACACGCAGGTCATACGCATTGAGAGCGCCGAGGACACGCGCCTTGACGCCTACGTTCGGCTCACCGACCGCCAGCTGCGAAGCAAGCTCGAGCCCGAAAAGGGCGTGCTCATCGCAGAGTCGCGGCTGGTCGTGGAGGTCGCGCTGGACGCTGGCCTCGAGCCCCTCTCGTTTTTGGTGGACGACGCCAGGCTGGAGTCCTGCACGGACCTCATCGAGCGCGCGGGGTGCGTCTCCTACGTGCTGCCGCACGAGCAGATGGAGCGCCTCACCGGGTTCAACGTGAACCGCGGGCTTCTCTGCGCCATGCGCCGTCCGCATCCGCGCACGGTTGAGCTGGCCCTTCTCGGCGCCCGACACGTCGCCGTCCTCGAGGACCTCGTCGACGTCACCAACGTTGGGGCGGTCTTCAGGTCTGCCGCCGCGCTTGGCGCGGACGCCGTGCTCCTCTCGCCGCGCTGCGCCGACCCGCTTGGCAGGCGAGCGGTGCGCGTCTCGATGGGGACGGTGTTCCAGGTCCCCTGGGCCCGCGTCGACGATGACGCCTGGCCCGCGGGGATCGTCGGCGACCTGCGCGGCCGGGGGTTCTCGTGCCTCTCGATGGCACTCGAGGAGGGGGCCGTGCCCATAGACGACCCGTCTGTGTCCTCTGCCGAGAAGGTCGCGCTCTTCTTTGGCTGCGAGGGCTACGGGCTCACGCGACCGACGCTCGACGCCGTCGGGCGCTCCGTGATCATCCCCATGTCGAACGGCGTGGACTCACTCAATGTTGCCGCTTCTTCGGCGGTCGCATTCTGGGAGCTCTTCGCGCGCCGGCGGCAGACGGTGCGGGGGCTCCTTTCTTCTCCTTCTTGGCGCGGATTCCGGACGGTTAGGCCTGCCTAAACGGCGAGAAACCGCGCCACCGCTGAACCACGCGGGTTCCGGACGGTTAGGCCTGCCTAAACGGCGAAGAATCGCGGAATCGGCGTCCCGGCGCGGACGGACCAGACTATGGCCTTCTCGCCGAAATCTCGGCGCTCATCTCCCCAGACCAGCGCACACTGAAAAGATGCAACCGTCGCAGGGAGAACACCACATGCAGGACACAGATCCCGCCCAGCTCAAGTACCTGGAACTTCTCTCCGAGAAGTTCCCAACCACCCAGGCCGCCTTCACCGAGGTCATCAACCTCGAGGCCATCCTCAACCTGCCAAAGGGCACCGAGCACTTCGTCTCGGACGTCCACGGCGAGTACGAGGCCTTCGAGCACATCCTCAACAACTGCTCGGGTGTCATCCGCGAGCGCGTGGAGGAGGTCTTCAACCTCGAGCTCACGGCGGGCGAGCAGGCCGACCTCTGCACGCTCGTCTACTATCCGGTCGAGAAGCTCCGCCGCCTGCGCGAGGAGGACGCGGCAACAGGCGAGTGGTACGCCATCACGCTCATGCGCCTCGTGCGTCTCGCCCGCCGCCTCTCCGGCTCCTACACCCGCTCCAAGGTGCGCAAGGCCATGCCTGTGGCCTACGCCTACATCATCGACGAGCTCCT
>Ga0256406_1006519_pt1 | contig 11676 bp, 16 predicted proteins | sample RumenRJG_03DNA_FD_185986 | JGI IMG/M metagenome (GOLD analysis project Ga0256406, IMG submission 185986) | Bovine rumen microbial communities from Lethbridge, Alberta, Canada - RJG_03 | ecosystem: Host-associated > Mammals > Digestive system > Stomach > Rumen | place: Canada: Alberta | collected...
TCTCCCTGGTGTACTTCGGAGATCTTACCGATTCCGAAGGACTCGAAATCCGACACAAAAACGGCCGGCAGGACGATCTGAGAAGACGGAATATCCAAATCATCATCCAATCAAAAAGTAACGTTCTGATGAACTTTTACGGAAGGCGTTTGACAACATTCATCCGAATACACGGATGAGAAAGGAAAAAATGGAAACGAAAGTCTTACATGACCTCTTCCCCTACAATCCAGATCATGGAATCTATTTCTCCCCCGATAAGCTCTCTCAAGAGAGACCAACCTTCGAAGAGGTCATCTCCTGTTTCGAATTCGATATGCAAATCGTCGTCGCCAAATACGTCAAGGGGAACCATAATCCAGAGTTCATATTCGGTGGAATCACGAAGAAGGAAAAAGTAAATATCGGTGACCTACCCGTTGATCTTTACGAGAAGATAAAGGACAGACCGGTAATGCAGATGTCTTTCTGCGTTCCGAATAGTCTATGGATAGATCTCGGAGAGGAAAATGAGCAGATGTCTCTGTTCTAGAAAGGAAAAACAGTTATGCCAAAGCCGAAAGATGAAGCCGAAAAAACGGAGGAAAAGAAAATCGACTGGGAAGAAGTTGACTTCCTAGACGAGATTGAAGCCCAAAGAGATGCAGATGCCATCATTCAAGAAGAGATCGATGCTACTAAATGAAAGGGAGATAAACAATGAACATCATTGAAGAGTTTGAGAGAATCTCAAGATTCTACATTGACGAATATGTTAGCTACTTTGTGAAGGGGCCTACCCCTATGACGGTTGCAAAGGCAAAGGGATGGGCAAAGTTCGTTAAGGGTGAGAAGAGAAAGAGATATGACATTTGGGTTATCTCTTACGCAAACGGTGAGAAAGAACTCTATCTCCACCTCTCCGGATGCAAGCCAGTTAAGCAGCCTAATCCTTCCGTTGCTGACATCATCGGGGCTTTCGAAAAGGCAGAAGCAAAGAAGAGAAAGGATGTTGTTCTTACGGCCGTTCCTAAGCCTGAACTTTATGAGCAGTTGAGACTTTTCTACTAAAGGAGTGGAACACAATGGCAAAAAGAAAACTTGCAAGCATTATCGCATCTGAAAGCAAATATCAGAATTCTATCTTTCTTCGGAAAACCCTCGTTATCTTCGCAGATGCAGGTACAGATGGCACTCCGGTGATTACGGAGCAGAAGAATCTTCTTCTGCTTCAGGGAGAACTTAACGATGGCACACTAAAAGACCCCTCCGGACTCTATGAAGTCCACCAAGCCGGAAGAAGAATCCTAGTACTTATCAAAGGAGAAGAATAGAAATGTCAGCGGATATGATGATTAAAAAAGCAAAGCTCTTTGCTTATTTTGAAGATGAAGTATTCTTTCATAGTGATAGTGACATCGTCTTTGATTCAGGGTTGAGCAAGGATTGCAAACATCGAATTTTTACGGCTTATAAAGATTCGTTTTCCTGCAGCAATCGTGATGAATGGTTCCGAATAACGCTAATCCAAAAGGCGACAGAGCATTTCACGAAATCCGAGGTCCGCCTTTATTGGTGGACGGATACATACGATATGCATTGTATAACGGATCCAACGGAGAAAGATATTCACGAAGCGTTTGAATCCTGTTGCCCGTCAAAGGAGAAGAATAACAATGAAAATGAAGAAAGATCTCTTTGAAATCTTCAATGAAGAAAGCTATCATTCAGGCAACATTTATAACCTTCATCAATACATAAGCAAAGACGGAAGATATAGGATGAATGAGGCATTCGGATGGCCGGAAGGCTTCAAAATAATGCTAGCCGAAGGTTATCAGAAATATTACAGAAGACCGCAGAAGGTTCTCTTTTGGGGCACAGAAAAAGGGTCTCTCTGCTATATCGTGAATCCTTCAGAAAAGGACATTAGAAACGCCTTTGCCGAAGGAAACAGACTAGGTGAACCGACAGAGGAAGAAATAAATTCGGATTTGCCTTTCTGAAAGGAGAAACACATGAACGGAACACAGACAGGCGGAGAGAACTCCGCCTTTACGACAAAGCAGAATACCATCCGCGTGTTGGAATCCCTGGGATTCAAGGAAACACAAGCCCGTAAGATCTACGGTGCGATACATAACCGATACAACAAGGAAGCCAAGGAGAAAGGCATCCTTGTCTTCTATTCCTTTGTTCCTACGAACTTCATTGTCGATTATCTTTCCTTCTATGGATTCACACCGGAAGAAGTCATTTCCGCACTAAATGTAGAATGAGCATCTACAAGAGAAAAGACCGCAAAGGGTGGAGAGTCGAAATCTCCTATTTGGATGCGAAAGGCAAGAGGTGCCGAAAGTTCTCTTCCGCAAAGTCGAGAAAGGAAGCCATTCAGATGGAGAGCGCAATGCTTAACGATATCGGAAAGGCGAAGGCGGAAAGCCTTCTCTTCTCCGATATCGCAACCGCCTTTCTTAACGAAGCAAAGAGAACAAGACGATATTCCACTTACAAGCTCTACGAGAGACTTCTAAGGCTCCATCTGTTGCCAAATTTCGGAACCAAGCCTTTCTCTTCCATCACACGGAAGGATATTCAGGCTTGGAAGGACAAGATCGAAAAGGGTGACTATTCGCTTAGCTACAAGCAACACTGCTATGCCACCCTTTCCGTATGCTTCACCCAGGCGAAGAAGGATTACGGTCTTGTTAACACCTCTTTGGAAGCCACTCCGAACTTCTCCCATGACCCTAACGAAGTTTCGACCAAGGGAGACAGGAAACTCAATTATTGGGAGCCGTGGGAGTTTGAGAAGTGGCTCAATGCCATCAACGAGGAGATAAGCCAGGGCAACGGAAACGAAACAGTTCTTGTCGGAACTAAGATCCTTGTCTCCATCTGTTACTATGCAGGTCTAAGAAAAGGCGAAGCAAACGCCTTGCTTCTCTCCGACTACCAAACGGGGGATTATCCAACTCTTAAGGTTACCAAATCGGTATCGCAACAACTTGGATTAGCTAAGTACATGGTTACGGATCCTAAGAACAAGGCATCAATAAGAACCGTTCCTGTCTGCAAGGATCTCCAAGCCATCCTGGACGACCATGTTAAGAACTTCCTTTCAAAGGTGCCTTTACCTGATGATAAGAAATACTTGGTCTATGGAATCGCCCCTATTCCTAACACCACGGCGGAGACGGTCAAGAACCGCATGGAGAAGAAGGCAGGAGTAAGGCATATCCGCATCCACGATCTCCGTCATTCCTTTGCCTCAAACCTGATTAACGCCGGTGTTCCCATAACAACCGTTTCTAAGCTTTGCGGACACGCATCTACAGAACTCACCTACCGCATCTATTCCCACCTCTTCCCGGAGACAGGAGCAGAGGCCGTGGATGCCATGAACAAGTACATAAGCAACCACCAGGGAGAGAAGAAATAAGACATAAAGCCGAACAATTTACGCCCAAATTACGCCCGAAGCGTTTTTAACACCGAAAAAGCCCGATTTCTCGGGCTATTTTTGTTTACTGGCGGAGCGAGAGAGATTTGAACTCTCGCACGGTGTTGCCCGTCTATGAGCTTTCCAAGCCCACCTCTTCAGCCTCTTGAGTATCGCTCCACGAAGAGATTACAGCTCTACTAAGCTTGCGCCGGAAACAGCGCAAGTAATATTCTACAGGATATCCGACGAAAGTCAAGGCGTTTTTATACCCTACTTTCCCGATTCCGAACGATAGAATCTATCAAATGCAACCAAGGAAAAACCCTAAGAATGATATAATACCAAAGATATGACCTATACCATAACTGCGCTCGACAGCAATCAGCGTGTCGATAAATTTCTCAAGCGGATGCTGAAAGATGCTCCGGTCTCTTTCTTATACAAGATGTTCCGTCAGAAGGATGTCAAAATCAACGGCAAGAAAGCGAAGATCGATGATATCCTCAAAGAAGGGGATGTCGTCGATATCTATATCAAGGAACAGCTCTTGGAGCAGTTCCGCAAAGAGGCTTTATTACGTCCGGTCAAAGCCGATTTTACGATTCTCTATGAGGATGAGAACATCCTTGTCGTCGATAAACCGAAAGGATTGCTCGTCCACGGAGATGAAGGGGAAAAGAGAATTACGCTTCAGAACATGGTTCTCAATTATCTCAAAGAGAAAAGAGAATGGGATCCTAACCAAGTCAACGGCTTTGTTCCTTCACCGGCCCACCGTCTTGACCGCAACACTTCGGGCATCGTCATCTTCGGTAAGAACCTTCCGACGTTACAGCAATTGCTCGAGCTTTTCCGCACCCGTGATCAGATTGAGAAGAAATACACTCTTTTAGTAAGAGGTTCTTTACCGGTTTCGGGAAAAATCGATTTCCCGCTTCTCAAGGATAGTGAGAAGAAGATGGTCAAAGTCGTACCCGAAAACCGGGGTGGGAAACCGGCTTTAACTATTTACCGTAGACTGAAATCCTATCCGGCCGGCTATTCCTTAGCCGAAGCGGAACTTATGACCGGAAGAACCCATCAGCTCCGTGTCCATTTTGCCTATATCGGTCATCCGATCGTCGGCGATAGCAAATACGGCGATTTCAAAGTGAACGATGAATTCCAGGAGCTCTTCGGACTGAAGAACCAGTTCTTACACGCTTCCTATTTCAAGTTCGGAAAACTGGATGGTTATCTTTCCTATCTATCCGGGAAGGAGTTCACTTCTCCGCTTCCGGAGAAAGAGAAGAAGATTCTCGACGCTTTAGCGAGGATGTAATGAGTTTATCCTTGTTCGTAATTCTCCTCTTTCCGCTCTTTCTTTTTCCAGCATTGTTTCTTCCTCATAACCGTCTCTTTTTCTATTCTCTCTGTTCCTTCTTTGCCACGCTTTTTCTTGTATTGCTTTTAGCCATCGATTCTTTTGTCCCCAGCATCGCTTTATTCACCCGTATCGGAGATGCTTTTGAACCGATGTTCTCTTTTCTGATGAACCGGAACGAATGGTTGGAGAGTGAGATCAATCATCTCTCCTGTTTCTATGCGTTAGCTTTCCTCTTCGGGGTGATTTATTCCCTCTCCTATCTGATCCTGAAGATCTTCTTCATCGGTTCTTCTCCTTATATCGGAACCCCGATCCGCAAAGCGACGAGAGTCCTAGAGATTCTTTTCTTTTTATTGACTACGTATGTTCCGCTCTTTTTCTTCCTCATTGAAATAAGAGAAGCCCTTCCCTTAAGAGACGGCTTTTTCGCTCCTCTTTTTTCGATGATCTATCCGATCGAGGCATAAGACCATGGAAGGAAAAATGAAGTTCTATTACCTAGCGGAAAAAAGCGGCTGGAACATGTCCCGGTATGCTTTCAGTTACCGTCCTGCCTTAGGAGAACTTCTCGCGGTCAAGGTTTTATCGGTCAACGTCTTAGATGCCAAGAATCATTTAGCCCGCTCTGCTCAGGAGATCGTCGATGCCTACGATCATCTTAAACTAGAGACAAGAAGTGTCGAAGAGACCTTTATCTTAGAAACCAGACTCAATTACTTAGCTCTCCATTCCTATCCGGAATATTATCTCAATCCGTTAGCAATCGACCCGAACTACGAAGGCAATGTCGATACCATCGGTCAATTGATCGTCGACGCCAAAGGCAAAGACGAAAGCATCAACGAGCTGATTCAGGATGAGACGATTTCGATGGAAGAGAAGAAAGAGATTCTCCGCAACAAGACCGACTTCTGGAGAGAAGAGATGGAAGAGCTTGTTTCTCTTTCGATCGCTAAGGCAAAGAAACATTCTTTCTCCGCCCGGAATAGAAGCAAAGGGAAACAGATCTCCCTTGCTTTGCTCGATGGGTTCTCCTGTTTCCTCATCAATCTTTTCTTTGTTCTTCAATTATGTCTTCCTAACCATGTCTATTGGTCCTGCTTCTATGAGTTTGAACCTTATTATGTTCTGAGTTATGTCTCCATCCTTTTCCCGATTCTGCTTTTCCTTTTTGATATTTCCTATGTTCTTTATCATTCCTATTTTGCAAAGATATCGGAGCCTTATAACTACGCTAGAAGATTCCTAAGGAGAAACAGCAACAAGGTCTATGACGATATTCAGGAAGGAAGTGAAAAGATGCTTTTCTCTTTGATCGGTGCCGCCAACGATAAAATCCTTTTAGAGAACGATATCACTTCTTTTTCGAAGCTTTCTTCTTCCTATGTCGATTTCAAGGCGATCTTCGAAGCGGAGAATCTCCGCAAAGGAAAGCTTTTCCGTTTCCTTCATTCTTTACTGAATATCTTACGAACCTTAGCTTTCAGCTTTGCTCTCTTTACTCTCATTGTCTATATTCTTTCGCTTGTCTTCTCGCTTCCGTTCTAGAAAAAGGAGAACATAGAAACATGGCTATCACAATCGAAGAGAAAACCTATGACGATATCTTCGCTCTGGCAAAGGATCTTTCCTTAGGAAAAGAAAGCTATGCGAAAGCTCTCCGTTCTCCGGAAGTTCTTTCTTTTATCCGCGAGGAAGATGCCTATAAAGGGAAAAGAGCCGATGCTCTTTCTCTTTCTTCTCTTCCCGATGATGTCTTTCTTTTCCGCATGCAGGAAATACTCAACCCCTTCCTTCCTTTTGCTTTCCACGGGAAAGTCTATGAAACGTATGCCGATCTAGGAAGAGACATCTTAGCTTCTTCTCCGACCCCTTCTCCTTTTCTTCTTCCGATTCTCCGCTATCACCTGGTTTCGGAACACATGAAAACCAGCGGCTATGAAAAAGACCATGTCGAAGAAAGTAGGAAAGTAAGCGAAATCGAAAACGAAGATAAAGAGGATAGCACCTATTCCTATTTCGCTTTAGGTTACTATCTTTCCGGCAGTAAATCCTTCTTCTATCAGGGAGTCGAATACGAAAATCTCTATAATTTCACCTATTACCTCATCAAGAAAGAGACGGATCTCAACGCCTTAGGAACCTTCTTAGGAAGCTCTTCTCTATTAGAAGCCTATGGCGATTACGGAAACGAAAAAGCCTTAGTGAAAGAGTATCTCCACCTCTGTAAAGAAGTCGACCGCAGCGAAGAAAACCTCCTCTCCTTCCAGGAGAAGAGAAAATCCTCCTATCCGCAAAAACCTTCTCAGGGAGAAAAGAAAAAACTATAATTGAGTTAAACGCAAGACGCAGAAAGGAAGCAGAATTATGGATTATCAAACGAAGATGCAGGAATGGCTCTCTTCTCCTCTCGTCGATGAAAAAGATAAGGAGCAGATTCGCGTTGCGGATGAAGAGACCAAGAAAGAGATGTTCTCCTCGGATCTCCACTTCGGAACCGCTGGTATGAGAGCACTCCTTGGTCCAGGAAGTGCCCGTCTCAATCTTCTCACGGTGAGAAGAGCCACTATCGGTGTTGCTCTCTTCCTTTTAGAAAGATACGGTCAGGAAGCCTGTAAAACCCGAGGCTTTGCTATCTCCTTTGATAACCGCCACTACTCGAAAGAATTCCGTGATACGGCTGCAAAAGTCTTAACGGAACTCGGTTTCAATGTCTATACCTTTAGAGATCCTCATCCGACTCCGGAACTATCCTATACCGTCCGTTTCTTCCACTGTGTCGGTGGTCTTATGTTGACTGCTTCCCACAATCCGAAAGAATATAACGGCTATAAGTTCTATGACGAAGAAGGCTGTCAGGGTGTCTATGAAGTAATCGACGGATTGATCGCCAAGATCGATTCTCTCCCCGATGAACTCCATGCTTCCTATACTCCAGTTGCCAAAGAGAAACAGGGAACTGTCACCTATCTCGATGACAGTGAGAAATACGATGAAGACTTCACCGATAAGGAAGTCTCCACTTCCTTATATAAAGATGTCTACGAAGGCGAAAGACTGACGAAGATCGTCTTCACCCCGGAATGCGGTTGCGACTGCAAGGTCGGACCGATGGTCTTACGGAAAGCCGGTTATACGGTTTCGACCGTTCCGAGTCAGGATTTCTTCGATCCGGACTTCAAAGGAACTCCCAACCCGAACCCGGAGACCGAAGATGCCTATCTTGCCGCTTTTGACCATCTAAAGGAACTCAACGAAAAAGGTGGAAAGTATAATCTCATCTTAGCGACCGATCCGGATGCCGACCGTATGGGTATTGCCTTCTTAAACAAAGAAGGAAAGATTCAGCGTTTCACCGGAAACCAGACCGGTGCCTTGTTGATTGATTTCGTCTTAGGAACGCTTCAGCGGAGAGATGAGCTTCCCACCAACGGCTGTATCTGCAACACCTATGTCACCGGTGCCCAGGGTGCTAAGGTTGCAAGCCTTTATAACATCAAGGTGAGAACCACGGCGACTGGCTTTAAATACATCGGCAACATGGCCGACCGTATGAGAGAAGAAGGCGATAAGTATCTCTTCGGTTACGAAGAGTCCTATGGTTATCTTCTTCAGGACTTCATCCGCGATAAGGATTCCTTACAAGGTATCGTAGCAGTCGCCGATATGGTCGAATACTATCTCCGTCAGGGAAAGACGCTCGATATCGCTTTAGCTGACCTCGATAAGAGAACCGGTCATTATTACGATACCCAGGTCAATATCTACTTCCACGGTGCCGGCTTAGAGAAGATGAACGAAGAGATAGAAGCCGTCCGCAACCATCCTTTCTCCACCTTAGCCGGAAAGAAAGTCAAGACCTGCACCGACTATGAAAAGAGAGTCGTAATCGACTTCGAAAAAGGAACAAGGACTCCATTAGTCGCTCCGGATATCGATACCACCAATTGCCTCCGCTTCGACTTCACCGATGAATCCTTCCTCTGCATCCGTCCAAGCGGTACCGAACCGAAGGTCAAGTTCTATATCGAAATCGTCGCTCCGGATGAAGAAGCAAAACCGGTTGCCACAAAGATGGCTGAGGAACTGAAAGCCATCATGCATCTTGCTTAATTAACCATCAAGGGAAGCCAGCCTATACCTCAAAAGAGAAGGCTGGCTTTTTCTGTGGTTTCCTCGCCAAAACCGCTAAATCTGCTGATATTTCCTATGGTATAATGGTGCCGTTTTTACGTAAAGAAAGAGGAGAATCACATCCTTATGGAAAACACAGAAAAGCTTCCACAGAAGAAAGAACATCCGATCAAGTCCTTCTTCATGAACACCACCAACGGTATGGCAATCGGTCTCTTCGGTACCTTGATCATCGGTACCGTTCTGAATCTCTTTGCCAGGATTCCGCATCTTGAGGTGATGGGTACCTTTGCTACTATCGTCCAATCTCTGATGGGAGCCGGTATCGGACTCGGTGTCGCTTTATCTTTAAAAGGGCAAGGTGTTCTTGTTGTCGCCCTTATGGCAGCCGGCTATATCGGGAACTATGAATTCCAATGGTTAGCCGACCAGACGAGCAAACAGTTTGCTCTCACTTCGATCGGTGATCCCCTCTCTTGTTATGTCTCAGTCCTTCTTGCCTATATCGTCGTTAAACTTGTGATGCGGAAAAAGACACCGGTCGACCTGATTCTGATTCCGCTAGTCGGTCTTCTTACCGCGATTCTCTATTCGGTTCTTCTTGCCGAATGGGTGCATTACATCACGATCGGTATCTCCTTTGTCATCGAGAAGAGCTTTGAAGTCGTTCCCTTCCTGATGTGTATCTTAGTCTCGGTTCTAGTCGGTATGGCTTTAACCGCTCCGATCAGCTCGGTCGCTATCTGTGTCGCCATTCAGATCGGCGAAGTTCCGCTTGCTGCCGCTAGCGCCTTGATCGGTTGCTGCACCCAGATGGTCGGCTTTGCGGTCGAAACCGCTCACGACAATAAGGTCGGAAGCGTCTTAGCGGTCGGATTCGGTACTTCGATGCTGCAGTTCAAGAACATCGTAAGAAAGCCTCTGATTTGGCTTCCGACCATTATCGTCTCTGCTCTTCTTGGGCCTTTAGCGATGACTTTCCCAATCAGCGGAGCAGATTTATCTTCCTTTACCAAAGCTCTTTCGGTCGGTGCCGGTATGGGAACCTGTGGATTAGTCGGACCTCTTAACTTCTTCGACGCTTTCTCCTATAACTGGGTCGTTGTCTTAGAAGTGATCGGATACGGTGTCTTACTTCCGATTGTCTTAGTCCTCTTAGTCGATCTTCTCTTCCGCAAGATCGGTTGGATCAAGAAGGGCGATTTTGCTCTTTCAAACGATCTCTAAATTATCTTTTAAAAAAGCCTTGGCATGGAACCAAGGCCTTTTATTCGTTAAACAACTTCTTCAGCATCCAGTAAATCCCTTCATGGTCGTTATCTTCGGGGGTGACATAATCGGCAGCTTGCTGTAGTTTCGGTGCTCCGTTTTTCATCGCCACCGAGATACCGGCGCTTTTGATCATCTCAAGATCGTTATAGGCATCTCCGAAAGCAATCGAATGTGCGCGGTCGATACCGTAATACTTTCTTACTCGATCGATAGCAGTCGCTTTATCGGTATCGAGGAAATAGAACTCGCAGAAGAGTGGTTCATGGAACCAGAAGCGGAGAGCAAGGTTACTATCCAGTGTATGAAGATAATCCTGCATATCCGGATGGTGAAGAGAGGAGTTGGTACGGACTACTACCGTGTTGAGATCTTTCTGGATAGGAAGGTAATCTTCTCCGAGATGGACTTTCATCCCTTCCGGATGGAAGAAGCTGACGTAGTCTTTGTTCTCTTTCTTATAGTACTGATCCGTGAGATCTTCGGTCATGAAGTTATCGATATCGTCTTTAAAGCGTGAATAGAACGAATTGAATACTTCTTTCTTAATCTTCTTTTCAAAAGGTGGGAAAGAAGTATTTCCCGGAGCTATCATCGCTCCGTTATAACCGATATAAGGACCGGAAATAGATAATTCTTCCGCATATTGTTTTACGGAGCGAAGCGGTCTTCCGCTTGCTAAAACAATCTTGTTTCCTTTGGAAGCAAGCTCTTTGAGAAGGGCTTTTGTCTTTTCCCCGATAGTCTTATTCGAAGTGAGTAAAGTGCCATCGAGATCAAAAGCCAATAAGAAGGTATGGTTTTCTAAGATGTTGTTCATATTTTTTCCGCATAAAAGAATACCACCAAGAGGCGGAAAAGAAAAAGAAGATGATAAAAGCTATTCGGATTATTTCGAAAAATTCCGATCAGTTCTCAGCAACATGGGTATGCGAGATAACCCACTGATGCATCTTGATACCAAACCAGAAAGAATAGATACCGATAGTGACGATGGTAAGAAGAAGCCAGATGATGTATTTTCCGAATAACTGACCACCGGTACCATCAAAGGTAAGCTGCTTTCCATCGATGATAGTATGTCCGGCATACCATCTTTCGCGGAAGCAGACCATCCACGGAGCAGCGATACCAAGAGTGATAGCCGTGACAATAGAGACAACCAAATTGACACCGATCAGGCCAAGCAGACCGCCATTGAATTGAGATTCTTTCATGTTTCCTTTCCTCGATTCCTTTTGCTGAATACAGCTGTTATCCACGTTAGCATCGCCCTTTAAGCCTGTCAACAGAAGGAATGGATGTGTTGGATATTGTGATGATAGAACAATAGGGAATCAACGAAAAAATGACCACTTTTCCTAGCAAATTGCCAATAAAATCAAAATCAGAGAATATGCTAAACCAAGTAAGGATAATTGCTTTTTCGCGTTCTGAAAACTATCTTCTCCTTATGGGCTTTCTTTTGTTAATACTTCCTTTA
>Ga0256406_1006520_pt1 | contig 11674 bp, 12 predicted proteins | sample RumenRJG_03DNA_FD_185986 | JGI IMG/M metagenome (GOLD analysis project Ga0256406, IMG submission 185986) | Bovine rumen microbial communities from Lethbridge, Alberta, Canada - RJG_03 | ecosystem: Host-associated > Mammals > Digestive system > Stomach > Rumen | place: Canada: Alberta | collected...
AAGAAAACAACTAGATTACAGCACGCCAGAGGAACTATTCGAGGAATTTTTAAACCAAATATATCAATCTGGCCCAAAGATAAAACTTAATTCGTATCAGTGTTCAAGTTGAACTTGCAATTTACCAGAATTAAATAATGTTGTGAGTTTCACTTCGACAGTAGTTTTTCCATTCCTTTCAAAGGACAAAAGGGTGGCAAATCTACAGTTAATAATGTTTGCTAGTTGGAACTATAATGGTGTCCTGTTTATGGCACTTAGTGACCCCGTGCGCACAGGAAGGGTGACAAAAATAATTGAAAATTATCTGGGTGGCGAAAGCAAACAACCCGCGCAAATAATATATACATTCCAATATGATAAAGGACGTTTGATAGGTTGTGCGACTAATATAAATACTTATATTTCATTTCATTACGATGATCAAAATCGCCTTGAAAATATTAACCAGATGGACGAAGCAGGAGAACATTTAATATATAATTTCTATTATAATTCGAACGATACTCTGAATCGTGTAGATGCATCCAATACTCATCAGGATGACTATGGATATCCTCCTACGACAACATGGAAGACGGAAACGGTGGAGTATAGTTCTGCTGGTCAAGTTTCAAAAGTGAACCTTTATCTTGCAAGCAAAGATTGGAAAAAGGTAAAACTATCCGAAGGCGAAAGTAATGCGGAATGTTGTTTTATATATAATTCTTCGAATGGAAGACTAAAAGAGGTCGATGAGTTCATGATAGGACCATCATCTGAACGCGTCAAAACAGATACTTGGAAGTGCGCCTATGATAGTAATGGTAATATTACTAACGCTGAACTGATATCCTTTATTCCAGGGGCTGGCCAGACCTCCCACTACCAATATCAATTGATTTGACAAAAAATCAGCTCCCCCGCGCACTAGCACGGGGGAGCTTGCCTTATATATTGAACAAGAGTGATTTATATGAAATCTAAATTAGTACATTGGACTATCCTGCCTTATGGTAAAAGTGCGAAGAGGCATTGCCTAGCCCATTGGAAACCCTTCTTTCAAAGATGACGCATATCGAGCGGATGGCGGACAAAAAACTGCGATTCTTCTTCCTGACCCATCGGACTCACCCCTTTCATTTAGGCTGTCATCTTTTTCTATCTCTACTATAGCACATTACCACGCTAAAGCAAGCAAGAGGGTCCGGTTTGTACAAAGACATTGAATCGCCCGGAATATTCGGCTATTCTGATATCAGAAAGGGTGGCTGATTATGATTACAGTGACATCGGCGGAGGCCGCAAAAATTCTTCAGAAACTTAACGATGAGCGGAATGCGCTGCTGGAGCGGGAGGACCAGCTGGCGTGGTTCTTGTGTGCGTCGACGGAGGATCCGGAGGCGAATCGCCCGGAATATGACATGGCGGAGTACCACGAAAAGCTGCGTGATCTGGAGGCGAAGATCCGGGCTGTGAAACACGCTATCAACGTCTTCAATATGACCCATGAGGTGGAAGGCTTAAGCATGACCATTGACCAGGTGCTGGTCTACATTCCGCAGCTCAGTGAGCAGAAGAGGTACCTACGCGCAAAGGCGCAGTCCATGCCGAAAGAGCGGCAGGACACCATGAACTCGCCCATCATTGACTACCGTTACGCGAACTTCGACCCGGCGGATGCCCGCACCGAGTATGACCGGGTGAGCAGCCTGCTGGCCAAGGCGCAGTTGGGGCTGGACAAGGTGAATCAGACACAGACCATGGAAATAGACATTACACTCTGACCGGAGTTTTTCCGGGGCAGGGGGCGGCCGCAAATAATTTGGGTTCAAGGTTCTTTGTTATCCGTTGTTCCTTTTGTTATTGCATTAAGGTCATGGTTTATTGTTATGACATCTTTTTGTATCATTGGTTGCCCGCTGTCCGAAAGCCCGGGCGCCTCTGGGTGCCCTGCAGCGGGGGCTCGGTCTGATGCTGCTTTTTGGGGGCGATTGGCTGGCCGCCTGTGAATTTGCGGCTCTCTTATACAAAATTCTGTGAATTAAAAATTTTGTATGAGAAAAATCGCCTTCAATAATGAAAACCTCATACAGTGCCTTTTGAAAGAGGCAGTTGTGTATGAGTAACATCATACAATACAAGGTGCCTCTCAAATTTATGTATATGCCGGCTGCGAAATGTTTCGCAAAATCGTATACATAATCTGGCTAAATGAGGGGCAGTGTATTAGGAATTCTCGAAACAAGGCAAAAAATCTCATACAAAGCTCGAGAAATCAAGGGGAACTGTATATTAATCCACCCTGGATCGCCCCCAAACACAAGAAAAAGGAATTGTGCCACCACAACGGCGACACAATTCCTTATATTTATTATGAGTTCAACTGAATTAATACATTGGACTGTCCTGCCTATCAAAGATTCTCAGGTTGCAGCATTTTCAGCCCATTGGTAACACTTCTTTCAAAGATGACGCACATCGGGTTTGTTGCGAGAAAGGAGCTGTGTTATTTCTTCTTCGGATGCGTGACCCATTGGATTCATTCCCTTCTATATAAGCTGTCATCTTTTCTACTCTCACTATAGCAAGCTGCCGGGGGCGCCGCAAGTGGGTTGGTCGCGTATTTACAAACAACCAGATCAGTGGGCGATGGAGTCCCGGACAGAGACAAGGCCATTAAACACTCCAACATAGAGGGCTCCGTTCGGCGAGAGGAAGATGGGGGCGTAGCTGTTGTTCCAGCTCTTGCCGGTGCCGGTGAAGACACGGTAGACCGTTTTGCCGGTCCGGAAGTCAATCGCCGTCAGGTACCAGGCCACCGCGTTGTCCGGAATCTTTTCGTCCTTGATGCGCGTATACAGGTAAACGAGGCCGGTCTTTGTAGAGAGTTTCGGCACGGTGGTGTTGGAGGCCTCCTGACTCTCCCAGACCACATGGGCACCCTTTACGTCCGGATCGACGTCGACGCGGGTCACGCCGGGGGAGCTCTCCGGGTCGTCGGCAAGGAATCCTGCGCCATTGGGGGAATAATTGTTTTCGGCGATGAACGAGCGTCCATCGGCAATGAGGCTGTTCTCCGTGCAGCTCTCACCGTCCTTGAACAGAGGAGTCTTGCTGATGACTTTGCCGTTGTCTCGGTCAATGATGAGCAAGTTCACGCGCCCGTCTGCATTGTCGGTAATGCCAAGGAGGTGATGGACTTTGCCCTTCGTGTCCTTGACATCCAGCAGAGTCGGGGTGGTGCCGCTGCCTTGGTCAATTTCTCCTGGCTTAGCGAAGGTGCCGCGGTCATAGGCGGTGCGCCACTGGACTTCCGGATTTCCGTACTTTCCAATATGGAAGCTGTACTGGGCGTGGTCGGAAACAATGTAGATGCCGTTCTCATCCAGGGAGAAGGCGTTCTGAATTTCCTCGTCTTTCAGGGTGATGATGTGGGTGTCGCCGGATTTCGGGTCCAGGTATCCCACCTGGCCGAAGCGGGTCACGAACCAGTAGTTGCCTTCATAGTCCGGGAGGACAGTGGTAATGAAGGAGTGCTCCGGGAGCTTCTTGCTGATGTCAAAATCCTGGTCCTTTATCCACTTGGGCGATTCACCGGTGTCATCCACATGGTACACCTGGATATGGTTCTCTGAGTTTCCAATAAGGGGTCGATCGCCCTCGAGAAGACTGAAATAGGCGCCGCCGGACGTGTCGCTGGAGATCTTGCTGAAGTCCAGGGTCTTCAGGAACTCCCGCGTGGACTCGCGCTGGGGCAGGTTCGTCTCGGCTAGGATCTCGAGAGAATCCGGGTCGAGGAGCAGAAGGCGGAAGCCGGCAAAGCCACCGCTGACGGCAATAATGCGGCCCTTGCTGTCAAACTGTACGTTGGCGACCTCGCCGCCAATGCTGTTATAGGCTTGGCTGGTGACGACCGGATTGATGCCAAGCGGTGCATCATAGTTGTAACTGCCCGTGCTGTAAGAGTTGCCGTGCATGCTGTTGCGGCCTTGCTCTGCAAGGTACGGATGGTCCGGAACAACAATTGGGTCAACAGGGTTGGCCGTGGCAGGGGAACCAAAATATTTTGGAATGATGGAATCCACCGGCGCGTGGCGGATGGGGCCTTTGGAGCCGTGCGGGCGCACCTGTTCCGTCAACGCTGAAAGGTCTGCGCTGGAAAGGCTGGCCGCGGGAACAGCGGTGGCGGTGGACAGCGGGATAACGGCGGCGAAGATGGCCGCGAGTATGCTTGTGGCGGTACGGCGCCAGCGGATTTTTCTGGTTGTCATGATCATATCTCCTAGTAAACTGGTATGAATAGTATGTAATTTAAATTGGCTATATCCTACTATTTTTGCGGGTTTTTGTCAAGGGGAGCCCGGATTCGGTTGAGTTATCCCATTCTTTTCTATATAATTGAAAGCGTCGGACGGAAAATTGGAGCGGCGGAGGTGAAAAAAATTTGGAGAAAGACACAAAAAAGGAAGTCCTGAAGGTCAGCGCCGTCCTCGGCTGCGCCCTCCTCGTCTTTGTGCTGCTGGGGAACGGTCTCACGGCTTTGGTGCGCTACTTCTTCGACAATGCCATCCTGACCAAGACGTTCAATGTCAGCTGTTATCTCCAAATCCTCTACTCCATCCTCGCCATCCTGCTCCCGTTTTTCATTGCCACATTCGTCATTCGGAAAATGCAGGGGAGACCGCGAACTGACCTGCTGCCGCTGGGGCCGCCGAAGAACTATATCCTGTTCCTGTGTGCGCTGGGAATTGGCTTTATGGCCATTATGATCAGCAACACGCTGACATCGCTGTTTGTGGTGACCATGAAGGACCACGGCTTTGTCTTTGATGGGGCGGATGTGCCCATTCCCAAATCCGCCAGTGGCTACTTCTGGGCAATCATGGCAGACGCCTTTGTGCCCGCACTCTGTGAGGAATATGCCCTGCGGGGTGTCGTTATGGGGAGTCTCCGAAAGTATGGGGACAGCATGGCCATTGGCTTCAGCGCTCTGCTGTTTGCACTCATGCATGGCAACATGACACAGGCTCCGTTTGCATTCCTGCTTGGCCTTGTCATTGGCCGCCTCGTCATTGCCACGGACAGTCTCTGGACCGGAATTGCCATCCACTTCCTGAACAACTTCTTTGCGGTCCTCATGCAGATCATGCAGAACCATACCACGACGGTCACGGTTGCGGCCACTACCGTTATTGCCGCCACAGTTGCGTTGGTTATGGGCATTATCTCCATCTTTGTACTGCGGGAGGTCTACCATTGGAAGGAGCGGGAACCGTTGCGTAACCCGGGGACCACGAAGGTGGAAAAACGGCATAACCGCTGGTGGGCAGAAGGGCTCACCGTGGTGTCGCCGCCTATGCTGGTGTCGCTTGCATACCTGTTCTACGTGCTTGTCACGACCGTACACCATAAGGGAGGCTGATGGCATGGAAGAGGAACAGAAGGTGCAGGAGGTCGCCGAGCGCTACATGCGCGAGGCGCTCAAGGAGGCTGCGAAGGCCGCCGAAGCGGGCGAGGTGCCCATCGGCGCGGTGGTGGTGAAGGGCGACGAAATCGTCGGCCGCGGCCACAACCGCCGAGAGGGGAGCCGCAACGCGCTGGCCCACGCCGAGCTGCTGGCCATTGACGACGCATGCCGCAGGCTGGGCGGCTGGAGGCTGTGGGAGTGTGACCTGTATGTCACGCTCGAGCCCTGCCCCATGTGCGCCGGCGCCATCATCAACTCCCGCATCCGCACCGTGTACTACGGCGCCGACGACGACAAGGCCGGCTCCTGCGGCAGCGTCGTCAATCTATTCGACTTGCCGTACAACCACAGACCGCAACTTGTGCGCGGCATCCTGGCTGACGAGTGCTCTGCGGCACTGAAAGACTTTTTCCGGGAGCTGCGTGAGAAGGGCGGTAACGGAAAAAATTGGAAACTGAATCGCGCAAACGCAAAAAACGAGGAGCGCGAACCCAAAAATTAGGAGGATATATTATGCCAGAAAATCAGCCCATGAACCCGGAGGATTTCCTCTGGAACGCTAACCAGTTCAGTAAAGTCGACAAGGTCATTGCCGTAGCCAGCGGCAAGGGCGGTGTCGGAAAGTCCCTTGTTACCTCCATGCTCGCATGTTCTGCAGCCAAGGAGGGCAAGAACGTCGCCATCATGGATGCCGACGTCACCGGCCCGTCTATTCCGAAGTCCTTCGGCCTGCACAATCAGCTCCAGGCCATTGAGGGCGTCGGCATTGAGCCGGCCGAGACAAAGCTCGGCATTAAGGTCGTCTCCATGAACCTGCTCCTCGAGGACGAGGAGGCGCCGGTCGTATGGAGAGGCCCAGTCGTAGCCGGTGTTCTGCAGCAGTTCTGGCAGGACGTCGACTGGGGCAACGTCGACTACATGTTTGTCGACATGCCTCCCGGAACCGGTGACGTGCCGCTTACGGTATATCAGTCCCTTCCGGTAGACGGCATTGTCGTCGTCACCACTCCGCAGGATCTCGTCAAGCTCATTGTCAAGAAGGCCCTCAACATGGCCCAGATGATGAATGTCCCCATCCTCGGCGTCATTGAGAACATGAGTTATCTGGAGTGTCCGGACTGTGGCAAGAAGATCAGCGTTTTCGGCTCTTCCAAAGCCGAAGAGGTCGCCAAAGAACTCGGTGTCCCGGTCATTGCCCAGCTTCCCATCAACCCGAAGATTGCCATGGGCGTCGACGAGGGCGACATTGAGGCCATTGATGTCCCCGAGGTCAACGAGGCCTTTGCCAATATTGAAAAGCAGGTAGAGAAGGAATAAGAAGCTTTTCGAAACGGAGTATTACAGTGGACAACTATCTGATTGAACTGGACCAGAAAAAGTGGAAGCCCCTGACCCGTACCCAGCAGAAGCTGAAGACGGCCATTCTGGAGCTCTATGCCAAAGAGGGTCTGGAAAAAATCAACGTGAGAGAACTCTGCAGCCGTGCCTGTGTGGCCCGGACGTCGTTTTACAACTATTACGATAATACGACGCAGCTCATGGAGGAACTGGAAGACCGCCTCTTAAGCGACATGCGGCGCAATGCGGCCCCTGTCACCCACGAGGAGTTTGCCACGGAGGAATCCATATCGCTGCTCCAGGGTTATCTGGATTTTATCCGCCAGAATGAGGATATCTTCCGTATCTTTCTGGTTACGCGGCCCAACTATCGGTTTATTCAAAAGTGGGAGCGGAGCACAATAGAACATCTGGATCGGCGGCTCAAGAACTCCAACACGGCCATCCACAACCGGGAGCTCGCCCTTCAGCTGTCTGCGTCCAGCACGGTCACGGCATTTACCTATGGGCTCCAGCATCCGGAGAAAGTAGATGACAAGAGCCTCCGCAACCTGGTGGTCCGGTATTTCCGTTTTCTGGAATCTCTGTAAAAATCCAAGAAAAATTCCATAAATTTTCAGGGTTTGGACACTTTGTCCAAACCCTGTAGTTTTTTTGACATACCCCCGACGGTAGAATGGCATTGTAAGTAAGAGATACAAAGTCATTCCACAATCGGAGGTAATTATTATGTTTGGTAACAAGAAAAAATGGAAAGGTTATTTTGACCCCTGCGACTATCCGAAGGGAAACTGGATCGTTCCGAGCGAGCCGAAGGTCTCCTACATTGAGCGCAAGCAGACCCACGGTCTCAACCGTGTCATCATGAACATGATGAAGGTCGGCGCCAAGGCTCCGGACACTATCAATGTCTTTAAGGTCCTCGCCCATCTCAAAGGAATTCTCGTTCCCTATACCAACTTCTTCTTCTCCATCTATAAGATGGGCGGCATCAAGAACGCCGAGAAAGAGGAAATCATCATGCGGGCTGCTTGGCGCCTCGGCTGCATCTATGAGTACAGCCAGCACAGACCGTTCCTTGCCGGCAAGGGCTACAGCGAGGAGCTGCTTGACTCCTTCGCATCGGAAGAGGATTCCCCGCTCTGGTCCGATCGTCAGACCGCGGTGTTCCACTGTGTCGATGATCTGGTAGCGAACCACCTTGTCTCGGATGAACACATGAAGGCACTGAAAAAATACTACGATGACGATCAGGTCGTTCAGTTCTGCATGCTCGTCGGTCACTATATTATGATTGCCTGCACAGCAGAGTCGACCGGTGTCACGGTTGAAAACTACACCTGGCTCAACGCTAAGAAGAATAAATAAGGAGATTAAGAAAATGAGTAAAGTTGCACTGATCACCGGAGCTGCCTCCGGCATGGGCCTCGCCTATACCGATGTCTTCGGAAAGAATGGCTTTGATATGGTCCTCGTCGATATCAACGAGGAAAAGCTGAACGAGATCAAACCGGATCTCGAGAAGAAATATAACTGCAAGGTCACGACGATTGTGGAGGACCTCTCCAAGGATGAGGCTGCAAAGCATATCTTCGACAAGACCGAAGAGCTCGGCATCAAGGTCGATGTTCTGGTCAACAATGCCGGCTTTGGCGACTTCGGCCGCTACATTGACATTCCCTATGGCAAAGAGCGTGCACTCATGGGTGTCAACTGCATCACCCTCATGTACATGACCCATCTCTATGCCAATGACATGGTGAAGCGCGGATCTGGTCGCATTCTGAACATTGCGTCCATCGCCGCCTACCTTCCGGGCCCGTATATGCCGCTCTACTATGCCAGCAAGGCATTCGTCTACAGCTTCTCCATGGCAGTCAACCATGAGCTCAAGGGCACCGGCGTCACTGTGACCACCTATTGCCCGGGCCCGACAAAGACCAGCTTTGAGAAGAATGCCAAGATGGATGGTTCCAAGATGTTCACATTCAAGCCAATTCAGGGCGGTACGAAAGAGCAGACCGTACAGCGCGCCTATGACGCCACCATGAAGGGCAAGGCCCATGCCCAGTTCCCGAAGCATGTTCTCTTTGAGATCCTCTGCCGGCTGGGACCGGATGGTATCCGTGAGAAACTCTGCACCTATATCAACATCGGGGAGATCAAATAACTATGAAAATTCAGGTCCTTCACACCGGCGAAGTATGTGTTAGCCCCTATCTTCCCTTCGGGGGAGATGTGAACCTGCTCAAGGCAGCAGGCCTGACCACCCGCTGGAAAGACCGCCTCTGGCTTCCCGTCTCCTGCTATCTTATTGAGACGGAGCATGGAAGAATTCTCTTTGACACTGGATGGGCCCGCAGCATGAGCCCTAAGGGCAAGTACGACGTCCCGGCACAGATCAAGTCGCTGGGTTCTGTCCCGCTCTTCTTCGTCAATCAGGGCAAAGTCGGCCCTGGAGAGACAATTGGCGATCAGCTGAAGGCCATGGGTCTTGCCCCGTCCGATATCGACTATGTCCTGCTCTCCCATCTGGACTGCGATCATGCGAATGGACTCTCGGAGGTCAAGGGCGCAAAGAACTTCCTCTGCGCTGATGCTGAGCTGAAATTCGCTGGAAAGGGCGGCAGCAACAAGATCCGCTATTACAGCAAGTGGTGGAAGGACATACCTCTTACTACTTTCGACTGGAATGGCACGGAGGGCCCCGTTGGGCGCTCCTATGATGTCTTTGGCGATGGACAGGTCGTCATGGTCAACATACCCGGCCATGCCGATGGACTCTGTGCGCTGAAGCTCACAAACTCTGACGGAAAATTTGTCCTTCTATTCGCTGATGGCGGCTATGCCGTCAAGTCCTGGAAAGAGCAGATCCTCCCCGGGATCTCCTCTGACCGGGATCTTCAGAAAAAGTCCCTCGCCTGGATCCGTGAACAGAGCCTGGACCCGAACTGTGTCGAGTCCCTGGCCAACCATGATCCCGACGTGGTTCCCCATACCATTGAACTCTAAATTTTCTCCTTTTATCATTTCATCAACTCCATAAAGCTTTCCCATAATAATATCCCATAATTCAGACCGGCGCGCTGCAGTTTCCCCTACTGCGGCGCGCCGGTCTTTTTGGGTATCAGCCAAATAAACCCCCGGCTATGCCGGCGGTCCTGATTATCGGGCGGAACGGAGTTAGACCATCCGCCTCGAAAATTCCATTTTGGTCTAACGATTTGGCCCTATTTCTGGGGCGATTCAGCCTCTCATCAGACCATCCCGCCTTTTTTCTCCTGTTTGGTCTGAAATTCCAACCTTATTCAGTTTAATTTTTAGACCAAATCAGAATTTTACGGGCGCTTGGTCTAACTTCCTACGGGAAATAAACCGATAGTGGTCGGAATCGTCAGACTAAATCGCCGGAAAAATGGGAAAAGGTCTAACTGGCTGTTATATGAAACAGGGACTAGGACCACAGGGCTCGAATTTCTGGATGTGGTCCTAGTTTGCAAGCTTCGAAGGGCTGTTGCGCCGGGAAAACTAGGACCACCAAGGCTCAAAAGTCGGGTCGTGGTCCTAGTTTCAGCGCCCAGAAGGGCAGCTGCACCGAGAAAACTAGGACCACCAAGGCTCAAAAGCCGGGTCGTGGTCCTAGTTTCAGTGCCCAGAAGGGCAGCTGCGCCGAGAAAACTAGGACCACCAAGGCTCAAAAGCCGGGTCGTGGTCCTAGTTTCAGCGCCAGGGAGGGCAGCTGTGCTAAGAAAACTAGGACCACAAGCGCCCAAAAGCCGGGTCTTGGTCCTAGTTTTTTCGCCTTGGGCCACAACTGCATCGCCCACCAAAAAAATCAAAAATAATGGAGATAAAGAAGGAGCTGTACCGAGGATGGCTTCCGCGCCATCCCGATACAGCTCTACTATTTATTCCGCGACTCTATTCTCTTGCGGCTCTTTATTTACTATCTTCTTTTTCACTGCCATCCCGGCTCCGAACACCTTCCGCACCAGCGGCCCGGCCACAAAGAACTGCCAGATAAGCGCCATGGGATAGTTCAGCAAGGTGGTCTGCAGCCAGGCGGCAATGATCTGACGGCCGGCGTCCTTGAACAGCAGCGTGGCGGCGAAACTCATGAGCGGGCACATCCATGCCACGGTTACGGCCGATACGGCCATGATCATGGAGAAAGGCCCCGTCTTCTGCGGGTTCACAAGCTTGGACGCCGTCTTTCTGGCGATTTTTCCGACCAGAAAGAATTCCAGCACAAAGGCAATGGCTCCCATGATCGGCAGTTCATGGAACGCCTTTAAAAATATTACATTGCTCATGCCGTGCATGCTGATGGCCATGTTGTAGCAGATCATGCCATAGACCATGACAAACACCATCATGATGGTGAAAATGATATCCTGAAATTTTGTTTTGGGCATAAAAAAACATCCTCCTAAAAACAGATGACAACGGTGGAATGCAAAGCTGTGTTGTTCGTTATCATCCTCGGAAGGATGTGTCGTTTCCAATCGGACCTCTTTACAATTTGTCAACGATTATAATGGGCGATTCACCAATTGTCAAATGTATTTCCACCTCTTATAATGAAGCTGAAACAACCTTTATAAGAGAGGAGGGTATCTATGGGAACCGAGAACCGGCCGGAATTCCGGTATCAGCCAAACCTCTATGAGAACGACGATATTGTCATGGAGGAGGGTGTCTGCGAGTGCTGCGGCAAGGCTGTAGACATGTACGTGGACCATATGTATGGCATGCGGGACGTGAACTGTGTGTGCCTCGACTGCGTGGCTGACGGCTCCGCCGCGGAGAAGTTCCACGGCGAGTTTATCCAGGAAGTGGAGGAAGAGGTCGGCGACGAAGAGACCACCCATGAGCTGACCTGCTGCA
>Ga0256406_1006521_pt1 | contig 11673 bp, 8 predicted proteins | sample RumenRJG_03DNA_FD_185986 | JGI IMG/M metagenome (GOLD analysis project Ga0256406, IMG submission 185986) | Bovine rumen microbial communities from Lethbridge, Alberta, Canada - RJG_03 | ecosystem: Host-associated > Mammals > Digestive system > Stomach > Rumen | place: Canada: Alberta | collected...
TTTTTATCCGGGAACCAGAAAAGAACAGAAAGTATTGGAGAACGCTTCCTTAGCTCTTCCCGATAAAGGTCTTGTCTGCTTAGTCGGTCCATCGGGATCCGGGAAATCGACGATTCTCAATGCTATCGGGGGACTTATCTCCTACGACGGCAAAATCCTTTACGACGGAAACGAAGAGAAGATCGAGGAATATCGGAGAAACCATATCGGTTATATCTTCCAGGATTTCCTGCTCTTCGAGAATCTCTCGATCCGCGATAACATCAAGATCGGACTGAATCTCGCTTCCGTCTATGAGGAAAAAGAAGTCTCTCGAAGAACCGAGATCCTCTTAAAAGCCGTCTCTCTCAACGTCAATTCCTCCCGCTTAGTAAAGAATCTCTCTTTAGGTCAGAAACAGAGAGTCGGTATTGCTAGGGCGTTAGCCAATTCTCCGAAGATCCTATTAGCGGATGAGCCTACCGGAAATCTAGACAGCAAGAATTCTCTCCGTATTCTCGATATCCTCAAGGGCTTAGCAAAAGATAGACTCGTTCTTATCGTCACTCACAATATGTCTCTTGTGAATCTCTATGCGGATAAAGCTTTCCGCATTGAGAACAGAGGTTTTGTCGAGTTCAATCCGAAAGGAGAGAAAGTCTCTCCGGTCTACGAAGAGGAAACGAAGAATTTCTCCTATCATAAAGAGGCCGGCAAGATCGGTTATCTGAATATCTCCTTCTATTCCGAAGAAGAACAGGGAGAAAGAAAGATCACCATCGTCGAACGGAACGGCAAGCTTCTGATCAGCGGGGAGAATATCGCTCTTGCCAATAAGGAAGAGATCGAACCGCTTGTTCAAAGTATCGATTCCGTTTCGAAAGAGAAGAAAGAAAGTGTTTCTTCTGTCGCTTCGGCTAGGGAAGCCGAAACAGAAAAAGAGGATACCTCATTATCTTTTGAACCACGTCATGATAAAAAGCCTCTGAAAGAGCGTTCCTTCTTCCTCTCTCTTTTCCATCGGAATCCGCTCAGCCAGACGAAATACAAAGGCAAGACCAGCTTCAAAGTCATAGAGGTACTTTTACCTCTCGTCGCTTTCTTCTTCTTCAATCTTTACTATGCCAGCATCGATACTTCTTCAAAGCTTCTTCCTACCTATTATCTCGAAGACAACATGATCGTCGGACACTACACCAAAGAGAAAGAGGAGGAAATCCGTTCCGATCCTTCGAAGGCATTCTCTATTTCTTTAGACGATTATCTTTCCTGGTCCGAAGAAGATTCCGGAATCCTTTCGGCTCCTTTTGAATCTCCCCTCGGTTCTAAGCCAGGACAGAGCATCACCTACGGAAAAGATTCTCCGCTCAAGGTTCCGGATTTCTATCTTCATTTTGCAAGCGGTGATACTTATGCTTATCGTTCCGATTATCCGCTTTCCTCCACTATCCCTCAGGGTGTCTTTTCCTTAGAGGACTATAAGACTTTCTTCCCGGATCAGTTATCTCAATATCAGCTTGCTTCCGATGAAGTCTTGGTCGATATTTCCTTATTGACGAAAGACTATAAAGCTGAGGCTCTCCATGCCAAGGATACGACCCTCACCTTCTTTGACAATATCGATAGCAAAGAGTTTCTCGACATCGAAATCGAACGCATCGACTTGACGCCGTATCTTTCCAAAGTCGAATATAAAGTCAAAGGCTTTGTCGATACGGGTCTTCAGGCGATATATTCGACAAAAGAGGTAGCACAGAAAGCAAAGATGCTCTCTTTAGCATCGGTTCTTTCCAATTATTATTCCTATGATGCCAATTATCTTTTTGCTCCGGGTATCGCTTGCTTCCCGTCTTTGAAAGATACTTCCTTCTACCGTTACGAAGATACTTCTTCCGATAGCGATCTTGTCTATAAGGATCTCTCTTCTCAGGAAGGAACGGATCAAAGCACTTATGTCGAAGGACTTTCGCAGACTCTCTATAACGCTTTACCTTATATCATCCTTTCCGACAGCGCCAAGGAGGATTGGAACCTTCTGGCTTCTTCCGATAATAGTTATTTCTATAGTCCTGCTTTCCTCATGGATAAAGGAAGTGTCTCTTCTAGTAAGAATCCGAAGCAGAAAATCATGGTCTTCAAAAAAAGCCTTTTCCATAATAAGACCCTGGATTCCTATTCGGAGTTCTATCGTTACCTCGTTGTGGAAAAACTCCTCAGCAACTTCAAAGTCGATAGCTCCTATGATGAAGCCGAGAAAGACTCCAAGAAAGTCATTCTCCATCTTCCCAAAGGCTTAAGCGATGCTTTTAAGGGAGCCACTTTTATCCCTCAGCAAGGAGAAGCTTCGGCGGTCTTTTCTACCGATAGAACTTACTCAAACGAGTTAGACTATGGCTCCAAGCTAGAGAATATCGAAATCGGTTCTTCTGTCGAGGGGGCTTCGATCGACGATCCGATCGTCTTATCCCGCACTTCCTATCTCCGTTTCCTTGCCGGTCTGAAATATCTTGACAGTGTTCTTTCCCTTTCTCTCTTTGATATGAACGGCACTCTCAATAGCACCCAGGTCTCTTATCGGCAGGGAAACTTCTTCCTTTCCAAGGATCCGAGTAAATCTATCTCCTATCTCAACAGCAAATATCGGGACCAAGGGGTTATCTTTGAAACGGCCAAGAGTGTAAAAGAAACGCTTGCCTATCAGCAGCTTGTCTCCGATGTCCGGATCTATCTCATCGTCCTTCTTGTCCTTTTCCTTCTCTTTATCCTCTTTACGGTCCTCAACGATATCGGAAAGATCAATTCGCTCCGTTACAATATCGGTGTCGAACGCTGTCTAGGTATGACAAAGAGAGAAGTTATCTTGGATTGTTTAGGAGATACGTTAGCGAACTTCCTATGGGAAGCTCTCCTTCCTACTCTCCTGTTCTCATGGATTCTTGCTCTTGTAGGGCTCTATTTCTGTGGCGTCAGGATTCTTCTTTTCCTTCTCTTCGATGTCTTGATCGAGGTTCTCTCTGTTCTTATTCCGCTTCTTATCCTATTAGGAAAGAAACCGGCCGATATCTTACGAAGTCTCAACTAAGGATTTAGGACAGAAAAGGGAATCCGCGGGGTTCCCTTTTTTCCTCCCTATGGTATAACCCTAACCACGTGAGCAAACGGACATGAAAAAGAGAAATCCCTACACGTTTACGACGGGCCTATTGTCCTTCCTTTTCTTTGTGGCTGCTTTGACTTCCTTTATCCTCATCGGTGTCTCTTCCCAAGGGGAAGAAGATCCTAGTACCGCTTTAGGAATGGTGTTGATCCTTTCTTTGGTCGGGTTTGGAATCTGTCTTATCCTCTATATCATTTTTGCCATTATCGGATATAAGAAAAATAAGAAAGAACCTTCTCCGCAAGGAGTTCCTTCTACCGGAAAAAGCGAAGGAGAGATTCCTTGTCCTTATTGCCTCAGAGCATTCCTGCTTCTTCCTCTTTCTGCCCGAAATGCGGAAAGAATTTATTCTGTAAGGAAGAACCACCTTTGAAAACAAATTTCATGTCCGTTCTAGCCAAAGCTTCTAGTAGTCCCAAAGCGTACACGGCTCTTTCTAAAAGTGCTGGGTCCCTTTGATATTTGTTCTGCAGTTGTCGGATGTGGTCTACTCGATAAGTCCTTGAATCAATCCTTCTTGGTATTCCTCACCCTTAATATTTCCTCCTGGGAGAGAAATTTCTCAATTTTCTTGTCTAAGTTTCTTCTTTTCGCGTAACGGAAAAGAGAGAGCTCATTGATTTCATAGGTTGCAAAAGCATCCCTGAAGATCTCCGGGTATTCTGCTTTTTCAATCAGTCGTCCGGACAGTTTTGAAGAGAAAAGGTCAACCAACAGTTTTTCTAAAGATGTCTGATGGGTTCCTTTGATAGGAGAAGGAGACTGAGAAAGTAGTTTTCCGATGACGATCATATCGTCTTGATAATAACGGTAATAAGTAGAAATATCCGGATATAGGAGAACACGGGGATATTTCTCGGATAATAGATTGAAAACATAGGTTCCTAAATCGCCTTCTACATCAATAAAGAAGGTATTATGGGCTATCTGATGATTGAGGAATTCGTTCCACTGCAACATCTCAGAGGTCTGGAAAGAAAGAAGAGGGAACTTAGATAAAATCAAAGCCGTGATCTGTTTTGCTTTATCAGAAAGTTCAAAATGATAATTCTTCTTTAGAGAAGAAAGGGAATAATGGCCACGGGATATTCTCTGTATCCGGTTTTCTTTCTGTAACTTATCTAAGGTACGATAAGCGTCACGAAGGGAGACATCCTTGAAGAAGCAAAGAAAATCCTGTGTAGTAAAAGTGGGATTTTCCTTCAGGAAGTCATCAATTTCTGGAAGTGTCTTCATAAAGATTCCTCCTACCTTTCGTTCGGAAAAAGTAGTAAGGAGCATTTGCAGTTTTGTCAATTTTTTAATATTTTTGACAAAGGTGCAAATGATAAAAGTTATCTTTTTGCTTATTCTGAGAAATCTCTTCATTCCAAAACCAATAGAAAAAAAACATTCCTTTGGTAATCTAGTAAAAACCTCTATGGGAAAGGAAACACTACCTATGAAACCGGAATGGAAAGATTTGACGGATACCTTCTCCGAAAAACAGAGACACTATAACGGGAAGTATCTGGAGAAGGATATGGTGCTGGACGGAAAAGTCGAAGTGAGTTATTTCAGCGAGCCGAAAGGGGATTGTGAGATCTATGTCAGTTTCGGCAACATGGTCGGTGTTGTCTATGTGACACCGGAAAACTACGAAGAAACCTTTCAGAACATCCAAGAGGACTTTGAAAAAGAGTACATTAAACTCAAAGGGAACGTTTCGGATATCAGGGATGGGTTTATCCACTCCTGTGTAAAGAAATATTCTATCTGTATGCCGGATGATCTCTTCGTCAATTTCGATTTTGATGAATTCGTGAAAGCTTTGGATAAGATCCATTAAAGAATATTGTCTACGCCTTAATAATGCAGTTTTGTCAGTAACTTCATTATTTGACGAAACAGCAAATCAAACGGTATCGCTGTTTTAAAGCCGACTAGGCGATACAGCCATAAAAGGATACCCTGATTCTTTTTTGCTCCGATCTCATGTGTTGCCGAATTCTTTTACAAAATAATAGGCCATGTCTATTTTCTAGTCTAATCACTGCAAAAAGTTTAGAATTCTGAAAGTTTTTGCAGTGACTTCGGTTAGGAGGAAATTTCTTCAAGAAACAATCCGTTCCATTTTTATGATTTTGGGAAAATATTCCGCGGATAGGTTAAAAGTAGAAGATTGTTGAAATTGTTTTGGCCTGAAACCAGCATAGGATAGTTTCAGGAGAACCGGTACCTTTTGCAACCAAGACGGGTTATGTCTTTCAGGGTTGGTATACGACCAAGACACCGAATGTGACAAACGGGACCTTCACGGACCTTACCCCTGTCAGCGGAGATTTGAATCTCTATACTTCGTTTGTATTAGAAGCATAGAGAAAGCTTCTTAAGAAAAGAAAACACGAAGTGGAATCCAACCTCGACATTTTTATGTATTAACCTATTTTTGTCGAGGCTAAAGATCTAAGGAGTTATCGTTTCTTAGGAAATCGAGAAGGCTGATACGCAAGAAGCCCTCTTCCGTGAAGTACGGTTTTCCTTCTTCTTTGACAACAATCACTTTACGGAAGGAATCCGGAATATGACGTAACGATTCATATTCCTGATTTTTCTTTTTCTCGTTATCGATACTATAGGCGACCTGAACATAGTATTTCTTCGAGCCTTTGTTCGCAACAAAATCGACTTCGGTATCTTTAACGATACGCTTTCCGGATTCTTCTTTCGTGGGAACACTCACAATTCCGATATCGACTCGATATCCCCGATAGCGGAGTTCGTTATAGACCACATTCTCTATGAGGTCGGTCTGATCGACATCGCGGAAATTCAATATGGCATTCCGGATACCGATATCTTCGAAATAGATTTTATAGGGAGAGCCTATATAGTGTCTTCCCTTGACGTCATAACGCAAAGAGCGGGAAAGAAGATAGGCTTCTTCACACAAGGAGATGTATTGATCGATTGTGTCATTGCTTAAGGGTACATGATAGACACTGCGAAAAGTGTTTTCGATTTTAGTGGGATTGATAGGGGTAGAAATCATCGAGGCAATCACCTGCAGGGAATCCTCCAGCTTCCGCATATTGGTTTTCGGATGTCTTGCTTTGATATCTTTCAGATAGGTTTCCTGATAAATCGAAATGGCTTCTTCCTCTTTCTCTTCGTCATCCTTTCCGAGTTCCACAAGAGGGATTCCGCCATAACGAAGATATTCATTGAGAGCGTCATTCGGGGCTAAAGGAGATTCTTCGGAATATTCGGCAAAAGTCAGAGGCAATAGATGGATTCTGCATGCCCGCCCACCGAATTCGGTATCGACTTCCGAGGAAAGCAGATGGGAATTGCTGCCGGTGACGTAGACATCGAAGTTTTCATGGGAGGCAAGACTATTGAGAACACGGACGAATTCCTCGAGATTCTGAATCTCGTCAAGCAGGAAACAATAAGGCTTATCGTCCTTGATTCGGTCTTTGACATAAGCTAGGAATTTTCGGTCGTTAACTAGCCCCTGTCCCTTTTCTTTTCTTGTAGTAGGAATCTCCGGAAGATAAGGATCTAATCGGATAATATCTTCCTCCAAATCAAAAGAGAAACGGATGATGTGGCTTTCATCAAATCCGTGGGTCAGAAGCCATGGGGCGAAGATCTGGTTCAGAAGATAGGATTTTCCACACCGCCGAATACCCGTGATGACTTTGACCAAATGGTTGTTTCTTTTTTGAATCAGAAGATTCAGATACTTCTCACGCTTGAACATAGGATTCTATCTCTTTTCCTTTATATATTATCAGAAAAAGAAAGTTTAAAGAATAACAATGCCGACAAAAATGGATAAATGCATAAAAATGTCGAGGCTGACTATGGAACTATTCGGATTGCAATACTTTACCGGAAGAAGGATAGAATAAATGAATACTTTATATGATACAGTAAAAGCGAATGAAGAATTTGCTTATGCGGATTGAAAAAAGAAAAGAGGGAATTCTTTGAACCTTCCGGCTATTTCTATGAGGAACCGATGAACCTCCTCCGTCAGGAGTTCCGTTCCCCTTCTCTGTATTCTTCTTTGCTAAGCGCCATTGCATCGGGAGCTACCCGCATCAAAGAGATGCAGGATAAGACCGGTTTTGATAGTGCCAAGATTGTTCAGGCTTTAGACGAGCTGCTTAAGATCCGGATCCTTTATAAAGACATCCCTCTCCTTAACGAAAAGAACAAGGGACTTCAGCAATATCGGCTGAAAAACGGGATGTTCCGTTTCTATTTCGGTTACGTTGTAAAAGGCATCAATGCGATTGAAAGAGGTTATGGAAAAGAATATTTTGAAGCGATGGTAAAACCTCATCTCCATGAGTTCATGGGAGAAGTCTTTGAAGAGATGGCGCAGGACTATCTTTGGAAAGAAGAAATGCTTGAAAAATACGGTTTTCCTCTTCTTCAGGTCGGAAAATGGAGAGAAAACGATCCTATAAAGAAAATCCTTACCGATATCGATGTCGTCGGAATCTCTTCTCCCGAAAAGAAAGAAGCTCTTATCGGAGAATGCAAGTTCAAGAACGAACCGATCGGAAAAGAAGAAGTGGAGACACTCCTAGATAGAGCTAGATTAGTGGATCCTTATCAAGTAAAAGGTTATTTCCTCTTTTCCCTCTCCGGATTCACGGATTGGATCAAAGAGAAAGCAGAGAAAGAACCGTCGATTCATCTTGTCTCCATGGAAGAACTTTATAAATAGAGAAAAAAGTAAAGCTTACTAATCTATAGATTACTAATTTATAGTTTAGTAAACTAAAAAGTGGAAAAGATAAAAGGGAGGATCCGAAATGAGCAACATTCAAGACAGACTAAGCGAAGCTCGGGAAAAGAAGGACGGGAAAGAGATTCTTCGTCTTTTCCAAGAGGTGGAAGAAGGAGAAACCGAAGTTTCTTTCTTAGGAAATTACCTAAGAGAGGTCTATAAGACTTTCGAAGAAAAGAGCACGTTTATCAAACTGTTCTCTATCCTCGATGAGAAATTCTCTTCTTTTGATACCTATTATGCCGGGGAGTTTCTTCCGGTCGATTGCCTTATAGAAACCAAGGAATATAAACTTGCTCTTCGTATCCTCCGGAAATGTGAAGATCCGAATTGTTCCGATTGTACACCTGAATGGGTCTACTTCTATGAAGGAAAGTGTTACTACTGTCTGAAAGATTTTGATAAGGCCAGAGGGAGACTCCTCCGTTCCATCGATGGCGATTACGATGAGATGGAAAAGGAAGCTAGGGAGATGATCGATAAGATCGACTCTCTTCCCATATCGGAAAATCCGTAGTCATTCCTTCTTATATAATTTGCGCCATTCTTTTCTATTTCCTATAATTGAAGCACAGGAGCGAAAGCCATGTTAAATCTAGCCGTCGTCGAAAACGAGAAGAAAGCCAGTGATCAGACGCTCTCCCTTTTAGAGCGTTACTTCACCTCAAAGAATCTCCCGTACCGTGTCAGTGTCTTCGAAAACGGTTTTGATTTCCTAGAGAATCATCCGGAATCTTTCGATGCGGTTTTTCTCGATATCGATATGCCTGGAAAAAACGGAGTCGGAGTTGCCGAAGAACTGAGAGCACATCATCTCGATCTGACGATTGTCTTTGTCACGAATCTGGCTCAGTTTGCCTTGGAAGGCTATAAAGTCTCGGCGATGGATTTCCTATTGAAGCCTGTTTCCTATGTCGATCTAGCCCATGTGATGGATAAGATCGTCGAAATGCAGTCTCCGAAGGATTTCGGCGACTTCCTCCTTCCGCTCCGTTCCGGAGTACGGAGATTCCGTAACGAAGATATCCTCTATATCATCCTCAACGGTCATGATGTCATTCTCCACAGTGAGAAGGGAGAAGAAGTCTCTTTCCGTGGTTCCATCCGCAATATCGCTGAAAAAGTAAATCCGGATATCCTTATCCGCTGCAATTCCGGAACCTTCGTAAATCTTCTCTATCTGGATCGGATTGACGGAGACAACATTGTTCTTCGCGGTGGTGCAACTTTTCCCATCTCCCGAAGCCGAAAGAAAGATGTTCTTAAGGCGATGTCCGTCCTTTATCAGAAGGAGTTAGTGAAATGAACGAAAGCGGCATTATCGGACGTCTTCTTGTTCTCGGGATGGCTTCCTTCTATCTGGAGATTGCCTTAGCTACTTTAATCGTCTCTGCAAACGCCAAAAAGAGAAAGCTTTTTCCTCTTCGCGCTTTGCTTTATCTTGCTTTTGCTACCCCTTTCTATTGGCTTCCTTCCTTAAATGCCGGCGGATACAATTTTTCTTATCTTGTGCCTTTTATTACCACTTGGGGTCTTTCCTATTTTCTTTACGATGACGGTTTCTTCCAACCGATCTTCTCTGCGGTTGCGGCCTGGGGATTACAGCATATCGCCTGGAACGTTCTCGGTATCGTCTATGATCTGATTCCTTCGGTAGCATCGCTATCGGATGTTGTTCTTTATGTCATTTATATTGCGGTCTATGTAGTTCTTTATCTTCTTTCTTATTTCCTTATCCGCAAAGCAAAACTGCATATCACGTATCAGAAGAATCAGCTTTTCTCCTTTGTCGTTGCCGCGATCGTCATTGTCGTAACCGCGATTCTTTCCCAGTTTGTCAATCCTTGGACGATCGTCGGAAGAATCTATTCGGCTCTTTTAGCTACCCTTGCTTTGATGATTCAGTTCGGTTACCCCTTACTGGATCAGATGACAAGAAAGCAGAAAGAGCTGGAAGATGAAAAGACCACCTTAGAGAAGATGATCCAGCTTCAGGCGCAGCAGGAGACTCTTTCGAAAGATACGATGGATGCGATGAACCGCAAGTTCCATGATCTGAAGAATCAACTGCTGGTGATTGAAAGGGAAAAAGGAACTCTTGATCCGAAGTCGATGGAAGAACTGAAGAAGAACCTCGATACCTATCAGGCTTTCTATCATACCGGGAACAATGCTCTTGATATTCTTCTTACCCAGAAAGCATTACTTGCCCAATCCAAAGGAATCCGTGTTTCCTATATTGTGGAAGGAAAAGCTTTTTCTTCTTTATTAGAAAGTGACTTGGTTTCTCTTTTCGGAAATGTGTTAGATAACGCCATTGAAGCCACTTCCAAAGAAAAAGAAGAAAACCGCCTGATCAAGCTCTGGGCAGTCGAAAAGAACGGACTTCTATTATTAAAGGAAGAGAACCCCTCTTCGACAAAGCTCTCCTTTGAAAACGGGCTACCTATCTCCACCAAAAACGACCCTCTTTTCCATGGTTTCGGTATGAAATCCCTTTCGTATCTGGTGGAGAAATACAAAGGCGAAATGAACGTCAAACAGGAGGAGGGATGGTTTTTCCTCTCGATTGTTCTACCTGAAAGCAAAGAAGATACCGCTTCCATTTCTGTCAAAGTTTGAACCGGTTCTGTCAAATTTAAGCCCTTACATTTTCCACGCATTAACCTGATAACGAAGAAAGGAGAACCTTCATGAAATCAGGTTTAGCACGTGGTCTCACTTTAACCTCTCTCTTATTGCTGGCCTCTTCGGTGACGGCAGCGACTCTGATGGAGCGCTACCACATCCAGATGGACCAGACTTTCGGGACGGTTTCCGAAAAGACTGTTTACGAGAAGACAGACGACAAAGATGCAAGCGACCCTTGGAACTTCAAAAACGAGTTCAACAGCGTCGCCGAAGCGGTAAATGGCTATAAGGATTTTGCGCTTCAAGAAGCCGACGAAACCATGGCTCTTTTAAAGAACGACGGAGCTCTTCCTTTAGCAAAAGGAACCACTTCTTCGACAAAGCTCAACGTCACCATGATGGGCTTACGTTCCTATGCGCCGGTATATGGCAATAACGGCGGTTCCATTCCGGATAAAGCCACCATCGACGATGGTAACCACATCTGGGAATCCTTCGAGAAGCAGGGCTTTGTCCTCAATCCGAAGTTCAAGAACGCCTATAAAACCTATACCGATAGCCTCACCTGGGGCGGAAAAGGTTTCGGTGCCACTCCGCCGGAATATGTCGAACTGAAGACGACGGCCGGTGTTCCGGAACTTTCCCCTAGTGAATTAGCTGTCATCGATTCCGATATCCATAGCGACGATAGCCAGTATAGCGATGCGGCGATTGTCGTCTTCGGAAGAGAAGGTGGCGAATCGAACGAATATACCGTCGGTCCTTCTGGTGTCGATAGCGATACCAAGACGAGTAACGGCAACATCCTTTCTCTTTCCGAGGAAGAGAAGGCGGTCTTAAAGGATGCCGAAGACCATTTCCAGAAGGTCATCGTCCTTATCAACTCCACCCAGGCGATGGAGATCAAGGACCTCAAAGACGACAAGAAGGTCAACGCCATACTCTGGGTCGGTTATCCCGGTTCGTATGGCTTTGAATCGGTTGCGAAAATCTTGCGCGGGGAAGTCAATCCGAGCGCCTATTTAGGCGATACCTATATCACCAACGGTATGGCTTCTCCTGCTTTACAGGCGCAGGGAAAGATCCCTTGGACGAATCCTGCTTCCGATTTCACCGAAGG
>Ga0256406_1006523_pt1 | contig 11668 bp, 11 predicted proteins | sample RumenRJG_03DNA_FD_185986 | JGI IMG/M metagenome (GOLD analysis project Ga0256406, IMG submission 185986) | Bovine rumen microbial communities from Lethbridge, Alberta, Canada - RJG_03 | ecosystem: Host-associated > Mammals > Digestive system > Stomach > Rumen | place: Canada: Alberta | collected...
ACCGGCAATTACAAAAGGCCGCTCGTTGTCGCTCGGCAATTTGAGAGGTTCTAATTCAAGTTCCATATCCATATCTTTTATATTTATTGTCTCACGTTATTCAAACACAGCTCTCACCCGCCTCAGAGCCTCGAGCATCTTCTCGTCCTTGGCACAGAGCGAGATGCGGATGTAGCGGCGGCCCTGACTCCCGAAGATGAAGCCCGGCGTGATGAACACCCTGGCCTCGTGGAGCACCTTCTCGGTGAGTTCCTCCACATCGGCCCAGTGGTCGGGAATGCGCCCCCATAGGAACATGCCCACCTGCTGGGGGTCCCACGTGCAGCCCAGGGCCCGCATAATGTCCTCGGCGACAGCACGGCGGCGGCGATAGACCTCCACATTGTATTCACGATGCCATTCCTCGTTGTTGGTGTTGAAGGCTTCGGCGGCAGCGAGTTGGATGCCCCGGAAGGTGCCGTTCTCAATGTTGCTCTGAATGCGGAACATCCAGGAGATGAACTTCTCCGAGCCCACCATCATGGCTACACGCCATCCGGGCATATTGAAGCTCTTCGACATGGAGTTGAGCTCTATGCAGCAGTCCTTGGCACCCTCTGTCTGCATGATACTCAGCGGATGAGCGTTGAGGATGAGCGAATAAGGATTGTCGTTGACCACCAGAATGCCGTGCCGGCGGGCAAAGCTGACCAGCCGTTCAAAGGTTTCCCGGCGGGCATTGCCACCCGTGGGCATGTTGGGATAGTTGGTCCACATCACCTTCACGCCACTGAGGTCCATGCGCTCCAGAGCTTCGAAATCGGGCTGCCAGCCATTGTCCTCCATGAGCGGATAGTTGATGATGCGCGTAGCGAAAATGCGGTTGATGGCTGTGTAGGTGGGGTAACCGGGATTGGGAATGAGCACGCCATCGCCGGGGTTGCAGAATGCCAGGGTGACATACATGATGCCTTCCTTCGAGCCTATGATAGGCTGAATCTCCTTCATCGGGTCCAGACTCACGCCATACCATTTGTTATAGAATGCGGCCATAGCCTGACGCAGCTCGGGCAGGCCCGATGTGGGCTGATAGCCATGCGCGTCAGGACGACGTGCCACTTCACAGAGTTTGCTGATGGTTTGCTCCGACGGGGGCATGTCGGGGCTGCCGATGGCCAGCGAGATGATATCCTGACCCTCGGCATTGAGCCGTGCCACTTCCTTGAGCTTACGACTGAAATAATACTCTTCGATTCGTCCGACTCTATCGGCAGGTTTGATTTCCATATTCATTGTCCTTTATATTCACCTAAGATTCTCAACTCCTTGGTCAGCGGTATGATGGCATCGATGCTCTGACGATAGCGGGTCAGATTGTCGAAGGTGACATCCACATAGAACAGATATTCCCACTCGTGACCGATGACAGGCAGCGACTGAATCTTGGTAAGGTTGATATTGTAGAATGAGAGGATGGTAAGAACTTTTGAGAGGGAGCCTTCCTCATGGGGCAACGAGAAGACAAGGCTCGCCTTGTTGACGGTCTCCAACGGACGCAGGAAGTCGGCCTTGCGAGGGTCGCTGACCACAAGGAAGCGGGTGTAGTTGTGCTTGTTGTCCTCAATGTGGTCCTCCAGCACCTCAAGCCCATACATCCGGGCGGCATCGGGATGGCAGATGGAAGCCCAGCCCATTCGGTGGTTCAGGCTGATATCCTCGGCTGAGCCGGCGGTATCCTCAGCCTCGACGGCCTTCAGCTGTGGATGAGCCGCCAGATAGTCACGGCACTGCATCAGAGCCACGGGATGGGAGTGCACCTCCGTCAGACTGTCAAGCTGCTGTCCGGGCAGACAGCTGATGGCATGCTGGATGTGGAGCTTGTGCTCGCCCACTATGGTCGTGCCCGAGGCGCGCAACAGCTCATAGTTGTGGAGCAGCGACCCCGCAATCGTGTTCTCTATGGCCACAAGCCCTATCACGGTAGGGTCGCGGTGGATGGAAGCAAACACTTCCTCGAACGTGCTGCAGCAGATGAGCTGCACCTGACCTTCGTGGAAATACTGGTGGGCTGCAATGTCGTGGAACGAGCCCCGTCGCCCTTGAATGGCTATTCTCTTCATGTCGTTATGTTACGTGATACCGATGTCTACGAAAAACGGTCCTGCTCTACAACTGAGCGGGACCGTTTCGTTTATTGTCGGATTATCTGATTCCTGACCTTCATCTCCTTTGAGAATTATACGCAACCTCCCGCTCTGCACTGCCATGCAAAGTAAAAGAAATAGTAGTAAGATGCGTACACTTTGGTCATCATATCGCTTGTATTAATGTTTACGGTTGCAAAAGTATCACTTTAATTGCTAACATCCAAACTTTTCGAAGGAAAAATCTCGTTTTTTCTTCATTATTATCCCTCGGGTGACAGAAGTCAGCATCACAAGCCGACTTTCTGCATGAACGCCGGGGAAGGAGGCCGCAAGCCCTGACATGGCCAATACCACCGGCGGTACACCTGCTCTTTCACCCCAGCGTGAAACGAGTCGGAACGTCCGGTCAGGACCTTCACCACCTTTAGCCGAAACTATTTACGCCATATGCCGGAGCTATCTACGCCAATTGGCGGAGATATGTACGCCATATGCCGTAAATAGCTACTCCATACGGCGTAAACATCGCGGAGTATGGGCTATCGGAGCCTCAGCCTAAGGAGTTGAGGCCGCTCTGCCGACAGGAGCCGCCCTCTCCGGTCCCATCTCAAGAGGGTTCCGGAAACGTGATTTCTTGTGGTTCAGAAAATAGCGTTATCCCAAGCCGAGGGGATTGTTATTGCGATAGGCCTGCTCCACCTGCCTGCCGATGTCCTCGGTGCCCTCAGCGCTATAGTTCCCGCTCACCTGCTTAGCCTGGTTAGGATCGAGTTCCAGCACCGACTTCATGTCTTCCTCAGCACTCTCCTTGTCACCCAGCTTCAGCCAGAGTGCCCCACGCTCTCGGAAAGCCTTGAGCGAGAATGGGTTGAGATCAATAATATGTGTATAGACATCGATGGCCTTCTGCACATTCCCCTTAGCGGTCTCAAGGGCAGCATCCAGCTGAAGCACATCCTCGTTGTCGTGAGTGTGAGCAAGCAGCCAGTCGACATCCTCGGCAGCCCCCTCCTTGTCGTTCATCTTCAGGAGCGTCTCGCCACGCAGGAGGCGGGCATCGGCAAAGTCATCCTTCACAGCGATAGCCTTGGTGAGCATGGCTATGGCATTCACTTGGTCATCCTGCCCCAGGCAGGCCCTGGCATAATAATATAAGGTCTCCGGATTATCCTTGTCGAGCAGCAGTGCCTTCTCGCACACCGACGCCATGGTGCCATAGTCCTCCATCATGTAGGTGACATCCGCCATCCTCAGCAGCACTTTGAGATTGTCGGGCTCGGCTTCCTGTAGTTTCTGCAACTGCTCATAAGCAGGCAGCAGCTCATTGTTGCGGATGAGGGCCTGCGAGAGATAGTCGCGTACCTCCAAATCGTCGTGCAATTCAAGCGCATGGTTAAAACACTCGATGGCATAAGCCGTCTCTCCTGAGCGTAACGCCCGGACGCCATCGTACTTCAGAACGTCAAAGTTTCTGGCTGCCTCTTCCTGCTGTTTCTTTTCGGGAGCTTCCTCCTCCTTCTTGCCGAAGAGCGATTTAAAAAAGTTCATCCTCTTAGTAGGTTATTTTCCAATTAGTTTACTGTATACCTTATTAGCCAGCACGTCGGTCCGTTCCCATTTCGGCCAGCTGCCGTTGAGCGGGGCATAGGCCTCGCCGACATCTTTGTAGCGCTTGAAACTGAATCGTGCATTGATATAGCCATCGGAACCGTCACGGGCTATCACGTAGCAGAGCATCGTCTGCATATAGCCCACGATTTGACCCTTCTTCTCCATGGCACTGCTGAGCCAGCCGGTCTGTGGCAGAGCCACAGTCTTTATCACGGCCTGGGGATAGCGCTTGGTGAAAAGCTTCTTGCACGCCTCGCGCAGCGGCTGCCCGTCGGCTCCATCATAGAGGTTCACACTGTAGAGCGGCATGTAATAGACACCGTCCACCTTTACCACATCCTCCGTCTCGGTAATACCCAGTGCACTGTCGAGCTCCTTGCCGGCATTGGTGACGTTCTTGCGCGTCTTGTGCCAGAGTCCAGAAATGCGCTGCCCCAGACTCTTATGGCCGGAGGCATTGCTCTGAGCAGCTATAGGCAACGATGCCGACAGGGCGAAGCCAAGGAAAGCTATTAGAATCTTCTTCATACGTCAATAGAGTAAATACATCGACAAAAGTAATACAAATAGGCTGAAGACCAAAGAAATAATTGATAATTAAAATGAAAAAGACTTTAAATGTTTTGAGGTTAGACACTATCGGGGTATATTTGCAGCGATGAAGAAGTTACTAATCATTATCTGTTTGGCCACGCTGTGTGCACCTTCAGCAGTGGCACAGACGAGAGCTCTGGGGCCGCTCCATTCAGTCGACAGCCCACGGGAAGACTGGCTGCTTCCCGGCGACACCCTCTTTTCAGCCTCCGGCACAGTGGTCTATAAAGGTAAGCCCGTGAAGGCTACGCAGCCTACCACGGCCCTATCCATCATTCAACCGGCCCACGAAAGCAGACCGGCCGCATTCCGTTCTGTGGCCAGCACCGACAGTATCGGCCCCGGCGCAGTATGGGAACCCTACGCCATGTGGCCTTGGGGCCTGCACCGAGGACTCAACCTTCAACTCGGCCTCTCGGCTTTCATCACCCCCGGGCACGACGCTCCTCACAGCGGAGGGTTCACCCAGTCGCTCAGCGCAGCCTACCTCACGCCCGTAACCAAAGACGGCAAACTATGGATGCTGGCTGGAGCACAAATGAACAACATCAATTGGGGCAGCGACAACTACCGCGACGCCGGTCTCTACGCCATGGTGGGCTATCGCTTCAACGAGCATTGGCAGGCTTATGCCTACGGCAGGCTGTCACTGGCCGACAACTACAGCTCTTATTATAATAGGTATTATGGCTGTGGCCTGATGCCTTACGGTGCCTATATGCCCTGGTTCAGCTCCATGAACTATGGCTTGGGGAGTATGGCACCTGGTGCCAATACGGTGGGAGCTGGTGTGGTCTACAGTCCCAATCACAATATCTCAATCGGTATCGAAGTGCAAGGAGCATGGTACAATAACGACCATACTCCGCGCTACAACAGACAGTATGACTACCCCGTTCCCGAGGTAAGATAATCTGAAGACGGACGCAACAGACTATGGCGCCGGCAGGAATGACAGAGGGCTTCCCGCTGGCGCTTCTTCGTACCCGGGAGCTCAGAATCTTACAACTCTTGCCCAACATTCTGTAATAGGACTATGGAAAGAAACCATTAACTTTGCAGCCGTAAACATAAAGCAACAAGACAATGGAAAAGAGAACTTTTAATGTGAGCGGCATGAAGTGCCCGCACTGCAAAGCTAATGTAGAGAATGCACTTAAAGCACTCAACGGCGTCCAGGATGCCGTGGCCGACGTAGAAAATAAGAATGTCACTGTGGAGTACGACAGCAACCTCGTCGATGAAAGACAACTCAAGGACGCGGTCGACGGAAGTGGAAGATACGAGCTCAGCCTATGACGACAAAGAAGAACATACCTGTAGTGGGAATGGCGTGTGCCTCGTGCGCAGCCAATGTGGAGCGCTGTCTGAATGGGCTCGACGGAGTGGAGCAGGCGTCGGTCAACCTCGCTGCCCGCTCGGCTCTTGTCGACTACGACCCGGACAAGGTGACACCGGCACAGATGAAGAAAGCAGTCAACGGTATCGGCTACGACCTCGTGGTAGAACCCGGACGCAGCGCTGAGACCATTCAGCGGCGCGCTTACTCACTGCTGCGACGCCACGCCGCCCTCTCCTGGATTCTGGCAGTAGCTGTGATGGCCATATCTATGGGCTGGATCAACTTAGGCAGCAAGGCTGTGAACTTGCAGACCAGCATGCTCTTAGCTCTTGCCAACTTACTCATCTGCGGTCGGCAGTTCTACTCCACCGCATGGAAACAGCTAAAGCACGGTTCGGCCAACATGGACACCCTTGTGGCACTGAGCACAGTCATCAGCTTTCTGTTCAGCGTTTTCAATACTTTTTGGGGCGATGCCGTGTGGACTTCCAAAGGCATAGAATGGGGCACTTACTATGATGCCAGCGTGATGATTATCACCTTTGTCCTCACCGGCAGGCTGCTGGAGGAGAAAGCCAAGGACGGAACGGCCTCATCCATTCGGCAGCTCATGGGCATGGCTCCCAAAACAGCCCATATCGTGGACGGCAACAGGATAGAGGAAGTGCCTATATCAACGATTGAGGTGGGCGATATTCTTGAGGTGCGGCCCGGAGAAAAGGTGCCCGTCGATGGTGAGGTTATCAGTGCTGAAAGCTTTATGACCCCCAACGCTGCCTACGTGGACGAAAGCATGATAACGGGTGAACCGAATCCGGCTGAGAAGAAGAAGGGAGCGAAAGTGTTGGCGGGAACCATTCCCAGTCAGGGGAAGTTCCGCATGAGGGCCCGACAAATCGGCGAGCACACAGCACTCGCACAGATTATCCGCATGGTGCAGGAAGCTCAGGGCAGCAAGGCGCCTGTCCAACGAATCGTCGACAAGGCTGCGATGGTGTTCGTGCCGGTAGTGGCGGGATTGGCATTGATTACGTTCATCCTCTGGTGGGCAATCGGTGGCAACGACGCATTGCCTCATGCTCTGCTCTCGGCAGTAGCTGTACTTGTCATCGCCTGCCCCTGCGCCATGGGACTTGCCACTCCGACAGCCCTGATGGTGGGCATCGGTAAGGCTGCACAAGACAAGATACTCATCAAGGATGCTACAGCACTCGAGAGCCTGCGCAAAGTGAACGCCCTCGTTGCCGACAAGACAGGAACTCTCACCTTGCCCAACCGCAACATCGACTTCACTAAATCGGACTCGCTGCCTTTGGAGGAGCGCGAATCGCTGAAGCCACATGCCCATGAGGCCATGGAAGACTTGCAGAAAGAGGGAATAGAGGTCTACATGATGAGTGGCGACAAGGAAGAGGCTGCACGCTATTGGGCTCAGAAGGCCGGCATTCAGCATTATAAAAGCAAGGTGATGCCTCAGGACAAGGAGAATCTGGTGAAGCAGCTGCAGAGCGAGCACAAGACCGTGGCGATGATAGGCGACGGCATCAACGACACTCAGGCGCTGGCTCAAGCCGACGTGAGTATTGCCATCGGCAAAGGCACCGATGTGGCTATGGACGTGGCTCAAGTCACCCTGATGGGCGACGACCTCAGCGTGCTTCCAAAGGCCATAAAACTGAGTCGGAGCACCGTAAGGATGATATGGGAGAACCTCTTCTGGGCTTTCATATACAACCTGGTGTGCATCCCGCTGGCAGCCGGACTGCCCTATGCGTTCGGAGTCGACTTCCAGATTACACCTATATGGGCAAGCGCCCTGATGGCCTTCTCCAGTGTGAGCGTAGTTCTCAACAGTCTACGACTCAAACTGAAGTAAGCCGCCATCGAAAAACTGAAGGTGAAAGAAGAGTCAGAGCTGGTCAATGGACTTGCGCTTACCCTTCTTTCCTTCCTTATATTCGGTAGGGGTCATATGGACAACCCCACGGAACTGGTTCGACAAATAGGCCACACTGGAGTAATGAAGTTTATCGGCTATCTGAGAAAGAGTGAGCTCACCATCGTCGATAAGCTCCTTCACACGTTCAACGCGCTGAAAGATGTAATAGCGCTCAATGGTCATTCCCGTGAACTCACTAAACACCTTACTAAGCGTACTGTATTCCAAGTGGAGCTGCTCTGAGATATAAGTGGATAGATTAGGCTGTTCCTTTCCTTCGGGATAACGCACCAAGCTCCGCACTGCCGTCTTGATACCCTCCACGGCACGCTCACGACGGCTCTTAAGCAACTGAAAGCCCAGCTGCTCCAGCTGCTCATTGAGCTGACGCTTGCGCTGAGCGTCCACGGGGCCCTCAACGCTCACTTTCCCAAGGTCGACCTCTAAGGGCGTCAGCCCCACTGAGAGCAAAGCACTTTTCACCGCCATCTTGCAGCGGTCACACACCATATTCTTGATATATAGGATGGCCATTGACGTAACAGGGTTAGAAATTAGTCCTTGAGCGAGTAGGTGATAGTGGTCACCACTCTCACTTTCTTTATCCAAGGAGTATTAGAATCACGGTCTTCGATGGAAAACTGTCCCTGATCGGCCGACACAATCTTGTTGAGCTGACTGTGGGAGTTGGTGGCAAACTGCGTTGCGGTCTTCTCGGCATTGGCAATGGCCTCCTCCATCATCTTGGGCTTCATTGAGGTGAATGACACATACTCATACTTTACCGGATTGTCGTATCCGCCGTCGACCACTGCTATTCCTTCACGCAAGAGCTCACCCTGCCGGTTGATGAGTCCACGCACGAGGTTCACATTGCGTGACGTCACCGTGATGACAGTTGTGATGTTATAGCGGTAGCCTCGGTTGTTCTGATTATACTGGTCGGCATTCAAATCAACAACTTGCGGGGCTCCCACACTGATTTCGCCAGGCTTCACACCACCTGCAATAAGAAAATGGCGAATGGCCTTCTGAGTGGTTCCAATGCTGTTGTAAAGCTCGGGCAGACTGTTGCCCAGCTCCTTGGACACAATGGGCCACGTAACCTTGTCGGCTGCCACCTCCTTCTCGGCCAATCCCTTCACAGTGACCTTGCGATCCTTATTCGCAAAATCATCAATGCCTCCCTTGACGCACAGCCCCAGGAGCAGAAGCCCCAATGCAACTATCGCTGCAGGGAGCCAGTAAGAGTCTTTCTTTAGTTCCATGATTCAATCTTTACATTAGTTATTCTATTGTTAACAGTTACCTGACGTGGCTTAGTCACCTCGCCACTGATGTTCCCCTTGGCATCCTGCACGAAATGCACCTTGATAAGGCCATAAGGGGTCGGATAGGTGCCTTCCACAAAATGCAAATCACCCAAATGCGGGTCAATGGTCACGGTCTTGCAGCCCGGCTCCACAGGCATAATGCCCAACACATAGTGCGACATCCACGCTGTCGGTCCCGAAGCCCAACCATGGCAAAGACTATGACGGAAACCTGGATAACAGTAGGCACCATAATCCCCGATATTCTTCTTTCCAGGGTCACCCAGCTCATCAATACGGTTGGTGCCTTTCATCCAGTCAAGGCTGAAATCCTCCCAGAAGGAAGTGGCTCCCATATCCAGCATACCTCCCCAATATTTGCGTATCACATTGAGCGCCTCCTTATACTGTCCAGCCATGGCTTCAGCGATAAGCATATAATAACCATAGAAGGTGGAGAAGCCTTGCTCATGACCTTTGACAAGATACCCCTTGAAGGCCTTGTCAGGCTGCATGATGCCTGCTATGGTCATCAGAGCGGCTGCCTGCTTGAGCGACTGGGGCTTGGAAAGATTCTTTTCCACCCGGGCTACTATCCTGCGGCATTCGGCAGCATGACTATCATCTCCCCACAGGTTGCATAAATACTCGGCATCCTTCATGGCCCAGACGAGCAAAGCGTGGACTCCTATCTTCACACCCTCCTTATCCGGCGAAGAGGGCCAATCGAGGAAATAGTCACCATGGACTACCCCTTTAGAATCTGTCACCTGGTCAAAACGCTCAATCAACCCAAGAATGTAGTCACGGTGACGATTGAGCAAAGCACTGTCACCACACTGCATATACCAGTCATGGTGCTGGATGATGTACCACATGGAGTAAGGCATCATGCCATTGAGCCACTGGGGAAGGGGATACTGTTGAACGGCAAGGTCGAGCGTGCGGCTCACAACGTCGTTATTGCCGAAGACTACACCGATGGTGGATGTCTCCGGATGCATGTCGCCCAACCAAATCAGACGGTCGCGCTTTATGCCATCCCAAATGTACTCTTGCATGTTCAGATGCACCGTCCATGCTCCTGTCATCCAAATACTGTCAAGCCGAGAATCACTGGAATGGAATGAGCCTAAATAAGGAATATCACGATAGCGAAGCACAGCCATAGCCTCGCGTATAGAGCAGCTCACTCCCTTACGGAGCAGGTCGATACGAACAAACCGGAAACCGGTATTGCCTATCTCGAACTGACCGTCACGGGGGATTTCCACTATGATATCACGCTTAGCATGATCGTCTGTTGAATAACCTATAAGTCCTTCGGAATTATGCGTCTCACTGAAACACTCCTGTACCGACTCTCCGAAACGGATTCTGACTAAAGAAGGCTCAGGACGTGAACTGCTCGCCATAACAAGCTTAAGCCCACCATGCAACTCACTACCATAGTCGAGCAACACCGAGGCGGTGTCTTTACCGACACTCTTCAGCCGACATGCCATTTGCTGACGTGACATCTCTGCCTGCCCGGTACCATTACGGAGTAGCTGAGCTTCATTATCCACTTCGCCTTGTTTCCAAAGAACACGCTTGGGGGTTACGAAGACACGCTGCATCCCATCTGCACGCATTCTAGTTGACGCATCCTTCAAAACAGGGGGCACACCAGCCCACAATGCAATTACAGGCAACTGCAACATGAGCCCAATGATAATAATTCTCCGTAGATTTTCCATTAGGGTATTATCTATAATAGCAATTGTTAAAGTCACATTCCGGTGCAAAGATATAAAATATATAGCTCGAAGAGCCAATTCCTCTCACCTTTTTTCATTATTTAGAAAAGATAATTGTATTTTTGCACCATGACATTACGACTGCATCCCTTCACCTCACAACTTCTAAAGTGGTATGAAGCAAATGGCCGCGACCTACCCTGGCGCCACACTCACGATGCCTATGCTATTTGGCTAAGTGAAATCATCCTTCAGCAGACACGCATTGCCCAAGGCCTTCCGTACTGGCAACGATTCATGGAAACCTATCCCAGCGTGGATGCCCTGGCATCAGCCTCAGAAGATGAAATCCTGCGGCTTTGGCAAGGTTTAGGATACTATTCCAGGGCTCGGCATCTCCATGAAGCAGCAAAACAGATCGTCGAGTGTGGACATTTCCCCACCACATATGAGGACATCAGAAAACTAAGTGGTATCGGCCCGTATACTGCTGCAGCCATCGCCTCGCTCGCATTCGGTGAAGCCAAGCCGGCAATTGACGGAAATGCATACCGAGTGCTTTCACGATACTTTGGAATAACAACCCCCATTGATACCACAAAAGGGAAAGCTGAGTTCCAAGAGTTGGGACACATGTTGATTCCTGCCGATAAGCCGGGAGCCTACAACCAGGCTGTTATGGACTTCGGCTCCCTGCAATGCACCCCTAAAAATTCCTTATGCTCCACATGTCCTCTCAAGATGGGTTGTGCCGCATTTGCAGAAGGCTGTGTCGAGACGCTTCCAAAGAAAAGTAAGCGCACGGCGGTCAAGGAACGCCGGTTGACCTACATCTATATAAGGTATAAAAAAATGACTGCCCTCCACCGCCGACCAGAAGGCGACATTCTGCAAGGTCTGTGGGAACCGTTCATCGTAGAGGGTGCTGATTTTCCGAAGTTCAAAGGCCGACTACAGCTGCTGGCCAAAGATGTCAGACATGTCCTCACTCACCGCATCTTACT
>Ga0256406_1006524_pt1 | contig 11668 bp, 10 predicted proteins | sample RumenRJG_03DNA_FD_185986 | JGI IMG/M metagenome (GOLD analysis project Ga0256406, IMG submission 185986) | Bovine rumen microbial communities from Lethbridge, Alberta, Canada - RJG_03 | ecosystem: Host-associated > Mammals > Digestive system > Stomach > Rumen | place: Canada: Alberta | collected...
TGCAGTTGGATATCTCACCTTTTACATATACATTATTTAAAAAATCGTCTCCATCTACTTTTTCTTTTATATAGTTATTTAATTCATTAACTGTAATTGGTTTTATTTCCATTTTATTTTCCTTTTGATTCATTCTGTATTTTATAATGCATATTTAAGTTTGTTGTTCTTCCTTATTAAGATTGTTTTCTTTAATTATACTTGCAAGTACACCATTTACAAATGCTTTTGAATTGTCGTCTCCATATCTTTTAGCAAGCTCTACGACTTCGTTTACAACTACCTTATAGGGCAATTTTGAATATAGCATTTCATAAATTCCTAGTTTTAATAATGCTAAATCTATTTTTGAAATTCTATCAATGGTCCAATCTTGTTTTATATTCTTTTTAATTTCATTAGTGATGCCTTCACTATTTTGGCTTATTCCATTAATTACATCACTTATATATTTTTTTGTTTCTGCATCTACAATATTTTCGCTTTCTTCAAATATATTAAGTTGGTCTTCTAATTCGTCTGTTGATTTATTTATTTGTAAACTATATAGTAGTTTAAAAGCATGCTCTCTTGCCTTTGATCTATTCATTTTTTCTTCCTTTTCTAGCTTAACTTACTTTAAATTTATTCTTTGTCTTGATTTTTCTTTGTCTTTAATGTTCTTTGTTTTTAATTTTCTTTGTCTTTATTTTTTTGTTTTAATTTTTCTTTGTCTTGTTATTGATTCTTTATTTTATTCCTTGTTATCTTCTTTGTTTTCATTTTCTTCGCTTTGCTTTTTCTCTGGCTTTTCGCCTACTTCTACATTGTGTATTTCAATATCAACTGCATTTACTTCTAAATCTGTTGTTTCTCTAATACGTTCTTTAATCTCATTTTGTAATTTTGCAGATAAGTTCTTTAATACAGTACCTCCTGCTACATTTAAAGCAACATCAATAATAACATTGTTTTCTTTATCAATTATTACATTAGTTTCTGCATTTTCAATTTCTGAGTATTCATAAAGTACGCCATTTACTAAATTTTCTAATGTGCTTCTTGTTATTAATAATTTGCCATCTTCATTTTGAAGCAATACCCCATCCTCTGATTTATCTCTTTTTAATGCTGTACTATCACTAAAGAACAGACATTTTATTGCAAGCATAATAAGAACAACGCATACTCCTATCATAATATATGTTCCTTGTGCTGACATCATAACTTTTGAAATAAGTATGCTAAACACACTTTGTTCTACAAAATTAAATCCAATTAATACTAATATTACAGATAATACTAAAACTATTATTGAAAATATGACTAATGATAATTTTTCTAAAAATTTCATAATTTACCTCTTTCTAAAATATACTTTGGTTATTTATTGTTTTACTTCTTCTCCTCTTTTTTTGCTTCTTTCTTAGGCTTTTCTACATTTTTTTGTGGCTTCTCATTTTCTTTTTTTTCGCTCTTGCTTTCATTATCTTCTTTTATTGCTGATACGCCTTGTACATGTACATTTACCTCAGTTGCTTTCAATCCCGTCATGTTTTCTACTGATTTTTTTACTTTATTTTGAATTTCGAAAGCAACATCTGGAATTCTAGATCCGTATTCTACAATAATATTAACATCGATTTTAACATTGTTGTCTGTTACATCAACTTTTATTCCTTTTGACATATTCTTTTTTCCGCTTAAAACCTCAGAAATTCCACCAGCGAATCCTCCAGCCATTTCGGCAACTCCTGGTACTGAAGATGCTGCCATTCCTGCAATTGAAGCTACAACATCATTAGCAATTTGTATGTTATTGCTACTTTCTTCTTTTTTTCCTTCATTTTCTTCTTTCTTTTCTTTGTTATCAACTACCTCTTCACTATTTACATCTACGCTTTTCTGTCCCTTTATATCTTTGTTATTTTCTTCACTCATAATTTAAACCTCCTACTTATTATTTAACATTTATTTAATAATTACTAAAATTTTATTAATAATTTATTAATATTAGTTTAATAATTATTTAATATTTTATAAGTATATTTTTAATACAAATAGTATATCAATTTATTTATTTTTTTTCAATACCTAGATAATTATTTTTATTAACTTGTAACAACAGAAAAATTCCTTCTAAATAGAAATCATTTTTATAATTGACCACAGAAAAAAAATCCCTCATTATATTAATTCTTATAATGAGGGGTAATTATAATTTAATAACTTATTATAATTGGTTATGTTTTATTATAATCTCTAATGTTGTAAAGATTGTGGCTATCTATTAATACATTCCGCCCATTCCTGCTTGTGGGTTTTCTCCGCCACAGTTGCATTCTTTCTTTTCAGGAATATTTACAACAATGCTTTCTGTTGTTAATATCATTGATGCAATAGATTCTGCATTTTGTAATGCACTTCTTGAAACTTTTGTTGGGTCAACAATTCCTGCTTTTTTCATATCTACATATTTCTCGTTTTTAGCATCAAATCCAATTCCTTCAGCTTCATTTGATACTTTTTCAAGTATTACTGCTGGCTCTAATCCTGCATTATAAGCGATTTGCTTTAATGGTTCTTGTAATGCTTTAACAATGATTTCAGCACCAACTTTTTCGTCACCTTTTAATTCATTGATTGTTTCTTTTAATTCTGGAATTACATTAATGTAAGCAGTTCCACCACCAGGAAGAATACCTTCTTCTACAGCAGCTCTTGTTGCAGATAATGCATCTTCAATTCTTAATTTTCTATCTTTCATTTCAACTTCTGTTGCAGCACCAACTCCAATTACAGCAACTCCACCAGCAAGTTTTGCAAGTCTCTTTTCAAGTTGTTCTTTCTCGTATTCGCTCTTTTCATCTTTAATTTGAGCTCTTAATTGTCCAACTCTATCAGCTATTAATTGTTTATCTCCTTCTCCGCCAACAATTATAGTTTCATCTTTGCTAATTTTTACTTGTTTTGCTCTACCTAATTGGTTAACAGTTGTGTCTTTTAATTCCAATCCTACATCTGATGTGATAACTTCTCCACCTGTTAAAATTGCTATATCTTGTAACATTTCTTTTCTCTTGTCACCATATCCAGGTGCTTTTACAGCAACAACATTTAATACACCTCTTAGTTTATTTAGTACTAATGTTGATAATGCTTCGCCTTCTATATCATCACAAATTATAACTAATTTTCCAGATGTTTTCATTAATTCTTCTAGTAATGGTAAAATTTCTTGTATGTTTGAAATCTTTTTATCTGTAATTAAAATATATGGAGAATCCATATCAGCTGTCATTTTTTCAGTATCTGTAACCATATATGGAGAAACATATCCTTTGTCAAATTGCATACCTTCTACAACATTTAATTCTGTTGATGATGTTTTTGATTCTTCAATTGTGATTACTCCATTTGTTGTAACCTTTTCCATTGCATCAGCAATTAATTCTCCAACTTCTTCATTATCAGCAGAAATACTTGCGACTCTTGCAATATCATCTTTTCCACTTACAGGTACACTCTTCTTTTTTAATATTTCAACTGCTTTTTCAGTAGCTTTATCCATTCCTCTTTTTATAGCCATTGGATCTGATCCTGCTGCAACATTTTTAACACCTTCTTTAATCATTTTTTGTGCTAAAACAGTTGCTGTAGTAGTACCATCACCTGCTACATCATTTGTCTTTTCAGAAACTTCCTTTACAATTTGAGCTCCCATGTTTTCATATCTATCTTCAAGCTCAATTTCCTTTGCTATTGTTACACCATCATTTGTGATTAATGGTGTTCCAAAATTTTTATCAAGAACAACATTTCTTCCCTTAGGTCCTAATGTAACCTTAACAGTGTTCGCTAGTTTATCAACACCATCTAATAATTTTTTTCTAGCCTCTTCACCAAATTTAATATCCTTTGCCATAATAACTTACCTCCTAAATTTTAAAATTGCATTATTACTTTAATAATATTTTTAAAGTTTATGTGCAATAAGTTTACTCATTAATTATTTTATTATAATCAAAACTTATTTTAATGTTAAAATATAATCAAATTCTTCTCTGTTATTAGTTATTTTTAAATCTTACTCAGCAATTGCTAAAATATCATTTTGTCTTACAATAATATAATCTTCTCCTTCGTATTTAACTTCTGTTCCAGCATATTTATTTATTACTACATGATCACCTTTTTTAACTACCATTTTTACTTCTTTTCCATCTACAACCCCACCAGGTCCTACTTCTACAACTTCTGCAATTTGTGGCTTTTCTTTACTTCCACTTGAAAGAATGATTCCACTCTTTGTTTTTTCTTCAGCTTCAGTCATTTTTAATAATACTCTGTCATTTAATGGTTTTAACATAATTACTACCTCCTATAAATTAAAAATTAGCAGTCTTTCTTAACGACTGCTAATAATTTATATCTTTTTTTAGCAAATGTCAATAGAGATTGCTAATTTTCACAAAACTTTCACATTTATTGTTTGTAAAAAATTGTATAGTCACTTTTCTGCATATTTTTTCATTGCTTGTTTAATTATAGTTTCAGAAATTTAGAAACAGATAACCCTGCTTTTGCACCTTCATATGCAGATTTATTTACTTGTAATAATCCTCCAGTAATATTTCCACATGCAAATATACCTTTCACATTTGTCATCATATTTTCGTCAACTATTATGTTACCGTTTTTTTCTGTCATAATTCCTAGTGTTTTTGCAAAATCATTTGCCCCAGCTTCTCCAAGAGCAATAAAAACACCATTTACTGGAATAGAGCTTCCATCTTCAAAAACAGCTTTTTCTACTTTGTTATTACCTGTAATTTCTTTTATCTTTTTATTTACTATTTCCACATTTTCGACGTTATTTATTTCTATGTTGTTCACGATTATTTTTTCTTTTTCTATTTTGTTCATGTTTTTTACATTTTCTAGATTATTGGTATTATTTACATTCGAATTATTCCAATTTTGTATTGCATCTCCATTTGTTAAAACATAAATTTTCTTTGCTACTCTTCTAAGTATATCTACTTCAGACAAAGCAAAATTTCCGCTTCCAATTACCGCTATTTCTTTATTTCTATAGAAAAATGCGTCACAAATTGCACAGTATGAAATTCCTTTTCCTTCAAATTCTTTTATTCCTTTGATATTTGGAGCAATTTTTTTATTGCCTGTAGCAATAATAATTGTTTTGCTTGTGTAGTTGCTATTAGTTGTTTTCACATTAAAAATATTTACTTGTTCATCTGTTTCTTTTTCTAACTCGCTTATCTCAAGGCTAATGCTTACAACTTCTTCGTTTCTTACGTCAATTCCAAGATTTTTAGCTTGAATGATTCCGTTTTCAAACAATGCTTTTCCAGTTATACCATTTGGAAATCCATAATAGTTATCAATTTTAGTAGCTTTTTCCAAATTGGAAATTCCACTATATAATACAAGCACATTTAAATTTGCTCTTTTGGCATAAATTGCAGCACTTATTCCAGCAGGTCCAGCTCCTATTACAATAACATCAAACATCATTTTTCTCCATTAAAATATTTTACAAGATTTTCTATGCTATCTTTTATTTGTTCACCTGTTTTCATATTTTTTAAAGTATATATCTTAGTTTTTACTTCGTCTTCTCCAATTATTAATGCAAAAGGAATTTGCCATTTGTCAGCATATTTCATTTTTTTCTTGAACTTGCCGTCTTCCATATAAACATCAGTGTTAATTCCATTTGCACGTAATTTATTTGCAACTTCAATGCAATCTGTCATGTCTACATCCATTGGAAGGACAATTACTTTTGATATTGAAGTATCTTTTACTTTGATTTCATTAATTTCATTTAATTGATAAAATAGTCTTGTTAATCCTATTGAAATTCCTACCCCTGGAAGCTTTTTGTCTGTATAGAATTCTGCTAAATTATCATATCTTCCACCTGAGCAAATACTTCCTAATTCTCTGTGTTTTTTTAGAAATGTTTCATACACTGTTCCTGTATAATAATCAAGTCCTCTTGCAATTTTTAAATCTATCTCAAAGAAGTCATCAGGAACGCCAAATGCTTTTATGTATTTCACTACATCTGTTAACTCTCTTAACCCTTGATTGAAAATTTCATCAGAGATTCCAAGTGAATTTAACTTTTCGACTTTTTCTTCATTACTTCCATTGATAGTAATAAATTCCATAATTTTATCAATTTTTTCGTCAGAAATATCAAAGTCTTTTAAACATTCTTTAACCTTTTCTTCTCCAATTTTATCAATCTTATCGATAATTCTTAAAATATCAACAGTTTTTTCATTTAAGTCCATACTATTAAACAAACCATTTAATATTTTTCTATTATTAATATGAATCGCAAAATTATCAAATCCAAGTTTCTTAAATGTATTGTAGATAACAGCAGGCATTTGAGCATCATTTATTATATTTAATTCTCCGTCACCTATTATGTCAATATCACATTGATAAAATTCACGGTATCTTCCTTTTTGCATTCTTTCACCACGATATACTTTTCCAATTTGATATCTCTTAAAAGGAAAAGATAAATCATTGTAATATTCTGCTACATATTTGGCAAGTGGTACTGTTAAATCAAATCTTAATGACAAATCACTAGCACCTTTATTAAATCTATATATTTGTTTTTCTGTTTCTCCGCCAGCCTTTGCAAGTAGTACATTTGAATACTCAATTATTGGGGTGTCTAATGGTAAAAATCCAAAATTTTCATACGTTTTTCTAATTGTATCCATCATTTGGTTAAATTTTACCTGATTATTTGGACTTAATTCCATAAAACCTGGCAAAGTACGTGGTTCAATCCTGTTCATTTTTTTCAGCTCCTTTTTTTAATTAATTACATTATTTGTCCCGTTATTTTTCTTATTAATATCATTTGTTCTTGCAGTTACTTTTCTAGTTAAATGCATCTTTTCTTCAACTTTATTTAAACTTTTTCTAATGATTTTTTATTAGATCTTTATTTCTTTATTTATTCATTTCATTACTTTGTTTCTATTAGATCCTTTATTTTTTTCATTTCTTCATTTCTTTTTACTTTTTGCGTTGTTGTTTTTATTAATGGTTCTTCTGTAATAATTATCTTTTTTATGTGCTTATATGCTGGCATAATTTCATTTACATTTTTCTTAATATCATCAAAAATAAGTTTTTTATATTCTCCAATTTTTGCATTTGGATAAACATTTTTTATCTCTTCTTTATTATAAACAATTTCAGCCCAAAGGTCTGTGTCCATATTTCTATCTTTTTTAGAAAAGTTTTCATAGCTAAATACCATGCATTCAGATACATAAGGTATTTTGTTTATTAAAGATTCTAGCTCTTCTGGGAAAATCTTCTTTCCATTCTTTAGAACTATCATGCTCTTCTTTCTTCCTGTAATAAATACAAAACCATCTTTGTCTACATATCCTAAATCACCAGTATAAAACCATTCGCCTTTAACAACTTCTTTTGTTGCCTCGTCATTTTTATAATAACCATTCATTATTGTTGGTGTTTTTACAATCAACTCACCAATTCCATTTTCATCAACATCTGCAACTTTTATTTCAATTCCTGGCAATGGATATCCTACAGAGCCATTTCTTTTATTGAAACTATTTTCTCCTGCAATTACTGGAGATGTTTCAGTTAATCCATATCCCTGATGTACGTCAAATCCAAAATCGTTGAATGCTTGCAAAGCATCTTTATCCATAGCTGCTCCACCAGTAATTAAAATTCTTAAACTGCCTCCAAGTGCATTTATTATATCTTTAAAAATAAATCTTTTTACTCCTATTGGGGCATGTCTAAATATTTTTCTCATGAAATTTACAATTTTGGTTTTGTGCTGTTCTTCTATTGTTTTCATTATTTTTTTATACATTATTTCAAGTACAAGTGGTACACCTACAAAACCTGTTACGTGAAATTCGCTTAAATTTGGTAATATGTATCTTAATCCATCACAAATTGCTACAGTTAGACCACATGATGTGCCAAATAAAAACGTTGTAGTGCTTTCGAATGTATGGTGCAATGGTAAAAATGAAAGGAATGTATCTGTTGTTTTTATGTCAATCATTTGACTTAATGCGTATAAATCTTGACAAATTGCATATTGTGAAATCATTACTGCTTTTGATATATTTGTTGTACCAGATGTAAATAGCATTATTGACATTTTTTTATTGTCAATCTTAACTTTCCTATAGTATTTGTTATTTGTATGCATAGTATTTCTTATCATGTTTCTAAAGAATGAGTTATCCATACAAATTGCATCTATCTTGATTTTGTTTTTTGTATTTTCAACGGCTTTACTATATTTCCTAGAATAAATTATTCCATCTGCTCCGCTTCTTATTATTGAGTCTTCTAGTTCATTATCTGGCAAAGCTTTATCTAATGGTACAACTTCTAATCCAGCTGTTGTTATTGCTAAATATGAAACAAACCATTCATACCTATTATCCGATACAAGACAAACCCTTTTTAGGTGTAATCTCATTAAGTTCGCTCCAAGATTTTCAATATCCTTTGCAAATTTTGCATATGTTATTTTTATATGTTCTTTTGCTTTTGGATTCCTTTTAAACTCAAAAGCTACAAGATTCTTATACTTATTTTTATATAATGATACAAGTTCTCTAAAGTCTTTTAATTCTTGACCTTCATAAATTTTGTTTTTCATTTCATCTTCCCATTCTATTTTTAAATTTAAAAATCTATTTTTAGTCTTCCCATTCCATTTCATAATTGCCAATCTTTACAATGTCTCCATCTTTGACGCCTTGTTTTTTAAGCTGTGATGTTACTCCTATTTCATCCAGTTTTTTATGCAAGTAAAATAATGATTCATAATCTCCAATATTTACTCTTCTCATTAAATCTTCTACTCTTTTTCCTGTAACAATATAGCATTTTCCTTGTTTTTCTACTTTGAAGTTTTCAAAGTCATCATCAAGTTTATAAACTTTTTCAGTTGAAGTACTTGTAATGTCAATCAAGTTTTCTTTTGGTATTGTTTTTAATATTTTTGTAATATATGACATTAGTTCATTTAATCCTTCTCCTGTTACTGATGAAATTTTAAATATCTTTCGATTATCTTTTTTAGCTTCTTTTTCAAGTTCTTTGAAATTCTCGTTATCATCAGCAATTAAATCAGATTTAGTGGCTACAATAATTTGGGTTCTTTTTGCAAGTTTTTCACTATAATTTTTTAGCTCATTGTTTATTTTATGGTAATCATCTACAGGATTTCTTCCTTCTGTTCCTGAAACATCTATTAAATGCAATAATAATCTCGTTCTTTCAATGTGTCTTAAAAACTGCAATCCAAGACCAGCACCTTCACTTGCTCCTTCAATAATTCCTGGAATATCAGCAATTACAAAACTATCACCATAAACAGATTTTACAACACCTAAATTTGGTTCTATTGTTGTAAAATGATAATTTGCAATTTTAGGTGTTGCAGATGTTACAACAGATAAAAATGTTGATTTTCCTACATTTGGAAATCCTATCAATCCTACATCTGCTAAAAGCTTTAGCTCTAAAATTAAATCTCTTTTTTCTCCGCTTTCACCATCTTGTGCGAATCTTGGAGCTTGTCTTGTAGATGTTGCAAAATGTGAATTTCCAAGGCCACCTCTTCCGCCTTTTAATATTAAAGCTTCTTGACCCTTTTCCGATAAATCTGCTAATACTTCATTTGTTTCGGCATCTCTAACAACTGTTCCTATTGGAACTGGAATGTACAAATCTTTTCCACTTTTACCATATTTTCTGGCACCTGACCCATTTTCTCCATTTTCTGCTTTGAACTTTTTCTTAAATCTAAATTCAATAAGTGTATTTGCGTCTTTGTCTACTTTAAAGTACACATCTCCGCCTTTTCCACCATCTCCTCCATCAGGTCCACCAGCAGCAACATACTTTTCTCTTCTAAATGAAATTGCACCATTGCCACCTTTTCCGGCTTCTGCAGTTATTTTTGCATAATCAGTAAACATCTGAGCTCCTTTCTATTAGTAAGCTTTCTTTTTTTATATTATTTAAACTTTCAATTTCATTACATAATGTTTAACAGCTCGTAGGCTTGTTGGACGAGGGTATCCTGATGCGACAAAAAATCATTTTTATGATTTTTTGCGCGAATCAAGGATTTATCGTCCATTCGCCTCGCTTTGCTCGTTGGTCGCTACGCGCCTATACTCGCTTGTTAAACATTATGTAATGAAAATTAACTATTTGACAATCAGCATTTTTAGTAATCTAGCATCATTGCTTTTTTTACTTTTTCCATAGTTTTTTCCGCTTCTTTTTTTGCTCTAGCAGTTCCAGCCATTAAAATATCTTTTACTTCATCTGGATGTTCCTCATAATAATGTCTTTTATCTCTAATAGGCTCTAATTTTGCATTTATATTTTCTATTAATTGTTTTTTGCAAGAAACACATCCTCTTGTACCATTTTCACACTCTGTGCGTGTTGTTTTAACTTCATCTATTGTACTAAATAATTTGTGATAATAGTAAACCATACAAACATCAGGATGTCCTTTGTCGTCTTTCCTAATTCTTGCTGGATCTGTTAATGCTCCCATGACCTTTTTCTTTATTGTATCATAATCATCAGATAAATATAATGCGTTTCCTAAAGATTTACCCATTTTTTCATTTCCATCAAGTCCTTTTATTCTTGGGAAGTTACTTATTACTCCAACAGGTTCTCTTAAAGTCTCTCCATATATTGAATTAAACTTTCTAACAATCTCTCTACATTGTTCTATTAATGGTAACTGGTCTTCTCCAGCAGGAACATAAGTGGCATCAAATGCCGTGATATCAGCAGCTTGGCTAACAGGATAACCTAAAAATCCATAAGTAACACTATCTCCAAACAATTTCTTTTTCTGTGCAATTTCTGTTTTTACTGTTGGATTTCTTTGCAACCTAGAAATTGTAACTAAATTAGAATAATATACAGTAAGTTCAGCAATTTCAGGAATCATAGATTGTAAATATAGTGTACATTTATTAGGATCAATTCCAAGTGCAAGTAAGTCCATTACAATTTGTAAAGTATTATCTTTAACTTTTTGAGGATTATTAAAATTGTCTGTTAATGCTTGTACATCAGCAATTTCAATGAAAGTATCAAATTTATCTTGTAATTCAACCCATGATTTTGCAGCTCCAAAATAATGTCCAATATGTAAATGACCAGTAGGTCTAATTCCTGTTAAAATTCTTAAACTTTTATCAGGCTTAACATCATTTATTGAAATCTTTTCATCTGCAGTAATTTTACTATCATTTATTTTTTCTTCCATTTTACAATCCTTTCCCAAATTATCAACTTTATTTTTTATCATAAACCTTTCCCAACTGTAAGTTTAATAATTAAGTCCATATTATCATCACTTGCTGCTTTGTTTCTTCTTATTTCACCACATTTATCACATTTATATATAATAATATAACCTTTTTTTCTATTAATTTCAACACCAATTGGTCTTAAAGTTCCGTGGCAATCTTCACTTCTGTCTCCTGGAAATTTATCAACGTGTTTTGAACATAAGCAATATGGGCAATGATCTCTTGATGTGTATCCGAGCTTTCCTACAGTTTTGCCACAATTTTCACAA
>Ga0256406_1006526_pt1 | contig 11660 bp, 6 predicted proteins | sample RumenRJG_03DNA_FD_185986 | JGI IMG/M metagenome (GOLD analysis project Ga0256406, IMG submission 185986) | Bovine rumen microbial communities from Lethbridge, Alberta, Canada - RJG_03 | ecosystem: Host-associated > Mammals > Digestive system > Stomach > Rumen | place: Canada: Alberta | collected...
GCATCTTCAAGAGCGGCAATCCACGCAAGCGCGCCGCCGCTATCGTCAAAGCGGTCACGAACTACAACGATCCTAAGGTGCTGGCAGAGATCAGCGAGGATCTTGGCGAAGCCATGGTGGGCATCAACGCCGACGAGATACAGCTGTTGATGGCCGAGAGAGGCAAATAAGCGAGAGGAGACAACGTCTATGAAAAAACGTATTGCTGTGTTGGCACTGCAAGGTGCCTTCATTGAGCATGAGAAGATGTTGCAACGGCTCGGTGCTGATGTCTTTGAGATCAGAGAGAAGGCCGACTGGCAGCAGCCTAAGGACGGACTCGTCATCCCGGGTGGCGAGAGCACGGTCATGGCGAAATTGCTTGTGGAGCTGGGACTTCATGATATGATCCGCAACGATATCCGGGCCGGGCTCCCGGTCTTTGGCACTTGCGCTGGCCTGATCCTTCTGTCAGAGCGTGTACGGCAACATGCTGGTGACGAGGTCGAACCGATGTTCGGCGCACTTTCTACCATGGATATCACCACCTGCCGCAATGCCTACGGCCGGCAGTTGGGCAGTTTTGCCACAGAAGCCGACGTGGCGGGTGTGGGCAAGGTGCCGATGACGTTTATCCGCGCCCCGTTTATCGAGTCGGTGGGTTCTAAGGCAAAGGTTTTGGCATGTGTCAGCGGACATATCGTCGCTGCACGCCAGGACAACCAGCTCGTCACCGCTTTCCATCCGGAGCTCACCGATGACCCACGTGTGCACGAAGCCTTTTTGAAGATGATATAGAAGCTATAGAGACTATAAAAACTATAGAGACTATAGAAACTATAGAATAACTACAAACAAAAATACCCCAAAGCCACCACTATGGTAGCTTTGGGGTATCGCTTTTCTCCCCCCCAGGGGGGGGAGTTAGAGAGGGGCCCGGAGTTTTGGGAGAACTCTATTAGATGATCTCGCTCCAGTCTTCCTTTGTCTTGCGAACGTAAGACATGTAGCGGCGCTTAGCGCTCTTCTCGGTCTCGTCGAAGAGCTCATCAGCCTTGTCAGGGAATGCCTTCTTCAGAGAAGAGAAGCGGACCTCACCCATGAGGTAGTCCTTGAACTTATCCCAGTTAGGCTCCTTAGAGTCGAGCTGGAACGGGTTCTTGCCCTGCTCGGCAAGGCGCGGATCGTAGCGCCACAGATGCCAGTAACCACACTCAACGGCCAGAGCCTCCTCATGCTGTGAGCGGCCCATGTTACGCTTGTCAGCCTTAGAGCCCTTGATGCCGTGGTTGATACACGGAGCGTAAGCGATGACGAGTGACGGGCCTGGGTAAGACTCAGCCTCGCGGATTGCCTTCAGTGTCTGAGCGTTGTCGGCACCCATAGCGATCTGAGCCACATAGATGTAGCCATAGGTAGTCTCCATCAGACCCAGATCCTTCTTGCTCACGCGCTTGCCGCTGGCAGCGAACTGAGCGATAGCGCCTAAAGGAGTAGCCTTGGAAGACTGTCCGCCGGTGTTGGAGTACACCTCAGTATCGAGCACGAGGATGTTGACATCCTGGCCCTGAGCCAGCACGTGGTCGAGACCGCCGTAGCCGATATCGTAAGAAGCACCGTCACCACCGATAATCCACTGTGAGCGCTTCACGAGGTAGTGCTCCAGCGGCAGCAGCTCCTTGCAGAACGGGCAGCCTGCCTCGGCACCCTTCTCGATGAGCGGCTTGAGCTCAGCGGCAGCAGCCTTTGAACCCTCGGCATTGTCCTTCTCCTCAATCCACTTCTGAGCGGCAGCCTTGAAGTCATCAGGAGTGTGATCGCCGGCCATAGCCTCGTTGAGCAGTCCGGTGATGCGCTCCTTCATCTTCTTGTTGGCCAGGTTCATACCCAAACCGAACTCACAGAAGTCCTCGAACAAAGAGTTGTTGAAGGCAGGACCCTGACCCTTCTCGTTCTTGCAGTAAGGAGTGGAAGGAACAGAAGCGGAGTAGATGGAAGAGCAACCTGTAGCGTTGGCAATCATCTCGCGATCACCATAGAGCTGAGAGATGAGCTTCACGTAAGGAGTCTCACCGCAGCCTGCGCATGCGCCGGAGAACTCGAAGAGAGTCTGAGCAAACTGAGAGTTCTTAGGACTCTGCTGGATGTCTACGAGATCCTGCTTAGACTTCACATTCTTTACGAGGTACTGCCAGTTAGCAGCTTCCTTCTTCATTTCCTCAGCGTCTGGATCGAACGGCATCATCTTCAGAGCCTTCTCGACCTCACCGGTCTCCTTGTTCTTCTTACCCGGGCAGACATCGGCACAGTTGCCGCAGCCAAGGCAGTCGAGTACAGATGTCTCGATGCGGAACTTCATGCCCTTGAGCTGCTTCGGAGCGAGGATGTCGATGGTCTTGCCATCGAAGCCGGCAGCTTCCTTCTCATCCATGACGAACGGACGGATACAGCCGTGAGGACAGCAGTAAGCACACTTGTTGCACTGGATACAGTTGTCGGGATTCCAAGTAGGAACGAAGGCCTCCACGCCGCGCTTGTCGTAAGCGGCTGTGCCAACTTCCCAACGACCGTCAACGGTGTCATGCTTAACGAAGTCAGAAACCTTGAGCAGGTCACCGGCCTGAGCGTTCATCGGACGGACAATCTCCTTAACGAATGCGGGAGCGTCGTCCTCGACCTCTGCGTCATCAGCAAGGTTTGCCCATGCGGGATCAACAGTCAGCTCCTTGTACTCACCGCCGCGATCAACAGCAGCGTAGTTCTTGTCAACGACATCCTGACCCTTCTTGCCGTAAGACTTCACGATGAAGGCCTTCATCTGCTCGACAGCGAGGTCGATAGGAATCACCTTTGTGATGCGGAAGAAAGCAGACTGCAGGATGGTGTTGGTACGGTTGCCCAAGCCAATCTCCTGTCCAATCTTGGTTGCATTGATGTAGTATACCTTGATATGATGCTTAGCGAAGTAGCGCTTCACCTTGTTCGGGATGAAGTTGACGAGCTCCTCACCGTCGAAGATAGTGTTGAGCAGGAAGGTACCGTTGTCGCGCAGACCACGTGTCACATCGTACATGTGGAGGTAAGCCTGAACGTGGCAAGCCACGAAGTTAGGCGTGTTGACCTGATAAGCGCTGTGGATAGGCTCGTCGCCGAAACGCAGGTGAGAGCAGGTGAAGCCACCAGACTTCTTAGAGTCATAAGAGAAGTAAGCCTGGCAATATTTCTTGGTGTTGTTACCAATGATCTGAACAGAGTTCTTGTTGGCACCGACAGTACCGTCAGAGCCCAAGCCATAGAACTTAGCCTCGAAGAGAGAGTCACCGCCCATCGGGATCTCCTCGACCTCAGGCAGAGAGGTGAAGGTGACATCGTCGACGATACCGACAGTGAAGTGGTTCTTCGGCACGTTGAGCTCGAGGTTGTTGAACACAGAGATGATCTTGGCAGGAGTAGTATCGGAAGAACCGAGACCATAGCGACCGCCGACGATCAGCGGTTTGCGAGGATCGTCATAGAGCGCGCTCTTGACGTCGAGATACAGAGGCTCGCCCTCAGCTCCCGGCTCCTTGGTGCGGTCGAGCACGGCGATACGCTTTACTGTGTCAGGGATAGCCTTGCGGATAGCCTCGACAGAGAACGGACGATAGAGGTGTACAGCCACCATACCAACCTTCTTGCCCTGCTTTGTCAGGTAGTCGATAGCCTCGCGGGCAGGCTCGGTAGCGGAACCCATCAGCACGATGATGTTCTCTGCATCGGGAGCACCATAGTAGTTGAAGAGGTGATACTCACGGCCGGTGATCTTGGAAATCTCAGCGAGGTGCTTCTCAACGATCTCAGGCACCTTGTCATAATAGGCGTTGCAAGCCTCGCGGTGTGTGAAGAAGGTCTCTGGGTTCTCGGCGGTACCACGTGTGTCAGGGCGCTCAGGGCTCATGGCACGGTCGCGGAAACGCTTGATCCACTCTGGATTGACGAGAGGACGGATGTCTTCCATGTCCATGGCTTCAATCTTGTGGTACTCATGAGAGGTACGGAAGCCATCGAAGAAGTTGATGAAAGGTACAGAGCTCTCGAGTGTAGAGAGATAAGGTACGGCAGAGAGGTCCATGACCTCCTGGACGGAACCGGAGCAGAACATGGCGAAGCCGGTCTGACGGCAAGCCATGACATCTTGGTGATCACCGAAGATACAGAGAGAGTGGCTGGCCAGCGTACGGGCAGAGACGTTGAACACACAAGGCAACAACTCACCGGCAATCTTGTACATGTTCGGAATCATCAGCAGCAAGCCCTGAGATGCCGTATAGGTAGAAGTCAGTGCACCGGCTTGCAGTGATCCGTGGACTGCACCAGCAGCGCCACCTTCAGACTCCATCTCCTGTACGGAAACAGTCTGACCAAACAAATTCTTACGACCCTTGGCTGCCCACTCGTCGACGTGCTCAGCCATAGGAGACGACGGAGTGATGGGGTAGATGGCGGCCACCTCGGTAAACATGTAGCTTACATGAGCGGCTGCGGTGTTACCATCACAAGTCATGAATTTTTTTTCTTTTGCCATTTTGTGAAAAATAGATGATAAAAAGTTGATAATGTTTTTGCGTTATATTATAATAGGTGTCAGTAGAGCATACCGAGTAACCATAAAGGTATCTGGTCGCCTTGACCTATTTTCTGATGGTATCGTGCGTAGATCGTTCCGCTGGCGTTGCGGCTTTTGTCAGCCACGAGGGCATCGCAGACGCGAAAACGCAGATGGTTGTCGATGAGATAGCAGTGGTCCTTGTCGCCTTGGTTGACGAGATGATCCTTCCACAGCGTGTTGACGAAGAAGGTCTCCATGACTTCCTGCGTGCTGCTGGTGATGGGATAGATGGCGTACATCAGGTTGGGATTGTGCATCATCACCTTAGAAGGTTTCTTGGGAAACTGCTGTCCGGGATTGTAGACGAGGTTGATCAGTCGGGCGTCGGCAAGGTATTTGATATAGTTCATCACTGTGGCGCGGCTGGTGTCGATCTCGTCGGCGAGTTTACTGATATTGGGTGCCTGCGGCCCATTGAGGGCCAGAAGATAGAAGAGCTTCTTGATCTTGGTGAGGTATTTCAGTTCTATCTGCTTGATGAGCAGGATGTCCACTTCCGTCATCATGTTCATGGTCTTGAGCAAATTCTCCAAGAAGTTTCGGTTTTCAAGGAAGAAGGGATAGAAGCCATGATGGAGATAATCCTCAAAGAAGGTCGAGGGATCCACTCTCTGGACAATGTCTTTTGCGATCGCCTCGTGGTTGCTCACGATCTCGTCCAAGGTATGTGGCGCAAAGTGAGTATGGGCCTTGAGGTTGAGATATTCCCGAAAGGAGAACCCACGAAGGTTGTAGCTTTTCACCACGCCATTGAGCTCAGGATTCTCTTCTTTGAGCCGCATGACGCTGGATCCGGTGAAAACGATCTTCAGCTGGGGATATTTGTCGTAGCACTCGCGCAACTCGCTACTCCAGTTGGGTTGCTTAAACACCTGGTCGATGAGCAGCACCTGACCACCTTGACCGACAAATTCTCCGGCAAAGTCGGCGATGCCACGCCCCTGGAAATAGAAGTTGTTCATGTTGACATATAGACATTTATGGTCGTTGCTACTGAAATGCTCTTTGGCGTATTGCAACAGGAACGTCGTCTTTCCCACACCTCGTGTGCCCTTAATGCCAATGAGCCGGTCGGTCCAGTCAATCTCGTCCATAAGGACGCGTCGTACCGGGGCATTGGTGTGGTCCACCAAGTAGGCATGTGTGCGAAAGAAGGATTCCATATATGTCTTTGATGTATGTATTGGTTATACAGTGCAAAGATAATGATTAATTTTAATTTTGCAAACCATAGATAGCAAAAAGTTTTGTTTTTAGCAAATTTTGTATTATCAGACAGCACTGACGGTCATGGGCGAAAATTGTCGTGATGGGTTGACATAACCTCTATTTGTATACGTGCGTAAAGGGATGAAACCGTTGGGCAGGCAGTCTGTTACATCTATTGCCAAAAAGGTTAACCCAAGTACTTGACATCTTGCGGGATTATAGGCCGATTGCCTGCTTTCCTTTCTTGCTTGCCAAGGGTGGCAGGACGTTTTAACCGCAATTGCCCCCTCTGCCGGATGGTCTGATGCACAGCGTGGGTAGCGGCAATCAGGAATGTTGTTTTTTCTGATAAAAAAGAGGCTCTGAGAACACGTTCTTTTTGAGCCAGTACCCACAGGACTCTGTTTTTTGAGATTTCAAGCAGTTTTCTATAACTTGTTAATAAGCAAGTACATAATTTGACTATGGCTTCTTTCGTTTTCAAGAGTGCTATTATAACGTATTGTTTCTTTGGATATTATGTGGTTAGAAAGCCTTTCTGTACCTATCAGAAAGGTTTTCTGACCTGATCATTACGCTTATTTCATCAGGTCATCACACCGTGATGACAGTGTCAGCAAAACTTTCTGATGGGCAGAGATCAGTTTTCGGGTTCCCTGGTCTTTGCTTTTTTGTCTTTAGAGCGTTGCTTTTTCTCTATAAAGAGTGGTTTTGTTGAAAGGATTTTGTAAATAATATTAGTATGAACACTCGTGTTGGTACGCTTCCGTGACACTTTTGTCCGCTTTGCGAAAGGTCAGTTTGTTTGTTGAAAATATCACAAATAATAGAAAGAAAACCTCATTATTGCGCTAATATTTGTAACTTTGCATTTAATAATATAAAGAGGATAAGACATGATTCATATTTTCAATCCCGAACATGACATTGCTTTAGGAGCACATGTAGAGCAGTTTACCGCTCCTCATGCTGCCCGGCAGTTGCGCCACGACTTGGGCTTCCTGCCGATGATATGGGCTGAAGAAGGCGACAAAGTCATCGTGGAAGACATAGAAGCGGCTAAGGAAGCTTTCCGGCATTTGGGGTTGAAAGCAAGAGGATCGTGGCGTAGCTGGCGAGATATTGCTGACGTCCTGGATGTGCGCCAACCCGAGGAGATCGATCCGTGGGGCTGGGACCAGGCACTCTTTCATCGTATGGTGAAGGCTGGGGTGTCTCCCGCACTCTTGCCGATGCCGAATCGTTTGGAGGCCATCAGGCAAATGAGCCATCGTCAATGGGCTGCGGAACATGTGCTTCCGGCTATGCGCCTTCTGCCCAATACGGTGGGAAAGGCCACAGCCGTGTCCACTGTCAGTGGCTTAATGTCTTTGCTGCACGACTATAACCGCGTCGTGGTTAAAGCACCGTGGAGCAGCAGCGGCAGAGGTATCAGGTATCTCGACGGACGGGATTTAACGTCGTACACTATACCGATGCGCAATTGGGCCCGTAACGTCATTGAGCGGCAGGGAAGTATTATGTTGGAGCCCTATTATAATAAGGTGTCGGACTTCGCGATGGAGTTTTTGTCTAACGGTCGCGGCACAGTGCGCTATTGCGGATTGTCGGTCTTCGACACGCGCAGTGGTGCTTACTCGGGTAGTGTGCTCGACACGGAAGAAGATAAGGTAGCCCGACTGGGTGTCTGGATCAGTGCTGACCAACTCGCTATGATCCAAGAGCAGTTGACAAGAGTGCTCGGCAGAGAGCTTGCCAACAGTTATCGTGGCCCTCTGGGAGTGGATATGATGGTGGTCAGCGTGGATAACAAACTGATGGTGCATCCCTGTGTGGAGCTGAACCTCAGACGCACGATGGGGCATGTGGCCTTGGCATTGACAGAGCGCATCAATGTGATACCTAAGCTGATGAGCATCGTGTATACCGATAAATATAGGCTGAAGGTGGGAGCCCCCCTCTAACTCCGGCCCCTCTCTAACTCCCCCCAAGGGGGGAGAAAAGTAATACCCCAAAGTAGCCCCTCTCTAACTCCCCCCAAGGGGGGAGAAAAGCAATACCCCAAAGCTACCGAAGTGGTGGCTTTGGGGTATTTGCTTATTATTTATTGTTGAATGATGAATGAATCAATGTTGAATGTCGAACGCTGATGGATGTTTGCTAATTAACCAATTCATCATTGGATAATTCAACATTCATCATTCATTAATTCAACATTCATCATTCAATATTCATTATTCATTTACGCACCGTGGAACAGATATTCCTTTTGCGTGTCGATGGCGATGCGGGTGAAGAGCTCGTTGACCAGGTTGTCAGCTACCTCAAGGGCATGGTTGAAGAGTTGGTCGCTGAAAGCCTGCAACATGTCGTGGGCTTCCATCGGACGCTCCTTATAGATGGCGAGATAGCGCTCCTCAAACTCCTTCTGCCGCTGATCGTTCTCGGCTTCGAGTTTGGCGTAGGTTTCCTTAATCAGTGGTGCATAGGCGTTGTAGTTGACCATGCCTAAAGTCATCACCTTGCGGAAGCTCCAGTAAGCAGAGTCAGAGTCGCAGTGGTTGTCGCCAATGCTATACGCTTTCGGGAAGGAAGAGATGCCCTGATAGATAGGCAGGAAGACACCGAGGTCGGCCATGCCGTTGGCTACGTAGGTGATGCAGCCGATCTCTTTCGGCAACCACGGACGTACCTGCAAGAGGTGGGTCTGTGTGGTGCGGAAGATGGACACGGGACGGAAAGGCTCCTTGCCGTTGTTGTGCAGATAAGGATCATGATCCGTACCATCGTAGTGGAAGCGGAACGCATTGCGCAGCCGGGCGATGGTGATAGGCTTCTCGGGTTCAGCGAAGACGGGGAATGTGTTCTTGGTCACGTCCTGCTTCATACCCGGCGTGAAGATACGCTGCAATCCCCATACACGGGGATAGTTATAGGTGGTGTCGTCTTTGTCGTCCTTGGAATAAGCCTCGTGGAAGTCAAACTCACCTTTGGAAGGATCGTAGAGACCGTGCTCCTGTGCGAACTCGATGAGGTCCTTTGATGCGATATAGTTCTCCTTGTCGTTGGGATCGTATTTACGGAAACGGCTTTGGTTACCCGTCACGAAGTATTTGTCGTTCGGCATACGGCAAGCCAGGAAACGGTGTCCGCAGCAGTTCTCAAGATACCAGGTTTCCTTGCTGTCGATGAATCCGATGCCGAAGCCCTCGGCGGAACCGTATTTCTCGATCAGAGCACCGAGACGCTCCACGCCCTCGCGTGCAGAGTGGATATAAGGCAGCACGATGTTGTAGGTGCAGTTCTCGGCGAGTCCATCCTTGACGTATGGGTCAAACTCCAGAGCCTTGGGACTGCTGAAGATGGTCTCTGTGCTACTCTCGCCAATGCCTAAAGAGTTGAAGCCTGCACTTCCCCACTCGTGGTGGTATTGGTAGTCGGGCAGGGCTGTATAGCCCAGACGCTTTTTCGGCAACGGGCAGCGGAAGCCGCTGTCGTCGGCGACAAACTCCTCGGGACCATTGTCAGTGTCGGGGAAGACCAGCCAGTTCTTGCAGCGCATGGCGTCGAAATCCTCGGAACGGGCATAGATGTGTGAGCCATCGCCTGTAGCCTTGCAGCCGACGACGATCGTCGTACACTCTGAGGTCAGGCGATCCATGATTTCGTTTTCTTTCTTTTCCATAGTCTTTGATGATTATAAGATCGTATGATGTTTAAAGAGTCTTATTTCTTACGGCCCAACGAGCGGAGCCATTTCAGCGGATGGCGCAATACGTTGCCGAGGCCCTTGCCCTGTGCCGGGGCAGCCTGAGCAGTAAGTTGCTGCTGAGGGTGGTTCTTCGGCTTAGGCTTGTTGCCCTGTGAGCCTTTCTTTCTGAACTCCTGCTTGCTGCCATTTTGCGGATTACGGCCTTCCCCCTTCGGTCCACGCTGCCGGCGGTTGTTGCGGTTGTGCTCCTGTCCCTGACGCTCTTCGCCATTTTGGTTCTCGCCATTTTGGTTCTCTGCGTTGCGTGCCTCGTTGTAGCGGTTCTCGCCGTTACGGTTGTCCTTATTGCGGTTGTCGCCGTTGCGTCTGTCCTTGTTGCGGTTGTTGCGGTTGCCCTTGTTGGGGTTCAGAGCGTTGTCGGCTCTGTTGTCGGTTGTTGGGTTTTGCTCGTTGGTCTGAGGCTCAGCGTTGTTGCGGTTGCCGCGTTGCCGGCGGTTGTTGCGGCGGTCGTCGCGTGGCTCGCCCTGTGCGCCCTGCTGGTTTTGTGCGTTGCGGTTGCCTCGTTTAGCGTCTTTGTGCGCCGTGTTGTCGCGGTCTTTGCGCCGACGGCTCTTTGCCGATGTCTTGCCATTGCGCTTCGAGATCGTGTACTCCGGTCCCTCGCCACAACCCTCGGGCAGTGGATTCTTCTTGATATCCTTGCCGAGGAACTTCTCGATCTGATGGAAGGCATACATATCGTCTTCGTTGACCAGGGTGATGGCAACGCCGTCGCGGTCGGCACGCGCCGTACGTCCGATGCGGTGAACATAGTCTTCGGCATCGTGAGGAACGTCGTAGTTGATCACCATCGCGATGTCGTCGATGTCGATACCACGGGCCAGGATGTCCGTAGCCACCAAGACATCGATCTGTCCGCTCTTGAACTTGAACATCATATCGTCGCGCTCGGCCTGTTCAAGGTCGGAGTGCATCTCACCGCTGTTGATGTGCAGTCGGGTGAGAGCCTGGTTGATGTGCTTCACCTTTTGCTTGCTGCCCGAGAAGATGATGACGCGTTTCAGGTCACCGGCCTTGAAGATGTCCTCAATGATCTTGAGTTTCTGAGTCTCATAGCAGATATAAGCGCTTTGCTGAATCTTTTCCGCAGGCTTGCTTACAGCCAGTTTCACCTCCACAGGATCCTTCAGCAGACTCTGTGCAAGTTTCTCAATGTCCTTGGGCATGGTGGCTGAGAACATGATCGTCTGGCACGTCTTGGGCAGTTGCGAGGCGATTTTCATGATGTCGTCAGAGAATCCCATGTCGAGCATACGGTCGGCCTCATCGAGTACGAAAAAGCTCACCTTGCTCAGATCGACGTTGCCCAGACTGATGTGAGAGATGAGACGTCCCGGCGTGGCGATGACCACGTCGACACCAGACTTCATGCTCTTCAGTTCCTGGTCGTAGCGGTTGCCGTCGTTGCCGCCGTAGACTGCCACGCTGCTCACGCCCGGCGTGTAGTAGGCAAAGCCCTGCATGGCCTGGTCGATCTGCTGGGCGAGCTCACGTGTAGGTGACATGATGACGCAGTTGACGGCATTGTTGGGATATCCGCCGTCGTCGAGTTTGGAAAGGATGGGCAGCAGGTAGGCTGCTGTCTTGCCGGTTCCGGTCTGTGCCACGCCGAGCACGTCGCGGCCATTGAGGATTTCGGGGATACACTTTTCCTGCACGGGTGTGCACTCCTCGAAGCGCATGTCATAGAGTGCGTCAAGGACGTTATCGCTTAAGTCTAATTCTTCAAATCTCATTATATATGTTTCTTTTTATCGTTTAATATTAATAAGGTGTATCCACCTTACGTGTTATTCTGAACAGTCTTTATTTATAATTTATAATTTATACACTATACATTATACACTATTCACTATTCACTATACATTATACATTATTCACTATACACTATACATTAATTCGGTGCTTGCCGGTAACAGATCAGTGCGATGACGATGAAGATCAGGTTGGGCATCCATGCCGCGAGGATGGGCGGGAATCCCGCGTTGATGGCGAAGGAGGCCGAAACGGTCTGCAACATGATATAGGTAAAGCTCAGTGCCAGTCCTATGC
>Ga0256406_1006527_pt1 | contig 11660 bp, 11 predicted proteins | sample RumenRJG_03DNA_FD_185986 | JGI IMG/M metagenome (GOLD analysis project Ga0256406, IMG submission 185986) | Bovine rumen microbial communities from Lethbridge, Alberta, Canada - RJG_03 | ecosystem: Host-associated > Mammals > Digestive system > Stomach > Rumen | place: Canada: Alberta | collected...
TCAGGAATCAGGGCCGGCATCAGAAGTTCCTGGCAGCCTGTCTTATTCATCTCATCACGGATGATGGCTTCGATCTTCTGCAGTACTTTCCAGCCCATCGGCAGAATCATATACACACCGGAAGAGCTCTTCTTGATGAAGCCGGCTCTGACTAACAGATTGGAAGAGACGGAATCCTCATCTTTGGCATCTTCACGCAGGGTGAAGAAATAACTGTTATTTAAACGCATATTCTAACCTCTTTACGTGCGTGATTATACCATGATTCCACTCTTTACATTACACTTTAAACCGATATAATGAGTAAAACGTAAATGGGAGGCAAAAATGGCAAAATACTACGATGGCGTCAGCCATACATTCAGTGAATATCTACTTGTACCGGGACTGACAGCTAAGAAGAACATTCCTTCGGATGTATCCCTGAAGACACCTTTAGTGAAGTTCAGAAAGGGAGAAGAACCGGCGATCAGTCTGAATATTCCGATGGTTTCCGCTGTCATGCAGTCGGTATCCGGTGATGAACTGGGTGTTGCACTGGCCAAGGAAGGCGGCATGTCCTTCATTTTCCAGTCACAGTCCATCGCTTCTGAAGCAGCGATGGTTGCCAGAGTAAAGAACTATAAAGCAGGTTTTGTTGTATCCGATTCCAATATCACGCCAAAGACAACTCTGGATGAGATTCTGGAGATGGTAAAGGAAACAGGACATTCCACCATGCCTGTTACAGAAGATGGTACGCCTAATGGCAAACTGGTCGGTCTTGTGACAAGCCGTGACTATCGTGTATCACGCATGAGCGGCAAGGAAACGGCAGATACCTTCATGACCCCCAGAGAAAAGCTTGTGACCGCTCCCGCAACGGCTACGCTGAGTGAATGCAATGATATTATCTGGGATCATAAGCTCAATACACTTCCGATTGTCGACAGCCAGGATCATCTGTGCTATCTGGTATTCCGCAAAGACTATTCCTCTCATAAAGAAAATCCGCTGGAACTGCTGGATGATGAGAAGCGCTTCATGGTAGGTGCAGGCATCAATACCCGTGACTACAAGGAAAGAGTACCGGCTCTTGTCGCAGCCGGTGCAGACTGCTTTGTACTGGACAGCTCGGATGGCTTCAGTGAATGGCAGGCTGATGCACTGGACTGGATCAAAGGCAAGTATGGTGATTCCGTCAAGGTAGGCGCAGGCAATGTCGTTGATGAAGATGGTTTCAACTATCTGGCTTCACATGGGGCTGACTTCATCAAGATCGGTATCGGCGGCGGTTCCATATGCATCACCCGTGAAACTAAGGGTATCGGCAGAGGCCAGGCAACAGCTGTCATTGAGGTTGCCAAGGCACGTGATGCATGGTTTGAGCGTACGGGAGAATATATCCCGATCTGCTCGGACGGCGGCATTGTCTATGACTACCATATCGTTCTGGCACTTGCCATGGGAGCTGACTTTGTCATGCTGGGCAGATATTTCTCCCGCTTTGAAGAAGCTCCTGGTCAGAAACTGACGATCAATGGTGCCTTTGTCAAGGAATACTGGGGTGAAGGTTCCAATCGTGCCAAGAACTGGCAGAGATATGACCTTGGCGGCAAGGGCAAGCTTTCCTTTGAAGAAGGTGTTGATTCCTATGTGCCTTATGCCGGCTCGCTTCATGACAATGTACAGCTGACCACAGCCAAGATCCGTTCAACCATGTGCAACTGCGGTGCGCTCAGCATCAAGGAGCTGCAGGAAAAGGCAAGACTGACACTCGTTTCTTCCACTTCCATTGTGGAAGGCGGCGCTCACGATGTCATCGTCAAGAACAAGGACGAAAACTACAACAAGTAAGCTGATACGGATACACCGGACCGTCTGGTCCGGTGTTTTTTTGTCTGCACAAATAAAAAAACAGTGCTTAATTGATAGCACTGCCAATCAGATGCGGTATGACCATGATCTGATGAGAACTCCATTCAAGTGTGGCACAGTATTTATCTGTGAGCGTGATAATGAAGCCTTCTTCTGTCTTCGGCCTTTCACAGCCCGTCGGCCACATATGATTTTCAATCACATCCCGCATGATATCATTGACTGCAAAGTATTTTTCCGCATTGGCCAGGGCGATCTGAGGATGAATATCAGAATGCCTGCCGGCAATCGGTGCATCAGACGGTCTGTCATACAGATAGAAGTCGTGCAGCATAGCGCCTCTGGCAATGGAAACATAATCGAGATGTCTCTTGCGGGCAATGAGATAAGAGTACCAGGCTACATTCAGGCAGTGCTGGTAGCGGGTTGTATACATGTGATGGGTAAAGTTCCTGAGTTTACGATATTCGCTGTTCTGTACAATATCACTGACGATCCGAATGAAATCCAGCGCAAGTTCATCATCAGCTTCAAGAAACGTATGTCTTGATCCAATTACTTTTGTCATCGCAGTAAATATAGTGAAGCGGAAGAGGGAATGCAAGCGGATTCGTCACTTTTTCCGATCTTCCCTGATATGTCCTTCCTTCACATTTTCTTCCAGCCGTTCATTGATATAGCAACCGATCTTTTCAGACCCAAGCGCTGATAAAGACTGACGCTTCCATATTTCCGAAAAGGAAACATCATGTTCCATCCAGTCCCCGCCATCATTGGAATCATTGAGCAGAAGGGGCTGCAGATTATCCATGGTATGGGCATAGCGGGCTTCCGGGGTTTCACAGGCATCAAATTCTTCAAAAAGACCTCTGAACTCTTCGGCCTGATCCTGCGGCAGCAGGCCGAAGATCTTGTCAGCAGCCTTTTCTTCTCTGTCTCTCTGTGTCTTCTTTCCTTCTTCATCATAGGCATATGTATCACCGGCATCAATCTCAACAAGATCATGCACAAGGCACATCATCACAACCCGGCTGATATCGATCTTCTCATTGGCGTACTCCTTCAGAAGATATGCCATGACAGCCATATGCCAGGCATGTTCGGCATCATCTTCCCGCCGGCCGTGTCCGCTCAGATGGGTCTGGCGCAGGACATTCTTCTCTTTATCAATTTCCAGGGCAAATGCCAGCTGTTTTTCAAATCTTTCGTCCATGACTTTCTCCTAATATATATAGTTGTTTTTCAGATTGCGCTTCAGAATGGCAAACGTCTCAGCTTCCCCATGCACAGCAATATGACGCAGGATCTTTTCCAGTTCACGGGCTGTATCCGGATGCATGTATTCTTTGTCATTGCGGCTCAGAAAGTAATTCAATGCGCTTTCCTCCGTATACTTGTCCTTCTGATAAACCTTTGAAGCCGCAACCCGGTCGCATACCATTTCCACCACATACCGGTAGGGCATTTTGATCGGCACCCATCTGCCGTCAATCATGTCATACCAGAATTCCCAATGGTGCCGGTTATGCCCCTTATGGTGCAGCCAGCCAAGGGAATAGCCTTTGATCTGTTTTTCCTTCATATACGGAGAGCACCAGCCCATGAAATACTTGACCGAAACCCAGAATTCACTGGGACTGTATTTGCTCAGATCATGCGTAAGGCCCTGTTCATACAGACCGCAGGCAAAACAGTTTTTCATTACTTCATAGCGGTGTCTGTCAACAGTATGAAGATGATGGATGAAGCGGTAAGGATAGGAATATTCTTCTTTTTTCATACAGCGGTATTTTAGCACCTCAGCCAACATATGCACATTTTAATAGGGTTCATGGTAAAATAGACACAGGAGATTTTAATATGAATCGACATGAGGAAAGAGAAAAAGCAATGATTACTGTTTATGAATATCTTCTGGATGAAAGAGATGTTCATGAGCTGATCGAAGATACGTATGAATGTCCTGTCAAAGAGGTGGATTCCTACTTTGTGAATGTTATTGAGACTTCCATCAAGAACAGAGAAAGATACGCATCTTATATTGATGAGGTTTTGAAGGACTGGAGCTATGACCGGCTGGGCATGATTGAAAAGGCAATTCTGCTCAATGGCTGTGCGGAGTTTGATCTGAAACAGATCAGTGCTGCTGTCATTATCGATGAGTCAGTGGAAATGGCAAAGAAATACTGTGAGCCGCAGGCTTATAAGCTGATCAACCGGGTACTGGATATTATATGAAAAGACGTCTCATTCCTGTCAGTGTGCTGGTTAATTACCTCAAAGGACAGATTGAAGACAACCCGGTTCTCCATGGGGTATGGGTGGAAGGTGAAATATCCAACCTGCGCCGTCCCTACAGCGGACACTGGTATTTTTCATTAAAAGATGAACAGGCATCCCTTCCCTGTGTCATGTTCCGCTATCAGGCATCTGCCGTCACTTTCACCCCGAAAGACGGGGATAAAGTGATGCTGACAGGTGATGTAACGGTATATGAAAAAGAAGGGCGCATGCAGCTCAGAGCCATGACCATGAAACCGAGCGGCATGGGTGATCTCTATCTGCAATTGCAGGCACTGACAAAAAAGCTGCGGGAAGAAGGGCTCTTTGATGAGTCACATAAGAAACCGCTGCCGCCTTATCCGATGTCATTCGGGATTGTGACCGGCAATGACACAGCCGCAAAGCAGGATATCTACCGGACGTTTCTCAACCGCTGGCCATGTGCGCAGCTGACTGACTATCCGGCTCCTGTGCAGGGGGCTTCAGCCGCCCCGAAGATCATTGAAGCCCTGAAAAAGGCAGATGAAGCCGGGCATGATGTGATTCTGCTTGTCAGAGGAGGCGGGTCACTGGAAGATCTATGGTGCTTCAATGATGAGAATCTTGTACGGTTCATCTATCAGATGAAGACGCCGATAGTTACCGGGGTAGGACATGAGACGGATACAACGCTGGTGGATTTTGTGGCAGATGAAAAAGCCAATACACCAACTGGAGCGGTAGAAAAGGCAGCTCCGGATTATCATGAAGTGGAAGTCAGGCTGCAGAATGCTTCACGCCATATGGAACATGCCGCGAGAACTCAGCTGGAACACTGGAAAGACAGTTATGCCTTTCTATCCTCCCGTCCCTGCTTTACTTCGCCTACTAAGCTTTATGAAGACAAAGCCATGCGTCTTGATACATACCGGGAAAAACTGCTGAATATTTCACGTCTTTCCCTGACTGAAAGAAACAGACTCAGTGAATATACCCATGCGATGACACAGATCATGCATGATGAGATATCCTCATGCCGTACAATGCTGAACCAGAAGACTGCTTCTCTGCAGTTTTCAGCAGAAAAGACAAAGCTGAGAGAAGAAAACCGACTTCAGAATCTCAAAGCAGAATTGAATGATTCAGTACAGCTGGAAAAGGAACGGAAGAAAACGGCATTAGGCCATACGATTGCTTTATTGGATGCCTATTCACCACTTAAAGTCATGGCAAGGGGCTACAGTGTTGTCAGTAAGAACGGACACACTGTGAATGATATACATATGCTTTCCGTTCAGGATGAAGTGAATCTGCGCTTCAGCAATGGAACAGCTGAAGCAGTGATTACAAAGACAGAAGGGAAGGAAGAGAGAGATGGCAGAAAAGAAGAAGACATTTGAAGAGTCCATGCAGAGACTGGATGAGATTGTAAAGCTTCTTGAAAGCGGCAGTACATCCATGGATGATACGATTAAACTGTTTGATGAAGGCATGAAGCTTGTCAAGTCCTGTGATGCCCAGCTGCATCACTTTGAGGACAGCATCAATGCCATTATTGCAAAGAACGGCGGTGAGCAGGAATGAGTTTTGATGATCTGCTGAATGAGAAGATTGATCTGCTGCCGGCTTCAGATACAAGAGAAGCCATGCGCTATTCTCTGCTTGCCGGCGGCAAGCGCATCAGACCGCGTCTTTTATATGAAACGGTGAAGGGCTATGGAAAAGAGGAACATCTGGCCGATGATTTTGCCTGTGCAATTGAAATGATCCATACCTATTCACTGATCCATGATGATCTTCCCGCCATGGACAACGATGATTTAAGAAGAGGAAAGCCGACCTGCCACAGGCAGTTCAATGAAGCTATTGCCATTCTGGCCGGGGATGGTCTGTTGACCTATGCCTTTGAAACAGCTTCAAAGAGCAGGCTGGACAGTGCTGTTGTGCAGAAATGCATTTCCATACTGAGTATGGCTGCCGGTGCCGGGGGAATGGTGCTGGGCCAGAATCTGGATATTGAAGAAGGGGAACATCCGGTAGACTGGAATGCATTGAAGAAAATTCATCACTATAAGACAGGCTGTCTGCTGGCGGCACCGCTGATGATGGGAGCGGTGATTGCCGGGCAGGATGATGATACTGTCAAGCGCTGGGAACAGATCGGCTATACCATCGGTCTTGCTTTTCAGGTACAGGATGACATCCTGGATGTTGAACTGAGTGCCGAGGAATTCGGCAAGTCCAACAGTGATGAAAGAAATGATAAGGTCACAAGTGTGACGCTGCTGGGGATAGAAGAAGCGGAACATCAGATGCATGTGCTCTATGGCAGTGCGGCTGATGCCATCCGTCAGGAAAAGGGGTTTGACAGTACGGCACTTTCAGATCTGCTGAACCGGATCGAAAACCGCCGTAAATGATTCAAAGGAGGCATCATGAATCTTTACGATATCCACAGCCCTGATGATATCCGGAATCTATCCATAGAAGAGCTGGAACAGCTGGCGAAAGACATACGCCAGTTTCTGATAGAAAATATTTCTCATACAGGCGGCCATCTTGCCAGTAATCTCGGTGCCGTCGAACTGACGATTGCGGCTCATTATATCTTTCATGCACCGCGTGACAAGGTTTTTTTTGATGTCGGCCATCAATGCTATACCCATAAAATACTGACCGGCAGGGCCAAAGACTTCCCGACCCTGCATGCCTATGGAGGCATGAGCGGCTTTGAAAAGAGAAGTGAAAGTCCCTATGACGTATGGGAAGCAGGGCATTCTTCCACTTCTTTAAGTGCGGCTCTGGGCATGGCGGTTGCCCGTGATATGGATCATGAAGACTATCAGATTGTTCCGATTATCGGGGATGGGGCATTAGGCTCAGGAATGTCTTTTGAAGCATTGAACCAGATCGGCTTTGAACACCGGAAGATGGTTATTATCTTCAATGATAACAATATGTCCATCTCCCGCAATGTCGGTGCGACTTCACTTGGCTTTGCAAGACTGCGTGCTTCCAACAGCTACAACCGCTTCAAGGATAATCTCAAGGAGAATCTGAACCGCAATGAGTTTGGCCACAATATCTATCAGGGACTGAAGAAAGCCAAGGACAGCCTGCGGGATTCTATTGTAGATAAAGGTATCTTCGGAGAATTCAATTTAGACTATATGGGACCGGTAGACGGTCATAATCTGAAGGATCTGATTCAGGTCTTCAGAGTAGCTGCCAAACATGATGGACCGGTTGTTGTTCATGTGATTACCCGCAAAGGAAAGGGGTATGCGCCATGTGAGAATGATCGTGAAGGCATCTGGCATGGGGTTGGACCGTTCAATATTGAAACCGGAAAACAGCTTCATGAAGTGCCGGAAGGCTATTCTGCCTGGGGTCCGCTCTTCTCTGATACCGTCATGGATCTGGCTGAAAAGGATCCTGCGATTACGGCCATTACCCCGGCCATGATCCAGGGCAGCGGCCTGCAGCACTTTTTTGCAAAGTTCCCGGATCGTTCCTTTGACTGCGGGATAGCGGAGGAACATGCGGCAACCTTTGCGGCCGGCATGGCAATTTCCGGCAAACGGCCGTATCTTGTCATCTACAGTTCTTTCCTGCAGCGTGCTTATGACCAGATCAACCATGATATCTGCCGTATGGATCTGCCGGTTGTCATCGGCATTGATCATGCCGGTATTGTGGGCGGAGATGGGGAGACCCACCAGGGTGTATATGATATCGGCCTGTTAAGACCACTGCCGCATATGATTCTGGCACAGCCGAAAGATGATACAGAAGCCCGGAATCTTCTGTATACTGCTTTCCATCAGGAACATCCCTTTGCGATACGCTATCCCAAAGGCACGGTGAAAATTCATTCCTGTACAGACTATGAAACGGTACGCATCGGCTCCTGGGAAGTTCTTCCGACCACTGATCATGACCGTGTGTATGTGCTTGCCTATGGTCCAAGTGTCAGTGTGATCGAAGAAAAGCTCAGGGCCAATGCGATTGCGGCAACTTTGATCAACTGCCGTTTCTTCAAGCCGATAGATGAAAATGTATTAACGGACATTGCCTCAGCCAATAAGCATATCATTATCTATGAAACAGATATGCTTGCCGGAGGCCTTGGGGAAGCCATCTGTGCCTGGTACACCGATCATCATCTGATTCCCTCCATCACCCGCATGGGTATCGGTGATCTGTATGTACAGCAGGGCCCGGAGACACGCGTACGCAAAGCACTTCACATTGATCTGAATACTTTACTGGAAGAAATCAGGAAATATATATGATCAGACATTTATACATCAGGAACTTCGTTCTGATTGACGAAGTCAGCCTCGACTTTGAAAACGGCTTCAGTGCATTTACCGGTGAAACAGGCGCCGGCAAATCTGTTTTAATTGATGCAATCACTTTACTGTGCGCTGGCAGAGCCAACGCATCTTTTGTCATGAAAGGGAAAGACAAGGCCATTGTTGAAGGCACATTTTCCTTTGATGAAAAGTCTCATGCCCGCTCTGTTCTGAAAGAGGCTGGATTTGACTGTGAAGAGGAGGTTACCTTCACAAGAGAAATTACTGCTTCCGGCAAGAGTACAGCCCGCATTGACCACCGTATAGTCACCCTGGGACTATTGAAGGATGTGCTGGCCGGTGAGATCGATATCCATGGCCAGCGTGACAATGCGTATCTGCTTAACAGCAATACCCATATCCACCTGCTGGATGAATATCTGAATGACAGAGATCTTCTGGAGGAAATCTCTTCCCGCTATCAGACCTATCATGATCTCATCACAGAAAAAGAAAGAGCACTGGAAGATACCTTCAATGAAAATGATCTGGAATACTTCCAGTATCAGATCAAAGAAATCGAAGAAGCTGATCTGAAAGTGGGAGAGGATGAGGAACTTGAGGCAAAGGAAAAGCAGTATAATGCCGTCAAAGATTCCTACGATAAGCTCAATACCATCCTGAATATCTATAATGAGCGCACATCCGATGATCTGTATGAAATGCTGAAGACCATGAACTCTTTCAAATCTTCAGATGAACTCGACAGCATCCGTGATGCCTATTCCGATGCCTACTACAACCTTTCAGATGCCATGGAATCACTCACAAAGCTGCGGGATACCATGGATCTTTCCGAAGAGGACATCAATGCCATGGAGGAGCGTCTATATACGATACAGCGTCTCAAGCATAAGTACGGCAGAACGATTGAAGACATTCTGAAAGTTAAGGATGAACTGCAGAAGCGCATCGATATTTATGCGGATAAACAGGCTTATCTTGATGCGGTTGATCAGAAGATTGCCCGTGCTCTTTCTGCTTATCAGAAAGCTGCGCAGAAACTGACCCTGGCAAGGCAGAAAGGCGCCGTGTCACTGGATGCGGAAATTGTAAAGCATCTGAAAGAGCTGATGCTGAAGAATGCCAGATTCAAAACCGATATCACCCCGGCTGAACCTTCAAAGTACGGCAGTGACAGAGTGGAATTTCTGATTTCCATGAACAGGGGTGAAGATCTCAAGCCTCTGGCCAAAACTGCCAGCGGCGGTGAACTGTCCCGTCTCATGCTCGGCCTGAAAGTGATCTTTACCCGTCTGCAGGGCATCAGTACGGTCATCTTTGATGAGATCGACACCGGTGTTTCCGGTGCTGTGGCCAATGCCATCGGTATGGAAATGAAGCGCCTTGGCGCAACCGCCCAGGTCTTTTCCGTTACCCATCTGGCTCCGGTTGCTGCCTGTGCTGCTCATCATTATCTTGTTGCCAAGAAAACGGAAGGGGAACATACAAGAACTTCGATCCGGCTGCTCAATGAAAAAGAGCGGATCGAGCAGCTTGCTTTGATTTCATCAGGCCATGTTTCCGATGCCTCCCTGCAGGCTGCCCGGGAACTATACGAAAGAGATCAGAAAGAATGATATGGTAAGAGTCTATTTCCATATAGATATGAATGCGTTCTTTGTCAGCTGTCAGGAGCTGAACCATCCAGAGCTTAAAGGCAGACCGGTCGCTGTCTCTTCCCAGGCAAGACGCAGTGTGATCTCTACCGCTTCCTATGAAGCCCGCAGGTTCGGTGTTCACAGTGCCATGCCTACATCTCTTGCGCTGCAGGCCTGTCCTGAACTGATCCTGATTGAACCGCATTTTCCCATGTACCGCCGTCTTTCCCAGCAGTTCATGGATATCATCCGTTCCTATACTGATGAAATCGAACAGGCAAGCATTGATGAATGCTATGCGGATGTAACGGATATCATCATGAAACGGGCAAGACCGCTGGACCTGGCTGCAGAGATCAAAGACAGAATCAGAAAAGAAACAGGCCTGACATGTTCCATCGGCGTTGCGCCAAACATGTTCTTGGCAAAAATGGCAAGCGATATGCGCAAGCCCGATGCCATTACCGTCCTGCGCATCCGTGATGTTCCTCAGAAAATGTGGCCCCTTCCCATCGGTGATATGAGAGGGGTAGGGAAGAAGACCGAACCGCTGCTGAAAGATCTGCATATCAATACCATCGGAGATCTTGCCAACTATAAGGACATTGAAAAGCTCAGACCGATCTTCGGCAAGAATACCGAAGCGATCCTGGAACGTGCCCATGGCATTGATCATCGCACCATTGTCAGAGAATGGACACCGAAATCCATGAGTATTTCTGAAACATTCCAGGATGATATCAGTGACTACGATGAATTAAGAGGTTCACTGCGTGCCATGTCACGTAAACTGTCTGAACGCATGCGTAAGGAGAAAAAGCTGGGTTCCGGTATTTCCATCCGCATCCGGCTTTATGACTTCCGCAATATCGATCGGTCCAGCAAAAGTGATCAGCTGATCTGGAGTGCCAACGATATCTTCAATCAGGCCATTCATCTGTTTGAAGAAAACTGGGACAATCAGCCGATCAGACTGCTTGGTATCTGTATGAACGGACTGAAGGATGCCGGGGATGTGGTGGAGCAATTGAATCTCTTCAATTACCAGGCTGCCGAAAAAGAAGAAACCAAGTCAGTCATACATGATCTGAACCGGATGCTCGACGGCAATGTGTTCCATCGTGCTTCTGATCTTCTGAAGGAGAAAAAAGCATGAAACTGCAGGAGGCATTTGATGGCTGGTATACATGGCTGTCTGTCAGCCAGGCAAAAAGCACCCATACCGTATCTTCTTATACCTCTGATCTGAAACAGTATCTGCAGTATCTTGAAGCAGACGGCATCGAAGATACGGATGATATTACTTATGATGAAATCCGTGATTTCATGCAGGAAGAATCAGAGCAGAAAGCTTCCAGCAGCAGCGCACGTATGGCGGCAGCCATACGCTCTTTCCATTCCTATCTGTCTTTTCTTTTCAACAAAGAAGATCCAAGCATCAATCTGACGGTTCACAAAAACCAGAAAGTACTGCCGGTCTATTGTACAAAGGAAGAAATCAAGGCACTGATGACATCTTTTGATGACAGTGATCCGCGTCAGCTGCTGGATCACGCTATTCTGGAATTGATTTATTCCTGCG